>Ga0213820_1000072_pt1 | contig 114256 bp, 89 predicted proteins | sample MC6MC0910MG_FD_179889 | JGI IMG/M metagenome (GOLD analysis project Ga0213820, IMG submission 179889) | Enriched soil aggregate microbial communities from Iowa State University, Ames, United States - MC6-MC0910-MG | ecosystem: Environmental > Terrestrial > Soil > Unclassified | place: USA: Iowa...
GGTATCGGTGGTGACCCGATCAACGGCCTGAACTTCGTCGACTGCCTGAAGCTGTTCAACGAAGATCCGCAGACCGAAGGCATCATCATGGTCGGCGAAATCGGCGGCGACGCTGAAGAAGCCGGTGCCGAGTACATCAAGAACCACGTGAAGAAGCCGGTCGTCGGTTTCATCGCGGGCGCCTCGGCTCCGGCCGGCAAGCGCATGGGCCACGCCGGTGCGATCGCATCGGGCGGCAAGGGCACCGCGGAAGGCAAGTTTGCCGCCATGGAAGCTGCTGGCGTTGTGACCGTCCGTTCGCCGGGCGATCTGGGCGCTGCCATCGCCAAGCTGGTGAAATAAGACGCCGGCCGCATTCGCGGCCGACGTCCGGTAGAGCTGACCGTTGGTCAGCTACCGGTAGAGCCGACCGTTGGTCGGCTGTCTGAAACAGAAGGCCGCCTCCGGGCGGCCTTCTGCGTTGGCGCGATCGCCAAACGGTCATCGCCCGATCTGCGCAGCGCCGGCCGCTGGCCGGCTGCGCATGACGCCGCACGCGCGCGTGGTTGCCGGCCAGCGGCCGGCACTACAATGAGCGCAGTACACCTACAGGCTGGAACCCCATGACGTCGCTCCGCATTGCCCTGGCGCAGTTCGATTTCCCGGTTGGCGCGGTGGCGCAGAACACCGACAACATCATCGCGATGATCGCTGAAGCGCGCGATGAGTACGGTGCCGAGCTGGTGGTGTTCCCGGAGCTGGCGATCAGCGGCTACCCGCCGGAGGATCTGCTGCTGCGCCCCGGCTTCCTCTACGACTGCCAGCAGGCGCTGGCGCGCATCGCCGCCACCACCACCGGCATCGCCGCGGTGGTCGGTTGGCCGCAGGCCGCTGGCGCGGTGGTCTACAACGCGGCCAGCGTGCTGCGCGATGGCAAGGTCGAACACACCTATCGCAAGCGCGAGCTGCCCAACTACGCGGTGTTCGATGAGCGCCGTTACTTCGATGTCGACCCGGACGGCGGCAGCTGCGTGTTCGAACTGAAGGGCGTGCCGGTCGGCGTGCTGGTCTGCGAAGACCTGTGGTTCGCCGAGCCGCTGGCAGATACCGTCCGTGCGGGCGCGCAGCTGGTGGTGGTGCCCAATGCCTCCCCCTACGAGCGCGGCAAGCACGCCCAGCGCGACGCGCTGCTGGCCGAGCGGACCCGCGAGAGCGGGGCGGCGATCGCCTACCTCAATGTGGTGGGGGGGCAGGACGCACTGGTGTTCGATGGCGCCTCGGTGGTCGCTGACGGCGACGGCACGGTGCACCCGGCCGCGGCCGCTTTCACCGACCAGTGGCTGGTGGTGGATTACGACGCCGGCACCCGCCGCTTCCTGCCGCGCGAGTGGATCGACGATGGCGACGAGAGCATGGACGCGCTGGCCTGGCGTGCGGTGACCCGCGGCATCCAGGACTACTGCCGCAAGAACGGCTTCAAGAAGGTCTGGCTGGGCCTGTCCGGCGGTATCGATTCGGCGCTGGTGCTGGCCATGGCGGTGGACGCGCTGGGCGCGGCCAATGTCACCGCGGTGCGGCTGCCGTCGCGCTACACGGCGGATATGTCCAACGACCTGGCGGCCGAGCAGTGCCGCGCGCTGGGCGTGACGCTGGAGGCGGTCTCGATCGAGCCGGTGTTCGAGGGCCTGATGGCCGCGCTCGGCCCGATGTTCGAGGGGCAGGCCGCGGATGTGACCGAAGAGAACCTGCAGTCGCGCAGCCGTGGCGTGATCCTGATGGCGCTCTCCAACAAGTTCGGCGGGCTGCTGCTGACCACCGGCAACAAGAGCGAGTACGCGGTGGGCTACGCGACCATCTACGGGGACATGTGCGGCGGCTATGCCCCGCTCAAGGACCTGTACAAGACGGAGGTGTTCGGGCTCTCCAAGTGGCGCAATACCGTGGGCGGCGCCCCGGTGATCCCGCCGGCGGTGATTTCCCGCCCGCCCTCGGCCGAACTGCGCGCCAACCAGACCGACCAGGATTCGCTGCCGGCCTACGACGTGCTGGACGGCATCCTGTACCGCTACGTGGACCAGGAGCAGTCGCGCGAGGAGATCGTGGCCGCCGGGTATGCCGCCGAGGTGGTGGACCGTGTGCTGCGCCTGGTGCGCACCAGCGAGTGGAAGCGCCACCAGGCCGCGCCGGGGCCGAAGGTCTCGCGCCGGGCGTTCGGGCGTGAGCGCCGGTATCCGATCAGCAATGGGTACAAGGGGTAGGCGCCAGGCCGGTAGGTGCCGACCGTTGGTCGGCGCCGGGGGCGTGGGGCGTGGGGCGTGGGGCGTGGAGCGGGCGTCGAAGGGCGGCCGGGGAAGGGCGCCCGGGGTGCGGAGAGCAGCCGACCCACGGTCGGCGCTACCGGCGTCGCTGCCGCGACACCTCCGTCGGCGTCGCCGCCGGGTAATAAAAAAGGCCCCTTTCGGGGCCTTTTTTATTATTTGCGGTTCATCGTGGCGTTGCGTTCACCGGTACTGGCGGACTTCTCGCCGGCAAACGGGTTCAGCTTGCGGACCATCCACGGGTACTTCGGCCACTTGCCCTGCAGCCACGGGTGGTCGGGCTGGTTCAGCTCGAGCACGCGGCGGGCATCGTCGGCCAGGGTCTTGTTGCCCAGGTGGGTGTAGGCCTCGCCCAGGGCGGCCACGGCGTCGTACTGGAACGCGCTCTGCGGGTAGTTCTCCAGCAGGAAGTTGGCGCGGCCGGCGGCCGAGACGTACGCCTCGCGGCGCAGGTAGTACAGGGCGTTGTCCAGCTCGTACTGGGCGAACACGTCGCGCAGGGCGATCATCCGCTGGCGCGCATCGGCGGCGTAGCGGCTGTTGGGGTAGCGCTCGGTGACGATGGTGAAATCGGCGTAGGCCTGGCGCGGGCTCGACAGGTCGCGGCGGCTCGGGTCCAGCGACCAGACGCGGCGCAGGAAGACCGTGTCGCGATTGCCATTGGCCAAGCCACGCAGGTAGTACATGTAGGCGATGTTGCGGTGGGTCGGGTAGGTACGGATGAAGCGGTCCACGCTGGACACCGCGTCATCGTGCTTGCCGGCCTTGTACTGCGCGTAGGCGCTTTCGATCATGGCCTGTTCGGTGTACGGGCCATACGGGTACTGGGCTACCAGGCGGCGGAAGCTGGCTTCGGCACCGCTCCAGTTCCCCCCTTCCATGAGCTTGTGGCTCTTCTCGTAGAGCGTTTCGACCGGCAGGCCTTCATCCGGATTCTTGCCCTTGGTACCGCGGTGACAGCCGGTGGCGACGAAGAGCAGCACCAGCATCAGGGCGGCGAGGCGGACGGGCGCGGACAGCATAACGGAGCGTCGGATCATGGGGTCAGGGCGGGACGCGGCTGGAATACGAAGGGTCGATGATAGCCTAGTGGCCTGTCCCGCGACTGAAACTGGTCGCCCGGACCCCAAAATTGTCCCTATTGCGGTGTGCCCCCATGTCCGATACCCCTGCTGATTCCGATTCCCCCCGCCAGGCCATCGTGCCCGATACCGCCGCCGGCCGGCGTTTTGACGCGGTCCTGGCCGAGCTGTTCCCCGAATTCTCCCGGTCCAAGCTGACCGAGTGGATCAAGTCCGGCGACGTCCTGCTGGACGGCGACACCGTGCGCGGGCGCGACCCGGTGCGCGGTGGCGAGGTGGCCAGCCTGCATGTCGTGCTCGACACCCAGACCCATGCCGAGCCGGAGGACATCCCGCTGGAGGTCCTGTACGAGGACGAGCATGTGTTCGTGATCAACAAGCCGGTCGGCCTGGTGGTCCACCCGGGCGCGGGCAACCCGACCGGCACCCTGGTCAATGCGCTGCTGTTCCGCGACCCGTCGCTGTCGGTGCTGCCGCGCGCGGGCATCGTGCACCGCCTGGACAAGGACACCAGCGGCGTGATGGTGATCGCCCGCACGATCCAGGCGCAGACCGCGCTGGTCGAGCAGCTCTCCGCGCGTGAAGTGCACCGCCAGTACCTGGCCGTGGTGGTGGGTGCGCTGGTCTCCGGCGGTACCGCCACCGCCGGTATCGACCGCCACCCGCGCGACCGCATCCGCATGGCGGTGCGCGAAGACGGCAAGGAAGCGATCACCCATTACCGCCTGCGCGAGCGTTTCCGTGCGCACACCGCGCTGGAATGCCGCCTGGAAACCGGCCGTACCCACCAGATCCGCGTGCACATGGCACACCTGCGTCATCCGATCATCGGCGACCAGTTGTATGGCGGTGCGCTGAAGCTGCCCAAGGGCGCCAGCGATGAACTGGTCGCCGAACTGCGCGGCTTCAAGCGCCAGGCGCTGCACGCTGAAACGCTGGAGTTCGTGCACCCGATCACCGGCGAGAAGATCACCAACAGCGCGCCGCCGCCGGCCGACATGCAGGCCCTGCTGCACGCCCTGCGCGAAGACAGCAAGCGTTTCGCCGAGCAGGAACGCAACCGCCGTTGATGGATGCCACCGTGCCCGTGCTGCCTGTGCTGCCCGCCGACTGGCAGGCCCCGAGCGGGGTCCATGCGCTGACCACCCTCCGCTACGGCGCGGGCGGTTCGGTGGCGCCGTTCGACCAGTTCAACATGGGTAACCGCTACGCCGCCGACGGGGATGACCCGGCGCAGGTGCAGCGCAACCGCGACCTGCTGGTGCCCGGGTTGGGCCTGCCCTCGGCGCCGCATTGGCTGCGCCAGGTGCATGGCACCGGCGTGCGGCGCTTCACTGCGCCGCCAACGGCCATCGGCGTGGAGGCCGAACCGACTGCCGATGCCGCTGTGACCTCGGTCCCGGGCGTGGTGCTGGCCATCCTCACTGCGGACTGCCTGCCGGTGGTCTTCGCCGCGCGCGATGGCAGCGAGATCGGGGCTGCCCATGCCGGCTGGCGTGGGCTGGCCGACGGGATGCTGGAGGCCACCGTGGCCGCCATGCAGACCCCGGCCGCGCAGCTGCAGGCGTGGCTGGGGCCCGCGGCCGGGCCGGCCCTGTATGAGATCGGCGGGGACGTGTTCGAGGCCTTCGTCGAGCGCGACGCGCGCGCCGCGGCGGCCTTCGTGGCGACCCGGCCGGGGCGCTGGAAGGTGGACCTGTACGCGCTGGCCCGCCTGCGCCTGCAGGCCGCCGGGCTGGACGCGGCCCACATCAGCGGCGGCCAGTACTGCACCCTGGCCGATCCGCAGCGGTTCTACTCGCACCGGCGCGACCGCCGCACCGGGCGGATGGCCACCCTGGCGTGGATCGCGCCCTGACTGTTCGTGGGCCGGTTGGAGAACCGGCCGCCGGCCCCGTGATCGTGTTCGATGGCGTCTGCGCACTGTGCAGCCGCTGGGTGCGTTTCCTGCTGCGCGTCGACACGCGGGGCCGCTATCGCTTCGCGGCGATGCAGGGCGGCCGGCACTACCGTACGCGCTTCCCGTAGCCCGGCCGCATCATCCTTCCAGCGCCTGCAGATAGGTCTGCCGCCAATGGTTGATGTCGTAGGTGCGCAGGTGATCCATCATCGCCTGCCAGCGCTCCACGCGCTTCTTCAGCGGCATGGTCGCGGCGGTGGCGATCGCATCGGCCACGCCATCCAGGTCATGCGGATTGACCAGCAGCGCCTGCTTCAATTCATCCGCGGCACCGGCCAGCAGTGACAGCACCAGCACGCCCGGGTTTTCGGGGTCCTGCGAGGCGACGTACTCCTTGGCGACCAGGTTCATGCCGTCGCGCAACGGGGTCACCAGGCCCACTGCCGCCGCCCGGTAGAAGCCGGTGAGGGTGGCATGGGTGAAGTTCTGGTTGACGTAGCGCAGCGGGGTCCAGTCGGGCGCGGCATGCCCGCCGTTAATGTGGCCGGCGATCTGCTCCAGCTGGCTGCGCAGCTGGCGGTACTCGGTGACATCCCCGCGCGAGACCGGGGCGATCTGCAGGTAGGTCAGCGAGCCGTGCTGGTCCGGGTGGCGCTCCAGATAGCGCTCGAAGCCTTGGAAGCGCTCCGGCAGGCCCTTGGAGTAGTCGAGGCGATCCACGCCGATCGCCAGCTGACGATTGCGCAGGCTGCCGCGCAGGTCCTTGACCGCCGGCTTGTTCGCCCCGGCCTTGGCCTGGCGCGCGATGAAGTCGGTATCGATGCCGATCGGGAAGGCCGCGGCGCGGAAACGCCGGCCGCCGGGGGCTTCCAGCTCGCCATCCGGCAGCACGCGCCCACCGCCGAACAGACGCACATAGGACTGGAAACGGTCCGCATCGCGCTGGGTCTGGAACCCGACCAGGTCGTAGGCGTACAGGCTGGAGAACAACCGCAGGTGGTCCGGCATCGCCTGCAGCAGGTCGGCCGAGGGCATCGGCACGTGCAGGAAGAAGCCGATCCGGCAGCCGATGCCGCGCTCGCGCAGCAGCGAGGCGAGCGGGATCAGATGGTAATCGTGGATCCAGACAATATCGTCTTCGCGCAGCAGCGGCGCGAGCTTCTCGGCGAACAGCGCATTGACCCGCCGATACGTTTCGCGCGTGGCGCGGTCGTAGTCGACCAGGTCCAACCGGAAATGCAGCAGCGGCCACAGCGTGCGGTTGGCGAAGCCGTTGTAGTAGCCGTCTACGTCGCGCTTGTTGAGGTCCATAGTGACGTAGCGGATGTCACCGTCGACCTGCTCGTGCAGGGCGCCGCTGTTGTCGCGGACCGACTTGCCACTCCAGCCGAACCACAGGCCGCCGCGTTCCTTGAGGGCCGCCAGCAGACCGACCGCCAGCCCGCCGGCGCGGGATTCACCGGGCACGGCAACCCGATTGGAGACGACGACCAGGCGGCTCATGACGCCTCCTGCCAGCTGCGCGACAGGCGCATGGCGGCGGTGATCAGACCGACATGCGAATAGGTCTGCGGGAAGTTGCCCCAGGCCTCGCCATTGTCGAAGGCGAGATCCTCGGAGAGCAGGCCCAGGTGATTGCGGCGCTCCAGCAGCATCTCGAACATCTCGCGCGCTTCGTCCAGCCGCCCGATCGCCGCGAGCGCATCGATGTACCAGAACGTGCAGATGGTGAAGCTGGTTTCCGGCTCGCCGAAGTCATCCGGCGCCACGTAGCGGTACAGCGCGTTGCCATGCTTGAGATCGCGGCCGATCGCCTCGACCGTGGCGACGAAGCGCGCATCGGTGGCCTCGATGAAGCCGATGTCGGCCAGCAGCAGCAGCGAGGCATCCAGGCGATGCCCGCCGAAGGTATCGGTGAAGTGCCCGAGCTCATCGCTCCAGGAGTCGCGCATGATGCGCGCATGGATGATGTCGGCACGCTCGCGCCAGTAGGTGGCGCGGTCATCCAGCTTCAACCGTACCGCGATCTTGCACAGGCGGTCGCAGGCGGCCCAGCACATCGCGCTGGTGTAGGTATGCACTTCGGTGCGGCCGCGGAATTCCCACAGCCCGGCATCGGGCACGTCGTGCAGCGTGAAGGCCTGCTCGCCGAGCGGCTCCAGCCGCGCGAAGGTGTGCGCATCGCCCGGGTCCTGCAGGCGGCGGTCGAAGAACAGCTGGGTGGAGGCGAGCACCACACTGCCGTAGACATCGTGCTGGCGCTGCACCCAGGCCAGGTTGCCACGGCGCACCGGGCCCATCCCGCGGTAGCCGGACAGCGAAGGCACTTCGCTTTCTTCCAGCTTGGCCTCGAAACTGATGCCGTACAGCGGCTGCAGGCTGCCATCGGCAGTGGCCAGGTTGAAGATGTAACCGAGGAACTGCTCCATCGTGCGGGTCGCACCGAGGCGGTTGAGCGTACGCACCACGAAGGCGGCATCGCGCAGCCAGCAGTAACGGTAATCCCAGTTGCGGATGCTGCCGGGCGCCTCCGGGATGGAGGTGGTCATCGCGGCGATGATCGCGCCGCTGTCCTCGTACTGGCACAGTTTGAGCGTGATCGCGCTGCGGATCACCGCGTCCTGCCATTCCAGCGGGATCGACAGATAGCGCACCCATTCGCGCCAGTAGTCGCGCGTGCGCTGGAGCGAGTCCTGCACATAGCCGCTCAGTGAGCGGTTGAGCGATTCATCCACGCCGAGCACGAGGTGCACCGGATGGTTCAACACGAACGGCAGGCCGTCGCGCACGAAGCGCAGCGGCACATCGGTGGTCAGGCGCAGCACGTGATCTGGCAGCACCCAGCGGATGTGGTTGCTGCCCCAGGTCGAATCGGGAACACGCGCGCCCCAGTCGGCCAGTGGACGCGCGCGTACGATGATGCGCGGGTTGCCCGACAGCGGGCGGACCTGGCGGATCAGGCTGACCGGCCGGTAGAAGCGGTCGTTCTGGCGCCAGCGCGGCGCGAAATCGATGATTTCCAGCGCGCCGCCGTGCTTGTCGCGCAGCACGGTGCGCAGGATGGCAGTGTTGGTCAGGTAGCTCTGTTCGCTGTCGACCATGTCCTCCAGCTCGATGCCGAAGTCACCGCCTTCCTGTTGATTGGGGCCGAGCAGGGCGCAGAAGGTCGGGTCGCCGTCGAAGGTCGGCAGGCAGCTCCAGACGACGCGCGCGTGCTTGTCGATCAGCGCGCCGAAGCTGCCATTGCCGACCACGCCCAGATTCAGATCGGGTTCGCTCATGATGCAGGAAGTCTCGTGTCATGCCGCGGCGGCACACCGGTGGGGGAGACCTGCGCGCGGCGTCAGGGGGCCTTGGAATCAAGGCATCAGTAGGCATTCTCGCGAAGCCAGGCGTGCACGCTGCGTATCGTCGGCAGCGCGAACACCGCATCGCTGGGCTCGCGCGCACCAACCAGCACGCTCCAGCCATGCAGATCGTTGGCCGCGCCAAAGCCGAATTCATCGGTGAGGTCATCGCCGACGAACACCGGCATGCGGTCCCGGAACGGCGGCTGCAGCATCAGCTGCCGCATCGCACGGCCCTTGTCGCTGCCTTCGGGCAGGAACTCGATCACATGGTCGCCGGGCTGCAGCCGGTAACCGCCGTGCCCGCGGATATGCCGTTCCGCGAAGGCGCGCACATCATTGGCGGCGTGCGGCGCACCGCGCCAATGCAGGGCCAGGCTGCGGCCCTTGTCTTCCACCAGCACGCCGGGATAGCCGTGCGCGAACCGCATTGCCTGCTGGTGCAGGGCATGCAGCCACTCACTGGTATCGGCGGAGGGATCGCTGCTCTGCGCGCGCTGTTCATGGTTGCGCAGTTCGTGCCCATGCAGGCCCGCGGCGGGCAGGCTCAGGGGAGCGAAGAGTTTATCCAGCTGGGCAAGCGGGCGCCCGCTGATCAGGGCGACCGCGCCATCCAGGCGGTCGCTGATGCGCCCGATGGCTTCACGCACATCGGGCAACAGCGCGACCGACTCGGGGTCGTCCGCGAATTCGATAAGGGTGCCATCCACGTCCAGGAACAGCGCACAGGCATCGTCCAGCAGCGGCGGCGGCGGACGTTGGGGGAAGTCGTTGGCCATGGTGACCAACATGCCAGCGTGGGTGTGATCGCCAGGTCATGGCATCACGCCACACAGCCTCCCCGTTCACCCACGGTAGAGCCGACCATCGGTCGGCTGCACACATCCGACGGTAGAGCCGACCGTTGGTCGGCTGCACCACATCCGGTAGAGCCGACCGTTGGTCGGCTGCACCCCGTCAGAACGTATATCGCACGCGCCCGTAGTAATACGCACCATTGCTGCCGATCGGTGACAGCACGTCATACGGCAGGTTGCCGAAGTAGTAGATGTCGTCGTTGGACAGGTCCGAATAGTTGTCGGTCAGGTTCTGCCCACCCAGCGCCACGCTCCACTGCGGGGTGATCTTGTACTCCACTTCGGCATCCAGCTGCCACTCGGCGCCGTAGGTCTGGCGCGGAATGTAGCCGTCACCGAAGTTGAACACCCGGGTGACGCTGCCATAGCGGCTGAGACGGCTGCTCAGCGACCAGCGGTCGTTGGCCCAGCTGGCCGCGAGCGCAGCGCGTGTGCGCGGGGTGGCATCGGTCAACGTATTGGTCTCTTCCACGCCGAACAGCACGTAGTCCGGATCCAGCGCGAGCAGGCCCGGCGGGGTGGCAAGCACGTTCTTCAGCGTGGTCTTGGTGTAGGCGTAGGTGCCGGTCAGCACCAGCTCGCCATCCCCCAGCGACTGCCGCCAGTTGCTCACCAGTTCCGCACCGCGGGTGCGCGTATCGGCGGCATTGACGAAGAAGCTGGCGCTCTGCAGGCCGGCCACGCCGAACTGCTGCTGCACGTAATCGGTCAGCGCGTCACCGGTGATGCTTTCCGACAGCGCGATGCGGTCATCGATGTCGATCTGGAAGAAGTCCAGCGAGACATCGAAGTGGTCGCCGATGCGGCTGGTGAAGCCCAGGCTGGTATTGAGCGACTTCTCCGGCTTCAGATCGGTGGCGCCCAGGCCACGCGCGATCGGATTGTTGACCGACAGCACCCGGCCCTGCACCAACTGGCCGGCGGCGTTGTAGCCGGTGGAGGTGGATTCGTAGCCGATCTGCGCCAGCGACGGGGCACGGAAGTTGTTGGAGATCGCACCGCGCAGCGCAAACGCCGGCGTGAACTCGTAACGCAGGCCCAGCTTGCCGGTGAGCTCGCCACCAAAGTCATCGCTGTGCTCGTAACGTGCCGCCAGGTCGCTGGAGAAATGCTCGCCGAACTGGCTGGACAGGCTGGCATAGGCGCTGGCGACATCCCGCGAGAGCGAGGTCGCATCCTGCGGGGTCAGGCCACCACCGGCCTGCGAGCCGGTCGGGCGATCCGTGAACGGGCCGGCGGCATAGCTGGTCGGATCCCCCGGGCGGGTCTGGTAATGGTCGCGGCGCGCTTCCAGGCCCAGGCCCAGGCTGTGGGTGATGTCATCGCCCTGGGAGAACACGCGGCCGAGATCGAGGTTCGCCACCGTCAGTTCATTGCGGTAATCACCGGTCTTGAACCGGGTCGGGCTGGTCGGGCCGAGCGAGGCGTTGAGCGAGTTGCGCAGGCGGTAGGTGAAGGTGTTGACGCCGTAATCCAGGCTCGCGTCGTAGTTCCACTCGCCCCACTGGCCCTTCGCACCGGCCACGGCCTGCACGTCGCGGTTCTCGCCCTCGGAGATCGGGCGGTAACCGTTCGGGTAGATCTGCGCCCAGTTGGCGTCGCTGTCCGGGTAGCGGAAGTAGTTCGCGCCTTCGCTGTCGCGCTGGTTGAAGGTGGCGAAGCTGTAGAACGTGGAGGTTTCGCCGAACGGCAGCTGTGCGTTGTACCAGGCGTTCAGATCCTTGGTCTTGCCATCGCCAAGCTCGTAGTTGCGCTTGCCCTGCAGGGCCAGGTTGGTCGGGGTCTGGTCCCACGGCGGGATCTGGTCGAAGCCGGCGCGGTTGGTGCCCTCGTGGTTCTTCAGTTCCAGGCCGACGCGCAGGAAGCCGCCCTTGTCGCCCAGCGCGGTGCCGACCTTGGCGCTGGCGTAGCTGGTCTGGCCATCGGTGATGGTGCGGTCGATCGGCTTGAGGTCGGTGTGGTTGGCGCCGAAGCTGGCTTCGAACGCGCCGCCTTCGGGCGCGTCATCCAGGATCACGTTGATCACGCCGGCCACCGCATCGGAGCCGTACAGCGCACCGGCGCCGTCGCGCAGCACCTCGATGCGCTTGATCGCGCTGACCGGGATCGCGTTGAAGTCGACCGGGGTGGTGCCCTTGCCGATCTTGCTGTCGGTGTTGACCAGCGCGCTGCTTTGGCGGCGCTTGCCGTTGACCAGCACCAGCACCTGATCGGGCGAGAGGCCGCGCAGCTGGGCCGCCCGGATGTGGTCGGCGCCGCCGGAGTTGGACTGGCGCGGGAAATTGAACGAAGGCAGCAGCGCCTGCAGCGCGCTGCCCAGCTCGCCATTGACCACGCCGGCCTTGCGGATGTCCTCGGCGGTAAGCACGTCCACCGGCGAGGTGGATTCCAGCACGGTCCGGTCGATGGCGCGGGTGCCGGTGACGATCACGGTGTCCAGCGTTTTGGCGGTGTTCGGCGCGTCCTGCGCAAGTACGTCCTGGGCCAGCAGGGGGGAGGAGAGGACGAGCGCGATGGCAAGGCCAAGGCGCGACGCGGACGGACGGGACATGCGGACTCCAGCAGAACGACGAGGGGGAGGGGCGGGGGAGGGAGGAACGGGAGACCCCGACCAATGGTCGGAACTACCAATCCATCCGGATGAAGCGATATATTATCTTCGCGTGATCGCCCTGTGTGACGCAAGTCCCATCGGGGTGGTTATCAGCAGATAGCCGTTGGCGATCTGCGCCGGACCCGGATGTCCGGCACGCTCCTTCCCCTGCCTGTCCCTGTGTTTCCGGAGAGTTGTCCATGTCGTTCCGCACCATCCTGATTGCCCTGGTCCTGGCCACCAGCGGCTGTGCCACCGCTGCCCCGGCTGCCAAGCCGACCCCGCCGGCCGCCGCCACGGCCACGCTGCAGGGCGACGCCGCGCGCCCGGACGCTGCCGCCGGCTGGGTGCGCAGTGAGCTCTATTTCGGCGTGGGCGAAGAGAGCGGCGTGGCCGACCGCCCGCAGACCGAGGGCATCACCGACGCGCAATGGCGCGCCTTCCTCGACAAGGAAGTCACTCCGCGCTTCCCGGACGGCCTGACCGTGTTCGATGCCTACGGTCAGTGGCTGTTCCGCGGGGCGCCCGAGCCGAACCGCCTGCGCACCAAGGTGCTGGTGGTCCTGCACGAGAACACGCCGCAGCGCCGCGCCGACATCGAAGCGATCCGCCTGGCATGGAAGCAGGCGACTGGCCACCAGTCGGTGCTGTGGGCGCAGCAGGCGGTTGAAGTCTCGTTCTGACCGGGTGGTGTCACGGTGCGGCGCGTTGACGCGCGCCGCACCGACCACATCAGTGTCACCCGCGCATCGCTAGGATCGGGCCTCCCGCATCGAGGAAGTCCTGTCATGAGCAAGCGTGTTGCCGAGATCGTGGTCGACACTCTCCAGGCCGCCGGCGTCCGCCACTGTTACGGCATCGTCGGCGACACCCTCAACCATGTCACCGATGCGCTCCATCGCAGTGACATCGAGTGGGTGCACATGCGCCACGAAGAGGTCGCGGCGTTCGCGGCCGGCGCCGAGTCGCTGATCAGCGGGCAGCTGACCGCCTGCGCCGGCTCCTGCGGGCCGGGTGGTCTGCACTTCATCAACGGCATCTTCGAGAGCAACCGCAACCGCGCGCCGATGGTGCTGATCGCCAGCCAGGTGGTCACCGCCGAGCTGGGCATGGAGTTTCCGCAGGAAGTCGATTTCAAGGCGGTGTACAGCAGCTGCAGCGTGTTCTGCGAGCAGGTGCACAGCCCGGAGCAGGCGCGACGCGTGGTGACGCTGGCCTGCCAGGCGGCGATCAGCCGTCGCGGCGTGGCGGTGGTGATCCTGCCGGCCGATATCAGCGAAGCCGAGGTCAAGCACGATGTGCCGTTCTCGGTGCACTACACCCAGCCGGTGCTGCGGCCCTCGGACGATGAACTGCAACGCATTGCCGCCCTGATCGGTGAGGGCAAGCGGATCGGCATCTATGCCGGCGCCGGCTGCGAGCATGCACACGATGCGCTGGTCGCCCTCGGGGCCCGGCTCAAGGCGCCGATCGCGCATACCTCGCGCGCGAAGGATTTCGTGGAGTACGACAACCCGTACAACATGGGCATGACCGGCATCTTCGGCATCGAGTCCGGGTATCACACGCTGATGGCCTGCGACACGCTGCTGCTGCTCGGCGCGGATTTCGCATGGGGCCAGTACTACCCGGACAAGGCCACGCTGATCCAGGTGGATCGCGATGGCAGCCACCTGGGCCGCCGCCATCCCGTGAACCTGGGCGTGGTCGGCGATATCGGCCCCACGCTGGAGGCGCTGCTGCCGTTGCTGCCGGAACGCGATGACCGCAGCTTCCTGGACGAATGCCTGGAGCACCGCGAGAAGGCCCTGGCCACGCGGGCCAAGGAAGAGCAGCCGGGCGAGGGCGAGCTGATCCACCCGCAGCATCTGACCGCGCTGATTGACCGGCACGCCGCCGACGATGCCCTGTTCACCGCCGACGGCGGCTCGCCGATGGTTTGGATCCTTCGCCATATCCGCGTCAACGGGCGCCGTCGCACGCTGACCAGCCTGCTGCACGGCACGATGGCCAACGCCATGCCGCAGGCGTTGGGCCTGCAGAAGGCCTACCCGGGCCGGCAGGTGATCTCGCTGTCCGGCGATGGTGGCCTGGCGATGCTGCTCGGCGATCTGCTCACCGCGGTGCAGGAAAATCTGCCGATCAAGGTGGTGGTCTACAACAACAGCTCGCTGAATTTCGTGGAGCTGGAGCAGAAGGTCGAAGGCCTGCTGGACAACTACACCGACCTGAAGAACCCCGATTTCGGCCGCCTGGCCGAAGTGATCGGCTTCTATGGCCGCACCGTGACCCGCTCCGAAGACCTGGAGCAGGCCGTGCAGGACATCCTGGCCCATCCGGGCCCGGCGCTGCTGGATGTGCACACCAGCCCGACCGAGCTGGTGATGCCGCCGCAGGTAGAGGCCAAGCAGGTGGCCGGCACCGCGCTGTATGCGGCCAAGGCCCTGCTCAGCGGGCGGGTCGGCGATGTGCGGGACCTGTTGGCGAACAACTTCCTCAACAAGCCCTGATCCGGGCGGGGGGCGCACGCCCGCGTCCCCCGCCGTTCCATCCATGCGCCTGTTACTGGCGGCGGTGAGGCCCTACCATCGGCTACCCCCTCCCCACGGCCGCCCTGCGCATGTCCGCCACTGCTCCCGTCCCCACTGGACGCCCCCGCTGGTTCGTTGCCGGCGATCTCAACGGTTTCTTCGGTCTGGTGGTCGACAATCTGTCGATCCTCGGCTTCATCGCGATGGCGCTGGTCGGCATCTTCCAGTTCCCCGCCGATGTAGTGTTCGGCCGCATGTTCCCGGGCACCGCCTTCGGCGTGCTGGTCGGCAATGTGCTCTACACCTGGATGGCCCGGCGCCTGGCCGCGCGCACCGGCCGCGATGATGTCACCGCGATGCCGCTCGGCCTGGATGCGCCGACCAGCATCGGCATGGCGCTGCTGGTGCTCGGCCCGGCCTTCCTTGCCTTCAAGGGCCAAGGGCTGGCCCCTCATGATGCGGCCATCGCCACCTGGCAGCTGGGCATGGCCTCGCTGGTGATCATGGGCGTGCTGAAGGTGATCCTGTCGTTCTTCGGCGAAGCGGTAACCCGCGCGCTGCCGCGGGCCTCGCTGCTCGGCTCGATCGCCGGTATCGCGATCGTACTGATGGGCTTCCTGCCGCTGCTGGAAACGCTGCGCTCGCCGGTCGTCGGCTTCGTCACCTTGGGCCTGCTGCTGTACGTGCTGATCGCCAAGCGGACGCTGCCGATCCGCGCGCCCGGCGTGCTGGTCGCGTTCGTGTTCGGCACGATCCTGTACTACGGCCTCGGGCTTGCCGGGCTGGGCGCACCGGGCTTCAAGGTGCCGGAGTGGGTGCCGCCGCAGGTGGTGCTGCCGTGGCCGACCCTGGGCTTCATCGACGGTCTGCCGACCGCGATCACCTACCTGCCGCTGCTGCTGCCGTTCGGCCTGCTGATGGTGGTGGGTGGCATCAACGTCTCCGAGAGTGCCCGCGCTGCCGGTGACGATTACCGCACCCGCGACATCCTGCTGGTGGAAGCTGTCGCCACGCTGGTGGCTGGCCTCTGCGGCGGTGTGGCGCAGACCACGCCGTACATCGGCCAGCCGGCCTACAAGCACATGGGCGCACGCAGCGGGTACACGTTGCTGACCGGCCTGTTCGTCGGCATCGGCGGCATGCTGGGCGTGATCTCCGGGTTGGTGCAGTGGCTGCCGCTGGCGGTTCTGGCGCCGATCATCGTGTACGTGGCGATCGATATCACCACCCAGGCGTTCCAGGCCACGCCGCGCGAACATGCCGGCGCGATGGTGCTGGGCTTCCTGCCCTCGGTGGCGTACCTGCTGGCGATCAAGGCGCCCGGCTGGATCGCGCCGGAACAGTTGGCGGTGATGACCTCCACCCTGGATGGGCATGGCCTGCCCGAGCTGGCGGTGATCTTCACCCTGGGCAACGGCTTCATCATCACCTCGATGCTGTGGATCGCGGCGGTGGTGGCGATGATCGACCGGAAGCTGCTGCGCGCCTCTGGTTTCCTGCTGGTGGCTGCGGTGCTGACGCTGTTCGGCCTGATCCATTCGGTGGACCCGCGCGGTGGGATCTACCTGCCGTGGCAGCTGGAGGGCCTGCCGAAGATCATCAGCTGGCAGTTCACGGGCGCGTATGTGGCGTTGGCCGGGTTGCTGGCGCTGTTGTCGCTGCAGAAGCAGCCTTCAGAGGGCACCTGACGCACCGGCGGCGGCACGTAGAGCAACGGGCAGTGCCGACCGCTGGCCGGTGGGGGATCATTCCTCGCCATCCAGCTCCGGGTAATGCCGAAAGATGCCGTTGGTGTTGAAGGCCAGGCGTCGTTCCGAGGCGAGATAGGCGGCGATATTGGGCCGGGTTTCCACCCGGTCCTTGAGGGCGCGCAGCTGCGGCAGCGTCGGCCACAGCGCCTGCATGCGGCGCGGGAACATGTACTCCAGCCCGCTCAGCAGCTGGAACAGGGAAAGATCCACGTAGGAATGCTCCCGCAGCGGATGCCGGCCGCCGTTGTGCTTGAGCACGTTCTCGAAATACCCGAGGAACTTCGGCATGCGCTCGCTCCGCATCGAGGCGGCGCGCGCCTTGGCTTCGCGCTTCTGGTCGTCGTAGTACTTCGACGCTGCGATCGGGTGATGGGTGTCATGCACTTCGGCCGCCAGATCGGCGATGGTGAGCTGCAGCTGCAACGCCTGTTGCCGCCGTGAGCTCGCATCCGGAACCAGACCGAGTTCCGGTCCGAGATGATCCAGGATCGCGCCGACCTGGGCGATCACCTGCCGACCAGTCCGCAGAAACGGCGGGGCAAACGGCTGTAGACCCTCCACCTTGCCGTCCAGATACGGCTGCATCACGGCATCGCCATGCACACGCGCCATATCCGTATAGCCCGCCCCGGCATCCTCCAAGGCAAGCCGCACGAACTCGCCGCGGCCCTGGATGCCGGTCCAGTAATACAGTTCGTAATGCATGCAGCCACTCCGTGCGGAACCGGCGCCCAGCATCGCGCGCGCGGCCGAAAGCAGGCGTGAGCGCGGTGTGGTTCCCGTGCTAGGGTCCAGTGGCGATGGTGACGGGAGTAAGGGATGCGGATGTGGGGACTGGGCCTGTGCGTGGCGATGCTGCCGGCCACGGTAGCGGCCGATCCGGTGGCGCTGCACGATGGCTTTGGCTACAGCGATGCGGTGCTGCGTGCGGAGCTGACCACGCTGCGCGAGATGAGTGGCGCGTCCGGTCCGCGCCGTCACCTGGGGGCAGCGGGGTATCACCGCGTTCGTGGCGAGCTGGCCGCCTCCAACCGTGCAGCACGCCAGTGCCTGGATGAAACCCGGGAGGCACCGCCCGCGCTGCAGGGGCTGTCGTTCCTGTGCGAGTCCACGCTCGCGGGCAATGCGCTGATCGAGGGCGATATCGCAGCCTGGGCGAGCCTGATGCTGCGCGTGCGCGAGGACTACCAGCGCACCATCGTGCCGATGCTCAGGGCCGGCGATGAAGTGCCCGATGTCACCCGGCCGACGTTCGCGGCCTTCACCACCTGGCCGCGCAGCGCGCTGCCCGTGGCCGAGCGGGCGCAGGACGTGGCGGTGCCGATCCAGTTCAGCAACGAGCTGCCCTCGGTGACACTCACGCTGCACGGCACGCGCGATGGCGCGCCTGTCGCCCACGAGGCCGCCTTCATCATCGATACCGGTGCACCGCGCTCGCACATCAGCCGCGCGTTGGCCGCATCACTCGGGCTGGCGGTGACGGAAGGCTTCGTGGTGTCGCGCATCGTCGAGGGCGACATCCAGCAGGCCGGCCTGGCAGCGCCGATCGATATCGAACTGGGCGGCCAGCGGGTGCGCGATGTGTCCTTCAACAGCGAACCCACGCGCGAGCTCAACCTGATCGGCCTGGATGTGCTGCGCGCGCTGGGCCGGTTCCGCCTCTCCCGTGAAACGCTGACCCTGCTGGGCACGCAGACGCCGGCGCTATGCACCCGGCGGACGGTCATTACCTCGTCGCTATGGGGGCCGTTCCAGCAGGCCCGCTACCCCATCCGGGGCCGCGAGCACCACCTGATGCTGATCGATACCGGTTTCCACGGCGCCTTCCAGATGCGCGGCGCACCGCGCGCATCGGTGCCGGCCGCGGCGATCCAGCGCAGGAACGTGATCACCACGCGCGGGGCCGAGGACATCGAGTACGCGCCGGCCAGCACGCCGATGCAGATCACCGATACGCTCACCAGCATTCCGGTGGATATCGCGTTCCAGCCACCGGATCTGTTTCCCTCGTCGTGGCGGATCGGCTATGGCGTCACCGGGGGCTACGATGTGGCGCTGGACCTGCCCGGCGGCCTCGGCTGCCTGGTCCCGCGGCCGCCGGAACCGCCGCTGCTCGGCCGCCCGCCGAGCGCCTGACCAACCCTGAATCGGCATCTCATCCACCCTTGAAACACGCCCCCGTAACCGCATCTCAGGGACAGTGCTGGCACGGCCAGCCCCGTTTACATCGAGGACAAGAACATGCGGATGGACAAGCTCACCTCGCGTTTCCAGCAGGCGCTGGCCGACGCGCAGTCGTTGGCCGTGGGCCGCGACCACAACATCATCGAACCGGTACATGTGTTCAGCGCGCTGCTGGACCAGCAGGGTGGCAGCACGCGCCCGCTGCTGGCCCAGGCCGGCGTCAACGTGCCGGTACTGCGCGAACGCTTGAATGAAACCCTGGAGGCCCTGCCCAAGGTCTCCGGACAGGAAGGCAACCTGTCGATCGGCAACGATCTGAACCGGCTGCTCAACAACACCGACAAGCTGGCCCAGCAGCACGGCGATGCCTTCATCGCCAGTGAGTGGTTCGTGCTGGCCGCGGTCGACGATGGTGGCACCCTGGGCATGGCGCTGCGCGCCGCCGGTGCCGACAGGAAGAAGATCGAAACCGCCATCGACAAGGTGCGCGGTGGCGAGACCGTGCAGTCGGAGAACGCCGAAGACCAGCGCCAGGCGCTGGAGAAGTACACCATCGACCTGACCGCGCGGGCCGAGAGCGGCAAGCTGGACCCGGTGATCGGCCGCGATGAGGAAATCCGTCGCACCATCCAGGTGCTGCAGCGCCGCACCAAGAACAACCCGGTGCTGATCGGCGAGCCCGGCGTGGGCAAGACCGCGATCGTGGAGGGCCTGGCCCAGCGCATCATCAACGACGAAGTGCCCGAGGGCCTGCGCGGCAAGCGCGTGCTCTCGCTGGACATGGGCGCGCTGATCGCCGGCGCCAAGTTCCGCGGTGAGTTCGAAGAGCGCCTGAAGGGCGTGCTCAACGACCTGGCCAAGAGCGAAGGGCAGGTGATCCTGTTCATCGACGAACTGCACACCATGGTCGGTGCAGGCAAGGCCGATGGCGCGATGGACGCGGGCAACATGCTCAAGCCGGCGCTGGCGCGCGGTGAGCTGCACTGCGTCGGTGCGACCACGCTGGACGAGTACCGCAAGTACATCGAGAAGGACGCCGCGCTGGAGCGCCGTTTCCAGAAGGTGCTGGTGGGCGAGCCGAGCGTGGAAGACACCATCGCGATCCTGCGCGGGCTGAAGGAAAAGTACGCCGTGCACCATGGCGTGGAAATCACCGACCCGGCGATCGTCGCGGCGGCCACCCTGTCGCACCGCTACATCGCCGACCGCCAGCTGCCGGACAAGGCCATCGACCTGATGGACGAGGCCGCCTCGCGCATCCGGATGGAGATCGACTCCAAGCCGGAAGAACTGGATCGGTTGGAGCGCCGTGTGATCCAGCTCAAGATCCAGCGCGAAATGCTCAAGAAGGAAAAGGACGACGCCTCGCGTCAGCGCCTGGCCGATCTGGAAACCGATATCGATGCGCTGGAGCGCGAGTTCTCCGATCTCAACGAGATCTGGAAGTCGGAGAAGGCCACGCTGCAGGGCGCGACCCGGATCAAGGAACAGATCGAACAGGCCAAACTGGAACTGGAATCGGCGCAGCGCCGCCAGGATTTCGGTCGCATGAGCGAGATCCAGTATGGGCAGTTGCCGCAGCTTGAAAAGCAGCTTGCTGCCGCACAGGAAGTGGAAACCAGTGAGTTCAAGCTGGTCCAGGACCGGGTGACCGCCGAGGAGATCGCCGAGGTGGTCTCGCGCTGGACCGGCATTCCGGTCAACCGCATGCTCGAAGGCGAGCGTGACAAGCTGCTGCGCATGGAAGAAGTGCTGCACAACCGCGTGGTCGGCCAGGAAGAGGCGATCAAGGTGGTCTCCGATGCGGTGCGGCGCTCGCGTGCGGGCCTGTCCGATCCGGATCGCCCGAGCGGCTCGTTCCTGTTCCTGGGCCCGACCGGTGTGGGCAAGACCGAGCTGTGCAAATCGCTGGCCGAGTTCCTGTTCGACAGCAGCGACGCGATGATCCGCATCGACATGAGCGAGTTCATGGAGAAGCACAGCGTCGCGCGCCTGATCGGTGCGCCCCCGGGCTACGTGGGCTACGAAGAAGGTGGCTACCTGACCGAGGCGGTGCGTCGCCGCCCGTACTCGCTGATCCTGCTGGACGAGGTGGAGAAGGCGCATCCGGATGTGTTCAACATCCTGCTGCAGGTGCTGGATGATGGTCGTCTCACCGACGGCCAGGGCCGCACGGTGGACTTCCGCAATACCGTCATCGTGATGACCTCCAACCTGGGCTCGCACCAGATCCAGGACATGAGCAGCGATGACAGTCCGGAGGCCTACACGCAGATGAAGGCCGCGGTGATGGGCGTGGTGCAGGCGCACTTCCGTCCGGAGTTCATCAACCGCCTGGACGACATCGTCGTGTTCCATCCGCTGGACAAGGTGCAGATCAAGCAGATCGCCCGCATCCAGATGCAGGGCCTGGAAAAGCGCCTGGCCGAGCGTGGCCTGCGCATCGAGGTCAGCGATGCCGCGTTCGAACTGCTGGGCAATGTCGGGTTCGATCCGGTGTACGGCGCCCGGCCGCTCAAGCGTGCAATCCAGTCGCAGCTGGAAAATCCGCTGGCGCAGAAGATCCTGTCCGGCGAGTTCCTCAATGGCGATGTGATCCAGGTCGATGCGGCCGCGGGCAAGCTGGTGTTCGTGAAGGGCTGAGCCGCCCGCGCGCCGGCGGCCTGATAACCGTTGGGCCTCACGCCATGCCGGTTTGGCATCAACCCCCCCGCTTCGGCGGGGGTTTTTTGTTCGGTATCGTCGGCATTCACCTGGAGGCGATGCGATATGTCCGAACACGGCAGTCCCGAATCACAGTGGCGCGCGGAGACCATCGCAGTGCATGGCGGCTACCGGCCTGACCCCACCACCCGCGCGGTGGCGGTGCCGATCTACCAGACCGTGGCCTACGCCTTCGATGACACCCAGCATGGCGCGGACCTGTTCGACCTGAAAGTGCCGGGCAACATCTACACCCGCATCATGAACCCGACCACCGACGTGCTGGAGCAGCGCATCGCCGCGCTCGAGGGCGGCATCGGCGCGCTGGCGCTGGCCTCGGGCCAGGCGGCGATCACCTACGCGATCCAGACCATTGCCGAGGCCGGCGACAACATCGTTTCGGCCAGTGCGCTGTACGGCGGCACCTATAACCTGTTCGCGCACACGCTGCCGCAGTTCGGGACCGAAACGCGCTTTGCCGACTACCGCGATCCGCAGGCGTTCGGCGCGCTGATCGATGAGCGCACCAAGGCGGTGTTCGTCGAATCCATCGGCAACCCGCGCGGCAACATCACCGATATCCAGGCCGTGGCGAACGTCGCGCATGCGCATGGCGTGCCGCTGATCGTGGACAACACCGTCGCCACGCCTTATCTGCAGCGCTCGTTCGACTTCGGCGCGGACATCGTGGTCCATTCGCTGACCAAGTACCTCGGCGGGCATGGCACCAGCCTGGGTGGGGCGATCGTGGATTCAGGGCGGTTTCCGTGGGCCGAGCACAAGCAGCGCTTTCGCCGCTTGAACGAGCCGGACGTGAGCTATCACGGCGTGGTCTACACCGAAGCCCTGGGGCCGGCCGCCTATATCGGCCGCGCGCGCGTGGTTCCGCTGCGCAACACCGGCGCGGCGATCTCACCGTTCAATTCCTTCCTGATCCTGCAGGGCATCGAAACCCTGGCGCTGCGGCTGGACCGGATCAACGCCAACACGCTGGCGGTGGCCAGACACCTGCAGGGCCACCCCAAGGTGGCCTGGGTCAACTATGCGGCGCTGCCCGATCACCCCGAGCATGCCCTGGTGCAGAAGTACCTGCGCGGCCACGGCTCGGGCGTGCTGACCTTCGGCCTGCCCGGTGGTCGCGCGGCCGGTGCCCGCTTCCTGGATGCGCTGCAGCTGTTCACCCGGTTGGTGAACCTGGGCGACGCCAAATCACTGGCCACGCATCCGGCCTCGACCACGCACCGGCAGCTGGACGCCGCCGAACTGGAGAAGGCCGGCGTCAGCGAAGACACGGTGCGGCTGTCGGTCGGCATCGAACACATCGACGACCTGCTGGCGGATCTGGAGCAGGCGTTGGCCAGCGCGTAGTGGCAGGACCCACGGCGGCCGGTGCGGGCCGGCCGCCGTGGGGTAGTGGGGCGTGGCGTTACGCGCGGGGGTAGTATCGCGCTGACGTTCCGGCAACTGCGCAAGATCGGCCACGCGGCCGCCTGTGGAACGACGCACGCTGAGCGTCACCTACAGAGGGAGCCCGCCATGAGCCACATTGCCCAGGTCCGCCAGCGCCACGGTATCGACCGCGTCATCGCCCATCTGCAGGCATGCCTGCGTGCTGGAGACGCCTTGCCGGATCTGGAAGCGCTGGCCGCGATCGCGCACCAGTCACCGTTCCATTTCCATCGCCTGTACCGCGCGCTGACCGGCGAAACGCCCGGGCGCACCGTGGCGCGCCTGCGCTTGCTGCAGGCGCTGCAGCTGCTCGGCCAGGCCGAGAGCCGGGTGACCGAGGTCGCCTTGAGCGTCGGCTATGAAAGCCCACAGGCGCTGGCCCGCGCCTGTCGCCAGGCGCTGGATGCCACGCCGAGCAGCCTGCGCGAGGATGCCGGGCTGCGCAGCCGCTGGCAGCAGCGGCTGGCGCTGCCGGCCGGCGATCACGCCGACGGGACGGTGCCGTTGCAGGTCACGGTGACCACGCTGGAACCTTTCGATGTGGTGGCGCTGCGCACGAAAGGGGCCTTCGATGATCTGGATCAGGCATTCGGCCAGGTCTTCGCCTGGGCGGCGGCGCAGGGCTGGGCCGAGCAGCTGCAGCACCTGGTGGGTATCGCCCGCAACGATCACCGAGATGTGCCGGCGCCTGAGTGCGTGTTCGATTGCGGCATGGGCTTTGGTCGCCCGCCGCCGGCGCTGCCCGCCCCGCTGCGTACGCTGAGGCTCGGCGGAGGCGCGTACGCGGTGGTGCGCCATGTGGGCAGCTATGCAGGGCTGGAAGCGGTCACGGACGCGCTGCTGCGCGACTGGCTGCCCGACAGCGGCCATGCGCTCCGCGATGCGGAGCTGTATTACCACTACCTGGATGACCCGGAAAAGGTACCCGAGGCCATCCTGCGCGCCGATATCTGCGTGCCGGTAGCGTAGCGGCCCTTACACCACCGGAATGCTGTGCTGCTGCCCCATCGTGCGGTACGGCGGGGTGGACATCACCATCTCGGCCAGCGAGTAGGCCAGTTCGCGCTCGGCCATCACCGTGCCGTCCGCGCCGTGGGCGAGCAGGTGCTTCACCTCGGCGTCGCTGTGCGCGCGCGCCAGCAGGGTCAGGCCAGGATTGAGCGCGCGCAGCTTCGCCAGCGTTTCACCGGCTTCCAGCGGCTGCGGGATCGCCAGCACGGCAATCTTGGCGCGCTCGGGATGTGCTTCGGCCAGCACGCGGTCGGAGGCGGCGCTGCCGCGGATGCCGGGCAGGCCGGCCGCGTGCGCTTCGGCGACGTGTTCCTTGTTGTCGTCGATGATCATCACCGGCACGCCACGGTCGCGCAGCACCTGCGCCAGCGCACTGCCGACGCGGCCGTAGCCGATCACGATGGCATGGTCGTGCAGGTCCAGCGACGGGCCCGGCGGCAACTCGGTCTCCACCGTGGTGGGGGCGGTTTCCTGGTGCTTCAGCAGCCAGCGGTCGAGCAGGCCGAACACCAGCGGGTTGAGCATGATCGAGATCAGCGCGCCGGCCAGCACCAGCGCCTGGCCGGTCGGCGGCAGGATCCCCAGGGTCACGCCGAGGCCGGCGATGATGAAGGCGAATTCGCCGATCTGCGCCAGGCTGGCCGAAATGGTCAGCGCGGTACCGGTCGGGTGGCCGAAGGCCCGCACGATCACGAACGCAGCAGCGGACTTGCCGAACATGATGATCGCCGCGGTGGCCAGCACCTGCCACGGGTGCTCGATCAGGATGGCCGGGTTGAACAGCATGCCGACCGAGACGAAGAACAGCACCGCGAATGCATCGCGCAGCGGCAGTGAATCATTGGCGGCCTTGTGGCTCAGCTCGGATTCGTTGAGCAGCATGCCCGCGAAGAACGCGCCGAGTGCGAACGACACGCCGAACAGCATCGCCGAGCCGAACGCCACGCCCAGTGCGATGGCCAGCACCGCCAGGGTGAACAGCTCGCGCGAGCCGGTGCCGGCGATGCGCTCCAGGATCCAGGGGATGACCCGGCGCCCGACTACCAGCATCACCGCCACGAACAGGCCCAGCTGCACGAAGGTCCAGCCGATGCTGGCCAGCACGCTGCCGACGGTATGGGTTTCATTGGCCGCATCGGGCCCGAACACGCCGGCCAGGACCGGCATCATCACCAGGGCCAGGACGCAGGCCAGGTCTTCCACGATCAGCCAGCCGATCGCGATCTTGCCGCGCGTGGTTTCCAGCAGGCGCCGTTCTTCCATCGCGCGCAGCAGCACCACGGTACTGGCCGTGGCCAGTGAGAAACCGAACACCACGCCGTAGATCACCGGCCAGCCCATCAAGGCGGCCAGGCCCCAGCCGAGCAGGGTGGCGACCAGGATCTGGCCGATCGCACCCGGGATGGCGATCGCTTTGACCTCCATCAGGTCTTTCAGCGAGAAGTGCAGGCCGACCCCGAACATCAGCAGCATCACGCCGATCTCGGCCAGCTGGTTGGCCAGTGCCTGGTCGGCAACGAAGCCGGGGGTGAACGGACCTACGCAGATGCCTGCAATCAGATAACCGACCAGGGGAGACAAACGCAGCTTGTTGGCCAGCGCGCCGAAGATGAAGGCGAGCCCAAGGCCAACGGCAACGATGTTGATCAGGTCGGTGTCATGGTGCATCGGGGCTCGCAACTAGGGGGGGTACCCCGATTTTCACCGATGCGGGCAGATCGGGCAAACCTGGCGCAGTGCATTGCTGCTATGTCCCCACGGTCAGGTGATGTGCTGTCCCGGACAGAGGGCGGTTGAAGCGATGAATGCGCAGATCCCGGCATTTCGGCGGCCCAAACGCACATGCCCCGGCGGACCGGGGCATGTGGCTGTCATCGGGTTGCGGGCCAGCGGCCGGCCCTGCACATCGTTACCACTTGTACGAGATCCGGCCATAGACGTACGCGCCATTGAACCCGTACGGCGAGTAGTTGCTGTACGGCAGCATGCCCCAGGTGGAGTTCTGCAGGTCCACGGTGCGGTCGGGGTATTCGTCCAGGATGTTGTCCGCGCCCAGGGTCAGGGTCCAGTTCTCGCTGGGCTTGTAGCTGGCCGAGGCATCGAGCACCCACGAGGCATCATAGGTCTGGTCACGCAGGGCGGTGGCCGAGTTGCGCACGGTGAACGAGCCGTAGCGCGTGGCGGCCAGGTTGAGGTCCCAGCGGTCCGAACGCCAGGTGCCGCTGAGGATGGTCTTGTCGCGCGGGTAGCTGTCTTCGATGCGGCCGATCTCATCGCGGCCGATCAGCGACTGGGTGATGCCCAGCGTGCCGAACACCGGCGGCGAGGCGATGAACTTCTTCACCTCGGTCTCGTTGTAGCTGTAGGCCGCGGTCAGTTCCAGCGAGCTGGCAGCGAAGGGAATGGTGTAGCTGGAGACCGCATCCACGCCGCGGGTGCGGGTGTCCACGCCATTGGTGAAGTAGGAGAACGCGGTGACGCCCGGCAGGCCCAGGTTGGCCAGCAGCGCATTGGCCGCGTCATTGGTGGTGATGTTGGTGGAGAGCACGATGCGGTCATCGATGTCGATCTGGTACGCATCCACGGTCAGGTACAGCCGGTCCACCGGCTGCAGCACCAGGCCCAGGCTGTAGGAGGTCGAGCTCTCGGCCTTCAGCGGGCTGGCACCCAGCGCCTGCGCGGCGGGGCTGGTGGTCGGGAAGGTGCCGCGCTCGAGGAACACACCGTTGACGATGGTGCTGGTCACTGCCTGGTAGCTCTGCTGGGCCAGCGACGGCGCGCGGAAGCCGCTGGAGGCGGTGGCGCGCAGGGCGACCTTGTCGGTGAACGCGTAGCGTGCGGAGAGCTTGCCGGAGAACTTGTCGCCGAAGTCCGAATAATCCTCGTAACGGCCGGTGACACCGGCAGAGAACTTGTCGCTCAGGTCGGCTTCCAGGCCGGCGTAGACGGCGTAGTTGTCGCGGTCGGCGTCCACCGCGTTGAGCGGGGTGAAGCCGCCGAAGCCCTGGGCACCACTGCCGGTGTAGGAGTTCAGTTCGCCGGCCGACTGTTCCCACTTCTCCTTGCGGTATTCACCGCCGAAGGACAGCGTGACCGGGTAGGCCAGGCCCCAGTCCAGGGTCTTGGTCACATCGGCGTTGACGATGTTCTGGGTGTACTCCAGCGCGCCGTCGTAGAACGAGCGCGGGCTGTTCACGCCGAGACCGTAGTTGATGCTGTTGCGGGTGTGGAAATCGATCTTGTTGGCGCCGTAGTTGTAGCTGACATCCCAGTTCCAGCCGCTGTCCGTATCACCCTTGACGCCGGCGACCAGCGAGCGGTCCTTGGAGTACTGGTTGATCTCCGGCACGAAGCCGTCCGGGTAGGTCTGCGCCAGCAGCGCGCCCTGGTTGAGGTTGTTGCGCGAGCGGTAGAACGCGAACGAGGTGATGTCGCGGTTGCTCGCCATCGCCGTGGCATACGCCGAGACGTGGTCGCTGAACTGGAAGCTGGCGTTGGCCGAGGCGGCGGTCGCATCCACGCGCGGGTCGCCGACCACGAAGGTGGTCTGGCCGATGTTCGGGAAGTTGCTCGTGTTCGGCGTGCTGCCCTGGTACGGGCCGGCGCGGTTGCTCTCGTCCTGCTGCACGATCTGGCCGGCCACGTGCACGCTGCCGCGGCCGTCGGCGAAACCGATGCCGGTATCGCCGGAGAGCTGGTACTTGTTGCCGTCACCGGCCGAGTACTGGCCGGCATCCAGCGCCAGGCTGCCGCCGGAGGACGAGCCCTTGAGCACGATGTTGATCACGCCGGCGATGGCGTCCGAGCCGTACTGCGCCGACGCGCCGTCGCGCAGTACTTCCACGCGCTCGATCGAGGCGATCGGGATCGCGTTGATGTCCACCGCCGAGGAGCCGCGGCCGATGCTGCCGTTGACGTTGATCTGCGCGGAGGTATGGCGGCGCTTGCCGTTGACCAGCACCAGCACCTGGTCCGGGGAGAGGCCGCGCAGCTGCGCCGGGCGGATGCCGCTGGTGCCGTCGGTCAGCGCCGGGCGCGGGAAGTTCAGCGAGGGCAGGGCACGGGCCAGCGCGGTGGCAAGCTCCGTGGTGCCAGTGGACTGCAGCGCCTCGGGGGTGATGATGTCGATCGGCGACTGCGACTCGGCCACGGTGCGGTCGGCGACGCGGGTGCCGGTGACGATGATGGTGTCCAGGGTGTTGGCCGCCGCGCGGGCGGGGGCATCCTGGGCGGTGGCGACGAAGCTGGACATACCGAGCGCGACAGCTACGGCGGCGGCGAGCGTACTGGTCTTGCGGTTCATCAGGATGTGGCTCCGGTAGGGGCGGTGCTGCACCAAAGCGACATCACGACATCGAGGATCGGGTCTGCGAAGGCGGTTGTTGCGGTGCGCAATAGACGGATTAACGGGATATTCATCGCTTGTCAAATATTCGCCTTTTTCGCAAAAAACGTTGCAGCAGCAACCATTTACGTGAGGCGGGGGATTCGACAGGAGGGTCCCGGGGAAGCGCGGGCAGGGTCGTGGGAGAGAGAAACGAGGCCTGCCGCGCATCCCGGGGCCCGTCAAGTATTCGTTAACGCTAGAATTACGTCGCAGGAAAGGTGCTCACGAGCACATTCCATTCCGTTATATGGACCCCCAAGATGATTTCCCTTCGTAACTTCGCCTTGCGCCGTGGCGAGCGGCTGCTGTTGTCCAACGTCGACCTGACCCTGCACGCGGGGTACCGCGTCGGCGTGGTCGGCCGCAACGGGGCCGGCAAGTCCAGCCTGTTCGCGGCCGTGAAGGGCGAGCTGGAAGCGGACAAGGGCGACGTCGATCTGCCCGGCAAGATCCGCATCGCCAGCGTGGCCCAGGAAACCCCCTCGCTGCCCGACCCCGCGCTGCAGTTCGTGCTGGAGGGCGACACCGAGGTGGCCGCCGTCATGCGCGAAGAGGCCGAGGCGGCGGCGCGTGAAGACTGGGAAGCGGTTGCCACCGCCCACCAGCGCATGGCCGAGATCGGCGCCTATGACGCCGAAGCGCGCGCAGGCAAGCTGCTGCACGGCCTGGGCTTCCCGGCCGAGACGCATTCCCGTGCGGTCTCCTCGTTCTCCGGCGGCTGGCGCGTGCGCCTGAACCTGGCCCGCGCGCTGATGATGCCCAGCGACCTGCTGCTGCTCGACGAACCGACCAACCATCTGGATCTGGACGCCGTGTTCTGGCTGGAACAGTGGCTGCTCAAGTACCCGGGCACCCTGCTGCTGATCTCGCATGACCGCGAGTTCCTGGACAACGTGGCGACCCACACCCTGCATCTGCACGGTGGCGGCGCCAAGCTGTACGTTGGCGGCTACACCGATTTCGAGCGCCAGCGCGCCGAACAGCTGCGCCAGCAGCAGCTCGCCCATGAGAAGGAACAGGCCGAGCGCGCGCATCTGCAGAGCTTCATCGACCGCTTCAAGGCGCAGGCCAGCAAGGCCGCGCAGGCGCAGAGCCGCATGAAACGCCTGGCCAAGCTGGCCGGCACCGAAGCGGTACGCGCCGAGCGCGAGTTCCGCATCGAATTCGCACCGCCGGCCAAGCTGCCGTTCTCGCTGATCCGCCTGAACCACGTCGAGGCAGGTTACGGCGCCGATTCGGTGATCCTGCACAACGTGGGCTTCGGCCTGGAAGCCGGCCAGCGCATCGGCCTGCTCGGCCCGAACGGTGCCGGTAAGACCACCCTGGTGAAGACTCTGGTGGGCGAACTGGACCCGATCAGTGGCGAGCGTGCCGCGCATCCGGACCTGCGCATCGGTTACTTCGCCCAGCACACCGTGGAGTCGCTGCACGAAGGGCAGTCGCCGATGGAGCACTTCCGCGATCTGGCTCCGGACGCGCCGAACCAGTCCTTCCGCGATTTCCTTGGCAAGTGGAACTTCGCCGGCGACCGCGCCTTCGAACCGGTGGATGGCTTCTCCGGTGGCGAGCGCGCGCGCCTGGCGTTGGCACTGATCGCCTATCAGCAGCCGAACGTGCTGCTGCTCGACGAACCGACCAACCACCTGGACCTGGAAATGCGCGAAGCGCTGGCTGAAGCACTGGCCGACTTCGAAGGCGCGATCGTGATGGTCTCCCATGACCGCCATCTGATCGGCCTGGTCTGCGATACCTTCTGGCGCGTGGCCGATGGCGTGGTCGAGCCGTTCGACGGCGATCTGGATGCCTACGCGGCGTGGCTGCGTTCGCGTCCCGCCGCGCAGGGCACCAAGCACAAGCTCGCCGCGGCCGCTCCGGAGCCGGCGCCGCCGACCCCGCCGCTGCCCGCGCGCAAGCCGGCCAACCCGCACAAGCTGGCCGCTGCCGAAGCCAAGGTGGGCGAGCTGGAAGCGCTGTTGGCCGATCTGGACCGCCAGCTGGCCGACCCGTCCAACTACGCCGATGCGACCCGCATGGCCGTGCTGGGCCGTGATCGTGAAGCCACCGCAACCCTGCTCAGCAAGGCCGAGCAGACGTGGATGGAATTGCTGGACGCGTAAACGGCATGCCGACCAACGGTCGGCATCTCCCTGGCACCCTCAGGCAACCGGTAGGTGCCGACCGTTGGTCGGCACATCGTCCTGCGCCTCCAGCCATTCCCGGAACCGCCGCGCCGCGTCGCTCTCGGCGCGCGAGCGTAGCCGCGTCAGCCAATATCTGCCCAGCGCCAGCGTCTGCGCGAAGGGCTGGATCAAGCGGCCGTGGGCCAGATCCTGCTCGAACATCTTCAACGGCAACAACGCCACGCCTGCCCCCGCGGCAGCCGCACTGGCCAGCGTCAGTGAGGAATCAAACACCGGGCCACGTGCTTCCAGCTCCGGCGCGCCTGCCGCCTGCAACCAGCGTGGCCACTCATCGCTGCGATAGGAGCGCAGCAGCGGCACATTGGCCAGATCGCGCGGCTGCCGCAGCGTCCGTGCCAGCGCCGGCGCGCATAGCGGCGCGAAAGGAGCATCCAGCACGGCGTCGCTGACCTGCCCCTGCCAATCGCCGTCACCGAACCGGATCGCCAGATCCAGCCCTTCACCGGCCAGATCGATGCGGTTGTTGTGGGTCTGCAGGCGCAGCTCGATATCCGGATGGCGCGCATTGAAATCCCCCAGGCGCGGCAGCAGCCAGCCCGTGGCGAAGGTGCCGACCACGCCGACGCTGAGCACCTCGCGGAAATGCCCACCGACGAACCGGTCCAGGCTCACCGCGATACGGTCAAAGGCCTCGTTGAGCACCGGGTACAGACGGGCCCCTTCATCGGTCAGGGCGACCCCGCGCGGCAACCGGGTGAACAGCGACACGCCCAGCCGATCCTCCAGCGCCCGGATCTGATGACTCAACGCGGCCTGGCTGACGCACAGCTCCAGCGCCGCGCGGGTGAAGTTCTGGTGCCGGGCGGCGGCCTCGAAGGCGCGCAGGGCATTGAGCGGCAACTGGGGGCGGAGCATGGGGCGAGCCGTGAGCAGGAGTGATGCATCTTCGCATTGTGGGCGCTGCTGCGGCGAACACCGCCCAGCGGTGCCATCGTTTCGGGCGCGCGATTCGGCAGGGCTCGGGCGGAAGGCATGAGATCAAGTAATGCCTTCTGCTGAAAATCCTCGCTGGTGGAGGCGCTGCAACCTGCCAATACTCAGGCCTTCGCCAAGGAGAACCGCATGATCGCTCGACGACAGTTCCTGCAATGGACCGGCGCGGCCGCCGCCTCGGCGCTGGCCGCCACCGCCTTCGCCAAGACCGCGCTGCCCTCGCCGAAACCCGCCGTCGCAGCGAAGGACTTCGCGGCGCTGGAAGCGGCGAGCGGGGGCCGCCTCGGCGTGACCCTGCTCAACACCGGCACTGGCTGGCGCACCGGCAACCGGCAGGACGAACGCTTCCCGATGTGCAGCACGTTCAAGTTCGTGTTGTCCGCTGCGGTGCTGCATCTGGCCGACCAGGGCAGGCTCCCGCTGGACCAGCGCGTGCCCGTGCGCCAGCAGGACATGCTCTCGCATGCGCCGGTGACCACGCGGCACATCGGCAAGGACATGACCGTGCGCGACCTGTGCCGGGCGACCATGATCACCAGCGACAACCCCGCTGCGAACCTGCTGCTGGGCAGGGTGGGCGGGCCGGCCGGCGTGACCGCCTTCCTGCGCGCCAATGGCGATGCGGTGACGCGCAACGATCGCCTGGAGCCGGAGATGAACCGCTTCGCCCCCGGTGACCCGCGCGATACCACCAGCCCCGCTGCGATGGCGGCGAGCCTGCAGCGCTTCGTGCTCGGCGATGTACTCAAGCCCGCGTCAAAACAGCAGTTGGCCGATTGGTTGATCGACAACGAGACCGGCGATGCACGGCTGCGCTCGGGGTTGTCCAAGGCGTGGCGGGTGGGTGACAAGACCGGCAGCAATGGCGAGGACACCACCAACGACATCGCGATCCTGTGGCCGCTTGCCGGCGGTGCACCGTGGGTGCTGACCAGCTATCTGCAGGGCGCCACGGTGGACGATGCCGGCCGCAACGACGTGCTGCGGCAGGTGGCCGTGATCGCCGAGGGCATCATGCAGCGGGGCGGGTAGGCCATGCAGCCCGGCAGGCACCGACCACTGGCCGGTGCACCGTCGTGAAGGTGCCGGCCAATGGCCGGCACAACACGTTTGACGTCAGCCTTCGGCGTGACTGTTGCGCACTGCCTCCAGGAAGTCCCGGCCCCAGCGATCCACGTCGTAATACTCCACGCTGCCGAACAACTGGCGCATGCGCCCGGTCGCTTCGTCGTCAGGCATCGACAACGCCTGCAGCAGGCCAGCGGTGAGATCGGCCGGGTCATGCGGATTGGTCAGCACCGCCCCCTTCAACTCGGCCGCCGCACCGGCGAATTCACTGAGCACCAGTACGCCGTTGCTGCCCTCGATGCCCTGCGTGGCCACGAACTCCTTGGACACCAGGTTCAAGCCATCACGCAGCGGGGTGATCCACATCACCTGCGCGGCCGCGTAATGCGCGACCACTTCCTCGAACGGCAGCGCCTGGGCGAAGAAGCGCACCGGCGTCCAGTCCAGCCGTGAGAAGCGCCCGTTGATCCGCCCGACGGCCTGCTCGATCTGGTTCTGCAACGTGCGGTAGATCGTCATCTCACGCGCGGCGGGCACGCAGATCATCAGCAGGGTGACCTTGCCCTGGCGGTCCGGATGCTGTTCCAGCAGGCGTTCGAACGCCTCCAGTTTGGCCAGCGTGCCCTTGGTGTAATCCAGGCGCTCCACCGAGAGCACCAGCTTGCGTGCGCCGATCTCGCGGCGCAGCTTGAAGATGTCGTTGCGCACATCGCTGCGTGCGAGCACGTTGTGGATGCGGCGCAGATCGGTCCCGACCGGATGTGCACCGAGCGCCACTTCGCGATCGCCCACGCGCAGGCGCGTGGTCATCGTGTCCAGCCCGACCGCACACCCGTAGGTGAGGAAGCGCGGCGCGCAGCTTTCCCAGGCCAGGCGCTCGGCCGGCATGGCACCGCGCACCACGTCCACGAAGTTCTCCACCTGGCGCGGAATGTGGAAGCCGATGTAATCGCAGCTGAGCAGGCTGCCGATGATCTCGCGGCGCCACGGCACCACGTTGAACACATCGGCCGAGGGGAAGTAGGTGTGGTGGAAGAAGGCGATCTTCAGGTCCGGGCGCAGCTCGCGCAGCGTGGCCGGCACCATCCACAGGTTGTAGTCGTGGATCCACACGGTCGCGCCATGCGCGGCTTCGGCGGCGGTGGCCTCGGCGAACTTGCGGTTGACCTTCAGGAACACCTGCCAGTCTTCCTCGCGGAACTTCGCGCGCTCCCAGAACACATGCAGCATCGGCCAGAACGCTTCCTTGGAGAAGCGCTTGTAGAAGATGTCCACTTCCTGCTTGCTCAGCGGTACGCGCGCGGCGGTCAGGGTGGGGTAGCGCTCGGCATCCACCGCCAGGTGGGTCTGGAACGGGCCACGCTTGGGCTCATCGATACCCCAGGCCACCCAGGAGCCCTTCTGGCCGCCTTCGAAGAAGCTCAGCAGCGAGGGAATGATGCCGTTCGGTGAACGTGGCGGGCGCTGCACCAGCACGCCGTCTTCCATCACTTCATCGAAGGGGAGACGGTGGTAGACCATCACCAGATCGGCGCCATCGGCGCGCGCCTGCGGTGGCGGGCGCAGGAAGGGATCGTCATCGGCGAGCAGCCCGAAATGTTCGATCGCTTCGAGGATGCCGCCGCAGCCCGGCGCCTGTGCATGGAAGGTGTGCTTCAGGTCGGCCGTCGCGGCGGTCAGCGCCGGCTCGGAATCGCCCACGCACACCCCGCGGAAGCCGGAGGTGTACATCGACAGGTCATTGAGGGTGTCGCCGGCCACCAGGATACGGTCGCGTGGCAGCTCCAGCAGGCGCGCAAGCGCGGCCAGGGTGCGGCCCTTGTCGGTATCCGGCGGCAGGATGTCCAGGTAGCGGTCGGCCGAATACAGCACATCGCAGCCCAGCGCCTGTGCGGCCGCCTGGATCTGTGAGCGCAGCGGCGCCAGCGTGTCGGGGTCGCAGAAATACGAGCAGCGGCGTTCCTGCGGCACATCCTGGCGCTGCAGCGCGGTGAACGGACGCATTGCGGCGGCGACCACCTGCTCGCCGGGCCAGTGCGCGTCGATCATCGATTGCAGGGGCTGCAGCGGCTGCAGGGTATGGCCGTCGACGACGGTCGCACCGACATCGCAGACCACGTAATCCGGGCGCGGAATGGCCGGATCGGAGAGCAGCGGCATCACCGCTTCCAGGCCGCGGCCAGTGATGAAGATCAGGCGGATACCGGGGTGCTGGTCGACCAGCCGGTAGAGCCGATGACGCGCGGCGGGATCGCCGGCGAGGAAGGTGCCATCCAGATCGGTGGCAAGAATCAGTTGCGGGGCCGGCGGCGCCGGCGGTGTACGGGTTGGAGTGAGGGAGGTCGGTGTCGAAACAGTCAATGCACTTCCTTATCGGTGTCAGAGGGGAGGGGGATATCGGGATCCGGCGGCGCGGTGTCGGTTTCGGGCATGAGCTCCAGGGCCGAAGGCGTGGTGCGCAGCATCAGCCGGAAGCCGACCGGATGCGTGCGCAGGCGCTGGAAGCTGAGCAGGCGCGCGGTGGTGAACAGGGCCAGCAGCATCAGCACCACCGCGAAGTACAGCGGCAGCGCCGGTGCGCCGAACTGCTGCATGGCCGCGCCGGCGATCGCCGGGCCGAGCGCGGCGCCCACGCCGTGCACCAGCAGCAGGCTCGAGCAGCCGGAAAGCAGGTCTTCGCGCGGCAGGTAATCGAGCATGTGCGCCACCGCGAACGGATACAGCGCGAAGGCCAGTCCGCCGTAGAAGAAGAACAGGCCAAACAACAGATGCGTCTGCAGCTGGATCATCGGCAGCGACGCCACTACGGCGATACCCGCCGCGGCCAGGCTCAGGGCGACCAGCCCGGTGCGGCGGTCATGGCCATCGCTGATGTGGCCCAGCGGCCACTGCAGCAGTGCGCCACCGGCGATGGCGGTGAGCATGAACAGGGCGACGCCGTTGCCGTCCAGGCCGACGTCGCCGGCATACACCGGCAGCAGGCCCCAGAACGCGCCCATCGCCAGCCCGGACAGTCCGGCGGCGACGGTCGCCACCGGCGCCATGGTGTACAGGCGCGCCAGTTTCAGGCGCGGCACGGAAGGAATCTCCGGCGGCCGCAGGCGCGTGGCGGTGACTGGCAACACCGCCGCGCAGACCAGGATCGCGGTGAGCATGAACATCGCGGTCGCGCCGGCATCGCCCAGCATCAGCAGCACCTGGCCCAGCGCCAGTGCAGAGAGATTGACCACCATGTACAGCGAGAAGGCGCGGCTGCGCAGGCGTGGATCCGGTTCGGCGTTGAGCCAGCTCTCGATCACGGTGTACAGGCCGACCAGCGCGATGCCGGTGAGGATGCGCAGCACGCCCCAACCCACGGGATTGATCCACAGAGGGTGCAGCAGCACCGCGATGGCGGCGAGGGCGGCAAAGAAGGCAAACGCACGGATATGGCCGATGCGGCCGATCAGCGAGGGGGCGAAAAAGGTGCCGATGAAAAACCCGGCGAAATAGCCGGACATCACCAACCCCAGGGTGCCGGCACCAAAGCCGGCTTCACCACCGCGCACCGCCAGCAATGTGCCGAGCAGGCCACTGCCGGTCAGCAGCAGCGCCACACCGGCGAGCAGGGCGGTCAACCGCAACATGCGTGCGCCCTTCGTGGGGAAGAAGGCGAACAAGTCACGTGATTGACCATAACACAGGGGGAATGAAGCCCCGGTTGCAGCGGCGGCGGTGCGCGCGTGAACCGGTCTGTCGCATCAGGCGTTTGGTTTGCGCTGCCCGGTCGCGACCGTTAGGGTGGGGGCATGAACGCAGTCAAACTTCTTCCTTTGGCCGCTGCATTGGCGATCACCGCCTGCAGTGGCTCCAACGACACCGTCGGGCATGAGGTGTCGATGGCACCTTCCGATGCCTTCATGTCCGCCGTGGCGGCGCATTGCGGCAAAGCGTTCGAAGGTCGCATCGCGGTCAACGAACCGCGCACCGACGCGCCGGACCCGTTCGAGGGCAAGCGCCTGGTGATGCATGTGCGTGGCTGCGAGGATCCGGCGCATGAGCTGCGGATTCCGTTCCATGTCGGCGACGACCACTCGCGTACCTGGGTGCTGAGCCGTACCGAGAACGGCCTGCGCCTGAAACATGATCACCGCCACGAAGATGGCAGCCTGGATGCCGTGACGATGTACGGCGGCGACAGCAAACCGCCGGGTACTGCGCAACGCCAGTCCTTCCCGGTCGATTCGGATTCGGTGGCGATGTTCCGCAAGGCGGACATGCTCGCCTCGGTGCAGAACACCTGGGCGATGGAAGTCGAGCCGGATCAGCGCTTCGTCTACGAATTGACCCGCCCGGGCGGGCGCCACTTCCAGGTGGTGTTCGACCTGAGCAAGCCGGTGGCGTTGCCGCCCGCGCCGTGGGGCAGCGACACGCCTGCGCCGTAACGCAGTCGGCTTGCGCCAACCGCCAACCGCCAACCGCCAGCCGGCGGGCCCCTGACAGGTGCCGACCAAGGTCGGCACCTGCGGCAGGGCGGAGCGCTCAGCGCGCCCCGAACCGGGCGCGGCAGCCGCCGCTCACCCACAGGCTGCCATTGCTGTACCCCCAGCTGCGGCCTTCCACGCAGGCCGTGCCTGACAACTGCTGCACCAGCGCCGGGCGGCCTTGGCGGGCATCCCACGCGCAGGTCTGCTGGCGCTTGTCGTTGCTGCTGCAGGTCACGCTGTAATTGCTGTTGCCACCGCCGCCGCCCCAGTTGCCGCCGCTGCTGCCGCGCGCTTCGGCGAACTCGCCGCGGCAACCACGGTTGACCCAGACCGCCCCATTGCGCACGCCCCAGGTCTGGCCCTCGACACAGGCCGTGCCCGAGATCTGGCGAACCAGGGTCGCGTTGCGCCAGCCGGTGTTGCAGGTCCGCTCGCGGTTGTCCTGGCTCTCGCAGCGGATCGTGGCGCCTGTGCCACCACCGCCGCCCCAGTTACCGTCATTGCCGCGGCCTTCGACGAACTCGGCCCGGCAACCGCCGCTGACCCAGACCGTGCCGTTGCGCGAGCCCCAGTTGCGGCCCTCGGTACAGGTCGTGCCGGAGATCTGGCGGGACAGCCGGGCGCTGCGCCAGCCGGTGTTGCAGACCCGCTCGCGGTTGTCCTGGCTTTCGCAGCGGACCGTGCCACTGTTGCCGGGGCCGCTGCCGCCGCCGTTCCAGCCGCCGCCGTTGCCGTTGCCGCGCAGGGAGGTGGCGATGTCCTGCTTGATCCGTGAGAAGTTCCAGCCGGAATTGACCTGGGCCAGGTAGAAGCGCAACTGGTCATCCGGGATCCGGCGGCCATTGGACTGGTCGGCGTATTCCTGGGTGATGACCCGGCTGCGGTCGGAGGAGGACAACTGCGACAGATTCTCCGGGGCATAGGCCCGGGTGCTGATCTGGGCGTGCAGGGCCGGGGCCATACAGGCCAGGGCAAGGGTGAGGCAGACGGTGCTCAGACGGCGTTGCATGGCGACATCCCCGTGCGGTCGTTGGTGCGCGGACTATAGGAATGCCCCCGGTTCAGAGCGTGTGATGCCGGGCCGCGGCGCCCGGATTTGCCCCGCCGGGCTGGCGGCCGCAGAATAACGGGCTTTCCGGCGCAGCTTGGCGCCGGCACTCTCCTGCGGAGCTTTACCCCCATGCGTACCCACTTCTGTGGCCTGGTCGACGAGACCCTGATTGGCCAAACCGTTACCCTCGCCGGCTGGACCGACGTTGCCCGCAACCAGGGCGGCGTGGTCTTCATCGATCTGCGTGATCATGAAGGCATCGTGCAGGTGACGGTGGAAGTCGACAACGCGGCCGTGTTCGCCGTGGCCGCCAGCCTGGGCTACGAAGACGTGCTGCAGGTCGAGGGCGTGGTGCGTGCGCGCCATGCGGCCAACGACAAGCTCCGCACTGGCAACGTGGAAGTGATCGCCACGGCCATCACCATCCTCAACAAGGCCGAGCCGCTGCCGTTCCACGCGCACGAGAACCCGGGCGAAGAAACCCGCCTGAAGTACCGTTACCTGGATCTGCGCCGCCCGGAAATGCAGCGCATGCAGCGCACCCGCATCAAGCTGGTGCAGGCCCTGCGCCGCCACCTGGACGCCACCGGCTTCCAGGACATCGAAACCCCGATCCTGACCAAGGCCACCCCGGAAGGCGCCCGCGACTTCCTGGTGCCGGCGCGCATGCACCCGGGCGAGTTCTACGCCCTGCCGCAGAGCCCGCAGCTGTTCAAGCAGATCCTGATGGTGGCCGGCTTCGACCGCTACTACCAGATCGCGCGCTGCTTCCGCGATGAAGCCCTGCGTGCCGACCGCCAGCTGGAATTCACCCAGCTGGACATGGAGTTCGCCTTCGTGCGCGAGCGCGATGTGCAGGACTTCGTGGAAACCATGATCCGCGCCATCTTCAAGGAAGTGGTGGACGTGGAGCTGGCCGCCAGCTTCCCGCGCATGACCTGGGCCGAGGCGATGCGTCGCTTTGGTTCGGACAAGCCGGACCTGCGCATCGCGCTTGAGCTGGTGGACGTGGCCGACCTGGTCAAGACCAGCGAGTTCCCGGTGTTCACCGCGGCCGCCAACGATGCCGATGGCCGCGTGGCCGCGCTGCGCATCCCGGGCGGCGCCAGCCTGTCGCGCAAGCAGATCGACGAATACGCCGCGCACGCCGCCAAGTACGGCGCCAAGGGCCTGGCTTACATCAAGATCAGCGAGAGCGGCGAAGTCAGTTCGCCGATCGCCAAGTTCTTCAGCGAAGACGCCTTCGCCGCGCTGGTCGCCCATGTCGGTGCCGGTAACGGGGACATCGTGTTCTTCGGCGCCGGTGGCTACAACAAGGTCTCCGACTTCATGGGCGCCCTGCGCCTGAAGGCCGGCAAGGACTTCAACCTGGTCGCCGACGGCTGGGCACCGCTGTGGGTCACCGATTTCCCGATGTTCGAGTACGACGACGAAGCCCAGCGCTACGTCGCCCTGCATCACCCCTTCACCGCCCCGGCGGTGGACGACATTGCCGACCTGCGCGCGAATGCGAAGACCGCCGTGTCGCGTGGCTATGACATGGTGCTCAACGGCAACGAGATCGGCGGTGGTTCGATCCGTATCCACCGCTCGGACATGCAGAGCGCGGTGTTCGAACTGCTGGGCATCGGTGCCGAAGAGGCCGAGGGCAAGTTCGGCTTCCTGCTCGATGCGCTGCGTTTCGGCGCGCCGCCGCACGGTGGCATCGCCTTCGGCATCGACCGTATCGCCGCGCTGATGGCCGGCACCGAGTCGATCCGCGACGTCATCCCGTTCCCGAAGACGACCGGCGCGCAGTGCCTGATGACCGGCGCCCCGTCGCCGATCCCGGACGAGCAGCTGGCCGAAGTGCACGTCCAGGTGCGTCCGCGCGCGGTCAAGGAATAAGGCTTGGCCGGTACCGGCCGACCAACGGTCGGTACCGCCACACCGGCCGTGATCAACACCGGCTCGGCTTCAGGTAAATTGGCGACCACTCCGTCGCCAATGTCCCTCGCCGTGACCCCAGGCCGCTACACCATCCGCCGCGCCACCCCGGACGACGCCCAGACCCTGTCGGTGCTGGCCACGCGCACGTTCGTGGAAACCTTCGGCCACCTGTATCCGCCTGAAGATCTGCAGGCCTTCCTGGATGAGGCGTACCCGGCGGAGCGCCAGCGCATCATTCTTGAACACCCCGATTACGCGGTCTGGCTGCTGGAGCTGGACGGCATCGCCGTGGGCCATGCCGCCGCAGGTCCCTGCGGGCTTCCGCATGCCGAGGTGCAGCCCGGCGATGGCGAACTCAAGCGGCTGTACCTGATCAAGGACCAGCAGAGCTGCGGCTGGGGCAGCCGCCTGTTCGAAACCGCGCTGGCCTGGCTGGAGCGCGAAGGCCCGCGCACGCTGTGGCTCGGCGTCTGGTCGGAGAACTTCGGCGCGCAGCGGTTCTATGCCCGCTATGGCTTCAGCAAGGTGGGCACCTATGCGTTCCCGGTCGGCAAGGTGCTCGATCTGGAGTTCATCCTGCGCCGCCCGCCTGCGGCGGCCTGAGCGCGACACCGTCACCGCCCGCAGCGGCTTCACCTGCCGTTGGCCGGTCCATTCGTCTAATGACGCTGTTTCCTTCTGCAGGCGCCCAGCCCATCGGGCTAGGCTGACATCATGAATCCCCCTGTTTTACTGCTGCATGGCATCTGGAATGCACGCGCCTGGGTCGGCCCCCTGGCCTGGCGCCTGCGCGCCCGTGGCTTCGCCGTGCATACCTTCGGCTACTCCAGCGTGTTCGGTGGTCCCGACGTCGCGGTGCCGCAGCTGCTGGAGCGGCTCAAGGACAGCGGCCCGGTCTCCCTGGTCGGGCACAGCCTGGGCGGGCTGGTCGCGCTGGAGGCCCTGCGGCGCGCGCCGGAGCTGCCGGTCTCGCGGGTGGTCTGCCTCGGTTCGCCGCTGCGCGGCAGCGTGACCGCGCGTTCGCTGAGCGACCACGGCTGGTCGCTGGCGCTCGGGCGCAGCTCGGAACTGCTGCTGGATGGCCTGCCGGCCTGGGAGGGCAGGGCGCAGGTCGGTCTGATCGCCGGCTCCGTCCCCCATGGGCTGGGCAGCCTGCTGGGGGCCTGTGGCGATGCCTCCGATGGCACCGTGGCGCTGGATGAGACGCAGTTGCCCGGCCTGGCCGACCACTGCGTGATCCCGGCCAGCCACAGCGGGCTGGTGTTCTCGCCCGACGCCGCGCGGCAGACGGCCGCCTTCCTGCGTGATGGCCGGTTCCGGCGTGATGACGCGGCCCACGCCGCCTGAGCGGGCCCGGCACTGACACGGGCAGGCCGGCGGATCAGGTAGAATTCGCGCCCTGTTCCTGACAGAAGCACGAGAGTCACCCCATGGGTAGAGGCCCCTCCATCGAGAACCGCAAAAACGCGTCTGACGCGAAGCGCGGCAAGATTTTCACCAAGATCATCCGCGAGATCGGCGTTGCCGCGCGCGGCGGTGGAGGCGACCCCAACAACAACCCGCGCCTGCGGGTGGCCATGGACAAGGGCTTGTCCTCGAACATGTCCAAGGACGTGATCGAGCGCGCCATCAAGAAGGCGACCGGTGAGCTGGAAGGCGTGGAGTACGAAGAGATCCGCTACGAGGGCTATGCCCCCGGTGGCGTGGCCGTGATCGTGGACTGCCTGACCGACAACCGCGTTCGCACCGTGGCCGATGTCCGCCATGCGTTCAGCAAGTGCGGCGGCAACATGGGCACCGAAGGCTCGGTGGCGTTCATGTTCAAGCGCCTGGGCGTGCTGCACTTCGCTGCGGGCGCCAACGAAGAAGCCGTCACCGAAGCGGCGATCGAGGCTGGCGCGGACGACATCGTGGTCTACCCGGAAGACGGGGCGATCGATGTGCTCACCGCCGCCGACAGCTATCACGCGGTCAAGGATGCGATGGAGGCCGCCGGGTTCACCCCGGACCACGCCGAAATCACCTTCCGCGCCGACAACGACATCAAGGTCGAAGGCGACACTGCCCTGCAGGTCAAGAAGCTGCTGGACATGCTGGAAGACCTGGACGACGTGCAGGACGTGTTCTCCAACGCCGATCTCGGCGCGGACGCCTACGCCTGAGCGGGCCCTTCACCGGTCGCTTTGCGCGACCGGTGAGCGGACAATGCGGACCATGATGACTCCAGCCGTTCCCTGTTATCCCCGCCGCATGTGTCCCTTCCGGGCCGCGGGCGGCCGTGTGCGTGCCGCATGACCCGCATTCTCGGCATCGACCCCGGTTCGCAGCGCACCGGGGTGGGCATCATTGATGTGGACGCCACCGGCAAGGTGATGCACGTGCATCACCTGCCGCTGGTACTGCTGGGCGCGGACGACTTCCCGCAGCGGATGAAGCTGCTGGTGGTGGGCCTGACCGCCCTGGTCGAGGAATACCGCCCCGACGAAGTGGCCATCGAAAAAGTGTTCATGGCGCGCAACCCGGATTCGGCCCTGAAGCTGGGCCAGGCGCGCGGCGCCGCCATCTCGGCCGTGGTGATGCGCGACCTGCCGGTCAGCGAATACGCCGCCACCGAGATCAAGCTGGCCGTGGTCGGCCGCGGTGGCGCGGAAAAACAACAGGTCCAACACATGGTCGGGCTCATGCTCAACCTGAAAACCAAGCTGCAGGCCGACGCTGCCGATGCGTTGGCCGTGGCGATCACCCACGCCCATGTCCGGGCCACGGCGCTGCGCCTGGGCGTCAATGCGCGCCAGGCCTGGAGCCGGAAATGAGGAAAACTGCATGATTGGTCGTCTGCGCGGGATCGTGGCCTACAAGGCGCCGCCGTGGCTCATGGTCGACGTCAACGGCGTCGGCTACGAACTGGAGGCGCCGATGAGCACCTTCTATGATCTGCCCGAGCTGGGCCGCGAGGTCACGCTGTTCACCCACTACGCGCAGAAGGAAGACAGCGTCTCGCTGTACGGCTTCCTGCGCGAGGGCGAGCGCCGCCTGTTCCGCGATGTGCAGAAGGTCAGCGGGATCGGTGCCAAGATCGCGCTGGCGGTGCTGTCCGGGGTCAGCGTGGACGAATTCGCGCGCATGCTGCAGGCCGGTGACATCACCGCGCTGACCCGCATCCCGGGCATCGGCAAGAAGACCGCCGAGCGCATGGTGCTGGAGCTGCGCGACCGCGCGGCCAACTTTGGCGGCGGCGGGGCACCGATCGCCGGCGCCGCACCGGCCACCGATCCGGTCTCCGAGGCGACCGTGGCCCTGCAGCAGCTGGGCTACAAGCCGACCGAGGCCGCGCGCATGGCGCGCGATGCCAACGCCGAGGGCGACGATGTCGCCACGGTCATCCGCAAGGCCCTGCAGGCCGCGCTGCGCTGAGCCGCGCGCCTTCCGTTCCCTGATACCGACACCACCGACCGCGTCCGCCCGGAGCCTCATGTCCACCACTTCCCCCCAGCACAGCGACGGCCAGGCGCCGCACGGCCACGCGCCGGCGGCCGGCGGCATGGCGCTGATGATCGGCGCCATCGGCGTGGTGTTCGGCGATATCGGCACCAGCCCGCTGTACACGCTGAAAGAGGCGTTTTCCCCGCACTACGGTCTCAACAGCGACCATGACACCGTGCTGGGCGTGCTGTCCCTGGCGTTCTGGGCGCTGAACATCGTGGTGACGCTCAAGTACGTCACCATCATCATGCGTGCCGACAACGACGGCGAAGGCGGCATCATGGCGCTGATGGCGCTGACCCAGCGCACCCTGCGCAACGGGTCGCGCTCGGCCTATGTAGTGGGCATCCTGGGCATCTTCGGTGCCTCGCTGTTCTTCGGCGACGGCGTGATCACCCCGGCGATCTCGGTGCTCGGCGCGGTCGAGGGCCTGGAGGTCGCAGCCCCCGGGCTGCATGCGTTCATCGTGCCGATCACGGTGGTGGTGCTGCTGGCCGTATTCGCGGTACAGCGCTTCGGCACGGCCAAGATCGGCAAGCTGTTCGGCCCGATCACCTCGATCTGGTTCATTTCGCTGGCCGCCATCGGCATCTGGAACATCGTCGATGCGCCGGAAGTGCTCAAGGCCTTCAACCCGATGTGGGCGCTGCGCTTCTTCATGGAGCACGGCTGGCACGGCATCTTCATCCTCGGCGCGGTGGTGCTGGCGGTCACCGGCGGCGAAGCGCTGTATGCCGACATGGGCCACTTCGGGGCCAAGCCGATCCGCCACGCCTGGTACTTCTTCGTGCTGCCGTGCCTGGTGCTGAACTACCTGGGGCAGGGCGCGCTGGTGCTCAACAACCCCGAGGCGGTCAAGAACCCGTTCTTCGAGGCGGTGCCGGACTGGGCGCTGTACCCGATGATCATCCTGGCCACCATGGCGGCGGTGATCGCCTCGCAGTCGGTGATCACCGGTGCGTTCTCGGTGTCGCGCCAGGCGATGCAGCTGGGCTACATCCCGCGCATGCGCATCACCCACACCTCGCACGACACCATCGGCCAGATCTACATCCCGGGCATCAACTGGGGCATCGCAGTGATGGTGATCGGGCTGGTGCTGGCCTTCCGCAGCTCCTCCAACCTGGCCGTGGCCTACGGCATCTCGGTGTCGGCCACCATGCTGATCGATACCCTGCTGCTGGCCCTGGTCGCCCGCGCGCTGTGGCCCAAGGCCCGCAACTGGATCATCCCGCTGTGCGTGGTGTTCTTCGTCATCGACCTGGGCTTTGTGATCGCCAACGGCGCCAAGCTGCTGCAGGGCGCGTGGTTCCCGGTGGTGCTGGGCATCGTGCTGTTCACCATGATGCGCACCTGGCGGCGTGGCCGCGAGCTGCTGCGCGATGAGATCCGCAAGGACGGCATCCGGATCGATACCTTCCTGCCGGGCCTGATGCTGGCCCCGCCGGTGCGGGTGCCGGGCACCGCCGTGTTCCTGACCGCCGACCCCTCGGTGGCGCCGCATGCGCTGATGCACAACCTCAAGCACAACAAGGTGCTGCACGAGCGCAACGTGTTCCTGCACGTGGTGACCCTGCCGGTGCCGTACGCACCGTCGGGCCAGCGCTTGAAGATCGAGTCGGTGGGCGATGAGTTCTACCGGATCTACGTGCGATTCGGCTTCATGGAGACCCCGGACGTGCCGCTGGCGCTGATGCGCTCGTGCGACCACGGCGGGATCTACTTCGACCCGATGGACACCACCTTCTTCGCCAGCCGCGAGACCATCGTGGCCACCGCCAACCGCGGCATGCCGATCTGGCGCGACAAACTGTTCGCGCTGATGCACCGGAACGCGGCGCCGGCGACCGGGTTCTTCCGGATTCCGGGCAATCGGCTCGTCGAGCTTGGGGCCCAGGTCGAGATCTAGATCTCCTGGGCCGCCGCATGGTTGGCGATGCAAACCGTGGGCCCCGGCGGCATGCCCCCTTATCCTCGCGCCTTCGGCGCACCCCCTTGAAACGCAGTCGCCGTTGGCGCCGGCGTTCCGCGCATTCCCCCTGATCCCCGCGCCTTCGGCGCGCCCCCTTGAAACGCAGTCGCCGTTGGCGCCCGGCGTTCCGCGCATTCCACCTGATCCCCGCGCCTTCGGCGCGCCCCCTTGAACACCAAGGGGGCTCTCCTCCAGACGCTCGGTGCGAGCTGTGGACGAAGAGCCTTGGGGTTGCCTGCCGGGCGGCGCGCTGTCCCCCGCAAGCGGGCCCATCCCGCTGTCCCTCCGTACACCGGCTGTTGCCTTGGCTCCTGCCGAGCAGAGCCCGGCGCTACGCGCGGCGCCGGACGCAGCCCGGCCGAACCTCCCTCTTTTGCCGCATAATTGCCGCATGACAGACGACCGCATCATCGGTGCCCTCGCGACCCGCGAGGATGAGGGCACCGACGCCAGCATCCGCCCCAAGCGCATGGCCGATTACCTCGGCCAGGCCCCTGTGCGCGAGCAGCTGTCGATCTACATCGAAGCGACCAAGGCCCGTGGCGACGCGCTCGACCACGTGCTGATCTTCGGGCCGCCAGGCCTGGGCAAGACCACCTTGAGCCACGTGATCGCCAATGAGCTGGGGGTCGCGCTGCGCGTCACCTCCGGCCCGGTGATCGAAAAGGCCGGTGACCTGGCCGCGCTGCTGACCAATCTGCAGCCGCACGATGTGCTGTTCATCGATGAAATCCACCGCCTGTCGCCGGTCGTCGAAGAAGTGCTGTACCCGGCGATGGAAGACTTCCAGATCGACATCATGATCGGCGAGGGCCCTGCGGCCCGCTCGATCAAGATCGATCTGCCGCCGTTCACCCTGATCGGCGCGACCACGCGTGCAGGCCTGCTGACCGCGCCGCTGCGCGACCGTTTCGGCATCGTGCACCGGCTGGAGTTCTATACGCCGGAAGAGTTGACCAAGATCGTCCGGCGCTCGGCCAGCATCCTCAATATCGACTGCACCGCCGAAGGCGCGGCCGAGATCGCCCGGCGCTCGCGTGGCACCCCGCGTATCGCCAACCGGCTGCTGCGACGCGTGCGCGACTTCGCCCAGGTGAAGGCGGCCGGCCACATCGACCAGGACGTCGCCCAGGCGGCCATGCAGATGCTCAAGGTCGATCCGGAGGGCTTCGACGAACTCGACCGGCGCCTGCTGCGGACCATGGTCGATTACTTCGACGGTGGCCCGGTCGGCATCGAATCGCTGGCGGCCGCGCTGTCCGAAGAGCGCGGTACGCTGGAAGACGTGGTGGAGCCTTACCTGATCCAGCAGGGCTTTTTGATCCGGACCGCGCGCGGCCGCATGTGCACGCACAAGGCCTACCGGCACATGGGCCTGAAGCCGAAGAATCCGCCGGCCGACCTGTTCGCGGAGGTCCCGGATGTCGGTTGATCCCCGGGTTGAGCCCCGATTCAGTTGGCCGACACGCATTTACTGGGAAGATACCGACGCTGGCGGGGTCGTGTACCACGCCCGCTACGTGGACTTCATGGAACGGGCGCGCACGGAATGGATGCGCGCATTGGGGTATGGTCAAGAGCGCATGCGCTGCGACCATGGCCTGGTGTTCGCGGTGCGCAGCATGACCATGGAGTTCCTCAAGCCGGCGCGTCTGGATGATGCGCTGGATGTCACCGCCACGCTGGTGCAGTGCAAGCGCGCCAGCATGGTGTTCGCCCAGGCCGTATGCCGGGGCGGGGAAACATTGCTGACCGCGCAGGTGAAGATCGCCGCGCTCGATGCAGCCACCTTCAAACCGCGTGGCATGGACGATGCACTGCATGCCGCGCTGAAACACCTCGAATTTCCAGAATCCGCATACTGAGGAACAACGGATGATCGCAATGCTCCTGGCCCTGCAGGCCACGGTGACCGAAGCGCTGCCGCAGGAAGTCACCAGCGCCGCGGCACAGACTGTCGCCCAAGCCGCGCATGGCGGTGGCATCAATTACCTGGACCTGATGGTCAAGGCCAGCATCCCGGTGAAAATCATCGTGCTGCTGCTGTTGGCCGGCTCGTTCATCAGCTGGGTGATCATCTTCCGCAAGGCGCGCGTGTTCAACGCTGCCAACCGCGCCGCCGATGAGTTCGAAAGCCGCTTCTGGTCCGGTGCGGACCTGGGCAAGCTGTACAGCTCGGCGACCGACCGCAACCGCCAGGTCGGCGGCCTGGAAGCGATCTTCGAATCGGGCTTCCGCGAGTTCACCCGCCTGCGCGACAAGCGCCGCCTGGATGGCCGCGCGCAGCTGGAAGGTGCCCAGCGCGCCATGCGCACCACCTATACCCGCGAAGTGGATCAGATGGAACGCAGCCTGGAGCTGCTGGCCAACATCGGCTCGACCGCCCCGTACGTGGGCCTGGTCGGCACCGTGTTCGGCATCATGGTGACCATGCACGACATGATCAACAGCGGCGAGCAGGCCGGTATCGCCTCGGTCGCCCCGGGCATCTCCGAAGCCCTGTTCGCCACCGCCATCGGCCTGTTCGTGGCGATTCCGGCGGTGTGGGCCTACAACCGCTTCACCACCCGCGTGGAGCGCATGTCGGTGCGCTTTGAAACCTTCGCAGAAGAGTTCAGCTCGATCCTGCAGCGTCAGACCGCGGGCGACGAGTAAGCGCCCAGCACAGGAGTCCTGCCATGACCGCAGCCATTGGCCGCCGCAAGCGCCGAAAGCTCAAATCCGAAATCAACGTCGTGCCGTATATCGACGTCATGCTGGTGCTGCTCATCATCTTCATGGTGACCGCGCCGCTGCTCACGCTGAGCTTTGAAGTGGATCTGCCGACCTCCCAGGCCAAGGCGCTGGAGAGCAAGCAGGATCCGGTGATCGTGTCCGTCCGTCTGGATGGCCAGCTGAGCCTGAAGCTGCCCGAGGCCAAGGATCCGGAACCGATGGATGCTGCCCGCCTGCAGGCCCAGCTGTCCGCGCTTTCCTCGCAGGACAAGAACCTGCGCGTGATCGTCGCCGCCGACAAGGCCGTGGCCTATGAAAAGGTGGTCGCGGCCATGGACGTGATCAAGCGCGCCAACGTGGAAAAGGTGGGCCTGGCGACCGATGCACGCTGAAGCCCTGCCACCGCAGCGTCAGCCTGAAGAGAAGTGGGGTCTGCCGATCGCGCTGGCGCTCGGTGTGCACCTGCTGCTGGCCCTGATCTTCATCGCCGCCTGGCTGTGGTCGCCGCAGCGCACCACCGAAGCGGCCGCCGGCGATCCGGCGATCGAGGCCAGCCTGCAGCTGTCCGCCTCCGAGGCGTCGGCCGCGCGCCAGGCCTTGCGTGCCTCCGAGACCTTGCCGGACCTGCCCGAACCGGTCGCCGAGCCTGAGCCCATTCCCGAAGACACCGTGCCGCCGCCGCAGCCGTTGCCCGAGCCGCGCCCGCAGGACGCGCCGACCCCCCAGCAGTCGCAGGCGCAGGAGCGCATCGCCCAGCCCGACACGGTCGACCAGGAAGCGGTCAACGCGCTGGCGATCTCGGCTGAGAAGGCCAAGCAGGAGCAGGAAGCCAAGCGCCGCCAGGAACAGATCGACCTGACCGAGCGCAAGCGCCAGGAACAGGCCGAGCAGAAGCTGCGCCTGGCCAAGCAGCAGGAAGAGGCCGAGCTGAAGAAAAAGCTGGCCGAGCAGGAGCAGAAAGCCAACGACGCCAAGGCCGAGGCCGAGCGCGACAAGAAGCTGGCCGAAATCCGTCGCAAGCGGGCCCAGGCCGAGAACGAAGCCAAGCTGGCCGAGCAGAAGCTGCGCCAGGTCACCGCTGCGCGTGCCGCCAACGCCTCCGCTTCCACCGCCGGTGCGACCGGTGCCGCCAAGCCGGCGGCCGGTGCGGGTGGGACCAGCGACGATCTCAGCGCCAAGTACGCCGCCGCGATCCAGCAGAAGGTCTCCGCGCAGTGGACGCGTCCGGATTCGGTGCCGCTGGGCCAGCGCTGCCAGGTCTCGATCACCCAGATTCCGGGGGGACAGGTCATCCAGGCCAAGGTCAGCGGCAGCTGCCCGTTCGACGAGGCCGGCCGCCGCTCGATCGAGGCGGCCGTGTTGAATGCCCAGCCATTGCCGTACCGCGGCTTCGAATCGGTGTTCGCGCGCACCATCAACTTCACCTTCACCGCCCAGGATTGATCCGGGGCGGTCCGGTGCGGGCTTCAACATCGGCGGGACGCTGCTGCCTCCATGCCGTTGCCAGGCGTGTGCACTCGCGTGTTGCACAACGCGTTCGTGATCGAGAAGGGGGTTGATTGCCGCCCAATCCCGCCGGATCGTTAACGGCCCGTGAGATTTGTGCGCTCGGTGACTCGGAATTCACACTGCCTTGGTTCATGATTGCGAAACTGTTCACCGCGGTCCTGTTATCCCTCGTTCTGGTTTCCCCCTATTGAGCGCTCCATGAAAAAAATGCCTCGTTGGCTTGCCGTTGTTGCGGCCCTGTTGTTGCCCTTCGCTGCCATGGCGCAGCAGAAGGGGCTGGATATCGACATCATTGGCGGCAATGCCTCCGCCACGCCGATCACCGTCGTCCCCATGCCGTATCAGGGGTCGGCCGGTGCACCGCAGACCGATGTGGCCGCCGTGGTACGCGCCGATCTGGACCGTTCCGGCCAGTTCCGCAACCTGCCGGAAGCCCAGATCGTCGAAAAGCCGACCCGTGGCAGCGAGATCCAGTTCGCCACCTGGCGCGCGTTGAAGCAGAACTACATCGTGGTCGGCCGGGTCATGGACGCCGGCGCCGGTGCCTACCGCGTGGAGTACGAGCTGTATGACGTGCCCAAGGGTGAGCGCCTGCTCGGCCTGGCGATGACTGCCCGTGGCAATGCCATGCGCGATGTCGCCCACCAGATGGCCGACGCCATCTACGAGAAGATCACCGGTGTCCGCGGCGCCTTCTGGACCCGCATCGCCTACGTCACCGCCAGCGGCAAGGGTGACGCCATGCGTTACGCGCTGATGGTGGCCGATTCGGACGGCTTCAATCCGCAGACCATCGTGCGCTCGGCCGAGCCGCTGCTGTCGCCGAGCTGGAGCCCGGACGGCAACAAGCTGGCCTACGTCAGCTTCGAACGCGGCAATTCGGCGATCTACATCCAGAACATCTCCAGCGGCGCACGTGAGCTGGTGACCAGCTTCCGCGGCATCAACAGCGCCCCGTCGTTCTCCCCGGACGGCCGCCGCCTGGCCCTGTCGCTGTCGCGCAGCGGCAACCCGGAGATCTACGTGATGGACCTGGGCAGCAAGCAGCTGACCCAGCTGACCAACCACTTCGCCATCGATACCGAGCCGACCTGGAGCCCGGATGGCAGCACCGTCTACTTCACCTCCGACCGTGGCGGCCGCCCGCAGATCTACCAGGTCGCCTCCAGCGGTGGCAGCGCCTCGCGCGTGACCTTCCAGGGCAACTACAACGCCACCCCGAGCCTGTCCTATGACGGCAAGAAGCTGGTGGTCGCCCAGGGCAGTGGCAACACCTACAAGATCGCGATGATGGACAGCAGCACGGGTTCGGCCCGCTGGAACACGCTGTCGCCAGGGTCGCTGGACGAATCGCCGAGCTTTGCGCCCAACGCGAGCATGGTGTTGTACGCCGCCCGTGAGGGTGGTCGTGGAGTGTTGTACGCCGTTTCGGCCGATGCGCGCGTGCGCCAGCGGCTTGTTCTGGCGGACGGTGATGTTCGCGAGCCTTCTTGGTCGCCATACCGTACAAAGCGCTAACAGAGTGTTAAGATTTCGCCGTATTCATCCCTCATCCGGCTTTAGGAGCCTCAAAGGTATCGCCATGAACAAGACCACCCGCGTTCTGCTTGTCTCCCTGTTGTCCGTGGCCGCCCTGGCCGGTTGTTCCAAGAAGGTCAAGGAAACGCCTGTTGCCCCGGTTGATACCGGCAGCACCACGGCTCCGACCGGCCCGTCCACCTCCGGCCTGTACGGCCCGGGCGATCTGGATACCGACTCCTGCCTGCGCCAGCGCGTGGTGTACTTCGACCTGGACAAGGAAGACGTGAAGCCGGAATTCCAGGCCATCATGGCTTGCCACGCCAAGTACCTGCGTGACCGTCCGTCCTCGCGCATGACCCTGCAGGGCCACACCGATGAGCGCGGTTCGCGCGCTTACAACCAGGCCCTGGGCGAGCGTCGTGGCAACGGCGTGTCCTCGGCACTGCAGGCCAACGGTGGTTCGGCTTCGCAGCTGACCGTCGTGTCCTACGGTGAAGAGCGTCCGGTCTGCACCGAGTCGGGCGAGTCCTGCTGGTCGCAGAACCGTCGCGTCGAGATCGTGTACACGGCTCAGTAATAGATGCGCTTTCGATTTCTATCGATGATCGTTGCGGCAGCCCTTGTGGCTGCCGCACCGGCCAATGCGCAGCGCCAGAGTCTGGCCGACCGCGTCGGCGCGCTTGAGCAGCAGGCGAACAACAACCAGTCCAACATGGACATGCTCAATCAGCTCAACCAGCTGCGTACCCAGTTGCAGGCCCTGCAGTCGCAGGTCGAGCAGCTGCAGCACGACAATGAGCAGCTCAAGCAGACCGGCAAGGACCAGTACCTGGACCTGGACAGCCGCCTGAACCGTCTGGAAGGTGGAGCCCCCGCGCTTCCCGCCGCCCCGGCCGCAGCCGCGCCTGCCCCCGCTGCATCCCCGAAACCGGCAACGGCCGCTTCCGAGCGGCCGCCCTCCGTGCACGGCGATGCCGGCAGCCTGGCTGCCAGTGGCGACGAACGCACGGCCTACAATGTCGCCTTCGATTCGCTCAAGGCCGGCAAGTACGACGACTCGGCGCAGCTGTTCATGAGCTTCCTCGAGCTGTACCCCAACGGCGTCTATACCCCCAACGCGCTGTACTGGTTGGGCGAGAGCTATTACGCCACCCGCAATTTCCCGCTGGCTGAGGCGCAGTTCCGCGACCTCATCTCGCGCTACCCGACCCATGACAAGGCGTCCGGTGGCCTGCTCAAGATCGGCCTGTCGCAGTATGGCGAAGGCAAGGTCGACCAGGCCCAGGCGACCCTGGAACAGGTCGTATCCACGTACCCCGGCTCCGACGCCGCGCGCACCGCGCAGGACCGTCTGCAGTCGATCCGGCTGGGTCAGCAGATCCGCTGAACCCGCCCCGGGCCGCTGAGGCGGCCGGGCCCGGTATAATGATTGATCGCCAACCGGGCGTTGCCCGGTCTTCCGTGCCGGGCCATGCCCGGCTGTTGTCGTTTCCGAAGCCGTCCCCCCAAGAATCACCGCCATGACCACGACCCTGTCCGCTGCCGCCGCACTCCCGAGTGAGATCGTGCAGTCCCCGCTGCCGCGACTGAAGATCACCGAGATCTTCCTGTCCCTGCAGGGCGAAGCCGATACCGCCGGCTGGCCGACCGTGTTCGTGCGCCTGACCGGCTGCCCGCTGCGCTGCACCTACTGCGATACCGCCTACGCCTTCCATGGCGGCACCTGGTGGGACATCGACGCGATCGTGGAAGAGGTGCTGGCCCAGGGGGTCCACCACGTCTGCGTGACCGGCGGTGAGCCGCTGGCGCAGAAGCGCTGCCTGGTGCTGCTGGAGAAGCTCTGCGATGCCGGCCTGGACGTGTCGCTGGAAACCTCTGGCGCGCTGGACGTCAGCGCCGTCGATCCACGCGTGTCGCGCGTGGTCGACCTGAAAACCCCCGGCTCCGGCGAAATGGCCCGCAACCGCCTGGAGAACCTGCCGCTGCTGACCAGGCGCGACCAGATCAAGTTCGTCCTGTGCAGCCGTGAGGATTACGAATGGGCCCGCGCGATGGTCCGCGAGCATCGCCTCAACGAACGTAGCATGGTGTTGTTCTCGCCGAGCAAGAGCGAGGTCAGCCCGCGCGAGCTGGCCGACTGGATCGTGGCCGACCGCCTGCCGGTGCGCTTCCAGATGCAGCTGCACAAGCTTTTGTGGAATGACGAGCCGGGCCGATAAGCCGCCTCGGCATTCCCTGACGTACCCGGCGCGGGACAGCGTGCTGGTTCCCTGCAAACCACCGGAAACACCCCCCATGAAGAAAGCAGTCGTCCTCCTGTCCGGCGGCATGGACTCCGCCGCCGTCGTTGCCATTGCACGCGAGCAGGGCTTCGCCGTCCACGCCCTGAGCGTGCGCTACGGCCAGCGCCACACCTCCGAACTCGACGCCGCCGCGGCGGTCGCCAGCGCGCTGGGCGCGGTGGCCCATAAAACCGTCAACGTCGACCTGCGCAGCATCGGTGGCTCGGCCCTGACCGACGACATCGACGTGCCCGAAGCGTGCGGCGAGGGCATCCCGGTCACCTACGTCCCGGCCCGCAACACCATCATGCTGTCCGTCGCGCTCGGCTGGGCCGAAGTGCTGGGCGCCAACGACATCTTCTGCGGGGTCAACGCGGTGGACTACTCCGGCTACCCGGATTGCCGCCCCGAATTCATCCAGGCCTTCCAGGCACTGGCCAATCTGGCCACCAAGGCGGGCGTGGAAGGGGCGGGCATCCAGGTCCACGCGCCGCTGCAGTTCCTGAGCAAGGCCGACATCGTGCGTGAAGGCGTTCGCCTCGGCGTGGACTTCGGCCTGACCGTGTCCTGCTACAACGCCGACGACCAGGGCCGCGCCTGCGGCCACTGCGACGCCTGCCGCCTGCGCGCGCAGGGCTTCACCGATGCCGGCGTGCCGGATCCTACCCACTACGTGTGATGCGGGACGGGTACGCATGAGCGCGAAGATGCGTTAGAATGCGCACCCCCGGCGTCACGTCGGGGATGCAATGGGCCGTTAGCTCAGTTGGTAGAGCAGAAGACTTTTAATCTTTTGGTCGATGGTTCGAATCCATCACGGCCCACCATTGCATCGATGATCAAGGCGACCGCGAGGTCGCCTTTTTCATGCGCGGTGCTGGCGTGACCACAACCGCCCGTTGACCCGGCAGCTGTCTGCCTCTGACAGCCCCTCGAGAGAATCCCTGACCCAGGTTGAGGCAGTGACTGATGCCCGCCCGTCGTCTACACGCGCACGCTGACCGCACTGACCTTGAGCACGGCACGATGCCATTCCGCACGAGGCAGCACCGTCACCCGGTCGACGCGGGACGACGCAATGACGTTGCTGGTGGAACTTCTGCAGGCGGCGCTCGTCTTCGCCGGTGTGCTGGGCGTGGCGACAGGGGTGCAGCGCGGCTGGCGCTGGTGGGTGCGCAGGCGTAGTGGGGCATCGGCAGCCGGAAACGGGCGGCGGCGGCAGTGACCACTGCACCGCCGGGGCCGGACTCAATGCATCCCGATGTCGCCGGTGAGCGTATCCACCACGCGCTGCGCCCGTGCCCGCGCGCTTTCTCCACTGCGCGGAATGACAGGCAGGTCAGGGGTGATGCCGGCAACTTCGTCGCTGCCATCGGCACGCAGGCGTACGCAGTTCGGCACGCGCACGCGCAGGTGCGAATGGGGGAGTTCAGGCGGTGCCTCTGCGCTCATGAAGCCACAGCCATAGCCACCGCTGCGCGTACCGACCACGCGGGCGATGTGATTGTCCTGCATGCGCGCGGCAAACATCTCGGCCGAGGAGGCAGTCTTTCCATTGGTCAACACATACACCGGACCCTTCCACGCGCCCCAGTGCTCGCGCAGATCCTGGGCCCAGTCCAGGCGGTGGGCGATCAGGAAATCATCGAGGGCGTCCACGGCAGGCGTCGGCAGCGGGCCGCCGGAGGTACCCGCCGCGACCAGACGCCGGCACGGTGCGGCGTTCCAGTCCTGCTGCATGCGCCAGACCCACGACAGATCGCAGGCAGGCAGCGACACCGCCTGCCGCGACGCCTGGAAGGCGGCCCGTTGCGCGCTCAACAGCCGGCGGGCGGCGGGCTTGGGGTGGTGATGGCGCAGCGCGTCGTCGAGCCGTTCGTACTGTTCATCCAGATACGGCTGGCCCGCGGCCGATTCGCTGACGTCAAGCACGGCGGAGGCCACCGGCGTGGAGGTGAACAGGCGCGCGAGCGTGTCGCCGCTATCGTCACCGCCCGGGTTGTCCCCCACATCCACCAGCACCGCGTCCACCCCGTCCTGCTGGAAGCGTCGCAGGCTGGCGGCGATCACCTCGACCCAGCCACGGCCCAATGTGCCGCGCATCTCCGCAGTGGAGTCGGCGTGCCGCAGTTGTGGCCACAGCGCGTGGCACAGGCCGGGATAGCGCAACGCATCGAACTCGTGCAACCGCAGCAGGCCGATCCGGCGCCCATCCGGCAACGACAGAATGCCGGTGCGCAGCATGGGGTCAGCGCCATCGTTCAACGGCTGGTAGCCCGGCAGCGTTTCCAGCGGCAGGCTGAAATCGTGGCGACCTTCGTCGGACACCCCGAGCAGCGCACAGCCCGCGCCAGCGCCCAGGGTGCGTGGGTCCACGGCAGCGGGTGCGACGGCGCGGGGCGCCTGCTCAAGCGGATCGAGCAGACTGAGGTGGCCATCATGGAAGCCGGCCAGGAAGGTGCGAAGCGCCTGGGCCGCCTGCGCATCGGTCTGCGCTTCGGCCAGCGAGCGCTGCGCGGAAGCATCCAGCGCGGGGAGATCCACGCCGCCCTGAGGCGAGGCGACCCAGGCCAGGTGCGCGTAATCCTGCTCCAGCACCTGCTTGAGTGCCGCATGGTCGGCCTGCCAGGCGCTGCGATCGAACGCCGGTGCGGCGCGGGATGCGTCGGGCGAGGCCATGGCCAGCATCGCCAGTGTGATCACGATCCCTCTCGTCCCTGCCATACAGCCTCCTTGCGACCCGGTGATGCCCGCACAGATGAGCGCGACCAGATCATGTGTGCGCGATTGACTGCCATGGATCGTAGCCAATGCGCTTCACCGTCGGTAGTCCCGTTCGCGCCGCAGCCGGCGACAGTCTCACGCCGCCGTTCCCCCGATGCGCGCACGATCAAAACGATACCCGGCCACAGTGGGCGTCGACGATCCCACGGAGCGCTGCCATGAACACGGTTAGCAATGGTCACGCGATACGCGAACTGAACCAGATCATTGGCATCGCACGCGACGGCCACGAGATCTATGCCAAGGCCGTTGCCGGTGTGCAGATGCACGATCCGCCGTTGAGCGCCTTGATGATGCGAATGGCGGCGTCGAAGACGCAGATCGTCGCCGGCGTCACGCGACTGGTGCGCGACGCCGGTGGCCAGCCCTCCCGCCACGGCACGCTGGCAGGCACTGTCCGTGGGTGCTTTGGCTGGCTGGGGACGGTGCTGGGCGATGCGGGCATCCAGTACGTCAGCGAGAGCCAGGCAGCAGAAGCGCGGCTGGTGCGCGCGCTCGAGGCGAGCGTGCGGGACGGCGCGCTGCCGCCACAGGCAAGGCGCATGCTCAATGGCATGCTGCTGGAGACGCGGCTGGGCTGGGATGACATGCGCCAGCAATTGGAGACCCTGCGGGAGCGCGACACATGAGCGCGGATGAGCCAGCGCGCATGCAAAATGCGCCACCACGAACACATGCGGAGCAACACATGCCCCCGGTGCAGCCCCGGTGCATGTCGTTTCCGTCGTCCTGCCCTATGCGCCTGGCGCGGCTCGACCTATGAGGGCTGCGCGGATGCGCAGCCCACCCTGCGGCGAAGCGATTATTTCTGCTGCGGCTTGTTGCCGGCGTCAGGAGCCTTTTTGGTGTCCTGTTCCTGCTTCTGCTGTTTGGCCTGCGCGTCCTTGCGATCCTGTTCGGACTGCGGGGCGTTTTGGGCAGCAGCGGCATTTTTCACGTTATTTTCGTTGTTCTGCATGGTGGACATGGGTAACTCCAAGGCGACGTCATGTCGCAGGTTGATCGTGGACCTGACGCTGTTACGCGCCGGTCGCACTTGCATGAGCACGGGGTCAGCATCGTCTCAGCGAACGCCGGCAATGCAGCACTTTCCCGCTGAACAGGGAGATCGCAGACCTGCGCATACGCGCGGTATGCATGCGATCACGCACAATAGGCTGTCTTTGAGCTGATCGTTGTTGGAGGTGCCATGAAACGTGTCGTCCTGTTGAGCCTCGGGGCGCTTGCGCTCGTGGCGTGCTCCAAGCCGGAACCTGCCGATCAGGCGGCCCCGCCGTCGCCCTCCGAGGCCCCCACGGCCGCCGAACCTGCCGACCCCGCCGCTGCCGCCACCCAGTCACCGTCGTTCGATTGCGCCAAGGCGCAATCCGAGGCCGAGAAGCTGGTGTGTGTGGACCCGCGCCTGGCCGCGCTGGACCGTCAGCTGGCTGCGCTCTACAAGCGTGTGCAGACCAGCCCGGACGAGCTGGACATCGCGGCCGAACAGCGTGGCTGGATCAAGGGGCGCGATGCCTGCTCGCGCGCGGTGGAACCCAAGCGCTGCCTGGTGGAGTCCTATCAGACCCGTCTGGTCGAGCTGACCATCAACGGCGGCGGCATCCAGATACCCGCCAAGGTCGAGTACCGCTGCGACGACAACAGCAAGCCGGTGACGGCGGTGTTCTACAACGACATCGACCCGACGGCTGCCGTGGTCAGCTGGGGCAACGACCAGGCGATCATCTTCCCTATGCCTGTGACCCAGGACGAGAACAATGGCGGGCGCTGGGGCCGTGAAGGCGTCGATCTGCGCACCCACGATGACCAGACCACGCTGGAGTTCTACGGCACCACGCTGCAGTGCCAGGTCGCCAAGTGATGGCGACCGCCGCCGCGTCGCTCAGCGCACGCGGCGGTAGCGGACCTCGTTCTGGCGGTCGCCCACCTCGGTGGTGACGAAACCGTCGCGGCTCTGGCTGATATCGAACACACTGCTGCCGACATTGAGCTGGCCGCCGTTGATCCAGCCATTCAACGTCTGGCCGCGCGTCTGCGCACTCATGCGGCCATCGCTGTCGATGCGCATGCGGATGTCGGCATTGAAATTGGGGTTGTAGCCCTCGAACTCGCCGATCATCCAAACGGGTACGTAGGACGTATGCCGGGCGCCCTGGTAGCTGTCGTCCTCGTAGCGCGCGTCATCCTTGTTGGCGTTGTGCGCCAGCGCCCCGAGGATGGCCGCGCCGATCAGCACGCCGGCGGCGACCTTGGCGTCGTGATTGTCATCGTCGTGGCGATCATCCCGATCGCTGCCGCCGTGGACCCGGAACGAGGCGCGGCAGCCATCGTCGACCCACACTTCACGGCGGTCATAGTCCCAGCTGCGGCCCTGGCGACAGTCCGCACCGGACAGCTTGCGGTCCAAGGTGACGTAGCCGGCGCGGGGCAGGGAACAGGATTGATAACGGTTGTCGCGGCTTTCGCAGGTGACGAAATCATCCGCGCGTGCGTTCTCGAACGGCAGCAGCAACAGCAGGGGCGTGGCCAGCAGCGTGCGGAAGAGCATGTCGTCAGTTCCGGCAGGGAAGAGGAGCGCGTTCGCTGACGCCGACGATGGGCACGGCGGCATGAAATCCGGATGAAGATCGCCGCAGGCAGTCGCACTTCAAACCGATCGATCGCCTCAGGCGCAGGCGGCCAGCGGCTGCTGGAAGCAGGCCCGGATCGCGTCGAGCAGTTCGCTCATGCTGTAGGGCTTGGGCAGGAAATGCATGCCCGGGCCGAGCTGCGGCACCACGACGGAGGGCTCCAGGCCCGAGGTGACCAGCACCGGCAGCCCGGGCCGTTCCTGCTTGACCCGGTGTGCCGCTTCGATACCACTGACCGCGCCCAGGCAGACATCGGTGAAGACCAGATCGAAGCGCTCGCCGGCCTGCAGCAGGCCCAGTGCGGCTTCGGCCGAACTCACGGCAACGACTTCGCAGGCCTGGCTTTCCAGCGCCATGCGGCTCAGCTCGCGGGTGTCTTCGGTGTCTTCGATCAACAGCACGCGCGGTTCGGGATGGTGCTTGGACAACAACATGGAGCGTGGTTCCTGCTTACCCCCGGACAGGGGCGCGCAAGTATCGCGGGCCGCCGGTGAGGAGGCCGTGGACGGCGCCGAAATGCCGGGTGAATCGGCCACCTCGCCTGCCTTCGCGCGGGTCAGGCCAGGGTGAGCGAGCGCGTTCGACGGCGGTGCCAGGCCCAGACCAGCGCGACCGCCAACCCCGCGGCCGACAGCCGCAGCACGGTCGCCGGCCAGCCCACAGCGGTGGCCTCGGTGATCACGAACACGTTCCAGGCCAGGTTCAGCGAGACGTGCAGGGCCAGTCCGCTCCACAGGGTGTAGCCGTCCAGCGTATTGAGCCAGGCGAACACCAGCCCGCCGATCGCGGTGATGGCGAACACCTGCAGCGCCATGCCGCCGCCGCCGCCGAACGACCACCAGTGGATCGCACCGAAGATCACCGCCTGCACCAGCGCGGCGGCGAGCCACGGCCAGCGCTGCTGGCGGTGCGCGAAGATGAAACCGAAGCCGCGGAAAATGATCTCCTCGGCGAGCGGGAACAGCACGCCGAGCATCAGCAGCGCAAGAACGTCCTGGGTCGGATTGACTCCACCCATCCACCACAGCCCGAGCCAGCAGGGCAGGGTCGCCAGCAGCGCCAGCGCCGGACCCTGCCAGCCATTCCAGCGCAGCCCGAGCAGGGCCTGCAGGCGTTGCCCGGGGCGCAGCAGCACCGCCACGACCAGCACCAGCAGCACGCCCAGGCCGTTGTCGAGGAGGGCGCCGCCATAGGGAATCGGCAACTTCGGAATCGGCGTGCCCAGCCACGCCGCGAGATCGCGCAGATTGATCGATACGGCCAGCGTCAGCACGACCACGCAGGCGGCGAGCCAGGTCGGCAGGCGAAGGGACGGCATGGGACGCTCCATATCCAGGGATTGCGTGGAGTGTTGTTGACCTGCACGCGGGGAGCATGGGGCAAAGGTCGGGGGGCCATCGGTCATGGCTGCGTTGCACCACGGTCAGGTGCGACCGGCTAGAGTGCGGCTTTACCCCTTGGACGACCGCCCATGCAATGCCCCGTATGCAAGACCCAAGCGCTGCAGATGTCCGAGCGCCAGGGCATCGAGATCGACTACTGCCCGCAGTGCCGCGGCGTGTGGCTGGACCGTGGCGAGCTGGACAAGATCATCGAGCGCTCGGCCGGTGCCGCGGCGCCCGCGCCGGTGCGCGCGGCCGCACCGCCGCCGCCGGCTGCCGTGCAGCACCGCGACACCCGCCACCTGGGCCAGCAGCAGTACGGCGACCAGCAGGGCTACCGCAAGAAAAAGAAAGAGAGCTTCCTGTCGGACCTGTTCGACTTCTGATGCACGCCTGCGCCTGGCTCAGGCGCGGCGCAGGATGAATTCCCGGTCGACGCTGTCGCCGACCGGGAAATCGTATTCGCCCACCTTGCGGCAGCCATAGCGCGCATAGAAGCGTTGCGCACCAAGATTTTCCGACCACACGCCGACCCACAGCGTGCGCCGCTGCGGTAGATCGAGCCACGCCAGGAACGCGTCCATCAGGCGTGCGCCGTGGCCACCGCTCTGGTGGCTGGCCAGCACGTACAGGCGCTTGAGTTCGATATCGCCCTCGGCGGCATCGGCATGCGGCAGGCTGTTGGGGCCTGCGGCGAGATAGCCCACCACCTGTTCCCCGTCTTCCAGCAGCCACGCCGCGTTGCGTGGATCGGCGAGCTCGTGACGCTGCGGCCCGACCGAATAGTGGCTGTGCAGGAACGCGTGCAGATCCTGCGGCGGGTACGAATCGCCGAAGGTTTCGGTATAGGTGGCGATGGCGATCGCCGACAGCGCGTCGGCATCGGCAACGGTGGCACGGCGAAGGGTCAACGTCATGGCGCAAGGCAGGCGGGCGGGGCCGGCAGCTTATGCCATCGCCGTGGCCGGCAGTAGTTCCGGGTGCCAGAGGCACCCGGACACTGTCATGCCCCGTGGATCAGAACCAGACCCGCACGCCCGCCACCCAGCGGGTATCGCGGGCGCGTTCGCCTGCGGCCTCGTGGTAGTCGGCGGTATCGCCGAACATCCGCTCGTGGCTGATGCCGATGTAGGGCGCGAAGCGGCGGCTGAACTCGTAGCGCAGGCGCAGCCCGGCCTCGAGTTTGTTGAGGCCGGCGCCATTGCCGTACGCCGGCTCATCCTTGGCCGAGAAGGTGGCTTCCACCAGCGGCTGCAGGATCAAGCGGTTGGTCAGCAGCAGCTCGTACTCCACTTCCAGCGTGGCCGCGAACTGGCCGCCTTCGCCGACATAGGCCGTGGCAGAGGTCTCGAACTTGTACGGTGCCAAGCCCTGGATGCCGAATGCCGCCCAGGTGCGTGAATCGGCCGGGCGGAAATCCTGCTTCACGCCGACCAGCACGTCCCACCACGGCGATACGCTGCGGCCGTACATCACTTCCAGGTTGGCCGATCCGGTGCGGCCGTCACTGCGCTCGCCTTCGCTGCGCAGCCACAGCCGGTTGATGTTGCCACCGACCCAGCCGCTGGCTTCCCATGCCTGGCCGGTGCCGTGCTGGCCGTCCCAATGTTCCAGGCGGTTGACCAACAGCATGCTGTGGATCTCCGGCGCATGCTCCATGGCACCGTGGTCGATCGGGGGGAACGCGGCGAGGCGGTCGGCGGCCGTCACCACCGGAATCGGCTCGCGCGGTTCGGTGGGCGCAGGCGGTTTCGGCGTGCCATGCCCCATCGCAGCATGATCCATCGTTGAATGGTCCATCTGGCTGTGATCAACGCTGCCGTGGTCCATCGTTGAATGGTCCATCTGGCTGTGATCGGCGCTGCCGTGGTCCATCGTTGAATGGTCCATCTTGCTGTGATCGACGCTGCCGTCATCCGCCGGTGGCGCATCGGTCGTGGCCGTGGTCGGCATCGTGGAATGGCCGGCATGCGACTGCGCCCACGCCGGGGCGGACACGGCCAGCAGCAGGGCAGCGCTCAGGGTGGATATCGCGGTAAGAGGAGCGCGGCTCATTCTTCGATCCTCACTTCGCGCATCATGCCTGCTTCCATGTGGTACAGCAGGTGGCAGTGGTAGGCCCAGCGGCCGAGCGCGTCGGCGCGCACGCGATAGGTGCGGCGGGTACCGGGGGGCATGTCGATGGTGTGCTTGCGCAGGTGGAACTCGCCGTCGGCGTTCTCCAGATCGCTCCACACGCCGTGCAGATGGATCGGGTGCTGCATCATCGTGTCGTTGACCAGCACGATGCGCATGCGCTCACCGTAGTTCAGGCGTAGCGGTTCGGCGCTGGCAAAGGGAATGCCATCGAAGGACCAGCTGAATTTCTCCATGTGGCCGGTCAGGTGGAGCTCGACCTCGCGGCCGGGTTCGCGGCCATCGGGATCGTCGAACAGGCTGCGCATCGCACCGTAGGTCAGCACGTGGCGGCCGTTGTCGCGCAGGCCGATGCCGGGGTCGTCGAGCTTGGGGTCGGTGGCCATGCTCTGCATGTCCACCAGCGGGTTGCCCTTTTCGCTGGCCGGGTGGCGCGGGGCCTTCGGATCAGCGCCGTGTGCGCCGTGGCCCATGCTGGCACCGCAGCCACCTTCCATGCCCTTCATGTCGTGGCCCGCCATGCCGCCCGCGGCATGCCCCATGTCATGGCCCATGTCGCTCATGGTCAGCAGCGGGCGTGGGTCGCGGTCGGGAATCGGTGCCTGCAGGCCGTGGCGGACCGCCAGCGTGCCGGCGGCATAGCCGGTGCGGCCCATGTCCTGACAGAAGATCGTGTAGGCATCCTGTCCGCTGGGCTCGACGATCACGTCGAATGTCTCGGCCGGCGCGATGCGGAATTCGTCGATGCTGACCGGATGGATGTACTGGCCATCGGCGGCGACCACGGTCATTTTCAGGCCGGGGATGCGCACGTCGAAATAGGTCATCGATCCCCCGTTGATGAAGCGCAGCAGCACCTTCTCGCCGCTACGGAACAGCCCGGTCCAGTTGCCGGCCGGGGCGGTGCCGTTGAGCAGATAGGTGTAGGTGTGGGCGTTGATGTCGGAGATGTCGGTCGGCGTCATCCGCATCCGGCCCCACATGCCACGGTCGGCGGTGGCGGCCGCCCAACCGTCCTTGCGCACATCGCGCAGGAAGTCCGGCACCGTGCGCTTGTAGTAGTTGTCGTACTCGGCAAGCTTCTTCATGCGCCGGAACAGCGCGCCGGGGTCCAGGTCGGTCCAGTCCGAGAGCAGGATCACGTGCTCGCGGTCGGCGTGATAGGGCGCCGGCTCGATCGGGTCGATGATCAACGCACCGTACAGGCCGGCCTGTTCCTGGAACATGGAATGGCTGTGGTACCAGTACGTGCCCGACTGCTTGAGAGTGAAACGGTACTGGTAGGCCTCGCCCGGGGCGATGCCGTTGAAGCTCAGGCCGGGCACGCCGTCCATGTTGGCCGGCAGCAGCAGGCCGTGCCAGTGAATGGAGGTCGGGTGGCCCTGCAGCGTATTGGCCACCCGGATGTTGACCGTCTGGCCTTCGCGCCAGCGCAGGATCGGCGCCGGCAGGCTGCCGTTGACGGTGATCGCCGGGCGGGTGCGGCCGGTGAAGTTGGCCAGCGATTCGCCGATGCTCAGCTGCACATCATGGCTGCTGAGCACCTGCGGGGCAGCGGCCAAGCCGGGACCGGCGGCCGCGAAGGCACGCGGGCTCAGGCCGGTCGCGGCCAGGCCGGCGACCACGCCGCCGGCAGCCACGCCCTGCACGAACAGGCGGCGTGACGGCATGGGCGGGGTGCCCGTGCCGGGGATTTTGGGGAAAGACATTGCAACTCCGGATCCGATTCGAGTGGCACACGCAGTGCCGGCAACGCACGCACACCCGAGGTGTGCGGGCAGGGCATCAGACACGCGCTCGCAGAGCGCGGCGGATCAGGCGATCGGAGGGCGGGTGATGCGGTCCAGCGGGGGCGTCGGCAGGGTCGGATGGCCCGCCGGCAGCGGCACCAGCAACACCGGCGGTGGCGTGGCCAGCCAGGCGACCTGGACGGTCAGGCTGGGTTGCTGCGCACAACTGCGCAGGCAATCCTTGATCTTGCAGTGGTCGCCATCGTGCGGCGCCTGTACGCCGGTAGTGCCGGCCGCCATGGCGTGGTGATCGTGCCCGCCGGTGGCCAGCGCGTCGCCATGGCAGGGGGGCGCCGCACTGCTGGCAGTGGTCGGCTCGGCCAACGCCAGCGCCATCGGGCCGGCCATGGCCACGTTCAGCCCGTTGAGCAACAGGCTGAGCATCAGGACGACTCGCAGGAGCAGGCCAGGGGCGGACATGGGGCTCACCTTACTGCCAAACCCGGGCGGCCGCACCTGCAGCTGAACGCATGGTTCAACTCTGAAGCCCGGTCCGCCTGAACGCGCCGTGGCATCAACCTTCCTCGCGCACGATCTCGACCAGGCGGTCGCCGTAGCGGGCCAGCTTGGTGCCGCCGATGCCCCCGACCCGGCCCAGCGCATCGACGCTGGTGGGGCGCTGTTCGGCGATGTTGCGCAGGGTACTGTCGTGGAAAATCACGAACGCAGGCACGTTCTGCTCGCGGGCGAGTTCGGCGCGCAGGCCGCGCAGCGCATTGAACAGCGCCAGGTCCTGCGGCAGCACCGACAAGCCGGTGCGCTGGCCGCTGCGGTCGCGTTCGCGCGCTGCCTTCGGGCTTTCGCGGCGCATCATGACCTTGCGCTGGCCCTTGAGTACCTCGCGGCTGCCATCGGTCAGGCGCAGGCCGCCGTAGGCACTGCTGTCCACTTCCAGCAGGCTGGAGGCGACCAGTTGGCGGAACACGCTGCGCCAGGTGCGCGCGTCCAGATCCTTGCCGATGCCGTAGGTGCTCAGTTCGGTATGCCCGAACTGGCGCACTTTCTCGTTGTCGCCACCGCGCAGGATGTCGATCAGGTGGCCGACGCCGAAGCGCTGGCCGCTGCGGTAGACGCAGCTCAGCGCCTTCTGCGCGGCGACGCTGGCATCCCAGGCATCGGGTGGCAGCAGGCAGTTGTCGCAGTTGCCGCAGGGCTGGGGGTAGGTCTCCCCGAAGCCGGCCAGCAGCACCTGGCGGCGGCACTGCATGGATTCGCAGTAGCCGAGCAGGTGGTCGAGCTTGGAGCGCTCCAGGCTTTTGCGCTCTTCGCCGGCTTCGGACTGCTCGATCATCTGCTTGAGCAGCACGACATCGCCCAGGCCGTAGCAGAGCCAGGCTTCGGCCGGCTCGCCATCGCGGCCGGCACGGCCGGTCTCCTGGTAATAGCCTTCCATCGATTTGGGCAGGTCGGTGTGCGCGACGAAGCGCACGTCCGGCTTGTCGATGCCCATGCCGAAGGCGATGGTGGCGCACATGACGATGCCATCCTCGCGCAGGAAGCGGCGCTGGTTGGCGGCGCGCACCTCGGCGGGCAGGCCGGCGTGGTACGGCAGGGCGTTCATGCCCTCCTTGCAGAGGAACTCGGCGGTTTCCTCGACCTTGCGCCGCGACATGCAGTAGACGATGCCGGCGGCCCCGCGATGGACCTTGAGGAAATCCAGCAGCTGACGCTTGGCGTTGTCCTTCTGGACGACGGTGTAGCGGATATTGGGCCGGTCGAAGGAGCTGACGAAGTGCTGGGCGTTGGTCAGGTCCAGGCGTTCGGCGATCTCGCGCTGGGTGGGCGGATCGGCGGTGGCGGTCAGCGCGATGCGCGGCACGTCGGGCCAGCGTTCGTGCAGGACGGTGAGCTGGCGGTATTCGGGGCGGAAGTCGTGGCCCCACTGCGAGACGCAGTGGGCTTCGTCGATGGCGAACAGGGCGATCCGGCTGCGCGAGAGCAGGGACAGGAAGCGGCCGGTCAGCAGGCGCTCTGGAGCGACGTAGAGCATGTCCAGTTCGCCGGCGAGCAGTTCGCGCTCGACACGGGCGCTGGTTTCGCCATCGAGGGTGGAGTTGAGATATTCGGCGCGGACGCCGAGCTGGCGCAGGGCTTCGACCTGGTCCTGCATGAGGGCGATCAGCGGCGAGATGACGATGCCGGTGCCGTCGCGGAGCAGGGAGGGGACCTGGTAGCACAGCGACTTGCCGCCGCCGGTGGGCATGAGGACAAGCGCGTCATTGCCGGCGGCGACATGCTCGACGATCGCCTGCTGCGGACCGCGGAACTCGTCGTAACCAAAGATGCGGCTGAGCAGGTCGTGCGCGGGGCGGGAAGACATCGCGCTAGTTTACCTTGCCCGGGCTACGGGCCGTGTCCTCTGATGTCGGATCGGCGTGTAGGGAAGCCGGGCCCAGAGCCAGAGCCAGAGCCAGAGCTGAAGCACAAAGCGCCGGGCGTCGCCTCTTACGGGGTTGGCGCGGTGTGGGTGGGTCTGCAGGACCCGCCGTGAACCCATCCCTGGGGGCTCGTGAGCGGCATCCATGCCGCTCCAACGGTCCTGCAGACCCACCCACACCGCGCCTCCGACACTTGGCTGGTGCTCAAAGGCGAGCCAGTCAAGTGCCAGTCAAGAACCGCTCAAGCGCCGGGCACGAACCACTCAAACGCAGACAGGCGCCCATCGGCGCCTGTGGTGGTGCGTATTTGTCGCAGTTGTCCCACGGCCTGCGGCAGTCGCTCTGGCTTGCCCAACCGTTCATCCACACCTTTCTGGCGAGTGGGGGGCCGGGCCCTGACGGGACCGTCAGGGCGCCAAGGATGGCGCCCACGAGCCCCCAGGGATGGGTTTACGGCGCGTCCCGGCAGGGCCTGGCCCCCGCTCGCCAACATGGAGACCCCAACAGCCAACGCCGTTGCTTTCCGCTTCTGCTTCCGCCATCAACCGGCCAACCCTGCCGGAACGCAGATCCTTACTGCAGCAGCGAACGCAGCATCCAGGCGTACTTTTCGTGGGTCTGCAGGCGCTGGGTCATCAGATCTTCAGTCGGTGCGTCGTCCGCATCATCGGCCACATCCAGCACTTTCCGGGCGGTGCGGCACACGGCCTCGTTGGCGGTGACCAACTGGCGTACCATTTCACGCCAGTCCGCGCTGTCGGTCAGGCCCGGCTCCTCGGCGATCGAGGTCAGGGCCGCGAACTCGCGGTAGGAGCCCGGGGCGTTGAAGCCCAGTGCACGGATGCGTTCAGCCACGTCATCCAGGGCCGCCCACTGTTCGGTGTACTGGGTCTCGAACATGGTGTGCAGCGAGTTGAACATCGACCCGGTCACGTTCCAATGGAAGTTGTGGGTCTTCAGGTAGAGCGTGAACGCATCTGCCTGGAAGGCCGACAGTCCATCGGCGATCTTCTTGCGATCGCCCTCCTTGATCCCGATATCAATGTTCGGGGCCGACGGGGCCGCCGCGCCGAGCTTCTGCTTGGCAGTCTTGGGCTTTGCCGGGGTCTTGGTCGTCTTCGCCATGGGAGAACTCCTTATGGATGGGATGAATCGGATGGCCTTCACAATAGATCAGACTACCCTTTCAGTAGTAAACAAAAGTTCTAAACGAATCGATTGATGAGCGCTATCGAAAAACCACATGCAGCACGTCTGGCCCAGCAGCAGGCCGCGATCAACGGGGCCATGAGCCGCGACCGCGGTCGTTTGCTGGGGATGCTCTCGCGTTGGCGGGCCAAACCGGCGGATGCGGGGCTGGCGGCGGCGTTCGAGCAGGCCTTGCAGGCGTCCGTGCAGCGCCGGGAAACGCGCGCGCTGAATCAGCCGGCCATCACTCTGGACGAGCAGCTGCCGATTGCGCGTGAAGCCGAGGCCATCACCGCGCTGATCCGCGCACATCAGGTCGTGGTGATCGCCGGTGAAACCGGCTCGGGCAAGACCACCCAGCTGCCCAAACTGTGCTTGGCCGCGGGCCGTGGCACCGCCGGCATGATCGGCTGCACGCAGCCGCGACGGATTGCCGCGCGTGCGGTGGCAACCCGTGTCGCGCAGGAACTGCAGTCCGAACTGGGCACCACCGTGGGCTACCAGGTGCGCTTCACCGACCGCGTCGGTGACGATACCCGCATCAAGTTCATGACCGACGGCATCCTGCTGGCCGAAATCAGCAGCGACCGCTGGCTGTCCAACTACGACACGATCATCGTCGACGAGGCGCACGAACGCAGCCTCAACATCGATTTCCTGCTGGGCTATCTGAAGCAGCTGCTGAAGAAGCGCCCGGACCTCAAGTTGATCGTTACCTCGGCCACCATCGATACCTCGCGCTTCGCCCAGCATTTCGATGATGCGCCAGTGATCAGCGTGGAAGGCCGCACCTTCCCGGTGGAAGTGCGCTACCGCCCGCTGGAAGGCGAGGGTGGCGGCGAAGCCGACGGTGGCCGCGATGGCGAGCGCACCGTGAACGATGCTGTGGTCGCGGCGGTGGATGAAATCACCCGGATCGACCCGCGCGGTGACATCCTGCTGTTCTTCCCCGGCGAACGCGAGATCCGCGACGCGCACCAGTCGCTGGAACGGCGCAAGTACCGCGGGACCGACGTGCTGCCGCTGTATGCGCGGCTGTCGGTCAAGGATCAGGATCTGGTCTTCAACCCGGGTGCCAACCGGCGCATCGTGCTGGCCACCAACGTCGCCGAAACCTCGCTGACGGTGCCGCGCATCCGGTATGTGATCGACCCGGGTTTCGCCCGCATCAAGCGTTACAGCCCGCGCCAGAAGCTGGACCGGTTGCACATTGAAGCGGTCTCGCAGGCCAGCGCCAACCAGCGCAAGGGCCGCTGTGGCCGCGTATCCGAAGGCATCTGCTACCGGCTGTATTCCGAAGCGGATTTCCTGTCGCGCCCCGAGTTCACCGATCCGGAAATCCGCCGCTCCAGCCTGTCCGGGGTGATCCTGCGGATGCTGCAGCTGGGCTTGGGCAAGATCGAGGATTTCCCGTTCCTGGAGGCGCCGGACGAGCGCGCCATCGCCGATGGCTGGCAGCAGCTGGGTGAGCTGGGCGCGGTCGATGCCGAGCGCCGCCTGACCCCGATCGGGCGCCAGATGGCGCGCCTGCCGGTGGACGTCAAACTGGCGCGCATGCTGGTCGCCGCGCAGGCACAGGGCTGCCTGCGGCCGATGCTGGTGATCGCGTCGTTCCTGGGCATCCAGGACCCGCGTGAGCGCCCGCCGGAAGCGCGCGCCGCCGCCGACAATGCACATGCGCTGTTCGCCGATGGGCGCTCGGAATTCGTCGGCGTGCTGCGACTGTGGGACGGCTACCGCCAGGCCCACGAAGACCTCACCCAGTCCAAGCTGCGCGACTGGTGCGGGCGGCACTTCCTCGGTTTCCTGCGCATGCGCGAGTGGCGTGAGCTGCATCGCCAGCTGCGCGTGCTGTGCGAAGAGCTGGGCTGGAGTGAGGAGCCCGCCGAATCGTCGTTGGCACCGCTGCTGGCCGGGTCTTCGGCGCCGGCACCGGCGCGCGATGACGAGGCCAAGATCAAGGCGACGCGCGGCCAGCAGCATCGTGCCGCGCGGCTTGCCCGCGAAGGAAAATCCGAACCGGCGCTTGTCGAGACCAAGGCGGCACCCGGTAACGGCGCCGACCCCGAGGCACGCAACGCCTTCAGCGACAAGGTGCGCGCGGCGGCGTACCAGACCCTGCACCGCGCGCTCATCGCGGGGTTGCCCACGCAGATCGGCCACCGCAGCGACAAGGGCGACTTCCTGGCACCGCGCCAGCGCCGCTTCCTGCCGTTCCCGGGCTCGACCCTGGCCAAGCGGCCGCCGCCGTGGCTGCTCACGGCCACGCTGCTGGATACCCAGAAGATCTGGGGGTTGACCAACGCGGCGATCGAGCCGGACTGGGTCATCAACGAGCTGCCGCACCTGCTGCTGCGCAAGCACTTCGACCCGCACTGGTCGCGCGCGCAGGGCCAGGTGCTGGCCTCGGAGCAGATCAGTCTGTTCGGGTTGGTGCTGGCCCCGAAAAAGCCCGTTCATTACGGGCGCATCGCGCCGGGTGAGGCACACGACATCTTCGTGTGCCAGGCGCTGGTAACGGGCGAGATCAACACCCGGGCCGGTTTCGTCGCCGACAACCTCAAGGTGCTGGAACAGGCGCGCGAAGAAGAAGCCAAGCTGCGCCGCGCCGGTATCGTCGCCGATGAGGGCTGGCAGGCGCGCTGGTACCTGGACCGGATTCCGGCCGAAATCCATTCGGCGATGGGCCTGGATACCTGGTGGAAGGCATTGGCGCCGGAGAAGCGCCGTGCATTGTCGTGGACACTGGCCGATCTGCTGCCGGGCGAGGGCAGCGATGCCGAGCGTTATCCCAAGTACCTGCCGCTGGGCGATGCTCGCCTGCCGCTGCACTACACCTTCGAGCCGGGCGCCGACGAGGATGGCGTCACGCTGGACGTGCCGCTGCACCTGCTCAACGCGCTGGACCCGGCACGGTTGTCATGGCTGGCCCCCGGCTTCGTCGCGGACAAAGCCGCTGCGTTGATCCGCAGCCTGCCCAAGGCGATGCGCCGCAACTACGTGCCCGCCCCGGATTTCGGCCGCGCCTTCGCCGAAGCCTTCGCCGAGCCGACCGCGGATGACATCCGTGGCGAACTGGCGCGGTTCCTGTCGCGTGCGACGGGCGCCACGCTGGCCGCGACCGATTTCGACGAAGCCGCGCTGGACGCACACCTGCGCATGAACCTGCGCCTGCGCGACGCGGACGGCAAGGTGCTGGCTACCTCGCGCGATCTGGATGCACTGCGTGCCCGCTTTGGCGACAAGGCCGGTGATGCCTTCGCCGCACGTGCCGGGCGCGCGCTGGCGGCGGAAGGCCTGCGCGATTTCCCCGCCAGCCCGATCCCGCTGCAGGTGCCCGGCGAAGCCGGCGTGCCGGCGTATCCCGCCCTGGTCGACCAGGGGGAGACCGCGGCACTGAAGATTTTCGCCGACCGCAATGAAGCGCTGGAACAGCATCCGCTTGGCGTGCGTCGCCTGCTGGAGATCGCGCTGGCCGACAAGGCCAAGCAGGCGCGCAAGCAGTTGCCGGTGCCGCCCAAGACCGGCCTGCTGTACGCGGCGATCGAATCCCAGGAGCGCCTGCGGGGCGATCTGGTGGACGCAGCGATGAACGCCGTGCTGGCCGATGGCCTGGGTGATATCCGCGATCCGGCGGCGTTTGCCAAGCGCAGTGCCGAGGCGGGAAAAGCGTTGTTCGGCGAGGCGATGGCGCGGCTGAAGCTGGCCGAGAACATCCTCGCGCATGTGGCCGAGCTCAAGCCGCAGTTGCAGGCGCCGCTGATGGGGTGGGCGCGTGGCAACCTGGATGACATGGAGGAGCAGCTTGCGGCTCTGGTCCATCCCGGGTTCCTGCGCGATACGCCGGCCGATGTGCTGGCGCAGTACCCGCGTTATCTGCGCGCGATGATCCTGCGTACCGAGCGGGCCAAGCGCGATCCGCCCCGCGATCAAGCCCGGATGCTGGAACTGCGTCCGTTCCTGGAGGCGTTGGCACAGGCCGACGCACGCGGCCTGCGCAAGCGAGCGCAGTGGCAGGACCTGCGCTGGGACCTGGAGGAGCTGCGGGTCTCGCTGTTCGCCCAGGAGCTGGGGGCCAGGACCGGCATCTCGGCCAAGAAGCTGGCCCAGCGCGTGGCCGCGCTGCAGAAGGCGTGACTTTCAAACCCACCCCGTGCGGTCGCCGTACGGGGTGGGCGGGTTGCCCGTGCGCGGATTACTTGACGCGGCGGACCTTGGCGCGGGTGTTGTAGCCGTCCACCTTCATGTACCACACCCCGACCAGGCCAGGATTGATGGTGACCTTGGGGGCGGTCTTGCGCACGCCGCTCAGGGTGGCTTCGTCGGTCTGTTCCCACTCCTGCTTGTTGGCCAGCACGTAGCGGCGGCCCTTGGCAAAGCCCCGGAACTCATCGGTGATGTTGGTTTCGATCGGCGCATTGCTGCCGAAATCGTGGAAGCCGCGGTTCTTCACGATGACTTCCTGGCGGCCTTCCTCGCGAGCCTCTTCGCGGGCGTTTGCCGCCAGCGCAGCGACCTTGCCCTGCAGCCAGTTGTTGAGCTCGGTCAGTTCCTGCGGGGTGAGCTTCTCCAGCCCGGCGGCCTTGAACTCGGCCGGCGACATCTGTTGCTGCAGATCGCCTTCCACCACGCGCTGGGCCAGCGCCGGCAGCGACACACTCATCACAAGGGCCGCACAGGCCAACAACCGCAGACGGGAAAAGCGCATGGCAGGGTCTCTCCTAGGGATGGCCGCAGTGTAGTGCCAGCGCCCGGGCATGTGCACATGCAGGCGACGGCGATTGTCGGGGGGGCGCTGCGGCGCTAGTGTAGGTGGCCTCTGTCTTGTCTGTACGATGCTGTGAACCGCGCTTCTGCCCCCGGCCTGGATGCCTTGTTGAACCGACCCTCGGTGGCCTCGCTGCCGACCGACCTGCGCGAGGCGTTGCTGCAGCGCTGGCAGCAGCCCGAGGCCGATCTGGAAATGCGCGCGGGCTGGCCGGTGCTGGCCGACACGCTCGATGCGCTGTCGCTGCTCTCGGCCGATGAATCGGCGCTGCTGGCCACCCTGTTGTTCGATCTGCCGTGGCTGCGCGCTGGTCTGGATGCGTTGCCGATCGGTGCGCTCAAGCCGGTGGTCGTCGGCCTGCTCGACGGTCTGGACGCGGCCGACCAGGTCTGGGCGCTGCACGCCGGGCGTGAAGCCGGCCGCAACAGCGAAGGCCTGCGCCGCCTGCTGCTGTCGATCATCCGCGATCTGCGGGTGGTGCCGATCCTGCTCGCCCGCCAGCTGGCCCGCATGCGTGGCGCCGATCGGCTGCCCGAGGAAGAGCGCCGCGCGCTGGCCCAGCTCACCCGTGACATCCACGCGCCGCTGGCCAACCGGCTCGGCATCTGGCAGTTGAAGTGGGAGCTGGAGGATCTGGCGTTCCGCCATCTGGAGCCGGAGACCTACCGGCGCATCGCGCGCGAGGTCGATGAAACGCGCCTGGCGCGCGAGCGCTACGTCGAGGGCGTCAAGAAGGCGCTGTCGCGCGAGCTGCTGGCGCAGGGCATCCGCGCCGAGGTCAGCGGCCGCCCGAAGCACATCTACAGCATCTGGCGGAAGATGCAGAAGAAGCGGCTGGCGTTCGAGCAGTTGTACGACATCCGCGCCGTGCGCGTGATGGTGGACGACGTGGCCGCCTGCTACGCCGCGCTGGGCGTGGTGCATGCCCTGTGGGCGCCGGTGCCGAGCGAATTCGACGATTACATCGCACGGCCGAAGGCCAACGATTACCGTTCGCTGCATACCGCCGTGGTCGGCCCGGAAGGGCGCACCATCGAAGTGCAGATCCGCACCCACGACATGCACGCCCAGGCCGAGCTCGGCGTGGCCGCGCACTGGCGCTACAAGGAAGGCAGCAAGGGCGCGGAGAAGGCGTTCGACCGCAAGATCACCTGGATGCGCCAGCTGCTGGAGCAATCCCAGGACGGACATGCCAGCGAGCTGGCCGGCGCGCTCGATGCCGAACTGACCGAAGACCGGGTCTACGCGCTCAGCCCCAAGGACGAGGTGATGGACCTGCCGCAGGGCGCCACGCCGCTGGATTTCGCCTACCACGTGCACACCATGGTGGGGCACCGTTGCCGTGGCGCGAAGGTCAATGGCCGCATCGTGCCGCTGACCTACCGCCTGCGCAGCGGCGACCGCGTCGAGATCCTGACCGGCAAGGAGGCCGATCCCCGGCGCGACTGGTTGCTGGCCTCCAGCGGCTTCCTGGCCAGCAACCGCTCGCGTGAAAAGGTCCGTGGCTGGTTCCACAAACTGGACCGCGCGCGCAACGTGCAGGCCGGCCGCGAGCTGCTCGAGCGCGAACTGAAGCGGCTCGGCCTCCAGCATGCGGACCTGGCCATCGCGGTAAAGAAATTCCACGCCGACAGCGTTGACGATCTCTACATCCAGGTGGCGCTGGGCGACACCGGGCCGAACCAGGTCAGCCGCACGCTGTTGGAAGCCGAACGTGCCGCCAGCCAGCCGGCGGCGCCGGTACTGCCGCGCCCCACCGCGCGGCGCGACAGCGTGCGTAGTGCCAACTTCACGGTGCAGGGCGTGGGCAACCTGCTGGTGCAGCTGGCGCGCTGCTGCCAGCCGGTGGCCGGGGAGCCGATCGTCGGCTACCTCACGCGCGCGCGCGGCGTCACCGTGCACCGCACCGACTGTGCGGCGCTGGCGCGACTGGCCGCGGCCAGCCCGCAGCGCATTCTTCCGGTGGAGTGGGGCCAGGCCGGCGGTGGTTATGAAGTGGACGTGGTGGTCGACGCGGTCGACCGGCGGTGGCTGCTCAAGGACATCACCAACCTGATCGCACAGGAGGATGCCTATGTGCTGGATATCCATAGCGACAACGTCCGCAACAGCGGCCGCGCGCATCTGCGGCTGCGGCTGAAGGTCAGCGACTACGGGCAGCTTTCCACCCTGCTGGGCAAGCTGGACGCACTGCCCGGCGTCAGCGAAGCCCGGCGTCTAGGCTGAGCTCACGTGCCCCACGCTAGGCTCGCGGCATGAGCCGGGACGACGATGACAGGCATGATGCCGCGCATGAGGCGCTGCGGCGGGTACGCCGCGAGGGGCGCTGGTGGTGGCTGCAGGCGCGCCATGCCCGGCGCATCTGGCGCTGGGCGTTGCTGGTGGCAGTGCTGCTGTTCGTGTGCCTGGCGCTGCTGCGCCGGCCGCTGGCCAACTGGTTCTGGAACGAACCGCAGATCGAACAGCTGCTCGACCAGGGCGACCGCGCGCTGGCGGCCGGCCGCTTGACCCTGCCTGACGGCAGCGGCGCGCGCGAGTCCTATCAGGCTGCGCTGGCGCTGGACAATGACCGGCTGCAGGCACGCACCGGGCTGGCCCGTACCGGGCAGGCCGCGCTGCAGCAGGCGCGTGACGCGCTGGACCGCGGGGATACACCGGCTGCGACGGCCGCGCTTGCGCTGGCCCGCGAGCTGCAGGTGCCGCAGCGCGATGCCGATGCCGTATCACAGCAACTGCACGCCCATGACCAGGCGCGCGCGGGAATCGGCGCGCTGCTGGGCCGCGCGGAAGCGGCCCTGCAGGCGCAACGGCTTGATGGCAGCCCGGACAGTGCGCTGCCGCTGTTCCAGCAGGTGCTGGCGCTGTCGCCCAACCAGGTGCGTGCGTTGGAAGGGCGCGAGGATGCGCTTTCCGACCTGTTGCAGCAGGCGCGTACAGCGGCCGGACGCGGTGATGTCGCCCGGGCAGCGGCGCTTGTGCGCAGCGCCCGTGGCTACGATGCCGGGCATGTCGATCTGCCGGCCACCCAGGAAGTACTGAACAACGCACTGGAGCGCCGCCAGCGCGAAGGCGACACCGCGTTGCGCCGGCAGAAACTGGATATCGCGGCGGAGGCGTTCGCTGCGGTGCTTGCCGCGCTGCCCGACGATCCTGCCGCCCGCCGTGGTCAGCTGCAGGTGGCCGATGCGCAGCTCACGCGTGCGACGCGGCTGGCGGGAAATTTCCGTTTCGACGAAGCCGCCCAGGCCGTGCAGGCGGCCCAAACGCTGGGTGCGTCCACGCGCGCGTTGGAGGCGGCCCGGCACACCATCGAGCAGGCGCGCCGTTCCCAGGCGGCGTTGAAGACCCCGGCGGTGCCGCGTGCGCAGCGCGAACGGACGTTGCTGCGCCTGCTCACCCGCCTGGAAGAGGCCGAAGCCCGCGGCAACTTCCTGGATCCGCCCGGGCGCAGTGCCTACGATGCCTTGCGCGAGGCACAGAGCGTGGCGCCGCAGGACCCGCGTGTGCGTGCCGCCGCGCAGCGCCTGCTGCCGGCGAGCCTGCAGTGTTTCGAGGACCGCCTGCGCGAGAACCGCGTACTGGCGGCGGGGGCCTGTCTGGAGGCCTGGCAGACGCTGTCGACCAACGACGCGGGCCAGGCCGCTGCACGGCGCCGGCTGGCGCAGCGTTGGTTGGCGATCGGCAGTGAGCGCCTGGGCTCGGGCGATATCGCCTTCGCGCAACAGGCGCTGGAGCAGGCACGGCGCTGGCAGCCGGACCTGCCCGAGCTGCCGGCGTTCGCCGAGCGCCTGCGCAGCGCCGGTGGTGGCGCAGGCGCCTAGTCCAGGAACACCCGCTGCACGGTGGCGCGGGCGGCATCGAGGGAGAAGTGGTCCACGATGTTCTGCAGACCGGCGGTCGAGAGCCGGCGCCACAGTGCCTCGTCCTGATAGAGGCGGACCACGGCCTGCGCGAACGCCTCGGCATCATCGGCGACCAGTACATCTTCGCCATCGCGCAGGTGCATGCCTTCCACGCCGCAGGTCGTAGCGACCACCGGCTGGCCATGCGCCATGCTCAGATTGACCTTGCCCTTGACGCCCGCACCAAAGCGCAGCGGCGCGACCGCGATGCGCACGCCGTCCATGTAGGGCACCACGTCCGGCACGAAGCCGTGGATATCCACCCCCGGCTGGGTGGCGGCCAGCTCGCGCAGGCTGTCCGGCACGGCGGCGCCGATGCAGTGGAAACGGATGCCGGGCAGCTGTGCGCGGATGCGTGCGAAGACATCACCGATGAACCACTGCATGGCATCCAGGTTCGGCGGATGGCGGAAGCCGCCAACGAACACCAGGTCGCGACGCTCGGCCCAGTCGGGCCCCGCGCCTGCAACTTCATGCAGGTTGGAGATCAGTTCCACCGTCGCGCCCGGCGCATCGATGCGCAGCTGCTCGCGCTCGGCCGCGCTGACCAGCACGGTCACATCGACCTGATCCATCACCGCCAGCTCGCGTGCGCGGGTGCGCTCTGCATTGCGCAGCAGCCCTGCATCGCCGGCGATCTCCGCACCACGGCGCTCGCGCAGGTAATGCAGGTCGACGGTATCGAAGACGGTGCGCGCCTGTGGCGCAAAGCTGCGCAGCAGCGGCAGGCACTCGTGGGCAACGTGGTAGCGGACCATCATCACCACATCGAAGCGGGCGCCGTTGGCGCGCAGCCACGGTGCCACGCCGTCGAGGTACGGCGCGTACCAGACCTCCACGCCCAGCGCCTGCAGCGCCTCGGTGGCCGCGCCACCATGCTCGCGCCGGGTGGGCACGAAGACCACGTGGACGTACTCGTCGAGCAGCATGCGGATCAGGTTGTACTGGCGCAGCGAGGCCGAGTCGCGGTCCGGCTGCGGCACCTCTTCATCCAGGATCAGGACCTGGCGCTGGCCGCGGTGCAGCAGGGCTGGCGAGGGCACGCTGCCCACGGCCGGCTGCGCCTGCAGCGCCTCCGCCCACTTCGCCGCGAACACCCCGCGGTTGCGGACCTGGTAGGCCTTGATCCCGCTGCCGGTATCGGTGCCGTTGCTGGTGCCCTCGTCATGCACGACGCGGCTGGCGGGCTGCACCAGCACCCGATGGCCACTGGCGCGGACCGCGAAGGCCAGGTCGGTATCTTCGTAGTAGGCGGGCTTGTAACGTAGATCGAAGCCGCCGAGCTGGTCCCACAATGCGCGAGGGATCATCAACGCCGCACCGGAGCAGTAGTCGGCATCGCGCAGCGCGCTGTAGCGCGGATCCTCGGGCGACTCGAAGCGGCCGTAACTCCAGCCGCTGCCGTCCTGGAGAATCACCCCGCCCGATTCCTGCAGGCGGCCATCGGGGTAGAGCAGCTGTGCACCGACCAGGCCGGCCCGCGGCACCCGCGCGAAGGTGGCGAGCAGGGCGTCCAACCAGCCCGGCTGGGGCACGGTGTCATTGTTGAGCAGCACCACGTACTGGCCGCGCGAGCGCGCTACGCCATCGTTGCAGGCCTCGATGAAGCCGCCGTTGGTGGCCCGTACCTCATAGCGCAGCCCGCCGACCTGCGGCATCCAGGCGGTGGTTTCGTCGCTGCTGCCGTCGTCCACCACCAGGATCTCGCACTCCACCTGCGGCGGATGGGCGGCCAGCGCCCGCAGGCAGGCCAGGGTGTGGCCGGCATGGTTGTAGACCGGAATGATGATGCTGACGACCGGGCGCTCGCTGGTCGGGACCGTGAACGGCGCGAACGCTGCGGCCTCGGGCAGGTACAGGGGCGCCCCGCGCGGTGCAGGCACGGCCTGGGTATGGACCCGGATGCGCTGCCAGGTAGCGCGCCAGCCCCGGGTGCGCAGACTGGCCAGACTGCGACGGAACAGGCCGAGCATGCGGTTCAGGAAATAGCGAGCATCGGCCAAGGACATCGACATCCCGTTGCAACTCCAGCTTAAGCGGGGGAACCCGGGAGAACGCGCCGCTCGCGGTGGCTGCGTTAGACTCGCCGGACTTCATATTCTCGCATCCCCGTGCCCCGACGCTACGATTCCGACGACATCGACGAGTTCGACGACGACACCGAAAGCCGCGGCCCGTTGTGGCGGCGCCGGTTCATCACCTGGGGCATGGCGGCTGTCGCGCTGGGGCTGGGCTTCCTGATCCCGTATACGGTGTACCTGAACCAACAGGTCACCCAGCGCTTCGGTGAGCTGCGCTGGCAGATTCCCACCCGTGTCTATGCGCGGCCGCTGGCGCTTGCGCCGGGCGTGGCGATGGATGCGGCCACGCTCAAGACCGAGCTGGCCGCGTCGGCCTACCGCGATGACGGGATCGGCAAGTCGCCGGCCACGTACACGCAGGAAGGTGGGCGCTTCGTCATTTCCAGCCGTGGCTACAACGATGTGGATGGCCGGGTCGCCCCGCGCCGCGTCGAGGTGAGCCTGTCCGGCGGGTCGATCGCTTCGCTGCGCGACCCCGACAGCCGCAAGGCCCTGAAGACCGCGCGTCTGGATCCGGCCCGTATCGCCACGCTGTACGGCCAGAAGCAGGAAGAGCGCCGGCTGGTCCGGATCGAGGAAACCCCCGAGCTGCTGGTCACCGGCCTGCAGGCGGTGGAGGACAAGGACTTCAGCCGTCACCACGGCATCGACCTGAGCGGCATCGCCCGCGCGGTGTGGGTGACCGTGCGCTCCGGCGGCCAGAGCCGTCAGGGCGCCTCGACGCTGACCCAGCAGCTGGCCCGCAGCGGCCTGCTGGGGATCGGCAAAGAGCAGACGGTTACCCGCAAATTCAACGAGGTGCTGTACGCGCTGATCATGGAGGCGCGCTACGACAAGCGCACCATCCTGGAGGCTTACCTCAACCAGGTCTACCTGGGCCAGCGCGGCAGCCAGGCCATCCATGGCATGTCCTCCGGTGCGGAATTCTGGTTCGGGCGCGATCTGGCCTCGCTCAACACCGAGCATGTCGCCTTGCTGATCGGCCTGGTCAAGGGCCCGTCCTATTACGATCCGCGCCGCAATCCCGAACGTGCGCTGGACCGCCGCAACTTCGTGCTGGGCAAGCTGCGCGACGCCAATCTGATCGACGATGCCGAGTACAAGCGCGCGGTCGAGGCGCCGCTGGGTGTGCCCAAGACGCCCGGCCTGATCGCGGCCAACCGTTTCCCGGCCTATGTGGATCTGGTCCGCCGCCAGCTGGGTCACGATTACCCCGAGTCGGTGCTGCAGGGCGCCGGCCTGAGCGTGATGACCGGCATGGCACCGTCGGCGCAGGCGTATGCCGAAGGCGCGGTCACCAAGACGATCAAGTCGCTGGAGAGCAAGCGTCGCCCCGAGCTGCAGGCCGGCCTGGTCCTGACCGACGTGCACAACGGCGATGTGCTGGCCGTGGTCGGCAGCCGCGAAGTGTCCGAGCCGGGCTTCAACCGCGCCATCGAGGCGCAGCGCCCGGTCGGTTCGCTGCTCAAGCCGTTCGTGTACCTGCTGGCGTTGGCGCAGCCGGACCGCTACTCGCTGTCCAGCTGGGTCGACGATTCCCCGGTGACGGTGCAGCTCAGCCGCGGCAAGCAATGGACGCCCGGCAATGCGGACAACCGCAGCCACGGTACGGTCCGCCTGATCGACGCGCTCGCCAGTTCCTACAACCAGGCCACGGTGCGGGTGGGCATGCAGGTGGGTCCGGAGCGGGTCACCCAGCTGATCCACGTGCTGGCCGGGATCAAGGCCGACCCCAATCCGGCGGTCATCCTGGGTTCCACGGATCAGAGCCCGTATGCGATGGCCCAGCTGTATCAGTTCCTGGCCTCGGGCGGTGAAATCCAGCCGCTGCATGCGGTGCGTGGCGTGCTCGATCCGCAGGGCAAGCTGATGAAGCGCTACGACAAGACCCCGGCGCCGGCGCAGGAGGGCGACTCGATCGCTGCGAACCTGATCAGCATCGGCCTGCAGCAGGTCGTGGCCAGTGGTACCGCGCAGCGCCTCAACGCCGATGGGCTGGGCCGCCTGCAGCCGGCCGGCAAGACCGGCACCACCAATGACGGTCGCGACAGCTGGTACGCCGGTTATACCGGTGACCATCTGGCGGTGATCTGGATGGGCAACGACCAGAACGAGCAGGCCGGGCTGTATGGTGCGACCGGCTCGATGCGGGTCTGGTCGGGCATTTTCCAGCGCCTGCCGAGTGCGCCGCTGAAAGTCAGCAACAAGGGCCTGGACTGGCAGTACGTGGAAGCCAGCGGCACGGCCACCACCGATGAAGGCTGCCCGGGTGCGCGGCGCTTCCCGTTCGTGGTGGGCTACACCCCGGCCTACGTTACGTGCACGGCGCCAAGCGCGTTGCCGGAAGGCGAGGGCGGCGAGCAGACTGAAGGCGGTGGCTGGCGCAGCTGGTTCGGCCTGGAGAAAAAACCCGAACCCGCCCCCGAACCGGCGCAGAATGCCCCGGCCGCCACCCCCGCGCGTCAACCCTGATCGAGGCTTGCCTGCATGACCACCCGATTCCTGATCCGCTCTGCTTCGCTGGCCACGCTGTGCCTGGCCCTGGCTGCCTGCGTCACACCGCCGCCGGTGGTGAAAGCGCCCGTCGACACCACCACGCCGGCCCAGCGCCTGGCGGCCGTGGATGCCGCCGCCGGCAACGATGACAAGGAACTGGCCGTGCAGCCGCTGCGTGACAGCGAAGTGGAAGACCTGCGCCAGGCCGCGCAGGCCCGCCGCCAGGCCAACGATCTGACCGGCGCTGCGGCTGCGCTGGATCAGGCGCTGGCGATCATGGCCTCGGATCCGTCGGTGCTGCAGGACCGGGCCGAGGTCGCGCTGCTGCAGGGCGACTGGGCGGCCGCGGAAACCTTCGCCCGCAAGTCGGTCGAACTGGGCTCCAAGACCGGCCCGCTGTGCCGCCGCCATTGGGCAACGATCGAGCAGTCGCGCCTGGCCCGCGGTGAAAAAGAAAATGCCGCCTCGGCGCATGCCCAACTGGAAGGCTGCACAGTGCCGGGCATCATGCGCTACTGAGGGCAGCGCGACAGCGGATGCGTGACGGCGTAGCGCCGGGCGCAACGCGGCAGCCTCTATCATTGTCGTCATGTCCCAACTTGCACACGCCAGCCGCGATGCCCTCAGTGAGGGCGGTGCGCTCGCCAGCCAGCTCGATGCCTTCGTACCGCGCCCGGCCCAGCTGCGCCTGACCGCGGCGATCGCCGAAGCGTTCGACCAGCGCGATGTGCTGCTCGCCGAAGCCGGCACCGGCACCGGCAAGACCTATGCATACCTGGTGCCTGCGCTGCTGTCCGGCCTCAAGACCATCATCTCCACCGGGACCCGCGCGCTGCAGGACCAGCTGTATCACCGCGATCTGCCGCGGGTGCGTGCCGCGCTCGGCGTCGGTCACAGCAGCGCGCTGCTGAAAGGGCGCGCCAACTACCTGTGCCGCTATCGGCTGCAGCAGGCCCGGGGCGAACCGCGCTTCAGTTCTCCCGAGCAGGTCGCGCAGTTCCAGCGCATCCTAGCGTGGTCCGGACGCACGAGGTTCGGCGACATGGCCGAGTTGGACGCGCTGCCGGAAGACTCACCGCTGTACCCGATGGTGACCTCCACCGTCGACAACTGTCTGGGCACCGAATGCCCGTTCTGGGATGACTGCTTCGTCGTGCAGGCACGGCAGCGGGCGCAGGCCGCCGATGTGGTGGTGGTCAACCACCATCTGCTGCTGGCCGATCTGGCGCTCAAGCAGGAAGGCTTCGGCGAGATCCTGCCGGGCGCCCAGGCGTTCGTTATCGACGAGGCGCACCAGCTGCCGGAACTGGCGGCCAACTTCTTCGGCGAAGGCTTCGGCATGCGCCCGTGGCAGGAGCTGGCGCGCGACTGCCTGGCCGAGAGTCGCAGCGTGGCCGGTGCGCAGGCCGCCCTGCAGGAACCCGCGGCCGCGCTGGAACAGACCCTGCGCGATCTGCGCGTGGCCATGGACGGCCTGCCCCCTCGCGGTACCCAGTGGCGTGCCCTGACCGTGCCACAGGTGCGCGATGGCTTCGATGCCGCGATGAGCACGCTGGTGCAGCTGCGCGATGCGCTGGCCGGGGTGCGTGATGCGTCGCCCGGCCTGGATGCCTGCCATGCGCGCGCGACGGAAGCGGCATCGCGCCTGGCGCGCTGGCTGGGTGACGACGCGCCGATGCTGGATTTCGACACCGATCCGGACGAGGCGCCGCCACCGGCCGAGGTCCTGTGGTATGAACTGACCCCGCGGGGTTTCCGTTGCCAGCGCACGCCGATGGATGTTTCCGGACCGCTGCGCGAGCATCGGCAGCGCTCAATGGCGGCCTGGGTGTTCACCTCGGCCACGCTGACCGTGGATGGCGGTTTCGCACATATTTCCCAACGCTTGGGGCTGGATGATCCGGTCAGCCTGCTGCAGCCCAGCCCGTTCGATTGGGCCCACCAGGCACTGTGCTACCTGCCGACCGATCTGCCCGATCCGGCCGCACGCGGCTTTGGCACGGCATTGATCCGCGCGTTGACGCCGGTGCTGGAGGCCTCGCATGGCCGTGCATTCCTGTTGTTCGCCTCGCACCGCGCACTGCGCGAAGCCGCCGAGGCGCTGCGCGACGCGCCGTGGCCGCTGTTCGTGCAGGGCGAAGCGCCGCGCGCGACCCTGCTGCAGCGGTTCCGCGAATCGGGTAACGGCGTGCTGCTGGGTTCGGCCAGCTTCCGTGAGGGCGTGGACGTGGTCGGCGATGCGCTGAGCGTGGTGGTGATCGACAAGTTGCCGTTCGCCGCGCCCGATGACCCCGTGTTCGAAGCACGGCTGGACGCGATCCGCCGCGACGGCGGCAACCCGTTCCGCGATGAGCAGCTGCCGCAGGCGGTGATCGCGCTCAAGCAGGGCGTGGGACGCCTGATCCGCAGCGAGACCGACCGGGGGGTGTTGGTGCTGTGCGACCCGCGCCTGCTCAGCCGCAGCTATGGGCGGATCTTCCTGGATTCGCTGCCGCCGTTCCGCCGCACCCGCTCGCTGGCCGATGTGCAGGCCTTCTTTGCGCCACAATGGCCCGTCGTTGGCCCCACGCCTGCACCTGTCCCTGCGTCCTCGCAGCCGGTGCAGCCTGTGCAGGCCACCGATGACTTTCCCACTTCCCTGTTCTGACCGCCATGAAACTGCTCGCCTTTGAAACCGCCACCGAAGCCTGCTCCGTCGCCCTGTATGTGGATGGGCAGGTCACTGAGCGCTTCGAGATCGCGCCGCGCCGCCATGCCGAACTGAGCCTGCCCTGGGCCGAGGCGCTGCTGGCCGAGGCGGGGGTGGCCCGTTCGCAGCTGGATGCGATCGCACTGGGCCGCGGCCCGGGCGCGTTCACGGGGGTGCGGCTGGCGATCGCCATCGCCCAGGGCATCGCCCTGGCGCTGGACCGCCCGCTGATTCCGGTCTCCACCCTGCAGGCGTTGGCGCTGCGTGCCCCGGCGGGTGCGGACCAGGTGCTGACCAGCATCGACGCGCGCATGGGCGAGGTCTATGCCGCACGCCAGATCCGCGTGGACGGGCAGTGGCAGCTGCAGGGCGAGGAGATCGTCTGCGCGCCGGAGCAGGTCGTGGTGCCTGAGGGCACGCGCTGGTTCGGCGTGGGGACTGGCTTTGGCGCAGCCGAAGGCGTGCTGAGCGTGCGCCTGGCCGATCAACTGACCGGCGTGGACGCGCTGGCGCTGCCGCGGGCGTCGGACGTGCTGGCCTTGGCGGTACCCGCGTTCCAGCGCGGCGAAGGTGTGGCGCCGGAGCTGGTGGAGCCGGCGTATCTGCGCAACAACGTGGCACTGACCCTGGTCGAACAGCAGGCCGCCCGCGCCGCCAAGGCCGCCCGGTAGAGCCGACCCTTGGTCGGCTGGGGCCCCCTCAGCGGTCGTCGCGCAGCTCACCACCGGGCAGGAACACCCAGGTGCGGGTCACCTGCAGGATGTCGATCGCATCCTCGGTCTTGGGCAGTGGCGGGAACGGCTGGGCGAGCGTGATCACGCGCAGCGCGGTTTCATCCAGCAACGGCGTGCCGCTGGACTGCAGGATGCGGGCACTTTCGACCGTGCCATCGCGGCGCACACCGACGGTGATCACCACCTGGCCGCCGAGCCGGCGGGCGCGGGCCTCATCCGGATAATTGAGATTGCCGACGCGCTCGGCGCGGTCGACCCAGGCACGCAGATAGTTGGCATAGGCGTATTCGCGGGTACTGGCCGAGACGAACTTGCGGTTCGGGCGCTTGGCGTACTGGGCCGAGCGCAGGTGCACTTCGGCAGCCAGCCGCGCCATCTCCACATCGCGCTGCTCGCGCGCGGTCATTGGTGCATCCGGGCGGGGTTGCTCGGGCAGCGGCTGGGGCTGCGCTTCGGCGACGGCATCGGTGCCATTGCGGCTGTTGACCACGCGGCTCTGTGGCGGCGGCACGCTGGCCGCGTCCTGGCGCTGTTGCGGCACCGGTGACAGCCCGGCCTGCGCCTGCGGCACGATCCCGGCCTGGTTGTCGCGTGGGCGCTGCGCCTTGTCGTGGTCGCCGCCGCCCTGCTGGTTGGCCTGGGCCAGGAAGTCGGCCTGTTTGGGTGTCAGCGGGGTCTGGGTCTGGCTGAAGATCACGTCCAGGGTCGGCACCAGCGGCGCGCTGTCACTCACCGCGAAGCCGACCCCGAGGATCAGCAGGGCGTGCACGAGTACCGACAGCGTCAGGGTCGCGCCCAGCCGCTGGGATTCGCGCGCCTGCCACGTCGGCACCGGGACGACGCTGGCGCTCATCGCGGCAGGCCGGCCTCGATCGCGTCGAACAGGGTGCCGGCGATGTTCAGGCCGAACTGGGCGTCGAGCTCGCGTACGCAGGTCGGGCTGGTGACGTTGACCTCGGTCAGGTAGTCGCCGATCACGTCCAGGCCGACGAAGCGCATGCCGCGGCGCTTCATCTCCGGCCCGACCTGGGCCGCGATCCAGCGGTCGCGCTCGCTCAGCGGGCGGCCTTCGCCGCGGCCGCCGGCGGCCAGGTTGCCGCGGAACTCGTCGCCCTGCGGAATCCGCGCCAGGCAGTAATCGACCGGCTCACCATCGACCAGCAGAATGCGCTTGTCGCCGGCGGTGATGTCCGGAATGAACTTCTGCGCCAGGGCCAGGGTGCGCTCGCCGTCGGTCAGGGTTTCCAGGATCACGTTGAGGTTGGGGTCGCCGGTGCCGCTGCGGAAGATCGAGCGGCCGCCCATGCCGTCCAGCGGCTTGAGCACCGCTTGGCCGTGTTCGAGCACGAAGGCCTTCAGGTCGGCGTTGCGGCGGCTGACCAGGGTCGGCGGGCAGCACTGCGGGAACAGCAGGGCGGCCAGCTTCTCGTTGTAGTCGCGCAGCCCCTGTGGGTCGTTGACCACCATCGCACCGGCCTGCTGGGCCACGCTGAGCACGTGGGTGTCGTAGATGAATTCAGCATCCACGGGCGGGTCCTTGCGCATCAGCACGACCTGGCCGGGGCCGAACACCGTCTGGCTGAACTCGCCCAGGGTGAACCAGTCGTTCTTGTCCTCGCGCACCTGCAGCGGGGCGGTGCGGGCGATGGCCTGGCCGTCGCGCAGGGCCAGCCCACCGGGGCTGACGTAGTGCAGGGCATGGCCGCGGCGCTGGGCTTCCAGCAGCATCGCGAAGGTGGTGTCCTTGGCAATCTTGATATGGGCGATGGGGTCCATCACCACGATGACATTCAACGGCATGGTCGCAACCTGGCGGGCAGGCCGATGATGGTAGCGACAATGGCTGCGCAATGCCTGCCCGGGGGGCCGGAACGCAGTGTCCGGCCGGGGCGGGGGGCGCGCCGGTTTGCGCAAACGGCACGCGCCGGCCGCGCGCCGGGCCGCTCGCGGCGGGGCCGCGGTGGGCGTGCTTGAAGCGCGCGCCGGTATTGGGATATAGATACGCTTTCGCAGCGGCGCCGGGGATCAGCGCAGGCGTCGCGAGCTTGGGGAAAGGTAATGACTGAATACATGGCTGCGGGTGGGGAACTCGCAGGGCTGCGCGTGATGGTCATCGACGACTCGAAGACCATCCGCAGGACTGCGGAAACCCTGCTGAAGCGGGAAGGCTGCGAGGTAGTGACCGCGACCGATGGTTTCGAGGCGTTGGCCAAGATTGCCGACCAACAGCCGCAGATCATCTTCGTGGACATCATGATGCCGCGGCTGGACGGGTATCAGACCTGTGCGCTGATCAAGGGCAACCAGCTGTTCAAGGCGACGCCGGTGATCATGCTGTCGTCCAAGGACGGCCTGTTCGACAAGGCGCGCGGCCGCATCGTCGGCTCGGAGCAGTACCTGACCAAGCCATTCACGCGTGAAGAACTGCTGGGTGCCATCCGCACATACGTCAACGCCTGACCAGGGGGGAAAGGCACAATGGCTCGAATCGTACTGATCGAGGATTCACCGACCGACCGTGCGGTGTTCACGCAGTGGTTGACCAAGGCCGGTCATGAAGTCCTGGAAGCGGACAACGCCGAGGACGGGCTCAAGCTCGTGCGCGAGCAGTCGCCGCAGCTGGTGCTGATGGACGTGGTCCTGCCGGGCATGAGTGGCTTCCAGGCCACCCGCGCGATGGCGCGCGACGCGGCCATCAAGCACATCCCGGTGGTCATCGTCAGCACCAAGGCGATGGAGACCGACAAGGCGTGGGGGCTGCGCCAGGGGGCCGCCGACTACATCGTCAAGCCGCCGCGCGAGGACGAACTGATCGCGCGGATCAACCAGTTGGTGGTCTGATGCGCTCTCCTTTCGACATCCTCCAGGCCTACGAACGGCGCAGCCTGGCCCATGCGGTGCAGCTGCCCGAACGGCAGTTCTCGCAGGACCTGTGGCGTGGCGTCGGCTACCGGGTCGGCAAGCGCCGGCTGGTCTCGGACTTCCGCGAAGTGGTGGAAATCGTGCCGATGCCGCCGATCACCCCGGTGCCCGGCGCGCAGCCGTGGCTGCTGGGCGTGGGCAACCTGCGCGGCAACCTGTTCCCGGTCGTGGACCTGAAATTCTTCCTGGAAGGCGAGCGCACCGTGCAGCAGGAGGGCCAGCGCGTGCTGATCATGCGCCAGGCCGGCGGTGACGTGGCGCTGACCATCGATGAACTGTTCGGCCAGCGCAGCTTCGAGCTGGACCAGGACATCGTCGCCGGCGATCTGGCTACCGGCCGCTACGCGCATTTCATCGACCGCGCCTTCCACGGCGATGGCCATGACTGGGGCGTGTTCTCGCTGTCGCTGCTGTCGCGTACCCCCGAATTCAGGCAGGCCGCGGCCTGACCGCAGGCGCCTGTCTCTCCGTATTGAACATCGAGGTTGAACGATGAGTACTGCTTCGGAATCCGCCAAGGCCGGCAAGCTCGGTTCGGTGGGCACCAATTTCTGGCTCGGCCTGCTGGCCGTGTCGATGATCGTGTTCGGCGTCAACACCGGCGTGGCGACCTGGCAGGGCAGTCGCCTGGCCAGTGCAAGCACCGATGCGGCGAACCTGCAGGTGCTCTCGCAGCAGCTGGCCAACCAGGGCCGTGAGGCGGTCTCGGGCAACGCGCAGGCGTTCACCGCGTTCAAGCTGACCAAGAGCGACATCGAAAGTACCGTCAGTGGCCTGCAGGGCCGCTACGGCACCGAAACCAATGTGGCCGGGCCGCTGAACACGCTGATCCAGACCTGGGAGCCGCTCGGCAAGAGCGCCGGCCAGCTGGTCGCCAGTGAACCGGCGGTGCTGGCCCTGGCCGGCAATGCGAACAACTTCGTCAACGGCGTGCCGGCATTGCAGGCGCAGCTGAACGAAGTGGTCCGCGCGATGTCGGCCAGCGGTGCACCGTCTTCGCAGGTCTACAACGCCCTGCAGCAGGTGGTGGTGGTCGGCTCGATGGCCCGCCGGGTGACCGAAATGCGCGCCGGCGGCGCCAATGCCGCCGCCGCAGGCGATGCGCTGGCCCGCGACTCGGTGGTGTTCACCCAGGTGCTCGATGCGCTGCGCAATGGCAATGAAGAACTGGGCATCGCCGCGGTCCGCAACGGCCCGGCGCTGGCCGCACTGGAGCAGTCGCAGAAGCAGTGGGACACCATGAAACAGGACGCCGATGCGATCCTGGCCAGTTCCCGCCAGCTGTTCGCCGCGCAGTCCTCGGCGGCGGCGCTGACCGGCGGTTCGGCGGACATGCTGCGTGACAGCAAGAAGCTGTTCGAAGCGTTCTCCTCGTTCGGCTCGCTGCGCGATACGCGCCTGTTCCCCAACTTCTGGCTGGGCGTGGCCTCCGGCGCGTTCTCGCTGATCGCCATCATCGGCTTCGTCGGCAGCACCGTGCGCAGCCGCTCGCGCGAGCAGGAACTGCGTTACCAGACCCAGGTGGAATACAACAGCCGTAACCAGCAGGCCATCATGCGGCTGCTGGATGAAATCAGCTCGCTGGGTGAAGGCGACCTGACGGTGAAGGCCTCGGTGACCGAGGACATGACCGGCGCCATCGCCGACGCCATCAACTACGCCGTGGATGAGCTGCGCCACCTGGTGACCACGATCAACGACACCTCGGCCAAGGTCGCCGTGTCGACCCAGGAAACCCAGGCCACTGCGATGCAGCTGGCCGAAGCGGCCGGCCACCAGGCCAACCAGATCACCTCGGCCTCCGACCGCATCGGCGAAATCGCCTCGAGCATCGAGCAGGTGTCGCGCAACTCGGCCGAGTCCGCCGACGTGGCGCAGCGCTCGGTGATCATCGCCGCCGAAGGTGCCGGCGTGGTGCGCGAAACGATCCAGGGCATGGACCAGATCCGCGACCAGATCCAGGAAACCTCCAAGCGCATCAAGCGCCTGGGCGAGTCCTCGCAGGAAATCGGCTCGATCGTGGAACTGATCAACGACATTTCCGAGCAGACCAACATCCTGGCGCTGAACGCCGCGGTGCAGGCCGCTTCGGCCGGTGAGGCCGGCCGCGGTTTCGCCGTGGTGGCCGACGAAGTGCAGCGCCTGGCAGAACGCACCTCCGGTGCGACCCGACGGATCGAGAACCTGGTCCAGGCCATCCAGGCCGATACCAACGAGGCGGTCAGTTCGATGGAGCAGACCACCGCCGAAGTGGTCTCCGGTGCGCGCCTGGCCGAAGACGCCGGTACCGCCCTGACCGAAATCGAGCGCGTCTCCAACGCGCTTAACAACCTCATCAAGAACATCTCGATCGCTGCCCAGCAGCAGTCGGCCGCGGCATCGGACATCACCCGCACCATGGGCGTGATCCGTCAGATTACCGGCCAGACCTCGCAGGGCGCGGGACAGACCGCCGAGTCGATCGGCCACCTGGCACAGCTGGCGGCCGACCTGCGCCGCTCGGTCGCCGACTTCAAGCTGCCGGCGTGAGCCTCGGGCAGGGCGGAGAGGGAAGGAACAAGCAGATGATGCATCGCGAGAAATCACCGCACGCCATGTGCGCCGAGCTGCCGGGAGACCTGGCATGAGCACGCTGCGCGATGCCATGAGCCACGCTGCGCTGGGCTGGGTCAAGCCGGAGCTGGACGAGACCCTGCGCCAGGTGCGCAACGAGGTCGAGTACTACGTGGAAGACCCTGCCGATGGCAGCCGGATGCGCTTCTGCGCCGGTTACCTGCACCAGGTGCAGGGCACCCTGCGCATGGTCGAGCTGTACGCCCCGGCGATGGTGGCCGAAGAGCTGGAACAGCTGGCCAATGCGATCGGCGCCGGCGACGTACCGGACCGCGATGAAGCCTGCGCCACGCTGATGCGTGGCAGCGTGCTGCTGCCCGATTACCTGGAGCGCCTGCAGAATGGTCACCGGGACATCCCGATCGTGCTGCTGCCGCTGCTCAACGACATCCGGTCGGCACGCGCGGCGCCGGGCATCAACGAGAGTGTGCTGTTCGCCTTCGCGCCGGACAGCGCGAGCGCCACCGAAGCCGAGCTGGATCACGCGCGCGGCAGCCTGAGCGGGCGCAATCGCGAACTGCTCGATACGGTCGGCAACGCGGTCAAGGAAGAACTGCTGCGGATCAAGGATGCGCTGGACCTGCACCTGCGTACCGGCGGCGAGCCGGTGCAGCTGCAGACCCAGGTCAACGAGCTCGGCGCGGTTGCCGATACGCTGGGCATGATGGGCCTGGGCGTGGCCCGCGGCGTGGTCGTGCAGCAGCGCGATGCGTTGCGCGAGGTGGTGGACGGCCAGCAGCAGATCGACGAAAGCCTGCTGCTGGATATCGCCGGCGCGCTGCTGTACGTGGACGCCTCGCTGGATGACCAGGTCGCCCATCTGGGCGCCGGCGGCAGCGGCGAAGATGACCCGAGCGCGGTGGAGAACCGGCGCACGGTGGAGGTGCTGGCGCATGAAGCCATCGCCAACTTCGCTGCGGCGCGCGAGCACTTCGTCGCGTTCATCGAAACCAACTGGAACCACCAGCAGTTGCAGGAAGTGCCGCGCCTGCTGGGCGAGGTCGCGGGCGCGCTGCGCATGCTCGATCTGTCCGTTCCGGCCGACTACCTGCAGGGCGTCCGCCAGTACATCGCAGTGGAACTGCTCGGCAAGCAGCGCGTGCCCAGTGGCCGCCAGCTGGACACCCTGGCCGACGCCATGGCCAGCCTGGAGTATTACCTGGAGGCACTGCGCGAACGCCGCCCGGGCCGCGATGAAATTCTGGACATCACCCGCAGCAGCCTGGAAACCCTGCGTTACTGGCCGCTGCCGGATGCGAACCAGCCGACCGCCGATACCGGGCCGGAATCGCTGCCGGTCGCGCCGGAACCCATCGAGCTGACCCCCTGGGACGCGCCTGCACCGGGGCCGATCGAACGTGGCGTGACCGCCGAGGTTCCGCGTCCGGCCAACCTGCCGCCGCCGCTGCCGGACTTCACCTTCGATCCGCCGCCGGCGGTCGCCCCGCCGGCGACCCCGCCGCCGGTGGCGCTGGTGTTCGATGCCTCCACCGCGCCGGTCGCCGCCGATGCGCCGCAGTGGACGTTGGCCAGTCATGACGACGTGGACGAACTGCCTACGTTCGCCCATTTCGATCCGGTCATTGCCGAGGTGCCGGCCGGCGCCGCATGGGACGTCGCGCCGCTGCCGTCCGCGCTGCAGGTCGATGGCGTGCTCGACGAGGTGCACGTGGCGACGTCGGCGCGCGCGGACGACGTGGCGGACATGCCACCGGAGATGCCGGTCTTCGTGGCCACGGGCGCCGGTTTCGACCCGGTGGCCGCCGAGCACGAGACGCTGGAGCTGAGTGACGCGCCGATCGAATTCACCTTCGATGAGGGCCTGCACAACGCCGACGACGTGCTGTCGCTGCAGATCGATGACAGCGACAACGGCACCAACACCGATAACGACAACGACACCGATGGCGTTTCCGAGGAGACGGCCGCGTCCAGCCCGTTCGCGCCGAGCGCGATGGATGTGGAGAGCCTGCCGACGTTCCTGCAGGAGATTCCGGTGGCCTCGGCGGACGACAGTGTCGCCGAGCCGATCGATGCGTTCATCGATGGCACCGATACCGCGCCGCAGGCCGCGGCAGGTGCCGCGCTGCCGCCGCCGGCAGTGCAGGATGCGGTCATCCGCCGTATCGAGCTGGATGACGAATCGACCCGCTTCCTGGCCGAACTGGATGCCGCCGCCGCGCAGTTCCGCCCGGAAGGCGCGGGTACCGATACCGTGCCGGCCGCCGCTGCCCCGGCAAGCCCGGCGCTGGCCGCGCCCGCCGACGACACCAGCATCGAAGCCGGCTTCGAAGACGATGGCGAGAACATCGATCAGGACATCCGCGAGGTCTTCATCGAAGAGTTCGACGAAGAACTGGTGAACCTGGGCAACCTGCTCCCGGCCTGGCGCATCGCGCCGGACAACCTGGACCGCCTGCGCCCGATCCGCCGCGTGTTCCATACCCTCAAGGGCAGTGGCCGGCTGGTCGGTGCGCGCACCCTGGGCGAGTTCAGCTGGAAGATCGAGGGCATGCTCAACCGCGTGCTCGATGGCAGCCGCCCGGCCTCGCCGGCCGTGGTTGCCCTGGTCGGCCAGGCCTACGACGTGCTGCCGCAGCTCAACGCGGCACTGCGCGATGGCAGCCGTGTCACCGCCGATCTGCAGGCCATTCAGGCCATCGCCGATCGTGTGGCTGCAGGCGAAGAAACCTTCCATGTGCCGCTGCAACGTGCCGCGACCGCCGCTGTCCCGGCGCCCCTCGACGCCACTGTGGCCGAGGCCGCGCCGGTGATCGAGAGCACGCCGGCCGACATCGACAGCGTGCTGCGCGAGATCCTGGAAGCCGAGGTCGAGGTGCATCAGGCGACGCTGCAGGCGTGGCTGGACGCGGCCGCCGATGCCCCGCAGCCGGTGACCGACGGGCTGCTGCGCGCCGTGCACACCATGAATGGCGCCTTCGCCATGACCGACGTGCCGGAGATCACGGCGGTCACCGGTGCGGCGGAAAGCTACATCAAGCGCTCGCTGGCCGCCGATGCGCTGCCGAGTGCTGCCGGCATGGAGGCGCTTGCGCAGACCTGCGCGGCGATCACCACGACCATGACGGCCTTGCAGGACGACGCCCCACGGGTGCCGGTGCAGACCGCGCTGGCCACCCGTCTGGTGGCCCTGGCTGATACGTTGCCCGAAGCGCGCTGGCCGGCGCTCGTGGACGACGAGCTGGACCTGGTGGATGACGACGCAGAGCCGTTCGCTGCGGTGGCCGATGAGCCGGCGGATGCTTTCCTCGTCACTGGCGATGCCGTGCAGGACGATGCCGCGCCGGTCCTGGCGACCGCCGATGACACCACTGCAACTGACTACCAGCAGGCCGAGATCGATGCTGATGGCCTGAGTGTGATCGCGCCCGATCGCGCGGCCGCTGATGCCCACGACGACGATGCCGACAGCGACGATGCCCACAGCGACGATGCCCTCGTCGCGATGGAACTGACGGGCACGGATGACCTGTCCGCCTACTTCGACGGCGAGTTGCCCGACACCGTGCGCGCAGCGCAGTCGCCGGATGCCGTGGCAGAGGAGGCTGATCTGGCGCCCGTGCCTGCGGGCCTGGAGGCAGTCGAGTTGACCTCGGCCGAGGATCTCTCGCGCTACTTCGATACGCTCGCCGAGCCGGTCACGCCGGAGATCCGGGTCGACGCCGACACCGACACCAGGTTCGACGCCGAAGCGGACGCTCAAGCGGAAGGCAAGACAGATACGGCAGCCGACGCCCCGACCGACGCGGCAGAGGCGACGGAGGTCGTTGCCGACGGTCCGGGCGATGCCGATGCCGATGTCGATGCCGATGCCCATACGCCTGGCAGCGCCTACGCAGTGGCCGTCGATGACGCGGCCAATGACAGCTGGAGCGACACCGACCAGGACAGCGACGATGACGCCCAGGCGCTGGAGGAGGCCCTGCCGCCGCCGCCCGCATTTGGCGAGGTGGTGGATGCCCAGCAGGCCATGGACGACGGCTTGACCGTTGTTGATGCGCTGGAGGCATCCGATACCGGCGTGCTCGGTCTGGATGCCACGGATGAGAACACCGGTGAAGCCGATGCGTTCGCCGAGGTGATCCAGACCCCGGTGCCTGGAGCCGCCGCCGACGCTGCCAGCCCCGCGCCCTTCTTCGAACTGGAAGACGCACCTGCCGCAACCCTTGCGCCCCCCCTGGAAGCGGATGACATCCTCCCGGTGGACGCCACCGAGAGCGACGAGCTTGCGCCGGGTGATGCGCTCGACTTCACCCAGCTCGACCAGGAGCTGGTCGATATCTTCGTGGAGGAGGGCAAGGACCTGCTCGACCATTGCGATGGCCTGATCAGCGAGCTGCGCGCCGCTCCCCAGGACCGCGACGTGATCGCCGGCCTGCAGCGCGATCTGCACACGTTGAAGGGTGGCGCGCGCATGGCCGGGATCAACCCGATCGGCGACCTTGGCCACGGCATCGAATCGCTGCTGGAAGCCGTCGCGGCCAACCGCACCGATATCGACCGCAGCGACGTGCATCTGCTGGAGCGCGGGTTCGATCGCCTGCACCAGCTGCTGACCCGTACCGGGCAGCACCGTACCGTGGCGATGCCCGACGACCTGATCGCCGCTTTCGAGCAGCGTACCCAGGGCCGTGTCGCGCCCGAACCGATCGAAACCCCCGAGCCGCCGCTTGCGTCTGGCGATGCCAGGGTCGAGGCCGCCATCGCCGCGCTCGTCGCGGCACCGTTGTCGGCACCGGTGCCCCTGGAAACCGTCAGCGAGGAGGATGGTCTGCCGCGGCCGCAGCAGGAACAGGTGCGCGTGCGCGCCGACCTGCTCGACCGCCTGGTCAACCACGCCGGTGAAGTGGCGATCTACCGCTCGCGCCTGGAACAGCAGCTGGGCGCCTTCCGCGGCGCCATGGGCGAACTGGACCGCACCAATGCCCGTCTGCGCGATCAGCTGCGCCGGCTGGACCTGGAAACCGAAGCGCAGATCGTCGCCCGCTACCAGCGCGAGCAGGACCAGGCCGATCACAAATTCGATCCGCTCGAGCTGGACCGCTTCTCCACGCTGCAGCAGCTCAGCCGCGCGCTGAACGAATCGGCGGCTGACCTGGGCGGTCTGCAGGGCGTGCTGGACGATCTCTCGCGCCAGTACGACGTGCTGCTGCAACAGCAGTCGCGCGTCAGTTCGGAACTGCAGGACGGCCTGATGCGTGCGCGCATGGTGCCGTTCGATGGACTGGTGCCGCGCCTGCGCCGTGTCGTGCGCCAGGCGGGCCAGGACACCGGCAAGCAGGTTCACGTCACCCTGGAAGGCACCCACGGCGAACTGGACCGCAACGTGCTCGACCGCATGGTCGCGCCGCTGGAACACATGCTGCGCAACTCGGTGGCGCATGGCCTGGAAACGCCGGAACAGCGTCGTGCCGCCGGCAAGCCGGAGGAGGGCGAGATCGCCATCCGGCTGCGCCGCGAAGGCTCGGAAATCGTGCTGGAAGTGGCTGACGATGGTGCCGGGCTGGACCGCCAGGCGATCCGTCGCCGCGCCGAACAGCGTGGCCTGATCGCCGCCGATGCCGTGCTGGGCGATGCCGAACTGGACGCGATGATCTTCTCGCCCGGCTTCAGCACCGCCGACCAGGTCAGCCAGCTGGCCGGCCGTGGCGTGGGCATGGACGTGGTCCACAACGAAGTGCGCCAGCTCGGCGGCTCGGTGGACATCCACTCGGTCAGCGGCCAGGGCGTCACCTTCACCCTGCGCCTGCCGCAGACGCTGGCGGTCACCCAGGCGGTGTTCGTGCAGATCGGCGAGACCACCTTCGCAGTGCCGGTGGCCTCGGTCAGCGGTATCGGGCGGATCTCGCGCGAGCGCTTTGAAACCGCCAACGGCGGCTACCACTACGGCGGCGAAGAATTCGCGCTGCACGATCTGGGCACGTTGATCGGCCAGGCCCAGGCTCGCGCCGAAGGCCAGGCCCAGGTGCCGCTGCTGCTGGTCCGCGCCGGTGACCTGCGCGTGGCCGTGGCGATCGACCAGGTGCTGGGCAACCGCGAAATCGTGGTCAAGCCGGTCGGCCTGCAGATCGCCTCGGTCCCGGGCATCTACGGTGCGACCATCACCGGCGATGGCCGCGTGGTCGTCATCCTGGACGTCGCGCCGCTGGTGCGCCGTTACCTGGCCAACCCGCACAAGCCGATCACTGCTGCCGCCAAGGTCAGCGATCGCGATGTGCCGCTGGTGATGGTGGTCGACGATTCGCTGACCATGCGCAAGGTCACCGGCCGCATTCTGGAACGCCACAACTTCGAGGTCACGGTCGCCCGCGACGGTATCGAGGCCCTGGAGCGGCTGGATGAGCGCGTGCCCGACCTGATGCTGCTGGATATCGAGATGCCGCGCATGGACGGGTACGAGCTGGCCAGCGTCATGCGCGCCGACCCGCGCTACCAGGGCGTGCCGATCGTAATGATCACCTCGCGCAGCGGCGACAAGCACCGTCAGCGCGCCTTCGAACTCGGTGTCCAGCGCTACCTGGGCAAGCCGTACCAGGAACTGGATCTGATGCGTAACGTGTATGACCTGCTGGGGATCGCCCGTGCACGCGAGTGATGCCCACCCCCTGTTGCCGGTAGCGCTGCTGGCCCGTTCCGGGCCGGCGCGCGACCGCCTGCGCGAAGCGCTCTACCACGCCGGCGCCCGCGTGGTGCTGGAGGACGACCCGAACACGCTCGAGCTGCAGGCTCTGCGCGATGCCGACCCCGGCGCGGTGTTGATCGCGCTGGAACCGGCGATCGAAGACGCGCTGGAGCGGCTGGATCCGGTGCTGGGCTCGCCCTCGCTGACCCTGATCTTCGACGAAGCCGAGCTGGCCGCGCGCCGCGATGGCTGGGAAGCGCAGCGCTGGGCGCGGCATCTGGTGGCCAAGCTGCACGGCCATCAGGACGTGCTGCCGCCGGGCTCGGAGCAGGACCAGCAGTTGCAGCCCGAACCGGGCCTGCCGGTGACGCCGGCGCAGCTGCATGCCGATGCACCGCTGGCGTTCCACCTGCGCGAAGCTGCCGATGCGGCCTCCGAGGTGCCCGCCGATGGCCTGTACCAGGCGCCGGCGGCGTTGCACGAGCCGGTGTCCCTGGAAGAGGCGCTGGCCGCGCTGCAGCCGGTCGATGACGATCCGATCACAGCGGCCATTCCACCGATTCCCGCCTCGGCACCGCCAGCGGCCGCCGCCGTGTCGATCGGCGACCACAACCGCTGGTCGCTGGTCGAGGATGACGGGGGGGCCGTGGTGTCCCCGCCGGTCACCGACACCGTGCCGGCACCGGAGCGCTTCGACATCGAACGCCTGTCGCTGGTCGAGCTCGAACCCGAGGCCGGTCCCGCCGGTGGCTGCACCGGCGCGGTGCTGGTCCTGGCCGGCATCGGCGGGCCCGATGCGCTGCGCCGCCTGCTGGCCGCGCTGCCCGAATCGCTGAGCACCGCGGTGCTGGTGCATATGCGCCTGGATGGTGGGCGCTACGGCAATCTGGTCAAGCAGATGGCACGGGTCTCCGCCCTGCCGGTGCTGCTGGCCGAGGACGCCCAGCCCGTCGAAGCTGGCCAGGCCTACATCCTGCCCGACGACATCGGCATTGCCGTGCGCCAGGGCAGCCTGCATTTCATCGCCGACACCGCCGGCATCCAGATTGAGGCCCTGCCGGCCGCACACAGCGGCGTGGTCCTGCTCAGTGGCGCGGATGCCACCCAGCTGGACGCGGTGTTCGCCCTGGCCGCCGCCGGCGCCTGGGTGGCCGGTCAGGTCGGCGAAGGCTGCTATGACCCGACCGCGGCCAGCGCCGTGGTTGCGGCCGGGCAGGACGCCGGTGAACCGCCGCAGCTGGCCGCCACCATCGCCGAACGCTGGGGCGTGGACGCGTAACCGCGCCGACGCACCCTTGAAGGAAGACCCATGAGCTACGCCAGCAACGACGAAATCCGCGGTGTCCTGATCCAGGCCGGGCACGAACGCGTGCTGCTGCCCAACGCCACCGTCGCCGAAATGATGTCCAAGGTGCCGGTCGAAACCGTGCCCGATGCGCCGGCCTGGTTGGTCGGGCAGATCGCCTGGCACGGCTGGGACGTACCGCTGCTGTCCTTCGCCCGGTTGTCCGGGCAGGGCGACGAACCGGTGGTGACCAACAACAAGGTCGTCGTGCTCAAGGCACTGGGCGGCAATCCGCGCCGGCCTTACTTCGCCCTGCTGACCCAGACCTTCCCGCAGCTGATCGCGGTGCCGCGCGACGGCCTGCTGGCCGACGCCTCTGAGGAAACCCTGCCGCAGGGCGTGCACATGCGCGTGCTGCTGGGCGAGCAGAGCGCCCTGCTGCCGGACCTGGACGCGCTGGAAGCGGCCCTGGACGAATCCTTCCCCGTGGCGGGGTAAGAGCGTTACTTTTCAGCCCAGATCGCCCAGGCGTGCCTGCACGGCGGCGATCGCCGCCAGCCCGGCGGTCTCGGTGCGCAGCACCCGCGGGCCCAGCTGCAAGCCCTGGAAGCCGGCTGCCGCCAGTGCCTGGCGGTCGCGCGGCGACCAGCCGCCTTCCGGGCCGATCGCGATCACCACGCCGCCCGGAGCGGCCGAGAGGGTCGACAGGCGATGCTCGCCCTGCGGATCCAGGGTCAATTTCAGTGCCGCGCCCGGCATCGCGTTGGCTGCCTCCTGCAGCGATTGCGGCGCGGCCACGCTGGGCACGCGGGCGCGGCCGGATTGGCCACAGGCCGACACCACCACGCTGTGCCAGTGCGCCAGCCGCTTCTCGGCGCGGGCGGCGTCCAGCTTCACTTCGGTCCGCTCCGCGTTCACCGGTACAAAGGCCTGCACGCCCAGCTCGGTGGCCTTCTGCAGGATCAGGTCCATCTTCTCGCCACGGGCGATGCCCTGCAGCAGGGTGATGTGCAACGGCGATTCGTTGTCCAGCGCGGTGGCCGCCTCGATACGCACCTGCGCGTCGCGCTTGCCCACTGCCACCAGTGTCGCGCTGTAGTCCAGCCCATCGCCATTGAACAGCACGCAGCCATCGCCTTCGCGCAGGCGCATCACGCGGACCAGGTGGTTGGCAGCATCCTCGGGCAGCGACAGGGTCTGCCCGACCGCCAGCGGATGGTCGATATGGCTGCGGGTCACGCGCATGCGACGGCCTCGTCGATGGCGGCCAGGGTGGTCAGTGCAAGCAGGTCCAAATGTTCGTCCTCGACGCAGTACGGCGGCATCCAATACAGCACATTGCCCAGTGGGCGCAGGACCACGCCGCGCTTGAGCGCGGCCTGGTAGGCGTGCAGCCCGACCCGGGCCTCGGCCGGGAACGGCGTGCGCTTGTCGCCGTTGCGGGTCAGTTCGAAGGCCACCACCATCCCGGCCTGGCGCACGTCGGCGACGTGTGCGTGATCGGCAAACGGCGCGGCCAGGGTACGCATCACTTCGGCCGTGCTGCGGTTGCGGGCGATCACATCCTCGCTGGCGAAGATGTCCAGCGTCGCCAGCGCGGCGGCGCAGGCCAGCGGATTGCCGGTGTAGCTGTGCGAATGCAGGAACGCGCGCTCGCGCGAATCGTCCAGGAAGGCGTCGTACAGCGCCTGCGTGGCCAGTACCGCCGAGAGCGGCAGGAAGCCGCCGGTCAGGCCCTTGGACAGGCACAGCAGATCGGGCATCACCCCGGCCTGCTCGCAGGCGAACATCGTGCCGGTGCGGCCGAAACCGGTGGCGATCTCATCGGCGATCAGGAACGCACCGTTGGCATCGCACAGCTCACGCGCACGCTGCAGATAGACCGGGTCATACATGCGCATGCCACCGGCGCACTGCAGGCGCGGTTCCAGAATCACCGCGCAGATTTCCCCCGGGTGCTGGTCGAACAGCGTGGCCAGCGCATCGGCCGCCTGGTGCGCGCGCTGCGCCGCACTCTGGCCGGGTTCGGCCAGGTAGGCATCGGGTGAGGGCGCGAACAGCGCTTCGGTCAGCAGCGGCGCATACACGCGTCGATACAGTGGGATGTCACCCACCGACAGCGCGCCCAGCGTTTCGCCGTGATAGCCGTTCTCCAGCGCGACGAAGCGGGTACGGTGGTTCTCGCCGCGGTTGCGGAAGTAGTGGAAGGCCATCTTCAGCGCCACTTCGACCCCGGCCGAGCCGTTGTCGGCATAGAACACCTTGGCCAGCGGATCACGCCCGGCCTGGCGTGGCGCGATCGCCAGCAGGCGCTCGGCCAGCCGCACCGCCGGCTCGTGGCTGAAGCCGGCCAGCATCACCTGTTCCAGCTGCGTGGCCTGCTGGGCGATGGCCGCACCGATGCGCGGTTGCGCATGGCCGAACAGATTGGTCCACCAGCTGCTGACCGCATCCAGATAGCGATGACCGTCGTGGTCGATCAACCACGGGCCTTCGCCGCGGGCGATCGGCAGCAGGGGCAGGGTGTCGGGATGCTCGCGCATCTGCGTGCACGGGTGCCACAGTACGGCCAGATCGCGTTGCCGCCACTGATCGGCCAGCGTGAGGGGGGCTGGGTCTGCTAGCATTTCGGGCTCATGAACACGTTTTCACCAGTACCCATTCTAGAGATGCTCGCATGAGCCGTCGCCTGCCCATCATCCACCAGATCACGGACGAGGAAAGCGGGCCGTTCCAGCGCCAGCATCTGGATCTGGAATTCTCCAATGGCGAACGCCGCCGCTTTGAACGGCTGGTGACCCGCGGCCATGGCGCCGTGGTCGTGGTGCCGATGCTCGATGACGAGACCGTGCTGCTGGTGCGTGAATACGCTGCCGGGATGCATCGCTATGAGCTGGGTCTGGTCAAGGGCCGCATCGATGCCGGCGAAACGCCCGAGCAGGCCGCCGACCGTGAGTTGAAGGAGGAGGCCGGGTACGGCGCCCGCCGGGTCGATGTGCTGCGCGCGATGACCCTGGCCCCGACCTACATGAGCCACCAGTCCTGGCTGGTGGTGGCACGCGATCTCTATCCCGAGCGCCTGGCCGGCGACGAGCCGGAGGAGCTGGAGGTCGTGCCGTGGAAGCTGGCCGACCTGGACCAGTTGATGCTGCGCGAGGAGTTCTCCGAAGGCCGATCGCTGGCGGCGCTGTTCATCGCCCGCGAGTGGCTGGGACGGAAGGAATGATCAAACTCACGACGGATCTGCGCGAAACCGTCATCGCCATCGCCCAGGACGCGGCCGCCGCCATCATGGCCGTGTACGCCACGCCGTTCGATGTGGAGATCAAGTCCGACCACAGTCCGGTCACCGCCGCCGATCTCGGTGCCAACCAGGTGATCGAGCGTGGGCTGGCGCAGCTGACCCCGGAGCTGCCGATCCTCTCCGAAGAATCGGCGCAGGTGCCGTGGGACGTCCGCCAGCACTGGGGGGCGTATTGGCTGGTCGATCCGCTCGATGGCACCCGCGAGTTCGTCAAACGCAATGACGAGTTCAGCGTCAACATCGCCCTGATCTACCAGGGGGCCCCCGCGTTCGGCGTGGTGCTGGCGCCGGCCACCGGCCAGGTCTGGCACGCGATGCGCGGCGAGCTGGCCTACCGCCGCGACGGTATGCGCGACTCGGTACTGCGCACCCGCACGCCGGCCACGGCACCGTTGCGGGTGGCCGCCAGCCGCTCGCATCGCAGCGAGCAGACCCAGGCGCTGCTGGACCGCATGGGCGATATCGAGGTGCTCGCACAGGGCTCCTCGCTCAAATTCTGCCGGCTGGCCGAAGGCACGCTGGATGTCTACCCGCGGCTGGGCCCGACCGCTGAATGGGACACCGCCGCCGGCCAGTGCGTGCTGCACGCCGCCGGTGGCGCCGTGCTCTCGGCCGAGACCGGCAAGCCGTTCCGCTACAACCGCCGCGAAACCCTGTTGAACGGCGACTTCATTGCGCTCGGCGATACCCGCCTGCCGTGGCGCGAGTGGCTGCCCGCCTGACCTGACTGGAGCAACGATGCCTGCCACCGCCGAACTGGACCGCCTGCTGGGCATCATGGCGCGCCTGCGTGACCCGCAGCAGGGCTGCCCGTGGGACCTGCAGCAGGACTTTGCCAGCATCGCCCCGTACACCATCGAAGAAGCCTACGAGGTCGCCGATGCGATCGACCGCGGCGACCTGGACGATCTCAAGGATGAGCTTGGGGATCTGCTGCTGCAGGTGGTCTTCCACGCGCAGATGGCGCAGGAGCAGGGAGCGTTCGCGTTTGCCGATGTCGCCCGCGCGATCAGCGACAAGATGGAGCGTCGCCATCCGCATGTGTTCGCCCAGGTCCAGGTAGACGGTGCCGAGGACGTCAACAGCAACTGGGAGGCGATCAAACGCGCCGAGCGCGCCGCCAAGGGCCACACCGATACCTCGGCGCTGGCCGGGATCTCCCGCGGCCTGCCGGAATGGCAGCGGGCGGTGAAGCTGCAGGCACGCGCGGCGCGGGTCGGTTTCGACTGGCCGGGCCCGGCGCCGGTGATGGACAAGGTGCGTGAGGAACTGGACGAGGTCGCCGCTGAATTCGCGCGCGGCCCGGTCGAGGAGAACCACGCGCACCTGCAGGAAGAGCTCGGCGACCTGCTGTTCGTCTGTGCCAATCTGGCGCGCCACGCCAAGGTCGATGTCGGCGCGGCACTGCGCCAGGCGAACCAGAAATTCGAGCGGCGCTTCCGCGCGATGGAAGCCCAGGCCGACGCGGCCGGGCAGACCATGGCCGGGCTGGATCTGGAGGCGCAGGAAACGCTCTGGCAGCAGGCCAAGGCGGATGAGGCAAAGCCGTGAAAACGCTGCTGCTGTTCGTGCTGACCGCCGTGGCCGAAATCGTCGGCTGTTACCTGCCGTGGCTGTGGCTGCGCAAGGACGGCAGCGCGTGGTTGCTGCTGCCGGCCGCCGCCAGCCTGGCGCTGTTTGCCTGGCTGCTGACGTTGCACCCGGCCGCCAGTGGGCGTGTCTATGCCGCCTATGGCGGGGTCTACATCGGCACCGCGCTGATGTGGTTGTGGCTGGTGGATGGCATCCGCCCCAGCCGCTGGGATCTGCTCGGCGTCGGCCTGTGCCTGGCCGGGATGATGGTGATCATGTTCGCCCCGCGCAGCGCCTGATCCTGCCTGACCGCGATCCAGGCTACTCCCCGACGCCGGCGTGAAGATGGCGTGGCTATACTCGGACCTACGATTCCGGGGAAAGGGAGTGACCTGATGTTTCCGACCATGCTGTTCTCGCTGGTGCTGGCTTTCGTGGCCGTTGTCATCCTCTTCAAGGCCGTGCGGATGGTGCCGCAGGGCTACGAATGGACCGTGGAGCGGTTCGGCCGCTATACCCACACCATGTCGCCCGGCCTGCATTTCCTGATCCCGATCGTCTACGGCGTCGGCCGCAAGGTGAACATGATGGAGCAGGTGCTGGATGTGCCCAGCCAGGAAGTGATCACCAAGGACAACGCCGCTGTACGCGTGGATGGCGTGGTGTTCTTCCAGGTGCTCGATGCCGCGAAGGCCGCCTACGAGGTCGCCAACCTGGAAGTGGCGATGATCGCCCTGGTGCAGACCAACATCCGCACCGTGATCGGCTCGATGGATCTGGATGAATCGCTCAGCCAGCGCGAAGTGATCAACGCCCAGCTGTTGAGCGTGGTCGACCATGCCACCAACCCGTGGGGCGTGAAGGTCAACCGGATCGAGATCCGGGATATCCAGCCGCCGCGTGACCTGCTCGATGCGATGGCGCGGCAGATGAAGGCCGAGCGCGAGAAGCGTGCGCAGATCCTGGAAGCCGAAGGCTCGCGCCAGTCCGAGATCCTGCGCGCCGAGGGCGAAAAGCAGGCCACCGTGCTGGAGGCCGAGGGACGCAAGGAGGCCGCCTTCCGCGACGCCGAGGCGCGCGAACGCCTGGCAGAGGCGGAAGCCAAGGCCACCACGATGGTGTCCGAGGCGATCGCCCAGGGCGACGTGCAGGCGATCAACTACTTCATCGCGCAGAAGTATGTGGAAGCGTTCAAGGAACTGGCGACCTCGCCGAACCAGAAGCTGGTGCTGATGCCGATGGAGGCCAGCGGCGTGATCGGCTCGATCGCCGGTGTGGCCGAACTGGCGCGCGAGGCATTCGCCAAGCAGGAAGAAAAGAAAACCACGCGCGGCGTCCCGCCGCGGATCGGAGGCTGACATGCGCTGGGAAGTGGTGGCCTGGGGCGCATTGGCACTGGTGCTGTTCGCCGCCGAGGCGCTCGCGCCCGGTGCCTTCATGCTGTGGATCGGCATCGGCGCGGCGGCAGTGTTCGTGCTGGTCGCGGTGTTCGCCGACATTCCGCTGCTGTGGCAGGTGGTCGCCTTCGTGGTGCTCAGCGTGGTTTCCATCCAGTGCTATCGCCGCTGGGGCCGGTCGCATGATCGCCAGAGCGACCAGCCGCTGTTGAACCGGCGCGCCGAGCAGCTGATCGGGCGGGTGGTCGTTCTCGACCAGGCGATCGTCGCCGGCAAGGGTCGGGTCAAGATCGACGATGCCTTCTGGGTGGTCGCCGGCCCGGACCTGCCCGTCGGCAACCCGGTGCGGGTGGTGGCGGTGGAAGGGATGACGCTGAAGGTCCAGCAGGCCTGATCCGCGGTTTTCCCGCACCGCCGCAGGCGTTGTGAAGACGGTTCTGGGATAATGACGGCTTGCCTTCATTCCCCCGGAACCGGTCATGACCCAGAAGACGCTTCTCAACGATACCCACCGCGCACTCGGCGCCAAGATGGTCGATTTCGGTGGCTGGGACATGCCCATTCATTACGGTTCGCAGCTGGACGAGCACCACCTGGTGCGCAGCGATGCCGGCATGTTCGACGTCAGCCACATGACCGTGGTCGACCTGCGCGGTGAGCAGGTCAAGCCGTTCCTGCGCAGGCTGCTGGCCAATTCGGTGGACAAGCTCAAGGCCACCGGCAAGGCGTTGTACTCGTGCATGCTCAATGCCCGCGGTGGCGTGATCGACGACCTGATCGTCTATTACATGGCCGACGATTTCTTCCGGATGGTGGTCAACGCCTCGACCCGTGAAAAGGACCTGGCCTGGATCCGCGAGCAGGCAGCGGCCTTCAACGTGGAGGTCATCGAGCGCGAAGACCTGGCCATCATCGCGGTGCAGGGCCCGACCGCACGCGAGCGCGTGGTCGGCCTGCTTGGCGAGGGTGACCGCGCCGCGCTGGAAAAGCTGGGCCGTTTCGCCGCGCTGGAAACCACCACCGCCGACGGCACCGCGCTGTTCGTGGCGCGCACCGGCTACACCGGTGAAGATGGTTTCGAGATCCTGCTGCCGCAGAGCGCCGTGGTCGCCTTCTGGAATGCCCTGAGCGCCGCCGGCGTGCGTCCGGCCGGCCTGGGCGCGCGCGATACGCTGCGCCTGGAAGCAGGCATGAATCTTTACGGCCAGGACATGGACGAGGAGATCACCCCTTATGAAGCCGGCCTGGCCTGGACCGTGTCGCTGGATGAAGGTCGCGACTTCATCGGGCGCGATGTACTCCAATCCCAGAAGGCGGCCGGCAACGCCCGCCAGCTGATCGGCCTGGTGATGGATGAGAAGGGCGTCCTGCGCCACGGGCAGACCGTGCTGACCGCCAGTGGTGAGGGCGAGATCCTGTCCGGCACGTTCTCGCCGACCCTGGGCAAGGGCATTGCGTTCGCCCGCGTGCCGGGCGGCGAACTGGGCGAGGTCCGTGTGGACATCCGCGGCAAGCAGATCCCGGTGCGCGTGGTGAAGTTCCCGTTCGTGCGCGAAGGCCAGGCCCAGCCCGGCGTGCTGATCGACGGCTGATGCCGTGATGTACCCGGTGCGGACGCGCTGGTGTCCGCGCCGGTTGGTTACACTACCCCCGTTTCTTGACCCCCCTGATATTCCTCGGAGCAGTCCCATGAGCGAGATCCCCGGCGACCTCAAATTCCTCAAGTCCCACGAGTGGGCACGCGTTGAAGGCAGCGGCCGCGTCACTGTCGGTATTTCCGACCACGCCCAGGGCCTGCTTGGCGACCTGGTTTATGTTGAACTGCCGGAGGTTGGCCAGGAGGTCAAGGCCGGCGAACAGGCAGCCGTGGTCGAGTCGGTCAAGGCCGCTTCGGACGTGTACAGCCCGATCACCGGCACGGTGGTCGAGGTCAACTCGGCCCTGAGCGACAAGCCGGAAACCATCAATGAAGACGCCTACGGCGACGGCTGGATCTACGTCGTCGAAGTGGCCGGCCTGGACGAAGTCAACGACCTGCTGGGTCCGGACGACTACGCCGACCTGCTGGAAAACGAAGATCACTGATCGTCGTTTCTGCTCAAGAACGGCCGCCCTGGTGCGGCCGTTTTTTTTTGCCCGCTCGCCGGGTGCGCGCCGACGGCGTTAGTAGTGCGTGAGGATGGCAGTGCGCGCGCGGTTGGATGTGGCCGCGACGAACGCCTCATGACGATCGGTTCGGTGCCGATGCGTGCCGGTGATCTGGTCTGCATCGACGCGCCGACGACGCACCGACGACGCACCGACAAGTCGTCGATGTGGACGCGCGGCGACGTTTGAAGACGCTCCCGGGGGACGGAGACGTCGGTGCTCGACGGTCAAAAGTTTGCGCAGTTGCGCGAATCGGCTCGAAAAAAGTGCGGGCGGATGTGAAAAGTTTTTCGGTCCGTTTAAGGTCCACACGGGAAGCCCGGCACGGTGCAGCGTCGAGGGCGGTGCATGTGCGGGTATGCATCCGCACCCACCGCGATGTTGCGTTGCTGCGACACGAAAGTGCTTCTTTTAAGTGTTTTTCTTTTCAGCGTTGTCCTCGCCCACGTACGTTGGGCATTCGCCGGGCGGTGGCGTGGCGCGCTCGCCGGGTCGCGCCGGGGGATGGCAAGGGGGGGCGCGGCAAGGCGTCGGCGTGAAAATTTTTCGCCGGGGTTGTTGACAGTCAAAAAAAGCGTGATTAGGTTTCGCCTCAGCAGACCTTGCCTGCGAACAGAGTGAGCAGAATCGACATCAAGTCGCGAAGCACAACCTGGACATCCACCTCGCGTCCGATGACGGTGGAGATGGCTTCGCTTCCTTCAGCGAACCGCAAGACCCTTCCTGATCCGATATCTGCCTGGCCGCATGTGGCAGGTGTCTCCGTATCCGTCACGACGCGCATGACGCGACGGCGGTCCCCGCGACGCAGCAACGGCGGGTTTGCTTTACCTGGGCGTTTCCACTCCATAGATCACTGACGAGGAGCCATCCCATGGCAACCAAGAAAGCTGCGAAGAAAAAGCCGGCCGCCAAAAAGGCAGCCAAGAAGGTCGCTAAGAAGGCCACTGCCAAGAAGGCCGTCAAGAAGGTAGCGAAGAAGGCTGCTGCCAAGAAGACGGTGAAGAAGGCGGCCAAGAAGGCGACCGCCCGCAAGGCAGCCGTAAAGAAGACGGCGAAGAAGGCCGTGAAGAAGACGGCAAAGAAGGCTGCGACCAAGAAGACCGCGAAGAAGGCAGTGAAGAAGACGGCGAAGAAGGCCGTCAAGAAGACTGCAAAGAAGGCAGCCACCAAGAAGACCGCGAAAAAGGCGGTAAAGAAGACGGCCAAGAAGGCGACCCGCAAGGTAGCCAAGAAGGCCGCTCCGAAGAAGGCTGCCAAGAAGACCGCCAAGAAGGCCACCCGCAAGGTAGCCAAGAAGGCCACCGCCAAGAAGGCGACTGCCCGCAAGGCTCCGGCCAGGAAGGCGTCCGCGAAGAAGGCAGTGAAGAAGGTTGCAAAGCGTAAGCCGGCCGTTCGCAAGAAGAAGGCCGCGCCGGTCGCTCTGCCGGCAACTCCGGCACCGCTGATCTGAGTTTTTCCCGATAGCCGTACCTGAGACTCCTTCCCTGGCAGCCCAGCGGGGAAGGAGTTTTTTTATGGGCAATGCGCCAGAGAACCACAAAAAAAGGCGGCCATGCGGCCGCCTTTTTCGATGCCACGCTGTCCGAGGATCAGCGCGGGGAGGCAACCGCGCGGTTCGACGAGACGCCCTTGCGCTTGCCCTGCGGAGCGGCATCTTCGGCCATGAGGTTGTCGTTGCCGAAGTCGGTGTCCACGTCCAGCCAGCGCTGGGTCGGCAGACCCATGGCCTGATCGAGGACGGTCGGCAGCAGGCCACTGGGCAGGCTGCTTTCGCCGTTCCACATGATGGCGATGCCAAGGTCGCGTTCGGGCACCAGCGCGACCAGGCCGCGATAGCCCTGCACGGCGCCGGCGTGGAAGATCACTTCATGGCCGGCGTAATCGAAGGTGCGCCAGCCAAGGGCGTAGCCGGCCGAGTTCAGGCGCTCGCGGCGCCAGCCCGAGCGCATTTCGCCGGGGGTGCTGATCAGGCTGGCATGCAGCGTGGCCAGCAGCGGCGCAGGCAGCACGTCGGGGCGATGGCCGGTGTGGGCGAGCAGCCACTGCGCCATGTCGCTGGCACTGGCATTGACGCCGGCAGCCGGGGCGAGACGGTAATAGGTCGGCTTGGGCGTCAGTGCGACCCAGCCGTTGCGGCTGCGCACGTGCGGGCGCGCCCAGCGCGAGCTGGCCTGGATGCCGGCCAGGCCGAGGCTGGCATCGTCCATGCCCAGCGGCTTGAACAGGCGGCGTTCGACGGATTGTTCGTAGAAGCTGCCGGAGGCGGCGTAGACCACATCACCGATCAGGCTGAAGGCCACGTTCTGGTACGCGTAGCAGTCGCCCGGCAGGCACTTGAGCGAGGTGGCGGCCAGCTTGTGGGTGAGTGTGTAGTACTCGGCGTTGGCTTCGACGTCGCGGTCGTAGGCGTTGTAGGGCAGGCCGACGCGGTGGCTGAGCAGATCGGCCACGGTCAGGCGTTCGGTCGCTTCGGGCGTGCTCAGCTGGAAGCCGGGCACGTAATCGGTGACCTTGCTGTCCCAGCGCAGGGTGCCATCGTTGACCAGCAGGCCGGCCATGGTGCCGGCGAAGGCCTTGGACAGCGAGGCCAGGCGGAACACGGTATGGGCATCGACCTGCTGCGGGTTGTTGACGTCGGTGACGCCGTAACCGCGCGCGCTGAGCACGCGCCCCCCCTGGACGATCGCCACGGCCATGCCCGGCACGCGCTCGCCGTAGGTGAGCTGCTGCGCCATCGATTCGATCGAGGCCACGTTGAAGCCCTGCGCGGGCGGCTGTACTTTCAGCCCGGCCGGCGTGGTGCGATACGCGGCAGGCTGGGTATGCGGGGCGGCGCTCGGCGCCGATTCCTCGATGTTGACCGGGAACGCGGCGGGCGTGGCAGGGGTCTGCGCGGTGGATGACATGGCGATGGGCATCAACATGCCCAACAACCCGGTTGCCGCCGAACGGATCGGTCGGCGCCTGTTGTTCTGATTCATCGTATGGGTGCCCGTGCGCGACTGCTGTGACCGATTCTAGCGCCGCTTTTCGTGATTGCACAAACGAATCGAAGATGAATGCGTATCGCATTGAAAACGCGCGGGTTTTGCCGATCCCGCCAAGGTCCGTCGAGGCGCGCGTGAAGGCCGCGCAGCGCATCCCTGTTCAGCCAGCCGCGGCGGTCCGGATCCAGTGCGCGGCGCGCTCGGCAATCATCATGGTCGGGGCATTGGTGTTGCCGCTGATGAGGCTGGGCATCACCGAGGCATCCACCACCCGCAGCCGCTCGATGCCGTGCACGCGCAGGGTCGGGTCGACGACGGCTTCGGGATGCTGCCCCATCGCGCAGGTGCCGACCGGGTGGTAGATGGTCTCGGCCTTGGCCCGGATGAAGGCTTCCAGTGCCGCGTCGTCCAGCGCCTCGTGCGGGGGGAAGACCGGCGCCCCGCGCCAGCGATCGAAGGCCGGCTGCTGCAGTATCCGGGCCGACAGGCGTGCACATTCGAGCATCATTTTCAGGTCGTGACCGTCCGCATCGCCCAGGTAGTTGGCGTGGATGCGCGGCGCCGAGCGCGCATCGGCATCGCGAAGGCGCAGTTGCCCGCGGCTGCGAGGGTGCAGCGGGCAGGCATGCAGCGTGTAGCCCTCGCCAGGCAGGCGGTGCCGGCCGTGGTTGTCCAGCATCGCCGGGACGAAATGGAACTGGATGTCGGCGCGCGTATCGGTGGCCAGCGACGAGCGGGCGAAGCCGCCGGCCTCGGCCAGGTTGCTGGTGCCGGCGCCACGATGACCGCGCAGGAAGTAGTCGATGGCGATGCGCAGCTCGCTGCTGCGGTCGTAGCTGACGCCCGGCGTGGTGTGCACGACGGTGCAGATGTCCAGGTGGTCCTGCAGGTTGCGCCCGACACCGGGCAGATCCACGCGCGGGGTGATGCCGTGGCAGCGCAGCGTGTCGGCCTCGCCGATGCCGGACAGCATCAGCAGGTGCGGGGAGTGGATCGCGCCTGCGCTGAGGATCACTTCGACTGCCGCGTGTGCGTGCAGATGGTGACCGCCACGCCGATAGTGCACGCCCGTCGCTGTCGTGCCCTGGAAACTCAGCGCGGTCGCCTGGGCGCCGGTCAGCACCGTCAGGTTGCGGCGGTGGCGTGCAGGACGCAGGTAGGCATCCGCGCTCGAGCAGCGGGCACCTTCGCGCTGGGTGACCTGGTACAGCCCCACGCCGAGCTGCTGGTCACCATTGAAGTCCGCATTGTGGGGATGGCCGGCTTCCTGCGCGGCGGCGATGAAGGCGGCCGAGAGAGGGTTGTGGTGGCGCAGGTCGGACACCGACAGCGGACCGGCATCGCCGTGCAGCGCGCTGGCACCGCGGCTGTTGCGTTCGCCCTGCAGGAACCAGGGCAGCACCTGGTCCCAGCCCCAGCCGGTGGCGCCGCCCGCTTCCCAGCCATCGTAGTCGGCCGGCACCCCGCGCACGTAGCACATCGCATTGATCGAACTCGACCCGCCCAGCACCTTGCCGCGTGGCCACCACAGGCGACGGCGGCCGAGCGCGGGCTCCGGCTCGGTCTCCAGGTTCCAGTTGATCCGGCGGTTGTTCACCAGCCGCGCCAACCCGGCCGGCATGTGGATGAAGGGGTTGGTATCGCGCGGGCCGGCTTCCAGCAGCAACACCCGGCAGGCCGGGTCTTCGCTGAGCCGGTTGGCCAGCACGCAGCCGGCCGAGCCGGCACCGATCACGATGTAGTCGTACATGCCGCTCCTTGCCGGGGTGCGCAGCGAGCATAAGGCAGGTTGGGGCGGGCAGGGGCGGCGGCGCCAGCCACGCAGCGTTTCGCCGGTGGACGTGCCGGAGGCTGGCGATGTTGCGGTGCATCGTTTACCTTGCGCGCTTCGACGCCCGGAGTTCCCCACATGCTGCCGTTGCAACGCCCCTTGGCTGCGGAAAGCGGGCAATGACCGCGGCAGCCGGAACCGGCACGGCCGCCAGTGGCGTCCTGAGCGCCTGGCGGCGTTCGCCCCCGCTGGTGTGGGCCTCGATCTACTTCTTCTGCCTGCTCAGCGGCTACTACGTGCTGCGCCCGGTGCGCGAAGCGATGGCCGCCTCGTCCGATCTGCAGACGGTGTTCCCGTTGCCGCTGATCGAGTGGTTCGCCGGCCACGGGATCGCCCTGCAGGACTTCGTGCTGCAGTTCCTGTTCACCTGCGTGTTCTTCATCATGCTGGTGCTGCAGCCGCTGTACGGCGCGCTGGTGAGCCGCTTCCCGCGCCGGGTGTTCCTGCCGGCGGTGTACGGCTTTTTCATCGTGACCCTGCTCGGCTTCTATGTGATGTTCCAGGCCGGCCTGCCGGGGCGGGGCATGGCGTTCTTCTTCTGGATCACCGTCTTCAACCTGTTCGCGGTGGCGGTGTTCTGGAGCTTCATGGCCGACGTGTTCTCCAACGTGGAGGCGCGCGCGTATTACGGCTACCTCGGCGCGGCTGGCACCATCGGCGCCTTCCTGGGCCCGATCATCACCTCGACGCTGGTGCAGCGGGTCGGCATCGCCAACCTGATGCTGGTCTCGGCCGGTTTCCTGCTGATCTGCCTGGGCTGCATCTGGCGGTTGCGCCTGTGGGCGGTGGCACGCGAGCAGGAGCGGCAGCTGGTCTCTGGCGAGACGCCGATGGGCGGCAGCGTGTTCGATGGCCTGAAGCTGATCGTGCGTGAGCCGATGCTGCGGTGGCTGGCCCTGATGGTGCTGTTCGGCGTGGGCGTAGGCACGATGCTCTACAACGAGCAGGCCTCGATCGTGCGACGGCTGTACCCCGACGCCGCGGCCAGCACGGCGTTCTTCTCGCGCGTGGACCTGGCGGTGAACACCCTGACCCTGATCGTGCAGCTCGGCTTCACCCGCTGGTTGCTGTCGCGGTACGGCATCGCCCCGGCGCTGCTGATTCCGGGTGTGGCGATCATCATCGGCTTCTCGGTGCTGGCTGCCTCGCCGCTGCCGCTGATGGTGGCGATGGTGCAGGTGATGACCCGCGCCAGCGAATTCTCACTGGCCAAGCCGGCGCGCGAGACCATCTACACCCGTGTGGACCGCCAGTGGCGCTACAAGGCCGGCGCAGCGATCGACACCGTGGTCTACCGTGGTGCGGACCTGACCTTCGCCTGGGTGCACAAGGGGCTGTCCCTGTTCGGTTCGAACATCGTCTTCATCGGTGGGCTGGTCGTGGCCGGGGCGATGACCATCGCAGCCCTCGGCCTGCTGCAGGAAGAAAAGAAGCTGCCGGGCGAGCGCCCGGAGTAAGCTGCCCGCATTACGTTCTGGAAGCCTGCCCATGTATTGGATCGCGCTGTCGTTGACCCTGCTGGTCGCCCTGCTGCACGTGTACTTCCTGGTCCTGGAGATGTTCCTGTGGACCCGGCCACTGGGCCTGAAAACGTTCCGCAATACGCCGGAAAAGGCCGAGACCACGCGCGTGCTGGCGGCCAACCAGGGGCTGTACAACGGCTTCCTCGCCGCCGGTCTGTTCTGGGGCCTGTTCGATCACCTGCCCATGCTGGTGAACTTCATGCTGGGCTGCGTGATCGTAGCCGGTTGCTATGGGGCGTACAGCGTCAACAAACGGATCTTCTTCATCCAGGCCGTGCCGGCCCTCCTGGCCGTGGCGGCATGGTGGATGGTGCCGGCCTGACAGGCGGCAGCCACGCATGGCGTAGCGCGATCCTGCGCCAGACAGATCGGATGCAGAGCCACCCCAGGGGTGGCTGCGCGCCAACGATCAACGTTTGAGGGGCGATACCCACATCGCGATCCGGGCCTGAAACACCGCCGTGCCGCCGTCATCGCACACCTGCACCTTCACCGGCAGTGCGTAGCCGGTCTCGGCCGCCACGATCGCCTGCTCCGGCGTGGCCACGGCATGCTGCGTGCCGGTCGCCTTGGCCAGGTACTCCACCTCCATGCCCTTCGGGATCCAGCGCATGCCCTTGGGCAGCGAGGCATCCACCATCAGCCCGGCGGTGAGTTCGGCCAGGTTGCACAGCGCGATCGCGTGCACCGTGCCGATATGGTTGGTGACCTTGCGCCGGTGCGCGATGCGCCCTTCGCAGCGGCCAGGCTCGAGCAGGGTGATGCGCGGGGCGATGCTGGCGAAATAGGGCGCCTTGAAGCACACCGCGCGCGAGAACAGCCAGGTGCCGGCAGGCCAGCGCTGCAGGCGGCGATACAGAGTGAGCAATGGAGCGGACATCGCGGGTCTCCCTAAAGAAACGGCGGACCGAAGTCCGCCGTTGTCGTTTACACGGTGCCAGGATCGGGATCAGGCGGCTTCGGACTGCGCGTCCTGCTGGGCACGCTTGTAGTAGCCCGCCGAGCGCAGCTCTTCCGGATCGAAGTCGTCCACGGTGATCGTTTCCAGGGTGAGCGTGCGCAGCTCTTCGAGCAGGGTGCGCTCGTCCTGGGTGATCACGCCTTCGGCCACGGCTTCGTCCAGCTGGGTGACGAAGTCCAGCGCTTCGATACCCTTGGTCTTGAGCGCCTTGATGAACTTGCGCTCGACCGGCTCGGCCATGATCGCCTTGGACAGGTAGCTGTTGATGCGGCCACCCGGGTTGTTCTCGCACGGGGTCAGGAACACACCACTGGCCAGACGGTCGCGGGCTTCGTTGGGCGCCATCAGCAGCGCGGCCACGCGGTGACCCAGGCGGTCGCCAGGCGCTTCGGCACGGCGGCCGAACGGGAAGATCAGCGCCCACATCAGCCAGCCGATCGGACGCACCGGGAAATTGCGCAGCGCCGCCGACAACGATTCCTCGATCTTGTGCACGCTGTCATGGAAGGCCCAGGCCAGCAGCGGCTGGTCGGCCGCCGGTGCGCCTTCGTCGTGGTAACGCTTGAGCATGGCGCTGGTCATGTAGATGTGACTCAGCACGTCGCCCAGGCGGCCGGACAGCGATTCCTTGAACTTCAGCTTGCCGCCGAGGGTCATCATCGAGATGTCGGCCATCAGCGCCAGGTTGGCCGAGTAGCGGTCCAGCTTGCGGAAGTAACGGCGGGTGTAGGCATCGCCCGGGGCCGCACCGAAGCGGGCGCCGGTGAGGCCGAACCAGAACGAACGCACGGCGTTGGAGATGCCGTAGCGGATGTGGCCGAACAGGCTGCGGTCGAAGTCCTGCAGGCCGGCACGGGTGTCCGGGTCCTGCGCGGCCTTCATTTCCTTCA
>Ga0213820_1000073_pt1 | contig 113062 bp, 91 predicted proteins | sample MC6MC0910MG_FD_179889 | JGI IMG/M metagenome (GOLD analysis project Ga0213820, IMG submission 179889) | Enriched soil aggregate microbial communities from Iowa State University, Ames, United States - MC6-MC0910-MG | ecosystem: Environmental > Terrestrial > Soil > Unclassified | place: USA: Iowa...
GCCCAGGCGTACCGATTCGATGTCGGCACCCAGGTGTTCAGCCAGTTCGGCGATCTGGTTGATGAAGCTGATCTTGGTCGCCAGCATGCAGTTGGCGGCGTATTTGGTCAGTTCGGCGCTGCGCAGATCCATGAACATGATGCGGTCGTGGTTGCGGTTGAACGGCGCGTACAGCTCGCGCATCACTGGGAAAACCTCCGGGTTGCCGCTGCCGATGACGATACGGTCCGGGCGACGGCAGTCCTTGACCGCCGAGCCCTCCTTGAGAAATTCAGGGTTGGAGACGATGTCGAACTTCAGCAGCCGCGCCGACTGCCGCAGGTGATGCTCGATGTGGCTGCGCAGGGCGTCACCGCTGCCCACCGGCACGGTCGACTTCTCGACGATGATCACCGGCTCCAGACGATGGCGGGCGATGGACTCGCCCACGGCGAAGAAGCCAGTCAGATCCGCCGAGCCATCGGCTCGCGAAGGCGTGCCCACCGCAATGAACAGCACCTCGCCATGTTCGACCGCGCGCTTTTCGTCCCCTGTGAAGTGCAGCCGACCGGCTTCCAGATTCTCCCGCACCAGGCTTTCCAGCCCCGGCTCGTAGAGGGTCACCTGACCTTTGCTCAAGTGCTCGACCTTGGCCGGATCGATGTCCATACACACCACATCGTGGCCCACTTCTGCCAGAACAGTGGCCTGCACCAGGCCCACATAACCGCTGCCGAAGACGCTGATTTTCATCGGGATAACTCCTTGGCGCCGTGATCGCTGTCACGTCGGAAATTGATCGTTACCACACCGAGCACGATCAGGGTGACGCCCACTGTTCGAGGAACGGTGAGTGCTTCGTTGAAAACGGGAAGAAACGCTGCCAGCAGGTAGACCAGCGCATAGCTGATGCTCAGCAGCGAATAGGCACGGCTCAGCGGCAAGTCACGCAGCGCGCCGAGCCAGCACAGCATCGACAGGGCGTAGGCGGCGATGGCGGCCAGCACCACGCCAAGGGCCGTGACATCGACACTGCAGGACTGCACTGAGGTCAGCCACTGCGCCGGTTGCGGCAGGCGCACCATGCTCCAGCGCATGCCCAGTTGCGCGGCGCTGACCAGTGCCACACTGCACAGGGCCAGGGTAAGGCCACGACGCCTGGCGGCCGCAAAACTCAAGATCGAGACGTTCATGCCTGACGCCCCAGCAACATCACGCCGATCAGGATCATCGCCAGGCCCAGCCAGTGACGACGGTCCACCGACTCGTTGAACACGTAGCGCCCGGTCAGGGTGATGATCACGAAATTCAGCGCCAGCATCGGGTAGGCGATGCCGACGTCCAGACGCTGCAACACCAGCAGCCACAGCAGCATGCCGCCGCCCAGAGACGCCAGCGCCGCCCACAGCCAGACACTGGTCAGCGCCTGGCCGAGGCCGGGGAAAAAGCCGCCCCATTGTTCGACGGTGAGCTTTTGCGCGATCTGCCCGAAACAGGTCAGCAGGCAGGCGCTGAGCAGCAAGACGAAGGTCATGACGGCGTCCTGTCGAAGATCAGGATCAGCAGATTGCCTTCCTGGTATTGCTTGCCGTCGCTGGGCAACAGGCTCAGCTCGTATTGCTGATCCTTGCCGTCGCCGCGCATCACCACGCCCACCGAACCCTGACGGCGGGCCTCGGTCATCCAGCCTTGCACCTGATGCCAGTCCACTTCGCGGGGGACGGTCTGCGGGTAAGCCAGGCCATATTCCAGCTCGCCGCGGGTGTCGTAGAACACCACGTCATTGCGTTTCAGGCGCCAGGACAACGCCGCCGCCACGCCAAGGTCGTTGCTCAGTAGAGAGGTCGTGGCCGCCAGTTCGTCCTGATGGCGCGCGACGAACTGATCCGGGTTCTTGTTGAACACCACGCTGTTGGGCAGTGCCATCGGAATCAGGGCGGTCGTAAGCCAGGCGCCCAATGCCGGGATTGCCCAGAAACGCAGGGGCTTGAGGCCCTGCAAGGCGTTGAACATTACCCAGGTCAGCAGCACCACAATCGCCAGGGTCAGGTGTTGCGGCTCCTGGTCGTAGACCGTCTTCCTGACTTGCATGAACACCAGCGCCGTCAGTGTCACGACGCCAAATGCGGCGTTGAACCAGCCATTGAGGCGCAGGGCAAGGCTTTCGCCAGTGCTCAGGCGATCAGCCAGCGCGTTGCCCATCAGCAGGGCCAAGGGCACCAGGCAAGGCAGGATATAGGTGGGCAACTTGCCGTTGCTGAGACTGAGAAACGCCAGCGGCACCAGCAGCCACAACAGCAGAAAGCCGCTTTCGCTCAGGCGACGTTGCTGCCAGGCCTGCTTGAACGTGATCGGCAGCAGAACCGCCCAAGGAATGCACGCGACCACCAGCAACGGCAGGTAGAACCACCAGGCTTCGTCATGCTGGGCATTGCTGCCCGCGAAACGGCGGATGTGTTCGTGCCAGAAGAAAAACCGCCAAAAGTCCGGTTCGCGCAGGTGCGCGGTCAGCACCCACGGCAGACAGACCACTGCCGCGACGATGATCGCGATGGGCCCAAACGTCAGCAGTTCGCGCAGGCGCCGTTGCCAGATCATGTAGGGCAGGGCGACGATCACCGGCAATGCCAGGGCCAGAAAGCCTTTGGTCATGAAGCCCATGGCGCACGCCACACCCAGCAGCGCCCAGTACAGCACGCGCGCTTTGCCGACGCTGTGAACGGCGTACCAGAAGGCCGTCAGCGACAGGCTCACCCAACAGGTGAACGGCGGATCGAGGTTGGCGTAACCGGCCTGGCCCGCTACGAACATGAAGCTCATCAGCAGCAGGGCGCTGGCAAAACTCTTGCTCGGGTCATTCCACAGCTTGCCGGCCAGCAGATAGGTGAGCAGCACCGTCAGCCCGGTGCTCAGGGCCGAGGCGAAGCGCACGCCGAACAGGTTCTCGCCGAACACCGCTTGGGACAGCGCGATCAGCCAATAACCGCCAGCGGGTTTTTCGAAATACCTCAGGCCCATGAAATGCGGCGCGGCCCAGTTGCCGCTGTGCAGCATTTCCTGGCTGATCTGCGCGTAACGGGTTTCGTCAGGGATCCACAAACCGTGAAAACCCAAGGGCAACAGGTAGGCCAGCAAAAAGGCCGCGAGCAGCCACAGAATCGATTGCTGGCGGCTCATGGTTGTTGCACTCCCAGCCAGCCTTCACGCCCGGGCAATGCGCCGCGCACCAGGTGCCCTTGGGGCAAGGTCTGCGCGAATGCTGGCAGCAGATCGCCCAATGGCTGGAACTGCACGCCAGCGGTTTTCGCCTGACGCAGCAGTTGCCGGAACGGCTCGGCCATGACGATGCCTTCGACCTCGGCATGCACGGTGTAGACGTTCAGCTTCGCCGGTTTGAACTGGCGCAGCAGGTAATCGTTGAACGCACTGGCGTCCAGTTGCGGGCCGACCACCTCGTCGAAGGTCGGCAAGTCCACGGGAATCTGCGGTGTGCCGGGTTGACCATCGGCGAGCAGCGGGCGGAACAGGCTGTGGCCCCGGCAGTCGCTGTTGTAGCGAAAGCCGAAGGCCTGCTTGGCCTGCACCACCTGCTCGTCGGCCCGCCAGCCAGCAGCGGCCGAACAGGTGACGGGTTTGCCGAGAATATCGGTCAGGGTGTCGACGCCCCGGCCAATCTGCTCGGTCAGCTGCGCGTTCGTCCAGCGCCCGGCGTTGGCCTGCCAGCCGTGGTGATCCCACGCGTGCAGGCCGACCTCATGGCCAGCCTCCTGCGCCCGACGCATCAACGGCCCCAGATCACGACCAATCGGCTTGCCGGGCCAGGCGGTGCCAGCCAGCAGAATGTCCCAGCCATACAGGCTCGCGGCCTTGGAACGCAGCATTTTCCAGAAGAACTGCGGCCGTACCAGGCGCCACAGGTGGCGCCCCATGTTGTCCGGCCCCACGCTGAAAAAGAACGTCGCCTTGATCCCGGCCTCGTCGAGCGCGTCCAGCAGACGCGGCACGCCATCCCGGGTGCCGCGGTAGGTATCGACGTCAATGCGCAAGCCTGCCTGGATCAATGTGCGTGCGCCTTCTCGGTCATGGCTTCGCGCAGGAAGAAGTCCAGCGTCTTGCCGATGGTTTCGCTCAGTTCGATGGTTGGCTGCCATTCGATCAGGCGGCGGGCGTTGTCGATGCTCGGCTTGCGATGGCTGACGTCCTGATAGCCCTTGCCGTAGAACGACTGGCTCTCGACTTCACGGAAACCGGCGAACGGCGGGAAGTTGTGGCGCAGCGGGTGAGCCTCGAACTGACGCAGCAGCTCTTCGCCCAACTGGCGGATGCTGGCTTCGTTGTCCGGGTTGCCGATGTTGATGATCTGACCGTTGCAGCGGTCGTCGCGGTTTTCGATGATCCGCGCCAGGGCTTCGATGCCGTCGGCCACGTCGGTGAAACAGCGTTTTTGCGCGCCGCCGTCGACCAGGCGAATCGGCGTGCCTTCCACCAGGTGCAGGATCAGCTGGGTGATGGCCCGGGAGCTGCCGATGCGCGCCGAGTCCAGACGGTCCAGACGCGGGCCCATCCAGTTGAACGGACGGAACAGGGTAAATTGCAGGCCTTTCTGGCCGTAGGCCCAGATCACCCGGTCCAGCAGCTGCTTGGAAATCGAGTAGATCCAGCGCTGTTTGTTGATCGGGCCGACCACCAGGTTCGAAGTGTCCTCGTTGAAACTCGGGTCCTGACACATGCCATAGACTTCCGAGGTCGAAGGGAAGATCACGCGCTTGTTGTACTTGACGCAGTAGCGGACGATTTTCAGGTTTTCTTCGAAGTCCAGCTCGAACACACGCAGCGGGTTGCGGGTGTATTCGATGGGCGTTGCGATGGCCACCAGCGGCAGCACCACGTCGCATTTCTTGATGTGGTATTCGATCCACTCGGTGTGGATGCTGATGTCGCCTTCGATGAAGTTGAAGTTCGGGTGGCTGCGCAGGCGCTCGATGGCGTCGGAGCCGATGTCCATGCCGAAGATCTCGTATCGGTCATCCTGCAGCAGACGCTCGGACAGGTGGTTTCCGATGAACCCGTTGACGCCGAGCATCAGCACTCGCGTGCGGCGCACCTGACGGCGTTTTTCGCCGCCCAGCAGACGCGACCCTTCCACCAGGCCAAACTCGCGCGCCAGTTGCGGGCCGCTCAGGTACAGGCCTTCGTCGCCGCGCTGACCGGCGGTGATCACCAGAGAATCTTCGCCACAGGCAATGCGCAGCGGTTCACAGCTGATCACGCTGCCTGGCAGTTGGCCGTCGTTACCGGCCTGCACTTTCGAGGCCCAGACGATGAGCTTGTGTTCGCCCACCGGGCAGAAGGCGCCGGGGTAGGGTTGAGTCACGGCGCGCACCAGGTTGTGCAATTGCGTAGCGGGGCGCTGCCAGTCGATCAGGCCATCGGCAGCGGTGCGGCGGCCGAAATAAGTGGCTTTCGATTCGTCTTGTTCCACGCCCGGCAATTGCCCTTTGCCCAAGAGCGGCAGGGTTTCCGAGAGCAGGTCGGCGGCGCCGGTGCGCAGTTTGCCGTGCAGGGTCAGGGCAGTGTCGGTGGTGCTGATGGCGATGCGTTGCTGGGCAACGATGGCGCCAGCGTCAGCACGCTTGACCATGCGGTGCAGGGTCACGCCGGTTTCGGTCTCGCCGTTGACCAGCACCCAGTTGGCCGGCGCGCGACCGCGATAGCTGGGCAACAGCGAACCGTGCAGGTTGAAGCCGCCATTTTTGGCGCAGGCCAGCAGGTTTTCGCTGAGCACGTGGCGATAGTAGAACGAGAAGATGAAATCCGGAGCCAGCTTGCCGATGCGTTCGATCCACAGCGGGTGGTTGGCGTCTTCCGGCGCATGCACCGGGATGTCGTGCTGGGCGCAGAGTTGCGCCACCGAGCCAAAAAAGGTCTTTTCCCTGGGATCATCGGCGTGGGTGAATACGGCCGAGATCTCGTAGCCCGCATTGAGCAGGGCTTCGATACCGACGCAGCCGATATCGTGGTACGCAAAAACAACGGCTTTCAGACTCATGGGGCAACCTTGTTCAAGAGAGCAGGGGAATCGACTTTGCTGACGGGCGCAGGCGGGGTGCTGCGCACGACTTTTTCGATGAAGTAGCGCGGACGTGCGCGAACGTCGCTGTACATGCGGCCCAGGTATTCGCCCAACAGGCCCATGCCGATGAACTGCCCGCCGGTGAACACGAACAGCACGGCGAACAGCACAAAGGTGCCGTGACCGGCCCAGGGCGCACCGAATATCAGGCGCAGCACGATCAACGCGGCTGCGAAGGCGACACCGAGAAAGGCCATGCTGAAGCCGATGATGCTCAGCAACCGCAAAGGCGTAGTGGTCATGCAGGTGATCAGGTCAAACATCAGGTTGATCAGCTTCATCGCGCTGTATTTCGATTCGCCATGCTCGCGCTCAGCATGCTCCACCACTACTTCAGTGGTGTGACGGGCAAAGCTGTTGGCCAGAATCGGAATGAAGGTGCTGCGTTCGCTGCAGGCGAGCATGGCGTCGACGATGCTGCGCCGGTAAGCCCGCAGCATGCAGCCGTAGTCGGTCATGGCCACGCCCGTGGAGCGCTGCACGGCCAGGTTGATGAGCTTCGACGGCCAGCGGCGCAGGGCCGAGTCCTGGCGATTGCCTCGCACGGTGCCGATCACGTCGTAACCCTGCTGGGCGAGGGTGAGCAGACGCGGAATTTCTTCCGGCGGGTTTTGCAGGTCGGCATCCAGGGTGATCACCAGATCGCCCTTGCACTGGCCAAAACCGGCCATGATCGCGGCGTGCTGGCCGTAGTTGCGGTTCAGGATCACCGCCACCACAGGGCTGCCTTCGCGCTGACTGGCTTGAAGCAGGATCTCGGCGGAGTCATCCCGACTGCCGTCGTCCACCAGAATGATTTCCGCCGGCACGTCTAGTTGCGCGCAGGCCGCTTCAGTGCGACGCAAAAGCTCAGGCAGGCTTTGTTCTTCGTTGTAGACCGGGATGACGATCGACACGCGATGGATAGGGTAAGGCTTCATGAACGGGCTGGCCCCCCGGCTTTAGTGGCCGATCCGATGGCCGATTCAATGGCGCTGATCACGCGGTCGACATCGGCCACGGTCATGTCCGGGAACAGCGGGATGGAACACAGGCGCGAAGAGTTCCACTCGGTGTTGGGCAGGCTCACATCGGGGAAACGCTGGCGGTAATAGCTGTGCAGGTGCGTGGCGATGAAATGAATGCCGCTGCCGATGTTCTGCGCCTGCAGGGCTTTCATGAAGGCATCGCGGTCCAGGCCGCAGCGCTCGGCATCGATACGCAGGATGAACAGGTGCCAGGCGTGCTGCTGGTCGTACGGCGGCTGTGCCAGTGGCAACACCGCGCTGCCGGCCAGGCGTTCCAGGTAATGCTGGGCCAGTTCAGTGCGCCGGGCATTGATGGCGTCCAGACGCTCCAGCTGCACCAGCGCGATGGCAGCGTTGATGTCGGCCAGGTTGTACTTGAAGCCCGGTTCGATCACTTCGGCCTGGGGCTTGCGGCCGTGGGTCAGGCGGTCATAGGCGTCGACGCCCAGCCCGTGGAATTTCAAACGGCGTACGCGATCGGCCAGTTGCGCGTCGTCGCTGACGAACATCGCGCCCTCGGCGCAGGTCATGTTCTTGATCGCATGAAACGAGAAAATCGCCGTGCCTTTCGCGCCAATTGCATGGCCCTTGTAGCGGGTGCCGGCAGCGTGGGCAGCGTCTTCGATCACCGGGATGCCATGGCGCTCGGCCAGGGCGTAGAGCGGGTCGAGGTCAAAGGCGGCGCCAGCATAGTGCACCGGAATGATGGCCTTGGTACGTGGCGTGATGGCGCGCTCGATTCGCGAGGCGTCAGTCATCAGCGTGTCGCGGTCGATGTCGACGAATACGGGTGTGGCGCCGAGCAGGCAGATCATGTTGGCGGTGGACACCCAGGTCTGCGACGGGGTGATGACTTCATCGCCGGGGCCGATGCCCAGTGCAAGCAGGGTGATGTGCATGGCGCCAGTGGCCGACGACAGCGCGACAGCCTGTTGCGCGCCGCAGCGCTCGGCGAACTGTTGCTCCAGGCGCTGGGCTTCAGGCCCTGTGGTGATCCATCCCGAGCGCAGCACGCGGGTGGCCGCAGCGACTTCCTCATCGCCCATGCTGGGGCGGGAAAAAGGAAGAAAATCCAGACTCATGTACATCCTCCGGTCGTTCGGCAATATCAAGGCGCAATCAAGGCGCACGGACACGCACGTGCTCACCTTGAAAAACAGGGTGCTCGTTGTTTATAGGCAAGCGGCTGCAACTGGCGCGCGGGTAGTGGAACTGAAACCGGTTACCCATCCGAGGGTTAATGCATGTATGTCCCTATAGCGAAGCTGTGGGTCTATAACTTCGGTGGTTTAGACAATAGGAGAAGATTTATGAAAATTCCGTTTACGAGGTGTAGGTTTTTCATCGAAAGTCCAAATTTATTTCGAGTACTTCCACTGTTTTTAAACTGAAATGGAACAGTCATAAATTAAACCTATTCTCTTAGCCCTTTTTCTCTGCGTGGCCCGGTTTAAAAGGCGCTCAGTCTGCCATTGAGAAAATGCCTGTTGAATCCAATAGTGTTTTCAGTCCTGAATCCGAGCGTACGCTCACCAAGCTGAACGAAAACTGAAAGGCTGAGAGATCACAAAAAGCAGTACAGCCTGTTGGTCAACTAATGACAGAAGTTGCTTGCAGGCAGGGGTTTGCACTCCTGCCATCGGCCGCGCTCAATGGCACGACGCAACTTATCGCTGTCGATAAATGCCTGTTCCCCGACATCAGTCCCTGGCGGAATGATCCCTTGCCTTTATTTCGCTTGTGAGGGGCTGCGCTTCATCGCTTAGATAGGCGCCATTCCCACAGTCCCCAAGGACGTTTGCGCATGGCTTTTCCTTCTGTCAGCAATTCCATTTCCTTCGTGCACCCCGTCAGCCTCACCCACGGAAAAAACGCCGAGGTCTGGGACGTTGGCGGCAAGCGGTACATTGATTTTGTCGGCGGCATCGGCGTGCTGAACCTGGGCCATTGCCATCCAGCAATCGTCGCGGCGATCTGCGAGCAGGCCCAGCGCATGACCCATTACGCGTTCAACGCTGCGCCCCATGTGCCATATCAGCAATTCATCGAGCGTCTGGCGGCGTTCATCCCGGTGAGTTACCCGGTCAGCGGCATGCTTACCAACAGCGGCGCGGAAGCGGTCGAAAACGCCTTGAAAGTGGTGCGCGGTCATACGGGCAAGTCGGCGGTCGTCGCCTTCGATGGCGCCTTCCATGGCCGCACGCTGGCCACGCTCAATCTCAATGGCAAGGTGGCGCCGTATAAGCAGAAGGTCGGTGTGTTGCCGGGGCCGGTGTTTCATTTGCCGTATCCGAGTGTCGACAACGGGGTGACGGTGGCCGAGACGCTGAAGGCGATGGAGCGCTTGTTCAGTGTGGAGATCGACATCGACGAAGTGGCCTGTTTCATCATCGAGCCGGTGCAAGGCGAGGGCGGGTTTCTGGCGCTGGACCCTGAGTTCGCGCGCATCCTGCGCAAGCTCTGCGATGACAAGGGCATTGTGTTGATCATCGATGAAATCCAGTCGGGTTTCGGGCGCACCGGGGAGCGCTTTGCCTTCAGTCGTCTGGGGATCGAGCCGGACCTGCTGCTGCTCGGCAAAAGCATCGCAGGCGGCGTGCCGCTGGGCGCGGTGGTGGGGCGCAAGGCGCTGATGGACACGCTGCCCAAGGGTGGGCTGGGCGGGACCTATTCCGGCAACCCGCTGGCCTGCGCGGCGGGGTTGGCGACGCTGGAGGTGATGACTGACGCGAATCTGTCGGCGTGGAGCGAACAGTATTCGGCGATTTTGCTGGCGCGTTTCGAACAGTGGCAGGCGCAGAAGCTGTCGCCGTTTTTGGGGCGTTTGACCGGCGTGGGGGCGATGCGGGGTATTGAGCTGTTGACCCCGGAAGGCAAGCCTGCGACGGCGCAGATGGCGCAGTTGCTGGAAGCGGCCCGTGAGCGGGGGTTGTTGTTGATGCCTAGCGGCAAGTCGCGGCATATCGTGCGGTTGTTGGCGCCGTTGACGATTGAGGTTGCGGTGCTGAATGAGGGGCTGGATATCTTGCAAGCCTGTCTGGCGCAGCTGCGCTGACAGAGCAAGATCAAAGAGCACAGTTTGGTAGCCAGGAAGAAATGGGTATGCATCAACCCACCCGCCCAAACAGCAAAAAACCGCGCTAGCTATAGCGCGGTTTCCGCCCGTCACTCAAACTCTCACACTCCTGGCACCTTACGCGGCGCCATAAAGTACAACCAGGTCAACGCGATGAAATACATGGCCGGAATCAATGTAAACAGCACGTTGTAGTTATTGTTCGTCGCCGTCAGGATCGCCCCGACAATCTGCGTCATGAACATGCCGCCAATCGCCGCACACATCCCGCCAAACCCGAACACCGTACTCATCATGTGCTTGGGCGTGTAATCCATCCCCAGGCTCCAGATATTCGCTGTCCACGCCTGATGCGCACCCACCGCCAGCGCAATGGCCGCCACCGCCACCCACAACCCGCTGGCGTTGGCCGCAAACACCACACAAATGATCGTCAGCGCGAAAATCAGCATCGACAACAAACGCGACGTGGTTGGACGCATGCCACGGCCGATCAACCACGACGACAGAATGCCCCCGCCGACGCTGCCGAAGTCCGCCGTCAGCCAGATCAGAATCAGCGGAATGCCCATCTGCGTCACGCTGATGCCTAAGCTGTATTGCTGATTGAGGAACGGCGGCAGCCAGTACAGGTAGAACCAGAACACCGGGGCAGTCATGGCGTAGGCGAGGGCGAAGGCCCAGGTGCCGCGCATTTTCAGGATTTTCGAGAACGGGACTTTTTCCTCAACCGGCTCAGGCTCGTTGCCCTGATTGATGTAGTCCAGTTCGCTTTGGCGCACGGTCGGGTGTTCTTCAGGGTTGTAGTACTTCAGACGCCAAGTGATCACCCAGATCAGCCCCAGCGAACCCATGCAGATAAACGCTGCTTGCCAGCCCCAGACCGTGAGAATCAACGGCAGCAGGGCCGGGGTGACCATCGCGCCGACGTTGGTGCCGGCGTTGAAGATGCCGGTGGCAACTGCGCGCTCACCCGCTGGGAACCACAGCCGTGTGGTCTTGACGCAGGCCGGGTAGTTGGCCGCTTCCGTCAGGCCCAGGATGAAGCGGCAGACCATGAAGCCGACCGCCGAGGTCGCCAGGCCGTGGGCGCCGGTGGCGAAGCTCCACAGCAGCACGGCGAGGAAGAACGCGCGCTTGACGCCGACCCGGTCGATGAATCGGCCCTGTAACACGAAGCCGATCGCGTAACCCACCTGGAACCAGAAGTTGATGTTGGCGTAGTCCATCGCCGTCCAGCTCATCTGTTTGGCCAGGATCGGTTGCATCACGCCCAGTGCGGCGCGGTCGATGTAGTTGAGGGTGGTGGCGAAGAACACCAGGGCCAGCATGCCCCAGCGGGTCTTGCCGATGGCAAGGGCGCCGCGTATCTTTTCGCCGATCCCGGCGTGAGGGTGCACCGGCGTGGCGGCAGTGGGCGCAGGGGAAGCAGGGTATGAGCGCATGAGCATTTAACCTGTCTTGGAATTGTTATGGTTTTTGTCTGTGTGACGCTGGAACCGATGCAACGCGGCATCAGGGTAATGCTGAACCTTGTCCGACGATGTGAGGGCGATGTTGGAGCGCGTCGACAGGAGCGTCAATTGACTCATAGCGCTTTTGGGCGATTATCGAACACAAAACTAACCAGTCCGTACATTTAAATTGCGATCATAGATTACCGGGAGAATAATCGCTTTACACCTGAACATCAGCCACAGAACTGCCCGTCAGGTGCCTTTACCCAGGAGTCAGATGATCATGCAGCGCTCGATTGCCACCGTTTCCTTGAGCGGAACCCTGCCGGAAAAGCTCGAAGCCATTGCCGCCGCCGGTTTTGACGGCGTGGAAATCTTCGAAAACGACCTGCTGTACTATGACGGCAGCCCGCGCAACGTGCGCCAGATGTGCGCCGATCTGGGCATCGCCATCACCTTGTTCCAGCCGTTTCGCGATTTCGAAGGCTGTCGTCGTGATCGTCTGCAACGCAATGTCGACCGCGCCGAGCGCAAGTTCGACCTGATGCAGGAACTGGGCACTGACCTGGTGCTGGTGTGCAGCAACACCGCCGCGGACTCCTTGGGCGATGAAAACATTCTGCTGGACGACCTCGCGCTGCTGGCCGAACGGGCGGGCGCGCGCAAGCTGCGCGTCGGTTACGAGGCGCTGGCCTGGGGCCGTCATGTGAACACCTGGCAGCAGGTGTGGAATCTGTTGGAGCAGGTCGATCACCCGGCGCTGGGCGTGTTGCTCGACAGCTTCCACACCCTGTCGCTCAAGGGCGATCCGAGCGCGATTGCCGATATTCCGGGCGACAAGATCTTTTTCGTGCAAATGGCCGACGCGCCGATTCTGGCCATGGACGTGCTGGAGTGGAGCCGTCACTTCCGTTGCTTCCCGGGCCAAGGTGAGTTCGACCTGCCGGGCTTTTTGGCGCCGATTCTGCGTAGCGGCTACACCGGGCCGCTGTCGCTGGAGATCTTCAACGACGGGTTCCGCGCCGCGCCGCCTCGGGCCAACGCCGCCGACGGCCTGCGTTCGCTGCTGTATCTGGAAGAGAAAACCCGCGACCTGCTGGCCAACGAGGCCCAGCCTGTTGCGCCCGAGCTGCTGTTCAGCCCGCCGCCTGCGAGCACCTACAACGGGGTCGAGTTCCTCGAATTCGCAGTCGATGACGCCCAGGGCGCGCGCCTGGGCACTTGGCTGCAAAGCCTGGGTTTCGCCAAGCTGGGCCAGCACCGCTCCAAGGCCGTGAGACTATTGGGGCAGGGCGATATCAAGATCGTGCTTAACGCCGAACCCTACTCCTTCGCCCATAGCTTCTTCGAATCTCACGGCCCGTCGCTGTGCGCCACGGCCTTGCGCGTCGAGAACGGCAGCGCGGCGCTGGAGCGCGCGCGGCAGTACAAGGGCCAGCCTTATCGCGGCCTGGTCGGGCCGAACGAGCGGGAGATTCCAGCAGTGCGGGCGCCGGATGGCAGCCTGATTTATCTCGTCGAGCCTGCCGCGCCCGGTCAGTCGATTTACGACAGCGACTTCAACATCAGCGCGGCGGCCAATACCGATGGCGGCCTGCAGCGCATCGACCACATGGCCATGGCGCTGCCTGCCGACAGCCTCGACAGCTGGGTGCTGTTCTACAAGAGCCTGCTGGATTTCGAGGCCGACGACGAAGTGGTGTTGCCAGACCCATACGGCCTGGTGAAAAGCCGTGCATTGCGCAGTCGGTGCAGCACGGTGCGTCTGCCCTTGAACATCTCGGAGAACCGCAATACGGCGATTTCCCACGCGCTGTCGAGCTATCGCGGCTCGGGCGTGCACCACATTGCGTTCTCCTGCGAGGACATTTTCGCTCAGGTGGCGCGGGCCAAAGAGGCAGGCGTGCAGCTGCTCGACATCCCGCTTAACTATTACGACGACCTGGCCGCGCGCTTCGATTTCGACGAGGAATTTCTCAGCGAGCTGGCCTATTACAACGTCCTCTATGACCGCGATGCCAACGGCGGCGAGCTGTTCCACGTCTACACCGAAGCGTTCGATGACCGCTTCTTCTTCGAAATCCTGCAACGCAAGAACGGTTATGTCGGCTACGGCGCGGCCAACGTGGCGGTGCGTCTGGCGGCAATGGCCAAGTCGCGCAGCGGGGCGTCGCGGCAAGCGCGGTTGTGACGGGCTGATGGCATGCTGGCATATGCCGCTTCCGTAACGGGGCGGCGCGGCTCATAATCGCGCGATTCCACCGTGGTCGTGAGCCAAGTATGAAAACTGTCGACGACACTCTTCTCCAAGCATCCGTAGAGACGCCACGAAAGAGCCGCAAGAACAATCCAGAGAAAACCCGCGACGGCATCCTTCAGGCCGCCGTCGCCGAGTTCGTCGCCCAGGGCCTGTCAGGCGCCCGGGTCGACGCCATCGCTGAACGCACGCAAACCTCCAAACGGATGATCTACTACTACTTCAACAGCAAGGAGCAGCTGTACACCGAAGTGCTGGAGAAGCTGTACGGCGACATCCGCCACACCGAAAGCGGCCTGAAACTCGATGTGTTGGCGCCGATGGAGGCGATCCGGCGGCTGGTCGAATTCACCTTCGACCACCACGACCGCAACGTCGATTTCGTGCGCATCGTCTGCATCGAAAACATCCACAACGGCGAGAACGTCAAGCAATCACCGACGATCCGCGCGCTCAGCCAGCATGTGCTGCTGGCGCTGGACGAGACCCTGCGTCGCGGGGAAAAGGATGGGGTTTTCCGTCAGGGCGTGCAGGCGGTCGACCTGCACATGCTGATCAGCTCGTTCTGCTTCTATCGCGTGTCCAACCGCCACACGTTCTCGGAAATCTTTCAGATCGAGCTGGAAGACGCCGAGGTCAAGGCGCGCCACAAGGAAATGGTCTGCGATTCGGTGACGCGCTACCTGGCGCCCTGATCCGGTATTTGGGTACTGCTGATAACCCGTGGGAGTGAGCTTGCTCACGAAGGCTGATCGTCATACATCACAAATGTGGCGACTGTCCGGGCCTCTTGGTGCGCGAGCTCACTCCCAAAAAGACCCAAGCCGTCAGCTGTCCTGGGACGCAAAAAAAGCCTGCATCCGCGCTGCATCCGCCTGTTCACCGGTAAACAACTCGAACGCCTTGACCGCCTGAAACACCGCCATGGTGCTGCCATCCAGCGTGCGGCAGCCCAGGCGTCGGGCGTGGGCGAGCAGTTCGGTTTGCAGCGGGAAATAGATGATTTCCGCGACCCACAGTTTTGCGTGCAGCAGTTCCGGCGGCAACGGCGTGCCGGGCAGCTTGGCCATGCCCACCGGCGTGGTGTTCACCAGTCCGTCGGCGCTGGCCATGGTGGAAGGCAAATCATGGCCCACCCGCGCGCGCCCGGCGCCGAAGTGGGCATTGAGGTTGTCCACCAGGCTTTGCGCGCGAGCCGGATCCACTTCAAAGACGGTCAGTTGTTCAACCCCCTCGGCCAACAGGGCATGAGCCACCGCCGCGCCCGCACCGCCGGCCCCCATTTGCACCACCCGTCCTCGCGCCACATCACCCAAACCGCGGCGCAATCCTTCGGCAAACCCCAGGCAATCGGTGTTATGGCCGATGCGCTTGCCGTTCTTGAACACCACGGTATTGACTGCGCCGATGCTGCGCGCTTCCTCCGACAGCTCATCGAGCAGCGGGATGACCGCCTGCTTGCACGGAAAGGTGATATTCAGGCCGGTAAAGCCGCAGCGCTGGGCGCCGTCGATCAATTGGGGCAGGGCGGTGACGTCGAGCTGTTGCGCGTCCAGGTCGATGATCCGGTACAGGTAGCGCATGCCCTGAGCGTCGCCTTCGTGTTCATGCAGCGAAGGGGTTCGGGAGGCCTGAATACCAGCGCCGATGAGGCCGGCGAGGATGGAGGGTTTCTGGGCGAATGACGTCATGACGATGGGCTCTTGTTATGGGCTGCCGGTGGCGGAAGCCTTGTATGAGCAAAATGTACCAGATAGTTACTTTCGTAAAAGTACCTCAGTGCCTTTGAGTTGCCAATTTGTTCGGTAATCGCCCAATTCCTTGGCGCATTGAGCATTGGGGTCATTTCGCCGTGCGCGAAACACCTTGAAACAGATACCCTAGAGCGCCGTAAGCCGTTTCGGATCAAGGAATGCCGCCGATGTCGCAACGCCAATCGACGTCGATCGCTCTGCTGGTCGCGGTCACGTTCTTCATGGAAAACCTCGACGCCACGGTGATCGCCACCGCGCTGCCGCAGATGGCCAAGACTTTCGGCGTGGCTGCCGTGGACCTGAACATCGGCATGAGCGCCTACATGCTGGCGATTGCCGCGTTCATTCCCATCAGCGGCTGGTTGGCCGATCGTCTGGGGTCGCGTCTGGTGTTCGGCGGGGCGATCGTGCTGTTTACCCTGTCTTCGTTGCTGTGCGGGATGAGCACCAGCCTTGAAGCCTTCGTCGCGGCGCGTGTGCTCCAGGGCATCGGCGGGGCAATGATGGTCCCGGTCGGCCGCCTGGCGGTGATGCGCGCGACTGAAAAGAAGGACCTGGTGCGGGCGATTTCGCTGATTACCTGGCCAGGCCTGGTGGCCCCGGTGCTGGGCCCGCCGCTGGGCGGGTTCATCGTCACCCACGCCTCCTGGCCGTGGATCTTCTACCTGAATTTGCCGCTGGGTATTCTGGCGCTGGTCGCCACCTGGGTGCTGATCCCCCGGCGCAACGAGGTCAATCAGCGCGCCTTCGATTTCGGCGGTTTCGTGCTGGTGGGCGTGGCCTGCATGGCGATCCTGTACGGCATGGAAATGCTCGGTCAGGGGCGCGCCAGTCAATGGCCGGGCCTGTCGTTGACGGGTGTCGGGCTGGTCAGTGGCGCCCTGGCGTGGATGCACATGCGCAAGCGCAACCAACCCCTGATGAACGTCGCGGTGATCGGTATTCGCACCTTTAGCGTCAGCCTGTTGGGCGGGTCGCTGTTTCGCATCGCCATCAGCACCTTGCCGTTTCTGCTGCCGCTGATGTTTCAGCTTGGGTTTGGTCTGTCGGCGTTCGACGCCGGTTTGCTGGTGCTGGGCGTGTTCGCAGGAAATCTGGCGATGAAGCCCTTTACCAGCGCGATCATGCAGCGCTGGGGCTTTCGCCCGGTGCTGATGGTCAATGGCCTGATCGGCGTGGTGGCCATTGCGGCCTGTGCGCTGCTCAACGAGCGCATGGGCTGGCCGCTGATCCTGCTGATCCTTTTCGTGGGCGGCCTGTCGCGCTCCATGCAGTTCACCGCGTTCAACACCCTGGGTTTTGCCGACGTGCCCAAGGCGCAGATGAGCGATGCGTCGACGATGTTCAGCATGTTCTTTCAGCTGAGCATGGGGCTGGGGGTGGCGATTGCGGCCTTGCTGCTGCGCGGCTCGATGTTTTTGCATGGCAATCAAGGGCAGGCGCACACGGCGGATTTCCAGCTGACGTTCGTCTGGGTGGCGATCATTGCGCTGTTGGCGCTGCTGGATAACCGGCGGCTGTTGGCGCAGTCGGGGGAGGCTGTTTTGCAACGCAAGACGTAATGCCAGGAGATAGCTCTGTAGCCGTCCGGCCTCCCGGCGGCGGCGATTTCAACGGCCCTAACCTCGGCAAGCCGTGCTGGTACTGGGCGCAATCGCCGGCCCTGTCTAAAACCGCCACCCCGGTTGCGCGCTTTGACTATTGCCCATCGCCGCTGCAGGGCGGAGTATTTCCTCACTCAAACAATAAAAGTGTAAGGAAGACACAATCATGCAGATCGAAGGCAAGGTGTTTCTGGTCAGTGGCGGCGCTTCCGGCTTGGGCGCGGCGACGGCGCAGATGCTCATCGAGGCGGGTGCCAGGGTGCTGCTGGTGGACGTCAACGCCCAGGCGCTGGACGCGCAGGTGCAAAAGCTCGGCGCCAATGCCCGCGCCAGTGTCACTGACATCACCGATGAGCAGGCGGCCAAAGCTGCTGTGGACAGGGCACTGGCCGAGTTCGGTCAGGTCAACGGCCTGATCAACTGCGCAGGCATCGTCGGTGCCGAAAAAATCCTCGGCAAGGAAGGCCCTCACGGCCTGGACAGCTTCAGCCGGGTCATCAGCGTCAATCTGATCGGCAGCTTCAACCTGCTGCGTCTGGCGGCTGCGGCCATTGCCGAAGGCGCCCCGGATGAAGATGGCGAGCGCGGGGTGATCATCAACACTGCATCGGTCGCCGCCTTCGATGGCCAGATCGGCCAGGCTGCCTACGCCGCATCCAAAGGCGCCATCGCCAGCCTGACCTTGCCCGCCGCCCGTGAACTGGCGCGCTTCGGCATTCGCGTCATGACCATCGCCCCCGGCATCTTCGAGACTCCGATGATGGCCGGGATGACCCCGCAAGTGCGTGAAAGCCTGTCTGCCGGCGTGCCGTTCCCGCCGCGCCTGGGAAAACCCGACGAATACGCCGCCCTGGCGCGCCATATCATCGAAAACAGCATGCTCAACGGTGAGGTGATCCGTCTCGACGGCGCCCTGCGCATGGCTGCCCGCTAATCGAGGAGGTTCCATCATGGGTTTGAACCCACTTCAGCAAGACCCCGTCGTCATCGTCAGCGCCGTACGCACGCCCATGGGCGGTTTTCAGGGTGATCTCAAGAGCCTGACCGCGCCACAGCTGGGCTCGGCGGCCATACGTGCGGCTGTCGAACGAGCGGGTGTGGCGGCCAGCGAGGTCGAGCAGGTGTTGTTTGGCTGCGTGCTGCCTGCGGGGCTGGGCCAGGCGCCAGCGCGTCAGGCGGCCCTTGGTGCGGGCCTGAGCAATGGCACCCTGTGCACGACGTTGAACAAAATGTGCGGATCGGGCATGCAGGCGGCGATCATGGCCCACGACCTGTTGCTGGCCGGCAGTGCCGATGTGGTGGTCGCCGGTGGCATGGAAAGCATGTCCAACGCGCCGTACCTGCTGGACAAGGCCCGTAGCGGCTACCGCATGGGCCACGGGCAGGTGATCGATCACATGTTCTACGACGGCCTTGAGGACGCCTATGAGCGCGGCCGCCTGATGGGCACCTTTGCCGAGGAATGCGCCTCGTTCGAAGGTTTCAGCCGTGAGGCACAGGACGCCTTTGCCGTGGCCTCCCTGACCCGCGCCCAGGATGCGATGAAGGATGGCCGCTTCGAGGCCGAGATCGTGCCGTTGCAGGTCACCGTGGGCAAGGAACAGAAGACCGTCAGCCAGGACGAGCAGCCGCCCAAAGCCAAGCTGGACAAGATTCCTCAGCTCAAACCGGCCTTTCGTGAGGGTGGCACGGTGACCGCTGCCAACTCCAGCTCGATCTCCGATGGCGCCGCTGCCCTGACCCTGATGCGTCAATCAGAAGCGCAACGGCGGGGGTTGAAGCCACTGGCAGTCATTCGCGGTCACGCTGCCTATGCCAATCAGCCCGGCCTGTTCCCGACCGCTCCTATCGGCGCCATTGAGAAACTGATGAGCAAGACCGGCTGGTCCCTGGGCGAGGTCGACCTGTTCGAGATTAACGAAGCCTTCGCCGTGGTCGCGTTGGTCACCATGAGCAAGCTGGAATTGCCGCACGAGAAGGTCAATGTCAACGGCGGCGCCTGCGCGCTGGGGCACCCCATTGGTGCGTCAGGGGCGCGGATTCTGGTGACGCTGCTGTCGGCCCTCAACCAGCGCGGATTCAAGCGCGGCGTGGCGGCGATCTGCATTGGCGGCGGTGAAGCGACAGCGATGGCAGTTGAGATGATTTAGCCGATATAAATCAACGAGTTGCGATCACTTATTAAAGCTGGATGATTTTCTTTCGAGAAAGTCGCTCAGTACATCAAATGGATAAATAACAATGAGTTACGAAACACTCCTAAAAGAAATAAAAGGTCGCGTTGCGCTGCTCACGTTCAACCGTCCGCAGGCACTCAACGCCCTGAATGCGCAGTTGATCAGTGAACTCAACCACGCCCTGGACGAGCTGGAGCAGGACCGCGGGATTGGTTGCATCGTGCTGACCGGCTCCGCCAAGGCCTTCGCCGCAGGCGCCGATATCAAGGAAATGGCCGAGCTGACCTACCCGCAGATTTACCTCGACGACCTGTTCAGCGACAGCGACCGCTTAGCCGCCCGCCGCAAGCCGATCATCGCGGCGGTGTCCGGTTTTGCCCTGGGCGGCGGCTGCGAACTGGCGCTGATGTGCGATTTCATTCTGGCGGCCGACAACGCGAAATTCGGCCAGCCGGAGATCAAGCTCGGCGTGTTGCCGGGTATGGGCGGCACCCAACGCCTGACCCGTGCTGTCGGCAAGGCCAAGGCCATGGAAATGTGCCTGACCGGGCGCATGATCGATGCCGTCGAGGCCGAGCGCTCGGGGCTGGTGGCGCGCATCGTGCCGCAGGAACAACTGCTTGAAGAAGCGCTCAAGGTCGCCGAAGGCATTGCCGCCAAGTCGCTGCCGATGACGATGATGGTCAAGGAGAGCGTCAACCGCGCCTTCGAAGTCAGTCTGTCCGAAGGCATTCGCTTCGAGCGTCGCGTGTTTCACTCAGCGTTTGCCAGCGAAGACCAGAAGGAAGGCATGGCGGCGTTCATCGAAAAGCGCGAACCGGTGTTCAAGCATCGTTGATAGCAGCGTCTGTGGCGGCCAAGGGGCTGTAATGAATGCCGTCTTCGGTGATGTTCAGCGTGGCCTTGGGGCTTGTGAGCGTCAGCGGCTTCTGGCTGTCGATGCTCAGTCCTGCGGTGTGGGGCATCTGCGTGGTTGGGGCGTCTTCGTCCAGTACGCCGCAGACCAGCGGTTGATCGGGGTCCCCCTCGAAAAAGCGCACGCTGAGCCGTGTTCCCGGAGGTTGCCGAGCCAATTGGCTGACCACCCGGGCATGGCTGGCCTGGGGTGAGTCTTCGGTCTGCCAGTCATAGCGGATACGAACCCGTCCGGCCCGCCCAGGATCATCGGCCAGTTGAGTGGCCTGCTGCATACCGGTGGCAAGCACTTTGGGATGATTCAGGGCCGGACGAAACGGCATCGTCCAGGGGATGACCTGAAAGCGATTTTCGTAGTGGGCCAGCGGCGACTTTTCCCCCTCAGGCTTCAGTGCCAGCAAGCCGGGTGTGCCTTTGACAGCGCTTGCAGACGCCGTTGCCTGCAGCATGTGCATCACTTCGCGGGACGAACACCGACGCAACGGTGCCAGTTGCCAGGCCACGTGCTGTACGCCAGTCAGCAGCCACTGATCGTTGAACAGCGGATCAGGGTGCTGTTCGACACGAATCACCCGGCCACTGCGCAGCCAGGGCTGAACGCTGCGGCCGATGATATCCCGGCGCTCGCTGCGCACACGCTCCAGCAGACGCCCGCGCAATTGCCCAATCCGCTCAAGCGAAGTGTCCAGTCCATAAGGCATCCAGAGTTGTTGATTGTCGGCGTCCGTCCTTGAGGGCGCGGCGCCTGTACTGGGGGGTGTGTAATGCTCGCCTGCGTGGGTGCTGTAGCAGTCACGCGCCGAGAAGCGCTCGGCCAGGTGGTCCACCGCTGTGGCCGCAGGCCATTCAGGAAACCCCGTCGGGACATCGGAAAACACCAGCACGTGGCGATCAGGCGCGTGTTCGAAGCGAAAGCTGATGCCTTCTTCCTCACACAGTCGACAAAGAAAGTGCAGGTCGCTCTCGTCGTATTGCAGGCAATGCTCGCGTGGCGGATAGAGGCCGAAAAACCGCTCGAAGCGCCATTCGCTGTCAGGCCATGAGTGACGCTGCAGCAGCGTGGTGATGATTTCAGGCACGCTCAGGCCGTTGAACACCTGCCGCCGCGGCGCTCCCGCCAGCTGTTGCAAGGCCGGCATCAACAGCAGGCGATACAGGCTCAGCGGCTGGCCTTTATGCAACTGGCGCATCTGGTGAATTCGCCCGTGTACGCTGTGCCCATCGTCGTCGCGGCGAGCCAGTTGCAGCCAGGCACTGCGTTGCAGCAATGAGGGGCACCCCAGCTCAGGGTCGGCGCTCACCAGATCGATTTCGAAGCAGAACGGTGCGTTCAGTCGATCGCGGCCGTTGACCCCGATGACCTGAAAATCGTGCGGGCCACCGTCGATGGCCAAGGTCATTGTCACGTGCGAGTCTTCGCGCATCTGCTGGTACACCCTGAAATTTCGAGGTGCAGAGGGTACGAAAAGCCACAGGGCAAAAGGGCGCATTGCCGATTTTCGGAAATGGCCTACAGGTTGGATCGGCTAATCGCGGCCGCTGCGGCGGTGTTTTCCTCGAAACTTATCAGCCTCTGTTTGATCGGTGGCAGCACGTCAGGGGTTTCATCTGACGCCAGCGCGTATAAAATGCGGCGGGCGCCCGATTTCGTCGTGGCGCATCGAAGTACCGATCACCCTATTCAGCATTCATCGTCCGCTGTCCTGCACGCCACGCAGGGCGCATCGCGACGGTCAATCGCCATTGAAACAAGAGAGCAATCATGGGCGCACAGTGGAAGGTCAAACACAAAGAAGCAGCAGCCAACGCCAAGGGCAAGATTTTCGGCAAGCTGTCCAAGGAAATCATGATTGCCGCGCGCGCCGGTGCCGACCCGGACATGAACTCCCGTCTGCGTCTGGTGGTCGAGCAGGCGAAAAAGGCTTCGATGCCCCGTGAAACCCTGGAGCGCGCGATCAAGAAGGGCGCGGGCCTGCTGGGCGAGCACGTTCACTTCGAAAAACTCACCTACGAAGGTTTCGCGCCGCACCAGGTGCCGGTGATCGTCGAGTGCCTGACCGACAACGTGAACCGCACCGTTGCCGAAATTCGCGTGCTGTTCCGCAAGGGCCAACTGGGCGCTTCGGGCTCCGTGGCCTGGGACTTCGAACACCTGGGCATGATCGAAGCCCGTGCCGCCAATGGCGATGCTGATCCGGACGAAGCCGCGATCGAAGCAGGCGCTCAGGACGTGGAAGCCGGCGATGACGGCGTCACCCTGTTCTACACCGAGATCACTGACCTGGATGCCGTGTGCAAGGCGCTGCCCGAGCAGGGCTTTACGGTCGAGTCGGCGAAGATCGGCTACCGCCCGAAGAACCCGGTGTCTGGCCTGAGCGATGAGCAGATGGCCGAGATCGAGGCGTTTCTGGAGGCCATCGACAGCCATGACGACGTGCAGGATTTCTACGTAGGTCTGGCGGGCTAAGCCTCAAAAGGCTCACCGAACCCTTTGTAGCAGCACGGCTTGCCAGCGGTAGCGATTTTGCAAACGCCACCGCCGGCAAGCCGTGCTGCTACAGGGTTACAGGCTCGGTTGCTGCGCGGCCAGCGCGAGTTGTAGTTGCGCAAAGGTCGGACGTCGCATCAGGTCGGGCTGAACACAGCTCGCCTGCAACTCTCGCAGCGTTGCGGTTTGTTCATCAGTGCCGTCGCAACACGCCAACAATTCTCTCAGCAGAATCCCGAACGCCTGAACCTCGATGCGTTCCAGCCGCCGCCCCGTATCCGCATCGGGGTAGAACGCCGCGGCACCAAAATCCCCCAGCAGACTTTCACCGCTTTCTTCCCACAGCACGTTGTGGGCGTAGAGATCGCCGTGGTTGATGCCGTGGGCGTGCAAATGACGGCAGGCGGAGGCGATGCCCCAGGCCATGCGCCGCAGGGTTTGCACGCTCAGCCGAGTGCCGTTGTAGACATCCCGGGTGCAGGATTCCAGGCTCGGTGGGCGGGCCAGGGTGAGGAAGCTCGGGGAGATCAACTGCATCACCAGCCCGCGCGCCTGCTGCGGATGGCCGAACACCTGGCCCTCGACCGGGATCAGGTTGGGGTGCTGGCCGGCCGCGATGCAGGCGGCCATTTCGTTCAACGGCGTGCCATCGCTGGTCAGCTCGCCTTTGTAGAGTTTGACGGCCACTTCCTGCGCGATGCCGTGCTCATTGAGCCACTGGGCTTGCTGAATCACCCCGGAAGCCCCTTCGCCCAGCAGCTTGTGCAAGGTCAGTTGCTGCCAGGGAATCTGGCGGATCGGTGCTTCGGTGTGAATGTCATTGAGCGGGTTGCCGGAGAAGGCCAGCCAGGCGAGGGAGGGCATCTGCAGCAGCCACTGGGGCAACTGGCGAATCTGGTTGGAAGCGATGCGCAGCAGTTCAAGGCGTGGGCAGTGTTGCAGGGACTGCGGCAGGTGCTGCAGGCGATTGCCCGCCAGCATGAGTTTTTGCAGGTGTTTGCACTGGCCGATTTCGTCCGGCAGCGACTCGATGCGGTTGTCGGTCAGCACCAGCGAGCGCAGGCCGGGCGGCAGGGCGCGGGGCGACACCTCGCTGATGCGGCAGGCCTTGAAGCCAATGAAAAACAGCTGCTCGCATTGGCCGATGGCTTCCGGCAGCCGCGTGAACGGGTTGTTGGAGCAAAAGAGAATCTTCAGGTGCTTGAGCCGGTGCAGATCGGCGGGCAATTCGGTCAGCTGGTTGCCGGTCAGGTTCAGCACTTCCAGCGAGTCGCTGAGGCTGAAGATCTCGTCAGGAAATGATGTGAGCCCGCAGCTGAGGTCCAGCCGCTTGATGCCCGCCAGCGTGCCGGCGCGCAGGTCTGCGAGGGTGTGCATAAGGGAGAGGCCCCAGAGTCCGTTTAGCCCGCCATCATAGCGAGTTGGCGGGATTTGCGCTCAACCCAGGCAGCGGTCGAGCAGCTGATGCATGCGTTGCAGGGTGGGCGCCGACTCGGCGTAGAGGATGCGATAGACCATCGGCGCGACCACGGCGTCGATCAGCTCATCGGCGGATGGGCTGCGTTCGCCGCGTAATTGCGCTCGATCAATGATGATTTGCAGCTGATCGCGAACGATGTTCAGGCACTTGCCTGAGCACAGGGTGGCGCTGCTGGCGACCACGTCGCGCATCATTTCGCGGCCCGGCGCCGAGCTGGTTTCTTCCAGATAGACTTCGACCCAGGTGCGCAGGTCGTCGCGCAGGTTGCCGCAATCCACGGGCTCGTCAGGGCGCAGGCGCTCGACGGCGGCATCGGCCAGCAATGAAGTGAGATCGCCCCAGCGACGGTAGATGGTCGACGGCGTCACGCCCGCGCGCGCCGCGATCATCGGCACGCTGAGCGCCGAGCGCTCCTGTTCCTGCAGCAGATCGCGCACTGCGGCGTGAATCGATGTCTGCACCCGGGCGCTGCGCCCGCCAGTGCGTATACCTTCTTTGATAGCCATGGAGCGGACCTTAACACAAAGTATTTGCTTTAAGCAGAATCTGCTCGCACACTCTCTAACGCAAATTCGTAGCTTTTGTGGTGTGCTTTTTCGGGAGAGTGTACTCGTGTCTGATTCTTTGCAGAACCCGCAACACGATGGTCGGGGCCGAGGTCACCTGGTTTACCTGGCGTTCGTGATGCTGTGCTTTTTCGCTGCCTCCAGCGCACCGACCCCGCTTTATCACGTCTACCAGCAGGCCTGGGGCTTTTCCTCGGCATTGCTGACGCTGATTTTCGCCGTGTATGCTTTGAGCCTGCTGGCGACGCTGCTGGTGTTCGGCTCACTGTCGGACTATCTGGGGCGGCGTCCGGTGATCTTCGCGGCGCTGGTACTGGAGATCCTGTCCCTGCTGCTGTTCATAGGCGCCACCGACGTCAGCTGGCTGATTGCCGCTCGCGTGTTGCAGGGCATTGCCACGGGGATCGCCACCAGCGCACTGGGCGCCGCGATGCTCGACACCTCGCAAACCCAGGGGCCGCTGATCAACAGCATCGCGCCGATGTTCGGCATGGCCTTGGGCGCGCTCGGCACCAGCGCTCTGGTGCAATACGCGCCGTGGCCGATGATGCTGGCGTATGCGTTGCTCCTGGCGGCGTTCGTCGGCCAGTTGCTGTACCTGTGGTGGGTGCAGGAAACCGTAACGCCGCAGCCCGGTGTGCTGAAAACCCTGAAACCTGCGTTGTCGGTGCCGACGCGAGCGCGCAGCACCTTGCTGCTGATATTGCCGGCGGACATCGCGGCGTGGGCGCTGGGCGGCTTCTTCCTGTCGCTGGCGCCTTCACTGCTGGCAGCGGCCACCGGTTCTACTTCGGTGCTCAACGGCGGCCTGGCCGTGGCCGCGCTGACCATCAGCGGCGCGATTTCGATCATGAACCTGCGTTTGAAAGCCCCACGACTGGCGCTGTTGGTCGGCTGCAGCTTCCTCGCCGCCGGGGTTTCGGTGGTGCTGGTGGCGGTGGATCTGGGCTGGCTCTGGCTGTTCTTCACCGGCACCGTGGTGGCAGGCATCGGTTTTGGCGCCAGCTTTCTCGGGGCGCTGCGTCTGTTACTGCCGCTGGCCCATGCTCACGAACGGGCGGGGCTGATGTCGGCGTTCCTGGCCTTGAGTTACCTGGCGTTCTGCATCCCGGCGTTGCTGGCAGGGTTGGCGGTCAAGACCGAAGGCCTGATCGTCACCACCAACGTTTACGGCGCCGTAGTGGTTGTGCTGGCCCTGCTGGCGCTGGGCGGTTTGCTGATGCGCCGCAACGCAGAGGCCAAAGCCGCCTGACGGGGCGTGGCGGACGCCTGAGCTTCTGCTAGTTTCTTTCCTGTGTTGTCAGCCCTCATAAAAACAATCACAGGGAACCACGGATGAATGACAGAAGCGCCGCGCGCGCAAGCGCGCATTACACCCGACATCATCAGCAGTCCATCGACACGCCTGAGACGTATTGGGCCGAACAGGCGCGGCAGGTGGCCTGGTATCACGCGCCCGAACTAACGCTGCAGGCCATGCCCGACGGCACCCATCGCTGGTTCGCCGACGGGCAGCTCAACAGCAGCTATCTGGCGCTGGACCATCAGGTAGAACTGGGGCGCGGGGATCAATTGGCGCTGATCTACGACTCGCCCGTCACCGATCATCAGGCCAGTTTCACTTTCCATCAGTTGCGCGATGAGGTCGCGCAACTGGCGGGTCTGCTGCGCCAAATGGGGGTGGAGAAGGGTGACGGCGTGATCATCTACATGCCAATGATCCCCCAGGCGGCCATGGCCATGCTGGCCTGCGCGCGGATCGGTGCCGTGCACTCGGTGGTTTTCGGCGGCTTTGCGCCCCATGAACTGGCCCTGCGCATCGATGACCTGAAACCCCGCTTGCTGCTCACCGCGTCCTGCGGCCTGGAGTTTGATCGGGTCATCCCTTACAAACCGCTGGTCGACAAGGCCCTGACCCTGACGCGCTTTGAGCCTGAACGCGTGTTGGTCTGGCAGCGCCCGCAATGCGTCGCGGGGCTGCAAGCGGGCCGGGATCTGGACTGGCAGCATGCGCTGGAAGCTGTCGAGCCGGTTGATCCGGTGCCGGTCTCGAGCCTCGATCCGCTGTACATCCTCTATACCTCCGGCACCACCGGCAAACCCAAGGGCATCGTGCGTGAAAACGGCGGCCATGCCGTGGCCATGCGCTACACCATGAATCAGGTGTACGGCCTGAGCGCGGGGGATGTCTGGTGGGGGATTTCCGATGTGGGCTGGGTGGTTGGCCATACGTTGATCGTGTACGGGCCGCTGATGGCTGGCTGCACGACGATTTTTTACGAAGGCAAACCGATCCGAACCCCGGATGCCGGTGCGTATTGGCGGATTGTCGAGCAGTACCGGGTCAATGCGCTGTTCTGCGCGCCGACCGCCATGCGCGCGATTCGCAAGGAAGACCCCGAAGGGCGGCTGCTTGAGGGGCGTGACCTGAGTTCGATCAGGCAACTGTTTCTGGCCGGAGAGAAACTCGATTCCAGCACCCATCAATGGCTCGAACAGCTCACCGGCAAACCGGTGCTTGACCACTGGTGGCAGACCGAAACCGGTTGGCCGGTAACCGCGCCGTGCCTGGGGCTGGAGGGACATGAACCGGCGCCGGGGTCGAGCAATCGCGCCGTGCCGGGCTATGCCGTTCATGTGGTCGACGAAGAGGGGCGCCTGCTCAAGCCGGGCGAGCAGGGCTCGATCGTCATCGCCTTGCCGTTGCCGCCGGGTTGCAGCCAGACGTTATGGGGCGATCATTCGCGCTACCTGCAGGCGTACTTGCAGGCCTACCCCGGCTATTACAACACCGGCGATGGCGGCTTCATCGATGAGCAGGGTTTCGTCTACATCATGGGTCGCACCGATGACGTGATCAACGTTTCGGGTCATCGGCTGTCCACGGGGGAAATGGAAGACCTGGTCGGCCAGCATCCCGCCGTCGCAGAGAGTGCCGTGATCGGCGTGCACGACGAGATCAAGGGCCATGTGCCGCTGGCGCTGGTGGTGCTCAAGGACGGGGTGGAGCAGGGCGCAGACGAGGTTCAGCGAGAGCTGATTGCGCGGGTGCGTGAACACATTGGCGCGCTGGCCTGTTTCAATCGGGTGGTCATCGTCAAGCGCCTGCCGAAAACCCGTTCGGGCAAGACCTTGCGTGCCGTCTTGCGCAAGATCGCTGACGGCGAGCCGTACACGGTGCCCGCGACCATCGACGACCCGGCGATTCTCGAGGAGATCGCCAGCGCTCTGGCTTGAGTAGAGAAATGCAGGAGATGTGTCACGGACGATACATTTCCTTCAAGTTGTCATGGCAATGGCCGACATGCTGGTCAGGACAACAACGATCCATTCAAGCATGGAGCTGCCATGACAGCGATTTCCTCGATCTCGGCCACGCAACCGCTGGTGGGTGCGAGCGCGGCGGCGACCACCCCGGTCGTCAGCGCGTTCGCCGAATCTGCAAGCACTGCTGCCTCACCCTCGTCGGTCGTCACCCTGGGTGAAGACACCCGCGTCGCCGACGCCCAGACCTACAGCGTGCGCAGCCTGTTCGCCAATGCCGCTGTGGCGCCTGCCTGGGAGTACACGCGGCAGGACAAGGTCTCGCTGAACATGATGGGCAACTTCAACACCACCTATGGCACTGCCCGCTTTCAAGGGCTGGGGGCGACGCTGCTCGCTCAACTGGCGCAGAACGGCCAGAACATTTCCCAGTCGGTGATTCGCTCAACCACCGGTTCCGCGCTTGAGCCTGCCGAGCTGTCAGCCGCCCAGGCCAAGTTGCACAGCGATGCGGCCGACAGCAGCATCACCCTGACGCTCAAGACTGCCAGCGGTAAAACCGTGCAGTTGAGCTTGTCGGCCAGCGATAACGGGCTGGCCGTCAAGGCTGACGTCAGTGGCGGTGAGCTGAGCGACGACGAACTTCAGGCCCTGGGCAAGATGGCCGACGGTTTTCAGGAGGCGATCGACGGTCTGAGCGCCAAACCGCCTCAGCTCAAGGTCGGCGCGTTGACCCAGTTCGACAGCCAGGTGTTTTCTTCGGTCGACCTGAACACCAGCCTCAAGCTGGACGACGGCAGCATCCAGACCTTCTCGCTGCAAGCTGACGAAAACCAGCGTACGGTCAAACTGAGCGGTGCCTCCGGGGACCTGAACCTGTCGGTGGATCTCAAGAACGCAGCGATCATCGGCAACAGCGACCAGCAGGAAAAGGCTCTGAACGGCTACGTCAGTCAGATCGAAGCAGCGCGCAAGCGTGGCGATGGCGATCCTGCGCTGCTGTCCATGTTCGAAGATGCGTTCAAGACCCTGCACAGCCACTACCCTGGCGTGCGCGAGTCGAGCGCGCCACAGACGGTCAACTCGATTCAGCTCACCAACACCGATCACGCCCTGCTCACAGGCCTGGCCGACTTCAGTGCATCCGTCAAAGAGAAGACCGAAGCCAGCAACCCGGCGCGCCCCGACGAGCTGGACAGCTTCGCCTATGATCTGTCGCAGAAAACCCAGGCCAAGGGCCGAGACCAGCTCAACCGCAGTCTGGTTCAGGACCAGCAATCGCACCTGTTCGCGTCCTACCACAAGCCGCTGACAGCGGGGCAAAAGCTGGAATTGAGCCGCGACCCTCAATCGCAGAACTACCTGTATTACGAGGTCAACGACTCGGCCAGCAGCAAGACCAGCATCGGTTATGACAAGGGCGCGCTGGTGCAGGCGTCTGTCACTCAGTCGGCGAGCCAGTCCACGCGCATTTCCAAATATGTGATGGGCCACCTGGAGAGCCAGACCCTGACTCCATTGTCGGCGAACAAGACCCGCAACTTCCTCAGCGTGCTGCAACAGGCGCTGCAGCAAGACAAGGAGGCGAAACAGGGGCGGGGGACTTCGACGCTGAAAGAGACCCTGGCGGGGATTCAGAGCCAGGTGTTGCTGCAGAACGATCCGGGCAAGCTCAATAGCTGATTCTGGTGATTATCCCCCTGTAGCAATCCGGCTTGCCGGCGGCGATCTGACAGACGCCACCGCCGGCGAGCCGTACTGTCAATCAGATCGGCTGCTTCAACGCCTGACGCGCCGCCTGGGCTGCCGGGTCATCCGCAGGCCCGACCACCGCATAGTTGTAACCCCCTCCTGACCAGTAATCGGCCTGCAACTCGCCGTCGCGGCGCGTCCCCGGTGACAGCAGGTGATTGTTCGCGCCCGGTGGACGGATGTAGAAGCTCAGCGTGCGGCCTTGCGCATCCTTGTACACCACCATCGCCGCCGCCCCCTGTTCGGTGCTGGTCAGGCGTCCGCTCACCGGTTTGAACCCCGCCGATTCCAGATCGGGCAGGCGATTGGCCTGGGCGAAGTTCTTGTCCAGCCACACCTGCACGTTGTTCGGCTTGGCGGTGTTCCAGTCACTGGCCATGTTGTCGTTGACGGCAAACATGCGATACGCCTGCACCGCGTCAGCCATGGGCAGCACGTTGTTGGCCAGGGTCATTTCACGGGCCTGCCAGCCGCTCAAGCCGCCGACGCTGACGGCGATCAGCAACACCGCGGCCATTGCCAGGTGGCGCGTGCGGTTGCGGCGCAAGCGCTGGCGGATGTAGGCCGGGTCCAGTTCCGGGTTCATGGGGCGATGCAGCTCGCCGCTGAGGCCTGCGCGCAGGTTTTGCGCGTCCAGCTGCCAGGCCAGCACCTGCCTGGCCATGTCCGGGTTGGCCGCCAGCCAGGTTTCCATGGTCAGTTGATCGGCATCGTTGAGCAGGCCGTCGACGTAGGCGTGCAAGTCGCGTTCGCTGGGGGGCAAGGTGATCATTTCAGTATCCGCAAGGCTGGGGTGGTGATTTCGCCTTCGCTGAGCAGGCGCAGGGCCTGACGCGCGCGAGACAGGCGGGACATGACGGTGCCCACCGGGACGTCGAGAATCTCTGCGACCTGGTTGTAGGTCAGGCCTTCGACCGTGACCCATAGCAGCAGGGCGCGCTGTTCGGTGTTGAGGCGCTCGAACGCCTGCAAGGTGGTCTGGGCTACCACCGTGCGCTCCACGGAGGGCTCGTAATGCTCCTCCTTGCCGCCGGTGAACAGCTCAAGCATGCGGCTGTATCGGCGCGAACGTCGATGGGCATCGAGAAATTGCCTATAAAGAATGGAGAACAGCCAGGCGCGCAGGTCGCCGTCCGGCCTTTTGCTGTCCCAGGCTGACAAGGCTTTTTCCAGGCTTGACTGCACCAGATCGTCAGCGCTGCTGTGATCGCGGGTCAGCGACACCGCAAAGCGGCGCATTCGCGGCAGCACTTCCCGGAGTTGATCGTCTACATCGTTCATGGGGTGGTTTCCAGGTCGATCGGCAGGATCGCTCGAATCGTAGACCTGCCAGACGCTTGCCAGTGCAGGTTATTCCGCTGCAGGAAAAATAAATATCGGCCGTTGGAATAAAGCATCCCGCTCTGCGTCACACCGCTACATCTATTGATAGAGGCCCCAGGCCCGGAGAATGACCGATGATTGACCGTGAGCCGCCGTATCCCCGCAAACCACCCCTGAGTACCCCGCAGAAACTCGTGCGCCTGGCCGGCATCGGCCTGGTGGTGCTGGTGGCTGCCGGGGCGTTTGCCTACGTCAATGGCAGCCTCGACCCACAACGTCTGACGCCGGCGCGCGTGGTCGATGTGTTCGAACACAACAACGGCATCCACCCCGGTTACCGCCGCAATCACCCCAAAGGCATCTGCGTGGCCGGTTACTTCGAGAGCAATGGCGCCGCGGCCAATCTGTCCAAGGCTCAGGTGTTCGCCAGCGGCAAGACCCCGGTGATTGGCCGTCTGGCCTCGCCCACCGGCAACCCGTATTCCCCGGACAGCGCGGCGCCGATCCGCAGTTTTGCCGTGCAGTTCACCCAGGCCAACGGCCAGCAATGGCGCAGCGGCATGAACAGCATGCCGGTGTTCCCGGTGGGCACGCCTGAGGCGTTTGTCGACCTGCAAAAAGCCACGGCGCCTGATCCCAAGACCGGTAAGCCCGATCCGGCCAAGCCGCCAGCGTTCTTCGCCGCGCACCCCGAAGCCCAGCCTTTCCTGGCCTGGGTCAAGACGGCCAAGCCGTCTGCCAGCTTCGTGACCGAAACCTACAACAGCATCAACGCCTTCGTGCTGGTCGATGGCCAGGGCAGGCGTCAGGCGGTCCGCTGGAGTCTGGTGCCTGAAGCCAAGGGCGACGCCCCGGCGCCGGATGCCAAGGATTACCTGCAGCAGGATCTCAGCGACAAACTCGCCAGCGGCCCGCAGCGCTGGAGCCTGGTGCTGACCCTGGCCAACGCGCAGGACCCGACCAACGACGCATCCAAGGTCTGGGCCGGTGAGCACAAGACTGTCAACGCAGGGACCCTGGTGGTGGAAAGCGACAGCGCGCAACTGGACGGCAACTGCCGCGACATCAACTACGACCCGCTGGTGTTGCCAAGCGGCATCGAAGGCTCTGACGATCCCCTGTTGGCAGCCCGCTCTGCGGCTTACGCCTCGTCCTACATGCGGCGCACCAGCGAAGTCGATCAGTTGAAAGCCACGCCTGCACAGGAGAAACAGCCATGAGTACGCCGACTACGCATTTCTCGCCGCTGGCCCGCGCGCTGCACTGGCTGATGGCGCTGATGGTCATCGCCATGCTGTTCATCGGAGCGGGCATGGTGGCTTCGGTGTCCGAACGCCACGAATGGCTGCTGAACCTGCACAAACCCTTGGGGATCGCCATTCTGGCGCTGGTCATCGTGCGTCTGATCGTGCGCTTGACCACGCGCACGCCAGCGCTGCCAGCCGATCTTCCTGCGGTGCAGGTGCTTGCGGCCAAGCTTTCGCACTCTCTGCTGTATGCGCTGATGCTGGCGATGCCACTGATTGGCTGGGCGATGATTTCGGCGGCGGGCGATCCGGTGATGCTGAGCAGTTCAGTGCGCCTGCCTTCGATTGTCGCCGCCCACGCGGAGACCTTCGCGTTCTTGCGCAAGGCTCATCGGTATCTGGCGTATCTGTTTTTCCTGACCATCCTCGCGCACCTGGCGGCGGCGCTGTTTCATGGATGGGTGAGGCGAGATGAGGTGCTCGATAGCATGTTGAGGGGTAAGACGCGGGGTTAGGTCAAGTTTTTTGTAGCAGCACGGCCGGGCGGCGTTCCGATTGCCGGCCGTGCTACTAAAGGGATTTGCGTCAGCCAGCCTTTCAGCGCAGAACCGAAACCATCTGCCCCAGCACGGTCAGCACATCCCGGGCCAGTTGCATCGAGCGCTTGCCCGACCAGCCTGTCACGACATCCGGCGCGTCGTCGTTGTCCTTGAACGGCATTTCCAGGGTGAGCGCCAGGCACTTGTAGCGCTCGCCGACGCTGTTGCAGGCCAGGTTCATGTTGGCCTTGCCCGGCGCGGCCTTGGGGTAGCCGTAGCGGGTCTGGAAATCTTGGGTCAGCCCGCTCAGGCGTGTGCGGAAGTCAGCTTCCAGGGCCTTCTGCTGTTCGGTGTAGCCCGGATTGCCTTCGCAGGCGGCGGTGAACACGTAGGGGATTTCCTCGTCACCGTGTACGTCGAGGAACATGTCCACGCCGTACTTTTCCATCTGCTCTTTGACGAAGAACACTTCCGGGCTCAGTTCCGGCGTCGAGTCCTGCCAGGCGCGGTTCAGGTCCTTGCCTTGAGCGTTGGTGCGCAGGTGGCCGTGGAAGGAACCATCGGGGTTCATGTGCGGCACCAGATACAGATCCGCCGAAGCGAGCAGGGCCTGCAGTTCGGCGTCGTTCTGTTGCAGGCGCTCGATCACGCCCTCCATGAACCACTCGGCCATGTGCTCGCCGGGGTGCTGCTGGGCGATGATCCATAGCTTGCGTTTGCCCGCTGCGCCGTCGCCTTTGCGCAACAGCGGAATCTCGCGGCCTTCAACGCTTTTGCCAGTAGCCAGCAACTCGGTGCCGGCCTTGTTCAGTGCCTGATCGATCAGCCAGTCGTGGCGCTCGCGGCTGTAGGGTTCGAAGTAGGCGAACCAGATCTGTGGTTGCTCGGGGGAGATTTCGAAATTCAGCGCTTTGCCATCGAAGCTGCTGGGCACGCGGAACCAGGTTTTCTGGTCGTACGATGCTGCGGCGTTGTAGCCGGTCCAGGCGCGGTTGTAGCTCGATTCGCTGGCGTTGGTCAGGCTGAAGGCGTGGGGCTGACCGACCTGCATGCCGTCGACCTTGAAGTGAAACCACTGGAAATGCGGGCTGCGGGTGTCCGGGCGAATGGCCAGTTGCACGTTCTGCGGGTTGCTCGCATCGAGCACGACGATGTTGCCACTGTCGAAGTCGCAGGTGATGGAAAGGGCGGTCTGAATCACGGAAAGGTCCTGAGTACGTTAATGCCGACGCAACGCCATTGAATGGCTGTTATGACCGCTACTTTACACGCATCACAAACCCGGACGGCGACAGAAACGGTTGACGATGGGACTCAGGTAAAGGCTTCGGCCGTGACCAAAAGGCTGCACAGGAACGCCGTCAGCATGAGCCAGCCGATGTACACCCGACGTTTGCGCCGATGCCAGCCGCTGGCGCCCATGACGGCCGCAGGGGCCTGAAGCCGACGCCACAAGCGTTCGGTGCTCTGGAAGGCCAGCAGATTAAGGGCGTTGGCGTCCAGCCAGTGACGGAATTCGATGCGCTGACTGGCGGTGGCGAGGGGGCTTTGCAGGTGTACGTACCAGCGCAGAGCCTGCAGATTGACGGCTTCGTCGTCGCTGCACTGCTCCAGCACACGCACCATGCAACGCTCAACGGACTGCACATCAGTCTCAAGCAAATGAGCGATGTCGGCGTAGGAGAGTTGATCGAGGCGGCTGAGCAGAAACACCTGCTGGGTGCGGCGCGGCAGCTTCTGGAGGCGACGGCGATAAGCGTCGGTTTCCAGGCTGACGGGCAGGGCAGGCTGGTGTGTAGGCAACGAAGACGGAGAAGAGAGCTGATGGGTCATGGCATATCACTCGCAGGTCATCCGTGGGCCATCCTGAGGGAGAGGAGTGGGGGCATCATCCGTGACGCGGACCGATGTTAGTGCGTATGAGATTCGTTCTCAAGTAAAAAGGTCTTTATTTCTGGATTTTTTACCCAATATATCGTTTTTGACCGCGTTGGCAGTTCAGCGCTCATTGTTCTTTTGCTATGATGCGCGCCATCGCAAAGTCGACCCTCTTCATTAGCCTGAAGAACGCAACACCCCGACCCAAGCAGTCAAAACGAATCAGACCCTTCAAGGGCACGAAAAAAAAGACCCGGCAAAAAGCCGGGTCAAAAACCGTGATTAGCCTGATGAGGAGATAATCCGGAAGCCGACCTAAGGCTTCTGGGTTACCCAACCGATCTCTCGATCGGTTGCGCTCAATAATAATCATTATCATTTGCACGTCAATGGTTTTTTTGCGTATTCGCGAAAAGATTTTTTGTACCCTGTGACACATCCCTTCGATTCTCAATCCAGCGGCAACTCTGTAGTGCGTTTGACCACGCTCATCGCAATGTTCGAATGCGCCTCTTGCACGTGCGGGCTTTGCAGCAGGTGGTCGCGCAAGAAGCGTTCGTAACTGGCGATGTCCTGAACCACGACCTTGAGCATGAAGTCCATGTCCCCCGCCATCGTGTAGCACTCCAGCACCTCGGGGTAGCCGGTGATGGCGTCTTCGAATTCGGTCAGATAGCGCCGCCCGTGGCCCGAGAGCTTCACATCGACGAATACCGTCATGGTCAGCCCCAGCTTGGCTGGGTTGAGCAGGGCGACCTTGCGCTCAATCACGCCTTCTTCCTGCAACCGATTGATCCGCCGCCAGCACGGCGACTGCGACAGCTCCACCCGCTCGGCGATTTCGGCGGCGGAGAGGTCGGCATCGTGCTGCAACAGGCGGAGGATTTTACGATCAATGGGGCTCAGCTTGACCTGCATGAATTGACCCTTTTTTGTTCTTGAATGGAAACAGGCATGCAGGATATGAGCAGATTTCGGCCAAATTAGAAAGAAAAAGCCTGCGCGGCACAGGCAGTATTGAGTCCGTGAGTGCCGGGTCCAACCGTCCCGGCGATCGAGCGGCAGGACCACGGCCCACAAGGCCTGCGACGCCACTGCTCGCCACATTCAAAACGCACTAATAAAAACAAAGGAGTGCCTGAATGTCTTTGGCTGATATTCGTCTGGACGATAAGTACCGACTCGCCACCGGCAATCTGTACCTGACCGGAACCCAGGCGTTGACCCGCTTGCCGATGCTGCAAAAACAGCGCGACGAGGCCCGTGGTCTGAACACGGCAGGTTTCATTTCCGGCTACCGCGGCTCGCCCTTGGGTAATCTCGACAAGAGCCTGTGGGACGCCAAGGATTACCTTCAAGAGAACGCCATCCATTTCCAGCCCGGGGTCAACGAAGAGTTGGCGGCCACGGCCGTTTGGGGCAGTCAGCAGGTCAATCTGTTTCCCGAAGGCAAATACGACGGCGTCTTTGCGCTGTGGTACGGCAAGGGCCCAGGCGTTGATCGCTGCGGCGACGTGTTCAAGCACGGCAACTCGGCAGGCTCGGCGAAAAACGGCGGGGTGTTGATCCTCGCGGGCGACGACCACGGCTGCAAATCGTCGACCATCGCCCACCAGAGCGAACACGCGTTCATCGCCTCGATGATCCCCGTGCTCAACCCGAGCAACGTTCAGGAAATTCTCGATTACGGCATCATTGGCTGGGAGCTTTCCCGTTACAGTGGATGTTGGGTGGCGATGAAAACCATTGCCGAAAATGTGGACTCTTCCGCTGTCGTCGAAGTCGATCCGCTGCGCATCGAAACGAAAATCCCCGAAGACTTCCAATTGCCCGAGGATGGCTTGCACATTCGCTGGCCCGATCCGCCGCTGGCCCAGGAAGCACGCCTCAACACCTACAAGATCTACGCCGCCCGCGCCTTCGCCCGCGCCAATAACCTGAACAAGGTCGTCATCGATTCGCCGCAGCCGCGGCTGGGCATCATCACCACCGGCAAATCGTATCTGGACGTGCGCCAGGCACTGGAAGAACTGGGCATTGACGAGGAGTTGTGCGCCTCAGTGGGTATTCGCGTGCTCAAGGTCGGCATGAGCTGGCCGCTGGAACCGGTGTCGGTTCACGACTTCGCTGAAGGCCTGGACGAGATTCTGGTGGTCGAGGAAAAACGCAGCGTCATCGAAGACCAGTTGACCGGCCAGCTGTACAACTGGCCAGTGGACAAGCGACCTCGTGTTGTCGGCGAGTTCGACGAAGAAGGGCGCTCATTGCTGCCCAACCTGGCCGAATTGACCCCGGCGATGATCGCTCGGGTGATCGCCAGACGCCTGGCTCCAATCTATTGCAGCCCGAAAATCGAAGCGCGCCTGCAGTTCCTGCAAGACAAGGAAAAGGCCCTGGCCGCGCCGCTGTTCAAGACTCAGCGCACCCCGCATTTCTGCTCCGGTTGCCCACACAACACCTCGACCAAGGTGCCGGAAGGCAGTCGCGCGCTGGCGGGGATTGGCTGTCACTACATGACCATCTGGATGGACCGGGAAACCGACACGTTCACCCAGATGGGCGGTGAGGGCGTGACCTGGATCGGCCAGGCGCCCTTCACCGAAACGCCCCACGTGTTCCAGAACCTGGGCGACGGCACCTATTTCCACTCGGGCCATCTGGCGCTGCGGGCGGCGGTGGCGTCAAAGGTCAACATCACCTACAAGATTCTCTACAACGACGCCGTGGCCATGACCGGCGGGCAGCCCATCGACGGCATCTTGCGGGTTGATCAGCTCAGCCGGCAGGTGTTCAACGAAGGCGTGCAGCGCATCGCGCTGGTGTCGGACGACCCGGACAAATACCCGAGCCGCGAGGCGTTTGCGCCCATCACCACCTTCCACCATCGCCGCGATCTGGACAGCGTGCAGCGCGAATTACGCGAGTTCAAAGGCGCCTCGGTGATCATCTACGACCAGACCTGCGCCACCGAGAAACGCCGCCGCCGCAAACGCGGCACCATGCTCGATCTGGACAAGCGCGCGATCATCAACCCGGCGGTGTGCGAAGGCTGCGGTGATTGCGGCGCAAAATCAGGTTGCCTGTCGATCTTGCCCAAGGAAACTGCGCAGGGGCGCAAGCGCGAGATCGACCAGAGCGCCTGCAACAAGGACTTCAGTTGCGTCGAGGGCTTTTGCCCAAGCTTTGTGACCGTGCACGGCGGCAAGCTGCGTAAACCTCAATTGCCGAAACAGGTACAGGCATTTGCCGAGCTGCCTGAGCCGACACTGCCGAGCCTGGATCAACCTTTCAACATTCTGTTGCCTGGGGTGGGCGGCACCGGCGTCACCACTGTCGGTGCAATGCTGGGGTACGCCGCGAATCTGGAAGGCAAGGGCTGCAGCGTGCTTGATCAGGCAGGGCTGGCGCAGAAGTTTGGCCCGGTGGTGAGCCACATCCGCATCGCCGCGCGTCAGGACGATCTGTTCGCCGTACGCATTGCGGCGGGTGAGGCGCATCTGTTGCTGGGCTGCGACCTATTGGTGGCTTCCGGCCCCGATGCGATTGCCAAGCTCAACAGCGCCAAGTCCCACGCCGTGGTTAACAGCCAGCAGACGCCGACTGCGGAATTTACTCGCAATCCGGACGCTGAATTCCCGGCCGACGCGATGATGCAGACCATTCGCGAAGCGGTGGGCGAGGACAATACCCACTTCGTGCCTGCCACCGATCTGGCCACCAAACTGATGGGCGACAGCATCGCCAGCAACCTGTTCATGCTCGGCTTTGCCTTCCAGAAGGGCCTGATTCCGCTGACCTCGGCAGCCATTGAAAAGGCCATCGAGCTGAACGGCGTGGCGGTCAATCTCAACCAGCAGGCGTTCCTGTGGGGCCGTCGTGCCGCGTTTGATCTGCCAGCGGTTCAGGCGGCGGCCAACCCTGAAGCGGTTGCGGTGTTCGAGCCAGAGGCCTTGAGCCTGGAGCAGCGCCTGGCCAACAACAGCAAAACCCTGGGCGACTATCAGAACCGTGCCTACGGCGAGCGTTACCTGGCACTGGTCTACAAGGTGCGCGAGGCCGAAATCCGTCTGTTCCCGGGTGAGCAACTGGCCCTGACGGAAGCGGTGGCGTTCAACTACTTCAAGCTGCTGGCCTACAAGGATGAGTACGAAGTCGCACGGCTTTACAGCAACGGCGAGTTCACCCGTCAGTTGCAGGCGCAGTTCGAAGGGGATTACCGCCTGGAGTTTCATCTGGCGCCATCGTGGCTGGCCAAGCGCGACCCCAACAGCGGCGCGCCGCGCAAACGCAGTTTCGGGCCGTGGATGTTGAAGGCGTTCGATGTACTGGCGAAATTCAAATTCCTGCGCGGCACTGCGTTCGACCCGTTCGGGCGCAGCCTGGAGCGGCGTCAGGAGCGCGAGTTGATCGACAGTTATGTAACTGATATCGAGCTGATCCTCAGTCATTTGACGGCCAACAATCGTCACACCGCCCTGAGCCTGGCGCGCTTGCCTGAGCGTATTCGCGGCTATGGCCACGTGAAGGAAAGCGCGATGAAAGCTGCGGCGCTGCAGGCTGCGCGGATGCGTCAGAGTCTGGTGAGTGGCGAGGTTGAGCTGCCGAAGTTGTATGAGGTGGCGGCTTAAGGTGTAAAAAAGCCGCGAGGATCAGTGATTCTCGCGGCATTTACAGATCTATACCGGTCACGGGCTCTGTGGGAGTGAGCAAGCTCACTCCCACAGTTCGCTGCAGCGGGCTAGATTTCGGTCAGTTCGACCAGCACGGTTCCTTCGCTGACCATCTCGCCTTCAGCGCAATACAGCGCGGCAACCGTCCCGGCCTGACTCGCGCGAATGCTGTGTTCCATTTTCATGGCTTCCAGCACCACCAGCGGCGTGCCAGCCTCCACTGACTGCCCAACCTCCACCAACACCCGCACGATGCTGCCGTTCATGGGCGCGCTGAGGCCGCCTTGTTGGGTATGGCTGGCTTCGACAGCGGCAATCGGATCGATGCGCGTAACAGCGTGCAACTCGCCCTGCCAACGCAGATACAGCGTGCCATCGCGCCGAATGGCCAGCGCCTTACGATGCACGCCGTCGTGCTCCAGGGTCAGATGCTCCCCCTGCAAGCGAACAGCGCTTGAAGCGCCACGCAGCGGCACTTTGCGGGTTTCGCCTGCGCAGCTCAGGTGCAATTCCACCTCGGCAGGCAGGCCGAGACGCAACCCTGTCACCCCGGACCAGGGTGAGTGAGGATCATCGTCACGCACCGGATTCGACGCGCTTTGGCGATAAGCCTCAGCCGCCACGTTCCAGAACGCATCGGACAAACCCTCCACCGGCGGCAGCAGATCCGCCTGATAGCGCGCAATGAAGCCAGTATACAGTTCAGCCTCAGCAAACGCAGGGTGCGCGATGATCCGGCGCAGAAACGCCAGGTTGGTGCGCAAACCAGCGATGGCGAATTCATCAAGCATGGCCAGCAAACGCAGGCGCGCCTGTTCGCGGTCCTCGCCCCAGGCGACGAGTTTGCCGAGCATCGGGTCGTAGAACGGCGAAATCTCATCGCCCTCAGCTACGCCACTGTCGACCCGACGGCCCGGTCCCGGCGCCGATTCGCGATACACCTGCAAGGTGCCGGTGGCGGGCAGGAAGTCATTGGCCGGGTCTTCCGCGTACAGCCGCACCTCGATGGCGTGGCCCTTGAGCGGCACCTGATCCTGGGTGATCGGCAGGGGTTCGCCTTGGGCCACGCGAATCTGCCAGGCCACCAGATCAAGGCCGGTAATGGCCTCGGTAACCGGGTGCTCGACCTGCAAGCGCGTGTTCATCTCCATGAAGAAGAACTCGCCGCGAGCATCCAGCAGAAACTCCACCGTGCCCGCACCGACGTAGCCGATGGCCTGGGCTGCACGCACCGCCGCTTCGCCCATGGCCCGGCGCAGTTCGGGGCTCAGGCCGGGGGCAGGGGCCTCTTCGACGACTTTCTGGTGGCGGCGCTGAATCGAACAGTCGCGTTCGTTCAGATACAGGCAGTTGCCGTGCTGGTCGGCGAAGACCTGAATTTCCACGTGGCGCGGCTTGAGCACGTACTTTTCCACCAGCATGCGCGAGTCGCCGAATGACGACTGCGCTTCACGCTGCGCCGAGGCCAGGGCGTCAGCCAGATCCTCATCGCGCTCGACCACCTTCATGCCTTTACCGCCGCCACCGGCCGTGGCCTTGAGCAGCACCGGGTAGCCGATGCGCGCTGCAGCTTCGCGGAAGGTGGCGGCGTCCTGGGCTTCACCGTGGTAACCCGGCACCAAGGGCACGCCGGCGGTTTCCATCAGGGATTTGGCCGCCGATTTGCTGCCCATGGCGTCGATGGCCGAGGCGGGCGGGCCGAGGAAAATCAGGCCGGCCTGCTCGACGGCGCGGGCAAACCCTGGGTTTTCCGAGAGAAAGCCGTAGCCCGGATGAATCGCCGAGGCGCCGCAGGCTTTGGCGGCGGCGATTAATTTGTCGATTTGCAGGTAACTGTCGGCAGCCTTGCTGCCGCCCAGGTCGACGGCGAGGTCGGCCTCCCGCACGTGGCGCGCGTTGCGATCGGTGGCGCTGTGAACGGCCACGGTGGTCAGGCCCATGGCCTTGGCCGTGCGCATCACGCGGCAAGCGATTTCGCCGCGGTTGGCCACCAGCACAGACGTCAGGACAGTATTGTTCGGGCCGCTCATCAGCATGATTCTCCTTTGTTACTGAGGGCTGCGCGCCAGGCCGGTTCGCGTTTGTGCAAAAAGGCGCGCAAGCCTTCCTGGCCTTCGGGGCTGACGCGGATGCGCGAGATGGCGTTTTCGCAATAGCGGCGCAGGGCAGGGCTCAGCTCGCCGTGGCCGACTTCACGCAGAAGCTCCTTGCTGACGCGCATCGCCTGCGGGCTGTTGAGCAGCAGATTGGAAACCCACTGCTCGACCTGCTGTTCCAGTTCGGCGCTCGGGTAAGACTCAGCCAGCAAGCCGATCTCCCGCGCCCGCTGGCCGTCGAAACGCTCGGCGGTCAGGGCGTAGCGGCGGGCGTGGCGCTCGCCGATGGCTTGGGTGACGAAGGGGCTGATCACCGCCGGCGCCAGGCCGATCTTCACTTCCGAAAGGCAGAACTGCGCATCGTCAGCGCCAATGGCCATGTCGCAGCAACTGATCAGACCCAGCGCGCCGCCATAGGCTGCGCCTTGCACCACGGCAAGCGACGGCAGCTTGAGTTTGGCGAGGTTGTACATCAGCTCGCCCAGCTCCCGGGCGTCGCCCAGGTTGGTGTTGTAGTCCAGGTTGGCGGATTCCTGCATCCAGGCCAGGTCCGCGCCTGCGCTGAAGTGCCTGCCGCGTGCGCGCAGCAGCATGAAGCGCAGGCTGGCGTCGCCCTGAATACGGTCGAGGGCGATGATCAGCTCACGGATCATCTGGGCGTTGAAGGCGTTGTTCTTTTCCGGGCGATTGAGCCACAGGGTGACGAAACCGCGCGGGTCGTGTTCGAGTTCCAGGGTGTCGAAATCGGTCATGGTCAGATCCTCAGGTCACATGCGGAACACGCCGAAGCGGGTCGGTTCGATGGGGGCGTTGAGGGCGGCGCTGATGGCCAGGGCGAGGATGTCGCGGGTCTGCGCCGGGTCAATCACGCCGTCGTCCCACAAGCGGGCGCTGGAGTAGTAGGGGTGACCCTGATGTTCGTACTGGTCGAGGATCGGTTGTTTGATCTCGGCTTCCTGCTCGGCGCTGAAGGACTGGCCGCTGCGTTCGGCCTGCTCGCGCTTGACCTGCACCAGCACGCCTGCAGCCTGTTCGCCACCCATCACGCCGATGCGCGCGTTGGGCCACATCCACAGGAAGCGTGGGTCGTAGGCGCGGCCGCACATGCCGTAGTTCCCGGCGCCAAAGCTGCCGCCGATGATCACCGTGAACTTGGGCACGTTGGCGCAGGCCACGGCGGTGACCAGCTTGGCACCGTGCTTGGCGATGCCGCCGGCTTCGTATTTCTGGCCGACCATGAAACCGGTGATGTTCTGCAGGAACAGCAGCGGAATGCCGCGCTGGCAGGCCAGTTCGATGAAGTGCGCGCCTTTCTGCGCAGCCTCGGCGAAAAGGATGCCATTGTTGGCGAGGATCGCGATCGGGTAGCCGTTCAGGTGCGCGAAACCACAGACCAGAGTGGTGCCGAACAGCGCTTTGAATTCATCGAAGACCGAGCCGTCCACCAGGCGCGCGATCACTTCGCGCACATCGAATGGCTGTTTCGGGTCGGCGGAAATCACGCCATACAGCTCATCGCTGGGGTACAACGGCGCGACCGGGGTGCGCAGTTGCAACTGGCCCTGCTTGCGCCAGTTGAGGTTGGCGACGCTGCGCCGCGCCAGTTCCAGCGCGTGTTCGTCGCTGTCGGCGTAATGGTCGGCCACGCCGGAAATCTTGCAGTGCACGTCGGCGCCGCCCAGGTCTTCGGCACTGACCACCTCACCGGTAGCAGCTTTCACCAACGGCGGGCCGGCGAGAAAGATCGTTGCCTGCTGACGCACCATGATCGCTTCATCGGCCATGGCGGGCACGTAGGCGCCGCCTGCGGTGCAGGAACCCATGACCACGGCGATCTGCGGGATGCCCTGGGCGCTCATGTTGGCCTGGTTGAAGAAGATGCGCCCGAAGTGCTCGCGATCAGGGAACACCTCGTCCTGGCGCGGCAGGTTGGCGCCGCCGGAGTCCACCAGATAGATGCACGGCAGGCGATTCTGCTGAGCGATGGTCTGGGCGCGCAGGTGTTTTTTCACCGTAAGCGGGTAGTAGGTGCCGCCTTTGACCGTCGCGTCGTTGGCGATGATCATGCATTCGACGCCCTCGACCCGGCCGATCCCGGCGATTACCCCGGCTGCGGGGACGTCTTCGCCATACACGCCGTGGGCGGCGAGCTGGCTGATTTCAAGAAACGGCGAGCCGATGTCGAGCAGGCGGTTGATGCGCTCGCGGGGCAACAGTTTGCCCCGCGAAGTGTGCCGTTCCTGGGCCTTGGGTCCGCCGCCCTGATACACCTGAGCGAGCAGGGTGTGCAAGGCGTCGACCTGGGCGCCCAGGCTTTCGCTGTTGGCGCAGAATTCCGCCGAGCGCGGGTTGATGCGGGTGTGCAGGGTAGTCATGCAGCCTCCGATGCGCTCAGCGGGTTTCGTTGAACAGTTCGCGACCGATCAGCATGCGACGGATCTCACTGGTCCCCGCGCCGATTTCGTACAGCTTGGCGTCGCGCAACAGACGTCCGGCAGGAAATTCATTGATGTAGCCGTTGCCGCCTAGGATCTGGATCGTGTCCAGCGCCATCTGCGTCGCGCGTTCGGCGCTGTAGAGGATCACCCCGGCCGCATCCTTGCGCGTGGTCTCGCCGCGCTCACAGGCCTGAGCCACGGCGTAGAGGTAGGCGCGGCTGGCGTTGAGCTGGGTGTACATGTCGGCGACCTTGCCCTGAATCAGCTGGAATTCGCCGATGCTCTGGCCGAACTGTTTGCGGTCGTGAATGTAAGGCAGCACCACGTCCATGCAGGCCTGCATGATCCCGGTCGGGCCGCCGGAGAGCACGACGCGCTCGTAATCGAGCCCGCTCATCAGCACCTTCACGCCGCCGTTGAGGGCGCCCAGCAGGTTTTCTTCCGGGACTTCCACGTCATCGAAGAACAGCTCGCAGGTGTTCGAGCCGCGCATGCCCAGCTTGTCGAACTTGTTGCTGCGCGAGAAACCTTTCCAGTCGCGCTCGACAATGAACGCGCTGATGCCATGGGCGCCTTTTTCCAGATCGGTCTTGGCGTAGATCACATAGGTGTTGGCGTCGGGCCCGTTGGTGATCCAGGTCTTGCTGCCGTTGAGCACGAAGCGGTCACCGCGTTTGTCGGCGCGCAGTTTCATCGACACCACGTCGGAACCGGCATTGGGCTCGCTCATGGCCAGCGCGCCGATGTGCTCGCCGCTGATCAGCTTGGGCAGGTAGCGGGCTTTCTGTTCAGGGTTGCCGTTGCGGTTGATCTGGTTGACGCAGAGGTTGGAGTGCGCGCCGTAGGACAACGCCACCGACGCCGAGCCCCGGCTGACTTCTTCCATCGCCACCACGTGCGCCAGATAACCCAGGCCCGCGCCACCGTATTCCTCACCGACCGTGATGCCGAGCAGACCCATCTCACCGAACTTGCGCCACATGTCGGCGGGAAACAGGTTCTCCTTGTCGATTTGCGCCGCGCGCGGGGCCAGTTCCGCGGCGACAAAGGCCTGCACCTGGTTACGCAGCATGTCGAGGGTTTCGCCAAGACCGAAATTCAGGGTGGGGTAATTCATGAGGCTGCGTTCCCTTATTGTTTTTGGAGGGGCTGTCGGATGGCAATAATCTGTATCACCTTTACGTTAACGTAAACCTGAGAGCGAGAGGATGTCAACGAGTGGAGGAGTGAGTGTTAGATAAATACGATCGCTTCTGGCGACGGCGTAGGAGCCACCGGGGTGGCGCTCCACCTTGCTCGCGATCTGGCGCGAAGCGGCAGCAGAACCGGCCGGTTGCGCTTTGTCAGGTAAACCACAAGTTCAGGTTTTGCTGCCGCTTCGCAGCAGATCGTCGGCAAGCCGGACTCCTACGCCTTTGGCAGAAGCGGGGTAATGGGAGGCATAGGGGATTTTACAAACGCCAGACAGCACGAAGGGGAGCCAGGGCTCCCCTCCAAGTTATTTTAGTTGCATGCTCTTTTTTGTTTTTAGGCGGCCTGTTGTTGTTTTTGGTGGCCAGACCTTTTTTGCTTTTTGAGCGACCCCCATCCGGGGTCAAGAGCAAACGTATTTTTTTGAGCGCTGATGCTGCCTTGATCTTGCGATTCATCCGGTACGGGAGCGACCTGAAGGTCGTTTTATTGTTCTCTGCCCGGTCGAGAAGCCTGAGCCTCACAAAGCGATCCACTCCAAAAAAATCAGTTAGCTGCGTCTCTGTCCGTCTTGTTCTTGTTATGTCAGAGCCGATACGTCTTGTTTTTATTGGGTTACTGCGATTTTTTATTTTTGTTGTACGTAAGACATAGCAGAAGCCATGCCAGTTTTTACGATTGCCCGAAAACCGGGGCCTGCAGAGAAACGGCCCAATCAGCTCATCGCTGAAATCATGACCGGGTGTTTCCGTGTTACCCGTTTCCCGCGCTTCAATGCCGAGCAGGGTAACACTGTGTGACAACTTGTCGCACATCAGCCCGACAAACGTGCCTTTGCCACACGTGAGCCGTTGGCACGGCCCAGCACGTCGCTGATGCGTTGGCCGGCGGCAATCAGTCGGTCGAGATCGACCCCGGTGTCGATGCCCAGGCCGTTGAGCATGTACAGCACATCTTCCGTCGCGACATTGCCTGTAGCCCCTTTTGCATAAGGGCAGCCGCCCAGGCCTGCGACCGAGCTGTCGAATACCTGGATGCCTTCCAACAGGCTTGCATAGATATTGGCCAGCGCCTGTCCGTAGGTGTCATGGAAGTGCCCGGCCAGTTTGCCGCGGGGAATCTGCCCGGCCACAGCGTCGATCAATTCTCGGGTAGCGCCCGGTGTACCGGTGCCGAGGGTGTCGCCCAGTGACACTTCGTAACAGCCCATGGCGTACAGCTCGTTGGCCACCGAAGCCACATGTTTCGGCGCCACGGCGCCTTCATAGGGGCAGCCCAGCACGCAGGACACGTACCCGCGCACCTGAATGCCATGCAGACGCGCGGCCTCCATGATCGGCAGAAAGCGATCGAGGCTTTCGCTGATCGAGCAATTGATGTTGCGCTGGGAAAACGCCTCGGACGCTGCGGCGAATACGGCGACTTCTTTGACGCCTGCCGCCAGCGCATCTTCGAAACCGCGCAGGTTGGGCGCCAATGCGGCGTAGGTCACCTCGGCCTTGCGCTGAATGCCGGCAAACACCTCGGCGGAACCGGCCATCTGCGGCACCCATTTGGGCGAGACAAAACTGCCGACCTCAATGTAGGAAAGGCCAGCGTCGGTAAGGTCGTCCACCAGCCGGACCTTGTCCGCCACCTCGATGGGGCGGGATTCGTTTTGCAGGCCATCGCGGGGGCCGACTTCGACCAGGCGTACGCGTTGAGGGAGCAACATGGCAGGGTTAACCTCGATTCGTATTCAGTTACGTGATTTATCTTTTTGTTTTTAAACGGAATGACTTAGAGCGGCCTTGCAACGCTCTTCGGCTGTGTCCAGTTCCAGCTGCATCTGCTGAATGTCGAGCAACTGCTGATCCAGCTGCGCGCGGCGTTCGGCAATTTTTTCCAGCATGGTGGTGAGCTGCTTCTGGTTGTCGCCGGTGGGGTCGTAGAGGCCGATCAGGTCGCGGCATTCGGCCAGGGAAAAACCGATGCGCTTGCCCCGCAGGATCAGCTTCAGAGTGACCTTGTCCCGTGCCGAATAGACACGCTCCAGCCCGCGCCGTTCGGGGCTGAGCATGCCTTGCTCTTCATAAAAGCGAATGGTGCGGGTGGTGATGTCCAGCTCGCGGGCGAGGTCTGAAATGCTGTAGGTCGGGTGGCTCATGGGAAGGCTCGAACAGTGGACGCGTCGGGCTAACGTACGGCGACCTTGACGTTAACGTCAAGGCGTCTGCATTCAGTGCGCTCCTACGGGGAACAGTTACCTGACTATCTCTTCCAACTGCTTTTCCAGCTTGCGTTCCTGCGCCACCACTTGCTGGCACAGCTCGATGATCTGCTCGCGCATCCAGCGGTTGGCCGGATCCTGGTCGGTGCTTTCATGCCAGTACAAGTGAGTTTCCACACTCGGTACATCATTGACCGGCAGGTGCACGAAGTGCAGGTCGTTGCGGCGGGCGAAGCGCTCCGGAACGGTCATGACCATGTCGGTCTGATGCAGCACCTGGGAGGCCATCAGGTAATGCTGCGAACGCAGAGCAACCTTGCGCTGGATGCCCATCTTGCCCAATGCCAGGTCCACGTAGCCCAAACCGCTGCGACGGCTGGAAATGTGGATGTGCGCCACCGACAAATAGTCATCAAGGGTGATCGAGCCTTTCTGCGCCAGTGGATGGCCCTTGCGCATGGCACAGACGTAACTGTCTTCCATCAACTTGACGTGGCGCACCTGCGGGTCGGTGTTGAGCGGCGCATCCACGGCAAAATCCAGACGCCCCGCGGCGAGTTCCTTGGTGGTTTCCCGACGTTTGGACAAGAAGCTTTCGATGGTCACCGCCGGGGCCAGGCGGCGCAAGCGCTGGAACAGCGCGGGCAGGATGATCGCCTCGGTCAGGTCGGTCATGCTGATGCGGTAGTTCTTGTTCGCCTGCTGGGGGTTAAAAATGCGGCTTTCCTGCACCGACGCCCGCAGCAGCGACAGGGCGTTGCGCACCGGGCCGATGATGTTCTGCGCCATGGGCGTTGGCACCATGCCTTGGGCGGTGCGCACGAACAGCGGGTCGTTGAAGGTTTCCCGCAGGCGGGCCAGGGCGTTGGATACGGCGGGCTGGGTGATGCCGACGATCTGACCGGCGCGGGTCAGGTTGGCTTCAGTGTAGATGGCGTCAAAGACAATAAAGAGATTGAGATCGACCTTGCTCAGGTTCATTGCTGTGCGCCTCACGCTGTTTTTGTTGTTGGGACTTTCGTGCAGAAAGGGGCCGATCATATATCAGTGATGAATGTTAATACACGCCGAGAATAGGTTAGATAAATGGAGAGGCCTCATCTAGCATCCTCGTCATGTCTTGAAACACCTCATCAGAAGGTAACTGCCCATGGATTTCGCTTACTCCCCCAAGGTCCAGGAACTGCGCGAGCGCGTCACGGCGTTCATGGACGCCTATGTCTATCCGGCCGAGCCGGTATTCGAGCGTCAGGTGGCCGAAGGGGATCGCTGGCAGCCGACCGCAATCATGGAAGAGCTCAAGGCCCGGGCCAAGGCCGAGGGCCTGTGGAACCTGTTTCTGCCAGAGTCGGAACTGGGGGCGGGACTGAGCAACCTGGAATACGCACCACTGGCCGAAATCATGGGCCGTTCGCTGCTGGGGCCTGAGCCCTTCAACTGCTCAGCGCCCGACACCGGCAACATGGAAGTGCTGGTGCGTTACGCAACGCAAGCCCAGAAACAGCAGTGGCTGGAGCCGTTGTTGCGCGGGGAAATCCGCTCGGCCTTTGCCATGACCGAACCGGATGTCGCCTCATCGGACGCCACCAACATGGCCGCCCGCGCCGTGCGCGACGGCGACGAGTGGGTCATCAACGGCCGTAAATGGTGGACCTCCGGCGCCTGCGATCCGCGCTGCAAAATCATGATCTTCATGGGTCTGAGCAACCCTGACGGCCCGCGCCACCAGCAGCATTCGATGATTCTGGTGCCCACCGATACGCTTGGCGTGAAAATCGTGCGGCCACTGCCGGTGTTTGGCTATGACGACGCACCTCACGGTCACGCCGAAGTGCTGTTCGAAAACGTCCGCGTGCCCTACGAAAACGTACTGCTGGGCGAAGGCCGGGGCTTCGAGATCGCTCAGGGACGTCTTGGCCCAGGCCGCATTCACCACTGCATGCGTTCGATCGGCATGGCTGAACGGGCGCTGGAACTGATGTGCAAACGCTCGGTGCAGCGCACGGCGTTCGGTCGTCCGCTGGCGCGTCTGGGCGGCAACATCGACAAGATCGCCGACTCGCGCATGGAAATCGACATGGCGCGCCTGTTGACCCTCAAAGCGGCCTACATGATGGACACGGTCGGTAACAAAGTCGCCAAAAGCGAGATCGCGCAGATCAAGGTCGTCGCCCCGAACGTGGCCCTGCGGGTGATCGACCGGGCGATCCAGATCCACGGCGGCGCGGGGGTGTCAGGGGATTTTCCGCTGGCCTACATGTACGCCATGCAGCGCACGTTGCGTCTGGCGGACGGCCCGGACGAAGTGCACCGCGCGGCGATCGGCAAATATGAAGTGGGCAAATATGTCCCTAAAGAGCTAATGCGCAGCGAGCATCGCTGATTGCTCAACTCCGCTATCGCCGGGTCACTCCACCCACACCTCGACCCGGCGATTCTTGATCCGTCCCTCATCGACATCGTTGGCCGCTACGGGCATTTCGTCGCCGAAACCGCGCACATCGCGCAGGATCACGTCGTCTTTGAGCAACTCCCGCCGCACCGCCATCGCACGCAGCTTCGACAGCAACTGCGCCCGCGCCGGATCGCTCTTCGCATCGCCAAAGCCCACCAGCGTGACCTTCTGATTGAGTTTGTCGTGAGCCTTCAGGTACTCGACCACCCGCTTTAGGTCCAGCCGCGCCTTGGTGTCCAGCGTGGCGCTGCCTTGGGCGAAGCGGAAATTCACTGACAGCCGCTCGGCCTCACGGGTCAGGTTCTGGTAATCCGCAGGCATTTCCGAGGTGGCGCGCACCTTCATCGCCTGCACGGTCTGCGCGACAAAGCCGTTCTGCGCGACGATGGACTGCCCCTGCGGGCTCTGGGCGAAGCGCACCAAGGCTTTGGCCCAGCGCTGTTTCGAGTCGGGCGGCAGGTAGAAGTACAGGCGTCGCGACAAGGGGTAGTCTTCGGTTGCGATGAGGCTGATGGTGGGCAGCATCGGTTTCGATTCGCCATCGACGATTGCCACCGCCCGGGCCCGGCGCACGTACGGCAGACCGATGAAACCGATGCCTTGGCGGTCCTGGCTGACGTCATCGGACAGCGCTTCGCTGGATTCGAAACGCTTCGCGTCCTGGGCCAGCTTTTTGCCGGATTTGGCCAGCACCAGCTGATTAAATGTGTCGAACGTGCCGGATTGTTGATCGCGGGCGTACAGATGAATGGCGCCACCCTTGCCCCCCAGTTCTTCCCAGTCACGTATCTCACCGGAAAACACCTTGGCCAGTTGCGCGATGCTGAGTTCGCGCAACGGGTTGGCCGGGTGGAGGATCACCGCAACGCCATCGATGGCGATGACTTGCTCGGCATCATGGCCACGCATGTCGCCCAGGCTACAGAGCTCGCTGACTTCGCTGTCCTTGATCGGGCGCGACGAGGCAGCAAGGTCTGCCTGACCGGCCTGGAGGGCTGCAAAACCGGTACTGGAACCATGGGCGGCTACGTCGATGCTGACCTGCCCAGAAGGCAGGCGTCCGACAATGCGTATTTCATTGGGTTTGGCGCCGCGTTGCTGCTCAATACCTTGCGCGCCTTGCTGAGCCAGCAGGCCCATGACCAGCGCAGGCCCCAGCTGTGCGCCAATAGTGTTTGAGCCCTGAATGCGTAGCGCGGGCGTGCCGTCGGCAGGCGCGGGCAGGGTGGCGGCACAGGCCCACAGCGGGAATATGAAGGTTAGAAGCGCTGCAGGAAGGGAGCGGAGAAGGCGGGTGCGCTGCATGGGCGGCATCTTATTAATGGCCGAAAGTGGCCGGAGAATAAGACAGATGCGTTACAGCGATATGACGAAAGATATTTGCCGGAACCGGCGTTTGCGGTCGTCCGGCTTGCCGGCGGTGGCGAGATTGCGAACGCTGCCGCCGGCAAGCCGGAATGCTACAGAGTTGATCTATACGGGATCAGCTCAATTCAAGCCAAATCGGCGCATGATCCGAGGGTTTTTCCATGCCGCGCAGATCGTAATCCACACCGGCCGCCTTGATCCGTGGCTGTAGCCCGTGGGAAGCCAGAATCAGATCAATGCGCAGGCCACGCTTGGGCTGGTCCTCGAAACCTCGGCTGCGGTAGTCGAACCAGCTGAATTGATCGATCACCTCTGGATACAGATGACGGAAGCTGTCCACCAGCCCCCAGTTCTTCAGTTTGGCCATCCATTCGCGCTCTTCCGGCAGGAAGCTGCACTTGCCGGTTTTCAGCCAGCGCTTGGCGTTGTCCGGGCCGATGCCGATGTCGCTGTCTTCCGGGGAGATGTTCACGTCGCCCATGACCACCAGCGGCTGGTCATTGCTGAAACGTGTTTCCAGAAGTTGCTGAAGATCGGCATAGAACTTGGTCTTGGCCGGAAATTTGGTCGGGTGGTCGCGGCTTTCACCTTGAGGGAAATAACCGTTCATGATCGTCACCGGCAGGCCGTTGCGATCGGCGAACGTGCCCCAGATGAAGCGCCGCTGAGCGTCCTCGTCGTCGGTGTCGAAACCCTTGTGCAGGCTCAGTGGCGCCTGGCGTGAGAGCAAGGCGACGCCGTAGTGGCCTTTCTGGCCATGGAAGTGCACGTGGTAGCCCAACGCTTCGATCTCAGCCTGGGGAAACTGGTCGTCCGAGACCTTGGTTTCCTGCAGGCCGATGACGTCAGGTTGGTGTTTTTCAATCAGCGCCGCCAGTTGATGCGGGCGGGCGCGCAGGCCGTTGATGTTGAAAGACACAATTTTCATAGACGGCAGTCCTGGCAAAAATCAAACAGCGATGCTAGCCGACCTGCCTGTCGACGGCCAGCGCTGCACGCCATCGACCTTGGCGGTGGGCTGCTACGCTGAGTGAAACGACCGGACAATTCGCTGGAACTGTCGTTGCAGGCTGCCACTCGAACCCTTGACGCTACACGGCTTGCCTACCATCGCGAATCCGCCCGAACGAGGCGGTCGGTCACTGAAAGGAACTCGATCCCATGCCTGAAACCGCCCACGCACCGGCCCAGATCCGCCAACTGGACAGCGGCTACTCTCGCGAGTCGCGCTCGCTGCTGTATCAGGCTTATCGGCATGAGCCGAGCTTCGCTTATCTGTTCGAATCCGGGCGCTCGGGCTATGAACAGCGAGTGCGCGCAACCATTCGCGAGCTGGTCAAACAGCATTTTTTGCAAGACATGCCAGCCCTCGGGCTGTTCGTTGAAGACCGCCTGGTGGGCGTGGCCCTGATCGCACCGCCACAGCGTCGCCTGGGCATCACCGAAAGCTGGGCGTGGCGTTTGCGCATGGTGATGGGCACGGGCTTGCGTTGCACCCAGCGTTACTTGGAGTACTACCAGGCCGTGTTGGGCTGCCTGCCGTCAGACGCCGTGCATGTGCTGCCGCTGTTCGGCATTCATCCCGATTTTCAGGGCCAGCATTACGGCGAACAACTGCTGCAGGCGCTGCATGACTGGTGCGCGGTGGATGAGCATTCCGAGGGCATCGTCCTGGACACCGGCAACGGACATTATCTGGAGTTCTACAAGCGTCAGGGGTATGAGGAAATCGGCGAAATTGCTGTAGGACCTATTCGCGACCACGTGTTTTTTCATCCCAACCCCCAGGTTTCATTGGGTTCGATGGCTTGAACAGCGGGAACTTCAATCCTTTTGCGGGTTCCAGAAATCCCCGCCGTACGTGTTAGCATCCGCGCCTATGAAGTTTCCCGGTCGATTTACCAGCGGTTTTCTCCTGATGTTGTCCAGCTGTGCGGCGTTCGCCGATACACAGTTGGATGTGCGGATCAAACCCTCCAACTCCGAGCTCAAATCCAACATTGAAGGGTACGTGGGCAGCCTCGGCGAGCGCGACGAGCAAGCCCTCGAGCGGTTCAGCGTGGGCGCCGTCGAGCAGGCGCAGAAAGCCGCCCAGGCCCTTGGCTACTATCAGGCGCAGATCGACAGTGAGGTCAAACGCATTGATAAGGGCCTTCACCTGGTCCTGACCGTGCAGCCGGGCGAGCCGGTGCACCTGCGTAATGTCACGGTACGCATCGAAGGCCCAGCCAGTCAGCTCAAGGCCTTCAAAGTCCCCAAAAGCGACGCGCTCAAATCCGGTGCGGTGCTCAACCACGGCTACTACGACGACGCGAAAAAGCTGATCCAGAATCAGGCCGCGCGTTACGGCTTCTTCAACGGCCGCTTCGTGACCCAACGCTTGCTGGTCGACCCTCGTGCAGGGGTGGCGGACATCGAGCTGGTCTACGACAGCGGGCCGCGTTTCTCGCTGGGCAAGGTCACCTTCAGCGGCGATGCCCCCTTCGATGAAGACCTGCTGCGGCGCATGGTGCCGTTCAAGCAAGACACCCCTTACGATTCCGAATTGATCGCCGAACTCAATCAGGCCATGCAATCGAGCGGCTATTTCGAGGGCGTGCGCGTCGATGCTTCGCCCACCGCCGCCCAAGGTCAGGTGATCCCCGTCGATGTCCAGTTGCAGACTCGCAAGCCGCGCACCATGGGGCTTGGCGTGGGGTACTCAACCGACGTAGGGCCACGGGTAAAGGCCAACTGGACGCGGCACTGGGTCAACCCTCAGGGCCACAGTTACGGCATCGAATCAGAACTCTCGGCGCCCCGGCAGAACGTCGGGCTGTTCTACGACATCCCGCTGGACCCGCCGCTGACAGACAAACTGCGCTTCGCCGGCGGCTATCAATACGAAGAAATCGCCGACACCGACAGCCTGAGCAAGCTGCTGACCGTGGGGCCTGAGTGGCACAGCAAATTGCCCAGCGGTTGGGAGCGGGTGATTTCCCTCAAATGGCAGCGCGAAGAGTATCGCCTCGGTAACGACGAGGGGCTGAGCACCCTGCTGATGCCGGGTATCAGCTATTCCTACCTGCGCAGCGACAACCGCATCGACCCGCACAACGGCTATCGCCTGCAGTTCGAAAGCGAGGTGGCCAAAGAGGGCCTGGGGTCCGACGCCAACGTGCTGCATGGCACCGCGCTGATCAAGGGCCTGACGACGATTGCGCAGAACCATCGCTTTCTCGGCCGGCTTCAGGTCGGCGGTACGGCCACCAACGGTTACAAATCCATCCCGCCTTCGTTACGTTTCTTTGCCGGTGGCGATCAGAGCGTGCGCGGATACGACTACCAGTCGTTGTCCCCGGAAAACTCCGACGGCGACAAGATCGGTGGGCGCTACATGATCGCTGGCAGCGCCGAGTACCAGTATTCGATTGCTGAAAAGTGGCGTGTAGCGGCTTTCGTCGACCAAGGCAACTCCTTCAACTCTCTGGACTTTCCCAGCCTGAAAACCGGTGTCGGTATCGGTGTTCGCTGGGTTTCGCCCGTTGGCCCCCTGCGCCTTGACTTGGCCCATGGGCTGGACGACGACGGCGGTATTCGTCTGCATTTCTCGATGGGACCTGAACTGTGACGCGTGCGGCACTGTTGAAACGTATTGCTGTTTATTGCGCGCTGGGCCTGCTGGGTTTCGTGGTGCTGATTGCCTTCTCACTCTGGGTCTTGCTGGGCACGCAATCCGGCAGCCGCTGGGCGCTGGAGCGGGTGCCGGGTTTGCAGGTGCAGAACTTCTCCGGGCATCTGGGCGGGCAGTGGCAGGCCGATTCGCTGGTCTGGCAGCAGGGTGACAACAAAGCGGAAGTGGACGCGCCGCTGTTTGCCTGGTCGCCGTCCTGCCTCGTGCGCATGACCCTGTGCATCGACAACCTGCAAACCGGCGACATTCGCATGCACTTCGCGCCGTCTGACGCAGAGCCCAGCAGCGGCCCGATCACGCTGCCCGACCTCAAGCTGCCTGTGGCACTGGAAGTGGGGCGTGTGCAGGTGGGCAGTCTGCATCTGGATGGCACCGAGCAGGTTCGCGACGTGCAACTGGCCGCGCACTGGACCGCTGACGGACTGAAAATCGACTCAGTCCACGCGCGACGGGACGACATTGTTCTCGATCTGACAGGCCTGCTCAAACCGACCGCCGACTGGCCACTCACGGCGCAGGGCCAGGTCAAGCTGCCGGATGTCAGTGGCCAGCCGCTTTCGCTGACCTTGAACGTCGACGGCGACCTGCTGAAGACGTTGAACCTGAACGCGCAAACCCACGGCTACATCGACGCCAGGCTGGTGGGCCAATTGCAACCACTGGTGGAAAACCTGCCCGCGCAGGTGGCGATCACCAGTGACAGCTTCAAGCCGAGCGCCGACCTGCCGGACACCTTGCAGCTCAATGCCCTGACCCTGAACGCCACGGGTGATCTGGCCCAGGGCTATGGGATTGTCGGCAACGCGACGCTGCCCGCCGAACAAGGCCCGGTCACCCTGGCGCTGCAAGGGCGCGTCGATGCCAAAGGCGCGGACATCGCCACGCTGGACCTGACGGCCAGCCCGGAGCAACGCCTGAAGGTGAGCGGCAAGGTCGACTGGCAGAAGGGGCTGAGTGCTGATGCGAAGATCGACTGGCTGGATTTCCCGTGGCATCGCCTGTACCCGGTCATTGATGAGCCGCAAGTCAGTGTTCATACCTTCACTGGCGAAGTCTCGTACACCGACGGCAAATATCTGGGCAACTTTGCCGGTGCATTCAAGGGGCCGGCCGGGCCGTTCAGCCTGACCAGCCCGTTCAGCGGCGACCTTCAGCAGATCTTCCTGCCGCAAGTGGAGCTGGTCGCGGGGCAGGGCAAGGCCCACGGTCACGTCAATGTCGGTTTTGCCGATGGCGTGTCGTGGGACACCGCCCTGGACCTCAGCGCCATCGATCCCTCGTTCTGGGTCGGGGAATTGCCCGGCTCGCTGGCAGGCCCGTTGCGCAGCAAGGGCGCGTTCAAGAATGAACAGCTGAACCTCAATGCCGATCTGGACCTCAAGGGGCGCCTTCGGGGCCAGCCTGCGGTGCTGCAAGCCAAGGCCGATGGCGCCGCAGACAAATGGAACGTCAGTGCGCTGGACATCCGCTTGGGTGACAACCGCATTCAGGGCAGCGGCAGCCTGCAACAGAAACTTGCTGGCCAACTGGACCTGAACCTGCCGCGTCTGGGCCAGCTGTGGCCGCGTTTGCAGGGACAGGCCAAAGGGCGGCTGGATCTGGCGGGTACGTTGCAGGCGCCTCAGGGGCAGCTCGCCCTGCAAGGTTCGCAACTGGCCTACGAGGCCAACAAGCTGCGAAGCCTGACCCTGGCGGCAAAGCTCGACAACGCCCAACGGGCGAATATCGATCTGAAGACCACCGGCATTCAGGCCGGCGACACGGCCTTGGGCACGCTGACGCTCAACGGCCAGGGCGATATCAAGAAGCAACAACTGAAGCTGGACCTGCAAGGCCCGCTGCTCAAACTCGCCCTGGCGCTGGACGGCACGCTGGACCAGGGCAACTGGCGCGGGCGTCTGGCCAGTGGCGATATCCAGACCGGCGGCCAGGACTGGAAGCTGCAGCAACCGGCCAGACTGGAGCGTCTGGCCGACGGCAAGATCAATTTCGGCGCCCATTGCTGGGCGTCTGGCCCGGCCAGCCTGTGTGGCGAAGACCAGCGCCTGATGCCTGACCCGCGTCTGCGTTATCACCTCAAGCAGTTCCCGCTGGAGAGCCTGGCGCAATGGCTGCCCAAGGATTTCGCCTGGAGGGGCTCGCTCAACGCCGACGTTCAGCTGGACGTGCCGGCGGCAGGCCCCAATGGCCAGATCGTCATCGACGCCAGCGGCGGCACCTTGCGGGTCAAGGACAAAGACCAGTGGCTGGATTTCCCCTATCAGACCCTCAAGCTGACCAGCAACCTGACGCCGAAAAAAGTCGACTCCAGCCTGGATTTTCGTGGCGGCAAGCTGGGGGATCTGCTGGCGCGGCTGACCATCGACCCGCTGGCCAAGAACAAACCGGTCAGTGGCGACTTCAACCTGACTGGGCTGGACGTCTCGGTGGCGCGGCCGTTCGTGCCGATGATCGACAAGCTCAACGGCAAGCTCAATGGCAGCGGGCGTATTTCCGGCACGCTGCTGGCGCCGCAGGTCAACGGCAACGTCGCCTTGAGCGATGGCGAGGTGTCGGGCCCGGAACTGCCGGTCAGCCTGGAAAAGCTCAACGTGCAGGCGCTGATCGCCGGTGAGAACGTGCAGCTCAAGGGCAACTGGACCAGTGGGCCGAGCGGGCAGGGCAGCATCGGCGGGCACATTGGCTGGGCGCAAGCGCTGGACGTCGATATCAGCCTGCAGGGTTCGCGACTGCCGATCACGGTGGAGCCCTATGCCAAGCTGGAAGCGGCGCCCGATCTGAACATCACCCTGCAAGGCGACAAGCTGGCGGTGTCCGGCAAAGTGCTGATCCCCAAAGGCGAGATCACTGTTCGCCAGTTGCCGCCGTCAACGGTCAAGGTGTCCGACGACACCGTGATCGTCGGCGCGCAGACCAATGAGGGCAAACCGCCGATGGCGATCGCCATGGACGTCAATGTCGAAGTGGGTCAGGAAAAGCTCAGCTTCAGTGGATTCGGCCTCACCGCCAACCTGGCCGGGCACGTGCACATCGGCGACAACCTCGACACCCGCGGCGAGCTGAACCTCAACGACGGCCGCTATCGCGCCTACGGCCAACGCCTGACCATCCGCAAGGCGCGGCTGCTGTTTGCAGGGCCGGTGGATCAGCCGTATCTGGACATCGAAGCGATTCGCCAGACCGACGACGTGATTGCCGGTATTCGCCTGAGTGGCAGCGCCGAGCAACCCACGACGACGGTGTTTTCGGAACCGGCCATGAGTCAGGAGCAGGCGTTGTCGTACCTGGTGCTGGGTCGCCCGTTGAGCACCAACGGCGAGGACAACAACATGGTCGCCCAGGCCGCGCTGGCCCTGGGGCTGGCGGGCAGCTCGTCGACGGCAGGCAAACTGGCGTCGGGGTTGGGGATCAAGGATTTCGATCTGGACACGTCTGGCAGTGGCGACAAGACCGCCGTGGTCGCCAGCGGCAAGATCACCGACAAACTCAGCCTGCGCTACGGGGTGGGGGTGTTCGAACCGGCCAACACCATTGCCTTGCGTTACATGCTGAGCAAAAAAGTGTATCTGGAGGCGGCGGGCGGCGTGGCGAGTTCGCTGGATATCTTCTACAAGCGGGATTTCTAGGCGTTCGGGCTGTTGAGATAAGAGCGCGCTTGCCCGCGATGTGGGTTAACCCGACACCCCGTTGGTGTCTGGCCCAACCTCATCGCGGGCAAGCGCGCTCCTACAAATGGAGTTACCCATTCACCAGCTTCATCGCCGCTTCCGGATAACGCCCACCCGCCACCGCCGCAACCGGGAACAGATCCTTCAGCGCCTGCAGTTCCGCCGCGCTGAGCGTCACGTCCAGCGCCGCAACGTTCTCCTCCAGATACTTGCGCTGCTTGGTGCCCGGAATCGGGATCACATCGTTGCCCTGAGCCAGCACCCAGGCCAACGCCAACTGTCCTGCCGTGATGCCCTTGTCCGCCGCCAGTTGCTGAACCTTTTCCACCAGCAACAGGTTCCTGGCGAAGTTTTCACCCTGAAAACGCGGGCTGCTGCGGCGGTAGTCATCGGCGGCAAAGTCATCCGGGCTTTTCAACGTGCCAGTGAGAAAACCGCGCCCCAGCGGGCTGTAAGGCACGAAGGCGATGCCCAGTCGACGGCAGGTTTCCAGCACGCCGTTCTCTTCAGGCTCGCGGCTCCACAGCGAATATTCGGTCTGTAGCGCAGCGATCGGGTGGACTTTCTGCGCGCGCTCCAGGGTGCTGGCCGAGGCCTCGCTGAGCCCCAGGTAACGCACCTTGCCTTCCTTGACCAGATCAGCCAGCGCGCCGACGGATTCCTCGATGGCGATCTTCGGGTCGATGCGGTGCTGGTAATAGAGGTCCAGGGTGTCGATCTTCAAGCGCTTCAGGGTGCCGTCGATGGCGTTGCGAATGTATTCAGGGCTGCCGTCGACGCCTCGGGCCGCGGCGTCACCTGGAGTACGCACGATGCCGAATTTGCTGGCGATGAACGCCTGATCCCGCTTGCCCGTCAAGGCTTTGCCCAGCAATTGCTCGTTGGTGTGGGGGCCGTACATGTCGGCGGTGTCGAACAACGTGACGCCCAGCTCCAGCGCGCGATGAATCGTCGCGATGGCTTCCTGGGTGTCGCCGCCTGTTGTGTAGAAATCGGTCATGCCCATGCAGCCCAGGCCGATTGCCGACACATTGGGGCCGTTCTTGCCGAGTTGACGCGTTTGCATGAGGGGTTCCTTCTGGCTGTTGTAGACAGGTTTCGATACCCGCCCATTGTTGCCCCTCGACAGATTCGGGATAAACCGGCTAAAAGTGCTTTCACTATTGGTCTTTTCTAAATAATCAACACGACAGGAGCCGGGATGGACCGATTCAACGCCATGCGCGCCTTTACCCGCATCGTCGAACTGGGCGGTTTCGGCAAGGCCGCGGACAGCCTGCACATGCCCCGCGCCTCGGTGACCATCCTGATCAAACAGCTGGAAGCCCACCTCGGCGTGCAGCTTCTGCTGCGCACCACGCGGCAGGTCACGCCGACCCTCGACGGTCAGGCCTACTACCAGCGCTGCGTCAGCCTGCTCAATGATCTGGACGACACCGAGTCGGCGTTTTCTTCCGTGGCGAAAGCGCCGGAAGGCGTACTTCGAATCGACATGCCAGCGGGATTCGGGCGTCTGATTCTCATGCCGGCGCTGCCCGAGTTCACCGAGCGCTATCCCGGGCTTGAGCTGGAAGTGGGCATGACAGATCGCCCGGTGGACCTGATTCGTGAGGGGTTCGATTGCGTGATTCGCGGCGGGCAGGCGCTGGATCACTCGCTGGTAGCGCGGCCGCTGGCGCAAATGCGTCAGGTGGTGTGCGCCAGTCGCGGCTATCTCGAGCGCCACGGCACGCCGTTGAGCCTGGAGGATCTGGCGCAGCACAGGGTCATCGAATACTTCTCCAACACCACCCATAAACGCTACGGTCTGGAATTCCTCATCGAGGGCAGGGAGCAGGAACTGGGCCTGCCCAAGAGCCTGGCCACCAACAGCGCCGATGGTTATCTGGCGGCATGCAGCGCGGGCTACGGCCTGGTGCAGACGCCGTACTACCACGTTGCAGAACCGTTGCGGCGCGGCGACCTGATCGAGGTGTTGAGCGAATGTCCGCAGCCCCGTTTGCCCCTGACCGCGCTGTACCCGGCCCATCGGCAGATGTCGCGGCGGGTGCGGGTGTTCGTCGACTGGCTGGTGGAGCTGTGCGCACGACCCGGCCTGTTGGACAAAGCCTTGGCAGGGCAGCCCAACGGACAATAAATTCATGTATAGCGGTAGGTGGCTTTTCAGTTTCGTGGTTAACTTCCGGTCTTAATCGCAAACCTGCAACCTCAAGAATAAGGACTCAGCTCATGGCTCAAGTGACTCGTAGAGGCTCCCCGGTACAGATCAGCGGCGAACTGCCAAAAGTCGGCAGCAAGGCGCCGGCCTTCAAACTGGTTGGCGGTGACCTGTCCGACGTGACTCTGGAAACCTTTGCCGGCAAGCGCAAAGTGCTGAACATCTTCCCAAGCGTCGACACCCCGACCTGCGCCACCTCGGTGCGCAATTTCAACGCCCAGGCCAACGATCTGAACAACGCGGTGGTGCTGTGCATTTCCGCCGATCTGCCGTTCGCCCAGGCGCGTTTCTGCGGCGCTGAAGGTCTGGAAAACGTGAAAAACCTGTCCACCATGCGTGGCGCCGAGTTCCTGGAGAACTACGGTGTGGCCATCGCTGACGGCCCAATGGTTGGCCTGACCACCCGCGCCGTGGTGGTACTGGACGAGAACGACACCGTCCTGCACAGCGAACTGGTTCCGGAGATCGGCCAGGAGCCGAACTACGAAGCTGCACTGGCTGTTTTGAAGTAACACGTTGTCGGTTGCGTATTGACCCCAGCTTGCGGCAATACATGGCAACACATTACGGCCTGATCTGATCAGGCCGTTTTTATTTGCAGTTCAGCACCTTACCCAAGTAAGCACTCGGTAAATTGCCGGTAAAGGCTCTTTGCTTGGCACGTAACTATGCTTATTGTTCAGCCTCCCGAAGACGCTCACGCGCACACTGGTTGATTTATTCATGCAATCGTCTGGTCCTCGTAACTCCCGTCGCTGGCTTATCAGCCTGCTGGTTCTCTTGATTGTCGCGGGTGTCTGCTGGCATTACTGGCCTGCTTCTGCGAATAAAACCGAGCCCAGCGCTCAAAATGGCGAGGCCCCACGCAAGGGCGCCAGCCGCAGTGGCGGCGCCGGTAAAATGGCCGGTGCGGCGCGTCCGGGCTTCGGCGGCTCGACAGGGCCCGTGCCTGTGCGCGTGGCGCCTGCGACCACCGGCGAGTTTGCGATCTACTACAAGGCACTGGGCACCGTGACTGCGTTGAACACCATCAACGTGCGCAGCCGCGTGGCGGGGGAGCTGGTCAAGATCAACTTCCAGGAAGGTCAGCAGGTGAAGGCTGGCGACCTGTTGGCGGTGATCGACCCGCGCAGTTATCAGATCGCCCTGCAACAGGCCGAGGGCACGCTGATGCAGAACCAGGCGTTGCTCAAGAATGCGCAGATCGACGTACAGCGTTATCGGGACCTGTACAAAGAAGACAGCATCGCCAAGCAGACCCTGGACACCGCAGAATCCCAGGTCGGCCAGTACCTGGGCACGATCAAGACCAACCAGGCCGCTGTCGGCGACGCCAAGCTCAACCTCGACTTCACCCAGATTCGCGCCCCGATCGCCGGGCGCATCGGCCTGCGTCAACTGGACGTCGGCAACCTGGTCGCGGCCAACGACACCACCGCACTGGCCGTCATCACCCAGACCAAACCGATTACCGTCAACTTCACCCTGCCGGAGAAGGACCTGGCCGACGTGCTCAGCCACTACCGCAACGGCGACAAGCTGATGGTCGAAGCCTGGGATCGCAACGACACTAAACTGCAGGCCCGTGGCGTGCTGGCGAGCATCGACAACCAGATCGACATCACCACCGGCACCCTGAAATTCAAGGCGCGCTTCGATAACAACGACGAAGCGCTGTTCCCCAATCAGTTCGTCAACGCGCGCCTGCTGGCCACCACGCTGAAAAACGTCGTGCTGGTGCCTTCGGCTGCGGTGCAGTTCGGGGTTAACGGCACCTTCGTGTACGTCATGGACGGCGAGAAGAAAGTGCGTATTCGCCCGCTCAAGACCGGGCCTGCCGATGAACACTCCACTGTCATCACTGAAGGCCTGGCCGCAGGCGATCGCGTGGTGCTGGAAGGCACCGACCGCCTGAAGGACGGCAGCGATGTCGAGATCGTCAACGACAGCAAGGAAGTGCCCACCACGCCGGGGCAGAAGCTGCAGGGCAAGCCGTCGAAAGAATCCAGTGAGTCGGCTGACGCAACGCCGGTGAAGAAAGGCAACGTATGAACCTGTCACGCCTGTTCATCCTGCGGCCGGTCGCCACCACGCTGAGCATGCTGGCCATCGTCCTGGCCGGCCTGATCGCCTACACCTTGCTGCCGGTGTCGGCCCTGCCACAGGTGGATTACCCGACCATTCGCGTCATGACGCTGTACCCCGGCGCCAGCCCGCAAGTGATGACCAGTGCCGTAACCGCACCGCTGGAACGCCAGTTCGGGCAGATGCCGGGCCTCACGCAAATGGCCTCGACCAGTTCCGGCGGCGCCTCGGTGATCACCCTGCGTTTCAGCCTCGACATCAATATGGATGTTGCCGAGCAAGAGGTGCAGGCCGCGATCAACGGCGCGACCAACCTGCTGCCCAATGACCTGCCGGCGCCGCCGACCTACAACAAGGTCAACCCGGCCGACACGCCGGTGCTGACCCTGGCGATCACCTCAAAGACCATGTTGCTGCCCAAGCTCAACGATCTGGTCGATACGCGCATGGCGCAGAAGATCGCCCAGATCAGCGGCGTCGGCATGGTCAGTATCGCTGGCGGCCAGCGTCAGGCGGTGCGCATCAAGGTCAACCCCGAGGCGCTGGCGGCCAACGGCCTGAATCTGGCCGATGTGCGCACGCTGGTCAGCGCCTCCAACGTCAACACGCCCAAGGGCAACTTCGACGGCCCGACCCGGGTGTCGATGCTCGACGCCAACGACCAGCTCAAGTCCCCCGAGGAATACGCCAACCTGATTCTTGCCTACGCCAACGGCGGCCCGCTGCGCCTCAAGGACGTGGCGCAGATCGTCGACGGCGCGGAAAACGAGCGTCTGGCGGCGTGGGCCAATGAAAACCAGGCCGTGTTGCTGAACATTCAGCGTCAGCCGGGGGCCAACGTTATTGAGGTGGTCGACCGCATCAAGGCGCTGCTGCCGAGCATCACCGACAACCTGCCCGCCGGGCTCAACGTGGTCGTGCTCACCGACCGCACCCAGACCATTCGTGCGTCGGTCAGCGATGTGCAGCACGAGTTGCTGATTTCCATCGTACTGGTGGTGCTGGTGACCTTCCTCTTTCTGCGTCGCCTGAGCGCGACGATCATCCCGTCGGTGGCCGTGCCGCTGTCGCTGATCGGCACCTTTGGCGTGATGTACCTGGCCGGCTTTTCGGTCAACAACCTGACCCTGATGGCCATGACCATCGCCACCGGCTTTGTGGTGGACGATGCGATCGTCATGCTGGAGAACATTTCCCGGCACCTGGAGGAGGGCGAAACCCCGCTGCAGGCCGCGCTCAAGGGCGCGCGACAGATCGGCTTCACCCTGGTGTCGCTGACCATCTCACTGATTGCCGTGCTGATCCCGCTGCTTTTCATGGCGGATGTGGTGGGGCGCCTGTTCCGCGAATTTGCAATCACGCTAGCCGTGGCGATCCTGATTTCACTGGTGGTGTCCCTGACCCTGACGCCGATGATGTGCGCGCGCTTGCTCAAGCGTGAGCCCAGGGAGGAGGAACAGGGCCGTTTCTACCGGGCCAGCGGCGCGTGGATTGACTGGCTGATCGCTGCCTACGGGCGCAAGTTGCAGTGGGTGCTCCAGCATCAGCCGCTGACCCTGCTGGTGGCCATCGCCACGCTGGGCATCACGGTGCTGCTGTATCTGGCCGTGCCCAAAGGCTTCTTCCCGGTGCAGGACACCGGGGTGATTCAGGGGATCTCCGAGGCGCCGCAATCGGTGTCGTTTGCCGCCATGAGCGAACGTCAGCAGGCGTTGGCGAAGATCGTCCTGCAAGACCCGGCCGTGGCCAGTCTGTCTTCGTATATCGGTGTCGACGGCGACAACGCCACCCTCAACAGCGGGCGCATGCTGATCAACCTCAAGCCCCACAGCGAACGGGACGTATCGGCCACTCAGGTGATTCAGCGCCTGCAACCGGAGGTCGATCAGCTCTCGGACATTCGCCTGTTCATGCAGCCGGTGCAGGATTTGACCATCGAAGACCGCGTCAGCCGCACCCAGTACCAGTTCAGCATGTCCTCGCCTGACGCCGAGTTGCTCAGCGAATGGAGCGCCAAGCTGGTGGATGCACTGGCCGAACGCCCGGAACTGACCGATGTCGCCAGCGACCTTCAGGACAAGGGCCTGCAGGTGTTCCTGAACATCGACCGCGACGCCGCCAGCCGCCTTGGAGTGAACGTGTCGGCCATCACCGACGCCCTGTACGACGCCTTCGGTCAGCGGCAGATTTCCACCATCTACACCCAGGCCAGCCAGTACCGCGTGGTGTTGCAAGCCGCGGCCAGTAGCGATCTGGGTCCCCGCGCGCTGGAGCAGATTCACGTCAAGACCACCGATGGCGGGCAGGTCAAGCTGTCGAGTCTGGCCAGGATCGAACAGCGTCAGGCACAGCTGGCGATTGCCCACATGGGGCAGTTCCCGTCGGTGATGATGTCGTTCAACCTCGCGCCCGGCGTGGCGCTGGGGCAGGCGGTGCAGGTGATCGAGCAGGTGCAGAAGGACATCGGCATGCCGATTGGCGTGCAGACCCAGTTCCAGGGCGCCGCCGAAGCGTTCCAGGCCTCGCTGTCCAGCACCTTGCTGCTGGTCCTGGCGGCCGTGGTAACCATGTACATTGTGCTCGGCGTGCTCTACGAGAGCTACATTCACCCGATCACCATTCTGTCGACCCTGCCGTCGGCGGCCATCGGCGCGCTGCTGGCGCTGATCCTCAGCGGCAATGATCTGGGCATGATCGCCATCATCGGCATCATCCTGCTGATCGGCATCGTCAAGAAGAACGCGATCATGATGATCGACTTCGCCCTGGACGCAGAACGCAACCGGGGTGTCGATCCGCAAACGGCGATTTATGGAGCGGCACTGCTGCGCTTCCGGCCGATCCTGATGACCACACTGGCGGCGTTGTTTGGCGCGATTCCGCTGATGTTCGCTACTGGTTCCGGCGCTGAGTTGCGTCAACCGCTGGGTCTGGTCATGGTGGGCGGCTTGCTGGTGAGTCAGGTGCTGACCCTGTTTACGACGCCGGTCATCTATTTGTATTTCGATCGGTTGGGGCGCAGGTTTCGTCGCTCCACAGAGACCGAGGTGGCGGTATGACCGGCAGCCTCAAGCTACAAGCTGCACGCTGCAAGCTGACTGGCGGCGCGGCTTGTTCTTGTAGCTTGCCGCTTGCTGCTTGGAGCCATCGCTCATGAACCTGTCGGCCCCTTTCATTCGGCGACCGGTCGCGACCATGCTCCTGAGCCTGGCGATCATGCTGCTGGGCGGCATGAGCTTCGGCCTGCTACCGGTGTCGCCGCTGCCGAACATGGATTTCCCGGTGATCGTGGTCAGCGCTTCGCTGCCCGGCGCGAGCCCGGAAATCATGGCCTCGAGCGTGGCGACGCCACTGGAACGGTCCCTGGGCACCATCGCCGGGGTCAACACCATGAGCAGCCGTTCCAGCCAGGGCAGCACGCGGGTGATCTTGCAGTTCGACATGGATCGCGACATCAACGGCGCCGCGCGGGAAGTGCAGGCGGCGATCAACGCATCGCGCAACCTGTTGCCGAGCGGGATGCGCAGCATGCCGACCTACAAGAAGGTCAACCCGTCCCAGGCGCCGATCATGGTGTTGTCGCTGACCTCGGACGTGCTGGAGAAAGGCCAGCTGTACGACATGGCCTCGACCATCCTGTCCCAGAGCCTGTCCCAGGTGAATGGCGTCGGTGAGGTGCAGATCGGCGGCAGTTCGCTGCCTGCGGTGCGAGTCGAACTTGAGCCCAAGCTGCTGGACCAGTACGGCGTGTCGCTGGATGAGGTGCGCACGACGATTTCCGGCTCCAACGTGCGTCGCCCCAAGGGTTTTGTCGAAAGCGCCGAGCACAACTGGCAGGTTCAGGCCAACGACCAACTGGAGAAGGCCAAGGATTACGAGCCGCTGATCATCCACTACCAGAACGGCGCAGCGTTGCGCCTCAAGGACGTGGCCAAGGTCAAGGATTCGGTCGAGGACCGCTACAACAGCGGCTTTTTCAACGACAAGGCCGCCGTGCTGCTGGTGATCAACCGTCAGGCCGGCGCCAACATCATCGAAACCGTGGCCGCCATCACGGCGCAGTTGCCGGCGTTGCAGGCCGTGCTGCCGGCCAGCGTCAAGCTGGACCTGGCCATGGACCGCTCGCCGGTGATCAAGGCCACGCTGCATGAGGCGGAAATGACCCTGCTGATCGCCGTGGTGCTGGTGATCATGGTGGTGTTCCTGTTCCTCGGCAGTTTCCGCGCCTCGCTGATCCCGACCCTGGCCGTGCCGGTGTCGCTGGTGGGCACGTTCGCGATCATGTACCTGTACGGATTTTCCCTGAACAACCTGTCGCTGATGGCGCTGATTCTGGCCACCGGGCTGGTGGTGGACGACGCCATCGTGGTGCTGGAAAACATCTCCCGACATATCGATGAAGGCGTCCCACCAATGGAAGCGGCGTATCGCGGCGCGAAGGAGGTGGGTTTCACGCTGCTGTCGATGAACGTCTCGCTGGTGGCGGTGTTCCTGTCGATTCTGTTCATGGGCGGCTTGGTCGAGAGCCTGTTCCGCGAGTTTTCCATCACCTTGTCGGTGTCCATCGTTGTCTCGCTGGTGGTCTCGTTGACTCTGACGCCGATGCTCTGCGCGCGCTGGCTCAAGCCCCACGTGCCCGGCACAGAAAACCGCCTGCAACGCTGGAGCCAGCGGGTCAACGACCGCATGGTCGCCGGCTATGACCGCAGCCTGGGCTGGGTTCTGCGTCATCGGCGCCTGACCCTGCTGTCGCTGGTGGTGACGATCGGCGTGAACATCGCGCTGTACGTGGTGGTGCCGAAAACCTTCCTGCCGCAACAGGACACCGGCCAGTTGATGGGCTTCGTGCGTGGCGACGACGGCCTGTCGTTCTCGGTCATGCAGCCCAAGATGGACATCTTTCGCAGCGCAATCCTCAAGGACCCTTCGGTTGAAAGCGTGGCCGGGTTCATCGGCGGCAACGGCGGCACGGGCAATGCCTTTATCATCGTACGTCTGAAACCCATCAGCGAACGCAAGATCGGCGCCGAGCAAGTGGTCGAGCGACTGCGCAAGGAAATGCCGAAAGTGCCGGGCGCGCGCCTGTTTCTGCAGCCGGATCAGGACCTGCAACTGGGCGGTGGTCGCGAACAGACCACCTCGCAGTATCAGTACATCCTGCAGAGCGGCGATCTGGAGAGCCTGCGTTTCTGGTACCCGAAAGTGGTCACCGCGCTGAAATCGCTCAAGGAGCTGACCGCCATCGACGCCCATGACGGCGGCGGCACTCAACAGGTGACGCTGGTGGTCGATCGCGACGCGGCCAAGCGCCTTGGCATCGACATGAACATGGTCACCACAGTGCTGAACAACGCTTACAGCCAGCGTCAGGTGTCGACCATTTATGACCCGCTGAACCAGTATCAGGTGGTCATGGAGGTCAACCCCAAATATGCCCGCGACCCGGTCACCCTGGAGCAGGTGCAGGTGATCACCGCCGACGGCGCGCGGGTGCCGCTGTCGACCATCGCCCATTACGAGCGCAGCCTGGAAGACGACCGGGTGACCCACGACGGCCAGTTCGCCTCGGACAACGTGTCGTTCGATCTCGCCGACGGCGTGACCCTGGATCAGGCCACGGCGGCCATCGAGCGCGCCGTGGCGGCGGTGGGCTTGCCGGAAGACGTGATCGCCAAGATGGCCGGCACCGCCGATGCCTTCGCCGCGACCCAGAAAAGCCAGCCGTGGATGATTCTCGGTGCGCTGGTGGCGGTGTACCTGGTGCTGGGCATCTTGTATGAAAGCTACATCCACCCGCTGACGATTCTGTCGACCCTGCCGTCGGCCGGGGTGGGGGCGCTGTTGAGCATTTACCTCACGGGCGGTCAGTTCAGCCTGATTTCTCTGCTGGGCTTGTTCCTGCTCATCGGTGTGGTGAAAAAGAACGCGATTCTGATGATCGACCTGGCCCTGCAACTGGAGCGCGGCAATGGCATGACGCCGCTGGAATCGATCCGCAATGCCTGCCTGCAACGCCTGCGGCCGATCCTGATGACCACGCTGGCGGCGATTCTGGGGGCCGTGCCGCTGCTGCTCAGCAGTGCCGAGGGCGCGGAAATGCGTCGCCCGCTGGGTCTGACCATCATCGGCGGGCTGGTGCTGAGCCAGATTCTCACGCTGTACACCACGCCTGTGGTTTACCTTTACCTCGACCGTCTGCGCCACCGCTTCAACACGTGGCGCGGTGTGCAGACGGATGCCTCTCTGGAAACGCCGCTATGACCGACTTCTCGAACCCTTGCGCACGCACGCCAGCCTTGCCGTTTCGGCGCACGTTCTGCGTGGCCCTGTGTGCGTTGCTGCTCAGCGCCTGCGCGGTCGGCCCTGACTATAAAAAGCCGGACGTCACCACCCCAACGCATTTCAAGCAGGCAGAAGGCTGGACCCAGGCCAACCCCAGCGATGCATTGACCCGCGGCGCGTGGTGGGAGGTCTATGGCGATGCGCAGCTCAACGGGCTGGTCGAGAAGCTCAACACCTCCAACCAGACCGTTGCCCAGTATGAGGCGCAGTACCGTCAGGCCGCGGCGTTGGTGCGCAGTGCGCGCGGTGCGTTCTTTCCGACGCTGGATCTGACCACCAGCAAGAACCGTTCGAGTCAGGGCACCGGCAGCAGCAATTCCAGCCTGAGCAGCTCCAGCAGCGGCATTCGCGACACCTACAACGCGCAACTGGGCGTGAGCTGGGAGGCGGACGTCTGGGGCAAGTTGCGTCGCGGGCTGGAAGCCGACAAGGCCAGCGCCCAGGCCAGCCTTGCCGACTTGGCATCCATGCAACTGAGCCTGCAATCGCAGCTGGTGCAGAATTACCTGCAGTTGCGGGTCATCGATGAACAAAAGCGCCTGCTCGAAGCCACGGTCGAGGCTTATCAGCGTTCGCTCAAGCTCACGGAAAACCAGTACCGCGCCGGCATCTCCGGGCGTGACGCCATTGCCCAGGCCCAGACCCAGCTGAAAAGCACCCAGGCCGACCTCATCGACCTGGCCTGGCAACGTGCCCAGTTCGAGAACGCCATCGCTGTGCTGATGGGCCAGGCGCCGACGGATTTCAGCCTGGCGCCGACCACAACGGTGCCGACGCTGCCGCAGATCCCGGCGCAGCTGCCTTCGCAACTGCTGGAGCGTCGCCCGGACATTGCCGCCGCCGAACGTTCGGTCATGGCCGCCAACGCCAATATCGGCGTGGCCAAGGCCGCGTATTACCCGGACCTGACCCTTAGCATGAATGGCGGCTACAGCAGCAGTACCTTCAGCAACTGGCTCACCTTGCCCAACCGCTTCTGGTCGGTAGGCCCGCAGCTGGCCATGACCCTGTTCGATGGCGGACAGCGCAGCGCCGAGGTCGATCGCACCGAAGCGGTCTACGATCAGACCGTGGCGCAATACCGCCAGACCGTGCTCGACGGCTTCAAGGAAGTCGAGGACTACATGGTGCAGTTGCGCGTCTACGAGCAGGAGGCCGGCGTGCGTGCCGAGGCATTGCAAGCGGCGCGCGATTCGCTGCGTCTGACCAGTAACCAGTACAAGGCCGGATTGATTGGCTATCTTGATGTAGTCAACGTGCAAACCACGGCGTTGAGCAACGAACGTAGCGTACTGACAGTGTTGCAAAGCAGGCTGATTGCCAGCGTTCAGTTGATCGCGGCACTGGGCGGTGGATGGAGCGCCGAGACCGGCCTGTCGCGGGACCCGGAGCTATCCAGACGATAACCAGGGAGCAAATGGCTTAAGGCCATTATTTCGACGGAGTGACGCGACATTTCTGCCGAACTCGGTAGAATCGCCACCGAATTCATTGGGCTGTAAAGCCTTGGTCGTTGAGTCTTGAGTCGCGCGCCATGTTGATTGGTCACTACACGTTGTCGCTGGTCCTGGTTTCCATTCTGGTGGCGATTCTGGCGTCTTACACCGCCCTGGATCTGGCTGGCCGAGTGGCCACCTCTCAGGGCAGGGCGCGGGCCCTGTGGATCGGTGGCGGCGCGCTGTCCATGGGCATTGGCGTGTGGTCCATGCACTTCATCGGTATGCTCGCCTTCACGCTGCCGATCGATTTGGGTTTCGACCTGTCCCTGACCCTCATTTCCCTGCTGGTGGCTGTGCTGTCCTCGGGCTTTGCCCTGTGGCTGGTCAGCCATGACCGGGTGCCGTTGCTGCACGTGGTGTTCGGCGCGCTGGCCATGGGCGTGGGCATCAGCACCATGCATTACACCGGCATGGCCGCTTTGCGCATGATGCCCGGCATTGATTACGACCCCACGCTGTTTGGTGCTTCCTTGCTGATCGCAGTCAGCGCATCGGGCGCAGCATTGTGGATCGCCTTGCGCCTGCGCAGACAAACGCCTTATGTGCGCTTCCTGCGTGGCGGCGCTGCGGTGGTCATGGGCTTTGCCATCGTCGGCATGCACTACACCGGCATGGCGGCGGCCAACTTCCCCGAAGGCAGCTTCTGTAGCGCCTCAGTCAGCGGCTTGCGTACCGACGGCCTCGACAAACTGGTGCTGATCACCACGCTGGCGGTGCTGGCGATCACCTTGCTCACCTCCGTGCTCGACGCCCGCCTTGAAGCACGCACCGCGCAACTGGCCCGATCCCTGAGCGAAGCCAACCGCGAACTGACCCAACTGGCGCTGCATGACACCCTGACCGGCCTGCCGAATCGCATTCTGCTGGCCGATCGTATCGAGCAGGCCATGCGCAAGGTCGACTCTCAGGGCGGGCTGTTTGCCCTGATGTTCATGGACCTGGACGGCTTCAAGCCGGTCAACGACGCTTTCGGCCATCACGTCGGGGATCAGTTGCTGCGTGAAGTGGCGATGCGCATGCGCGAGAACTTTCATCGCCATGACACCTTGGCGCGCATCGGCGGTGATGAATTCGTGCTGCTGGTTGAGCTGGAAGAAATCGACGACGCCACCACCGTGGCCTCGCGGCAGGTCTCGCTGGTCAGCAAGCCGTTCAACGTGCAGGACCACGATCTGCAGGTGACCGTGAGCATCGGCATCAGCCTGTATCCGGGTAATGGGCGCACCCAGCAAGAGTTGCTGATGAACGCCGACGCCGCCATGTACCACGCCAAAAGTGCGGGCAAGAACGGCTACAGCTTCTTCGATGCCTCGATGAACACTAACGCGCGCAACCAGCTGCAACTGCTGCAGGATTTGCGCGCAGGGTTGCGCGATGGCGAGTTCTGCCTGCATTACCAGCCCAAGTTCGCCGCGGGTTCGGGCGAGCCGGTGGGGGCCGAAGCGTTGGTGCGCTGGAATCACCCCGAGCATGGCCTGCTGATGCCGGACAAATTCATCGGCCTGGCGGAAAAGACCGGCCTGATCATCAACATCGGCGACTGGGTGCTCAACGAGGCCTGTCGGCAAATGCGGGTCTGGTACGACGCGGGTTACACCCACTGGCGCATCGCCGTGAACCTGTCGGCCTTGCAGTTCTGCCACGCCGGGCTGGTCACGACGGTTGCCCGTGCGCTGGCCGCCCATGGTTTACCCGCCAACTGCCTGACCCTGGAAATCACCGAAACCACGGCGATGAGCGATGCCGATGCCAGCATGACGGTGTTGCAGCGCCTGTCGGACATGGGCGTCGACCTGTCCATCGACGACTTCGGCACCGGCTATTCGAGCCTGATGTATCTCAAGCGCCTGCCGGCCAACGAATTGAAGATCGACCGCGGCTTCGTCCGTGATCTGGAGCACGACAGCGATGACGCCGCGATAGTCTCGGCCATCGTCGCCCTGGGGCAGGCCTTGAACCTGCGCATCGTCGCCGAAGGCGTGGAGACCAGCAGTCAGCAGAGCTTCCTGACCCAGCTGGGTTGCGATTCGCTGCAAGGCTATCTGCTGGGGCATCCGTTGCCAGCGGACCGCTTCATGGCGGATATTAGCGCGGCGCACAAACGCGTATCCACAAATACACTTTGACGTTTCACGCTTTGCATAACACGGGGTCCGCCCAATGTGTCGGCACGCGCAGCCGGCTTGGGTGCGGACCTGAAAAAAAGATTGAGCATTGATTCGGACATCCCATGGAAAAAAACCTCCTCATCACTGGCGGCTCCAGAGGTATTGGTGCTGCCACGGCAGTTCTGGCGGCGTCACAAGGTTATCGCGTTTGCATCAACTACCTGTCCGATCACGCCGCCGCCGAGCGCGTCTGCAGGCAGATTCGCGAAGCGGGAGGGCATGCCATTGCCGTCCAGGCGGACGTGAGCAATGAAGACGAAATCATTCGTCTGTTTTCCCGGGTGGATTCCGAATTGGGGCGCATCAGTGCGCTGGTCAACAACGCAGGGACCGTGGGCGAGGCATCGCGGGTCGAGAACATGTCCGAGTTCCGCATGCTCAAGATCATGATGAGCAACGTGGTCGGCCCCATGCTGTGCAGCAAACACGCGCTGCTGCGCATGCTGCCCCGTCATGGCGGGCACGGCGGCAGCATCGTCAACGTGTCGTCGGTGGCCGCGCGCCTGGGCTCGCCGGGCGAGTATGTCGACTACGCCGCGTCCAAGGGCGCCATCGACACCTTTACCCTGGGCCTGGCCAAGGAAGTGGCGGGCGAGGGCGTGCGAGTCAATGCGGTGCGTCCGGGCTACATCTTTACCGAGTTCCACGCCTTGAGCGGCGATCCGCAAAGGGTCAGCAAGCTGGAGCCGACCATTCCCATGGGGCGCGGCGGGCTCGCCGATGAAGTGGCCGAGGCGATCTTGTGGCTGCTGTCGGACAAGGCGTCGTATTCGACGGGGACGTTTGTTGATTTGGGTGGCGGTCGCTGAGGTTCGCCGCTAAATGGTTTCTGATTCTGGCCGGAGGCCGTAGGAGCTTTGCTTGCAAGCGATCTGGCGCGCAGCGGCAGTACCCTTTCGCTGCGGCTTTCCTGACTCACCTAGGTCGTCTGGTTTTGCTGTCGCTTCGCGCCAGATCGTCGGCAAGGTGGAGCGCCACCCCGGCGGCTCCTACGCCCTCCGGGCAGAAACGTGATCGGCGTGAGATCACCCGCCCATCATCGACCTAACGATCTTGCCCAATGTCTCCATCGCCCGCTCGGACGCCTCGCTCCATGGGCTGCCGTAGTTCAGCCGGATGCAGTTGTTGAAACGTCGCGTCGGCGAGAAGATCGGGCCGGGGGCGATGCTGATGCCTTGCGCCAGGGCCACCTGAAACACCTTCAGCGAATCGATCGGCTCCGGTAATTCCAGCCACAAAAAGTAGCCCCCTGAAGGTTGACTGACCCGCGTTTGCGGCGGGAAATAACGCGCCACGGCGCCGAGCATTGCGCGCAACTGGTCTTCCAGGCTGATGCGCAATTTACGCAGGTGCCGGTCATAGCCGCCGTGTTGCAGGTAATCGGCAATCGCCGCCTGAGCGGGCATCGACGCACACAGCGACGTCATCAGCTTCAGCCGTTCAACCTTCTGCGCATAACGTCCCGCCGCCACCCAGCCCACGCGATAACCGGGGGCCAGGCTCTTGGCGAAAGAGCCGCAGTGCAGCACCAGGCCCTCAGTATCGAACGCCTTGGCCGGTTTCGGCGCGTGCTGGCCGTAATACAACTCGGCGTAGACATCGTCTTCGATCAACGGCACTTCGTGCTTGCGCAGCAGCTCCACCAGCGCGCGTTTGCGTGATTCCGAGACACTGGCGCCGGTGGGGTTCTGAAAGCTGGTCATGCTCCAGCAGGCCTTGATCGGGTAACGCTCAAGGGTCTGTTCGAGCACGTTCAGGTCGATGCCGGTTTGTGGGTGGACCGGGATTTCCACAGCCTTGAGTTTCAAGCGCTCCAGCACTTGTAGGCAGGCGTAGAACGCGGGGGCCTCGATGGCCACCAGATCACCAGGCTCGGTCACCGCTTGCAGGCACAGGTTCAGGGCCTCCAGCGCGCCGTTGGTAATCAGCAGCTCTTCCATAGGCAGCATTTGCCCGGCGACCATGTAGCGCAGGGCGATCTGTCGACGCAACGTTGGGTTGCCGGGGGACAGGTCGCTGACCACCATGCTCGGGTCCATGTCCCTCGTCGCGCTGGCCAGCGAGCGCGCCAGACGCTGCAGCGGGAACAGGCCGGCGCTGGGAAAGGCCGAGCCGAAGGGCACGGTGTTCGGGTCCTTGATCGATTCCAGCACGGAAAACACCAATTCACTGACGTCCACTTCGGTGGATTCGCTGACCTGGGCTTCGCTCACGCAATTCAGCACCGGCTGACCATCGAAGCCTTGGGCGGCGAAGGTTTCGTTGATCAGGCTGTCGTTGACGAAATACCCCGAACGAGGCCGCGCGCGAATCAGGCCGCGTCGCTCCAGCAGGTAATACGCCTGAAATACTGTGGAAGGGCTGATGCCGTGGGTCTGGCTGGCATAGCGCACAGACGGCACCCGTTGACCTGCGGCCAGCACCCCGGAGCGGATCAGCTCGGCGATGTCGTCGGCAAATTTTTCATAACGCTTCATGCAAGGCTCGCTCATGTCCGGAGCAGGGCAGACCCGCGCTCTAACAGCCCCGGACTATGCGCTTGCGAGGGCTTTCAGTACAGGTGCAGGTTTTTCGATAAACAGCGGATCAGAGCAGATTGTCAGGGCTGACAATCTGTGGGAGTAAGCTGGCTCACGAATGGCGGCCTGTCATTGGCGAACGATGCGTCCACTCTGCAGATTTCGTGGGCAAGCTCACTCCCACACAATGCGGCGTTGGGTCATCAAATAACTGGCGAATCTTCACCCGGTTCAACGCCAATAGTGTGATGGCGCAGGTCCTTGGCTTTGTAGACGGTCAGGGCGTCGGCTTCCGCTTCGGTGATCGGCACTTTTTTGCCACCGATATCCGCCTCGGACATGTGCGTGGCATCGTTGGTGGTGATCACCACATCGATGACCGCGCTGCGGTAGGTCGTGCCGTTCACCACGGCTGAGCAGTGCTGGTTAGCGCTATCGAACTCAAGAGACATGGTCGTACTCCTTGTCAGGGGTTATCAATGTACGACTCTGCGGGTGAATCGTCGTTTCCGGTTTTGACGTGGCTCCGACGTAGGGTTGTTTATCAGGGCAGCACTCCTGCCGCCCGGAGAGGTCCATTGCTCACAGCAATCGCGCACAAGGAACACCCCCCCTGATGAACGCATGGTGGCAAGAAGTCGTCGACACGCTGAGCGAGGAGTTTTCGGACATTACCGATGCCTCGCAACTGACGCGGGTCACGGTGCGGTTGACCATTGCAGCTGTACTGGGCGGCATTCTCGGCTTTGAGCGAGAGCATAAAGGCAAGGCTGCCGGGGTTCGCACCCATATGCTGGTGTGCATGGGCGCTGCGCTGTTTGTGCTGGTGCCGCGCTTGGCGGGGGCGGACGATGCAGCGCTCAGCCGCGTGGTGCAGGGCATCGTCGCCGGCATCGGCTTTCTCGGCGCGGGCACCATTCTCAAGGGCGAGAAACTCAATACCCATCGGGTCAAGGGCCTGACCACTGCCGCAGGCTTGTGGATGACCGCCGCCATCGGCATTGCCGCCGGCATGGGCCGCGAGGCGACGGCGGTGCTGAGCACGATTCTTGCGCTGGGTATCCTCAGCCTGATGCCGCTGATCGTCGAACGCTTCGACTCCCCCGAAGACCGAGCCAAAGACCCCTCACGCAACACCGGCGGCGACTCGCACCAACCCTGAGCACGCCGCCGCGCTGATAAGGCTTATTCCGGAAACGATTCGCTCAACACAGCCGGTGGCTCCTGACTCGGCGGGTCGCCCTGGGGCGGCTCGATCACCGGCGGCATGGTCGGCGGTGGCGGTTCTTCGCTCGGTGGCACCGGCAGTTGCGGGTCATCGATGTTCGGATCGGGCGTTTCTGCGGGAATGGGAATGTTCATTGCTTCACCTTCCTTGCGCGCTGTGTGAATCGAACGGGTAAGCGTGCAGTTAGCGCACTCGCAGGGTTCGACAATGCGTGGCTTTGAATGATTCAGCGCATTTTTCCGGTGCTTTTCCCGGCGGCGTCTAAGCTGGCAACGGATCGATTTTTTGCGGCACAAGCTCTTTGAACTTTTCCCGGAGACAGGCGTTCGGAACCTATGCGGCCACGTCGGGATGCGTTCAGTCCGGTGGCTTCCTTCTGTTTACATGGATTAGTTGTGGATGAACGGATTCTCAACACGGAGCGTCCCTGGGGCGTGAGGAGTGATGCTCGATGAATGTGACTGCTGATCAGCCATACGGCCCGGACTCTCTGGCCACCGATGTACCGCACCCAACCCATCCTTTACCCCTGACCCAAGCCTTGCAGCTGCCGCGCATTGTCATCGAAGACACGTCGCCTGTGATCGAGGCCGGGCAACTGGCGGCCAAGGCCATCATCGGCCAGCCGGTGACCGTCACCAGCAAGGTGTTCGCCGACGGTCACGACAAGATGTCGGTGCGCATCTGTTATCGCGCCGCCGACGAACAGGACTGGCACCAGGCGCCCATGCGCGAATTGGGCAATGACAGCTGGATAGGTGAATTCACCCCGACTTCTGTCAGCCGCTATGTGTTTCGTCTGGAAGCCTGGATTGATCAATTTGGTAGCTACCGTTACGAGCTGGAGAAAAAGTATTCCGCCGGTGTGCCCATCGGTCTGGAGCTGGAAGAAGGGCGCCTGCACTTGGTGCACGCTTCCGAGCGCAGCAAGCATGAACTCAAAGGGCAGATCGATAGCCTTTTACAGCGCCTGGCCGAGAACACCGAGCACGAGGCGCAAGTTGTCTTGTTGCTGCACAGCGAAACGGCGGCGGTCATGGCCCAGGCTGATAACCACGCGTTTCTGAGCCGCAGCTTGGAATTCCCGCTGGATGTCGAGCGTGAACTGGCGCAGTTCGCCAGTTGGTACGAGCTGTTTCCGCGCTCGATCACCGACGACAAGAATCGCCACGGCACCTTCAATGACGTGCACAGCCGCCTGCCGATGATTCGCGACATGGGCTTCGACGTGTTGTATTTCCCGCCGATTCACCCCATCGGCCGTGCCCACCGCAAAGGCCCGAACAACTCCCTGAAAGCGGGCCCTGACGATCCGGGCAGCCCGTACGCCATCGGCAGTGCGGACGGCGGGCATGACGCGATTCATCCGCAGCTCGGCACCCGCGAGGATTTCCGCAATCTGGTGGCTGCGGCCGCCGAGCATGGTCTGGAAATCGCCCTGGACTTCGCCATTCAATGCTCGCAAGACCACCTGTGGCTCAAGGAGCATCCGGGCTGGTTCTCCTGGCGCCCTGACGGCACGATCCGTTACGCGGAAAACCCGCCGAAGAAATACCAGGACATCGTTAACGTCGACTTTTATGCGCCGGATGCGATTCCAAGCCTGTGGCTGGAGCTGCGTGACGTGGTGGTGGGCTGGGTCGAGGAGGGCGTGAAGATCTTTCGCGTCGACAACCCGCACACCAAGCCGCTGCCGTTCTGGCAATGGCTGATTGCCGATGTACGCAGCCAGCATCCGGACGTGATGTTCCTCGCCGAGGCTTTCACCAAGCCGGCGATGATGGCGCGCCTGGGCAAGGTCGGTTACTCCCAGAGCTACACTTATTTCACCTGGCGCAACACCAAGGCGGAGCTTGCCGAGTATTTCACTCAGCTCAATCAATCGCCGTGGCGTGAGTGCTACCGGCCGAACTTCTTCGTCAATACACCGGACATCAACCCGTACTTCCTCCATGACTCGGGGCGCGCGGGCTTTTTGATTCGCGCGGCGTTGGCGACCATGGGCTCAGGATTGTGGGGTATGTACTCGGGCTTCGAACTGTGTGAATCGGCGCCAGTGCCAGGCAAAGAGGAGTACCTGGACTCGGAGAAATACGAGATCCGCCCTCGGGACTACACCGCGCCCGGCAATATCATTGCCGAGATCGCCCAGCTCAACCGCATCCGCCGCCAGAACCCGGCGCTGCAGACCCACCTGGGCCTGCGCATCTACACCGCCTGGAACGACAACATCCTGTACTTCGGCAAGCGCAGTTTCGACGGCAGCAACTTCGTGCTCGTGGCGGTCAGCCTCGACCCGCACAACGCTCAGGAAGCGCATTTCGAGCTGCCGCTCTGGGAAATGGGCCTGCCTGATGATGCACCGACCCTGGGTGAAGACCTCATGACCGGTCACACCTGGACCTGGTACGGCAAGACGCAGTTCATGCGCATCGACCCGTCCTATCAGCCTTTCGGCATCTGGCGCATCAAGGCCACAAACCAATAATTCAAAGGATGTGGTCATGGCAAAGAAACCCCGCAACGCTGCCTTTATCGACGACCCGCTCTGGTACAAGGATGCGGTGATTTACCAGGTTCACGTGAAGTCGTACTTCGATTCCAACGACGACGGCATCGGAGACTTCCCGGGCCTGATCGCCAAGCTCGATTACATTGCCGAGCTTGGCGTCAACACCATCTGGCTGTTGCCGTTCTATCCTTCGCCACGTCGCGATGACGGTTATGACATCTCCGATTACCGGGGGGTGCACAGCGACTACGGCAACATGTCCGACGCCAAGAAATTCATCGCCGAAGCGCACAAGCGCGGGCTGCGGGTGATCACCGAGCTGGTCATCAACCACACCTCGGATCAGCACCCGTGGTTCCAGAAGGCGCGGCATGCGAAGAAGGGCTCCAAGGCGCGGGATTTCTACGTCTGGTCCGATGACGACCAGAAATACGACGGCACGCGGATCATCTTTCTCGACACCGAGAAATCCAACTGGACCTGGGACCCGGTGGCCGGTCAGTACTTCTGGCACCGCTTCTATTCCCACCAGCCGGATCTGAACTTCGACAATCCGCAAGTGATGAAAGCGGTGCTGGAAGTCATGCGCTACTGGCTGGACATGGGCATCGACGGCCTGCGTCTGGACGCGATTCCTTACCTGATCGAGCGCGACGGCACCAACAACGAGAACCTGCCGGAAACCCACAACGTCCTCAAGCAGATTCGTGCCGAGATCGACGCCAATTACCCCGACCGCATGCTGCTGGCCGAGGCCAATCAGTGGCCGGAAGACACGCAGCTGTATTTCGGTGATCGCAAGGGCAAGGACGGCGACGAATGCCACATGGCCTTTCACTTCCCGCTGATGCCGCGCATGTACATGGCCGTGGCGCAGGAAGACCGCTTCCCGATCACTGACATTCTGCGCCAGACCCCGGAAATTCCGGAAAACTGCCAGTGGGCGATTTTCCTGCGCAACCACGATGAGCTGACGCTGGAAATGGTCACCGACCGTGAACGCGACTATTTGTGGAACTACTACGCCTCCGACCGCCGCGCGCGGATTAATCTGGGCATTCGCCGTCGTCTGGCTCCGCTGCTGGAACGCGACCGCCGCCGCGTAGAGCTCCTCAACAGCATGTTGTTGTCCATGCCAGGTACGCCGACTCTGTATTACGGCGACGAAATCGGCATGGGTGACAACATTTATCTCGGCGACCGCGACGGCGTGCGCACGCCGATGCAGTGGTCCATCGACCGTAATGGCGGCTTTTCCCGGGCGAACCCGGCGAGTCTGGTGCTGCCACCGATCATGGACCCACTCTATGGCTATCAATCGGTCAACGTCGAAGCCCAGGATCACGACCCGCATTCGCTGCTGAACTGGACACGGCGCATGCTCGCCGTGCGCAAGCAGCAGAAGGCATTTGGTCGCGGCACGCTGAAAATGCTCTCGCCGAGCAACCGCCGGATTCTGGCCTACACCCGCGAATACACCGGGCCCGACGGCAAGACCGAGATCATCCTGTGCGTCGCCAACGTTTCTGCCGCCTCTCAGGCTGCCGAACTCGAGCTGTCTCATTACGCGGGCACGGTGCCGGTGGAGATGCTCGGCGGCAGTGCCTTCCCACCCATCGGCCAGCTCAATTACCTGCTGACGTTGCCGCCTTACGGCTTCTACTGGTTCTTGCTGGCTGCGGAGAATCAAATGCCCAGCTGGCACGTGGAACCCGCCGAAAGCATGCCGGACTTCCCCACCCTGGTGCTCAAGCAGCGCCTGGAAGAACTCCTGGAAGAACCCCTGCGCCAGACCATGGAGCAGACCTCGCTGTCGGTCTACCTGCCCAAGCGGCGCTGGTTCGCGGGCAAGGGCACGGCCATCGATCAGGTGCACATCGACTACGCCGTGCGTTTCGGCACGGCGCAGCGGCCGTTCCTGCTCAGCGAGATCGAGGTCACCTCGGGCGGTGAAGTTGCGCGCTACCAATTGCCGTTCGGCTTCCTCGCCGAAGACGATTTCAGCAGCGCCTTGCCGCAGCAGCTGGCCTTGGCTCGCGTGCGTCGAGGGCGCCAAGTCGGGCTGATCACCGATGCCTTCACCCTTGAACCATTCATTCGCGCCGTCATCAAGGGCATGCAGGATCAAACGGCATTGCCGACCCAGTCGGGCGAGCTGCGTTTCCAGCAGACCTCCAAACTGGCGCCACTGGGGCTGAACGATGAATCCGAGGTGCGTTACCTGTCTGCCGAGCAGTCCAACAGCTCGGTGGTGGTGGGCAATGCGCTGGTGTTGAAGATGATTCGTCGTGTCGCCGCCGGCACCCACCCGGAGCTGGAAATGGGTGCCTACCTCACCGAAGCCGGCTACGAACACATCTCGCCGCTATTGGGGGCGGTGGTGCGAGTCGATAACGCCGGAGAAAGCAACCTGTTGATGATCGCCCAAGGCTACTTGAGCAATCAGGGCGACGCCTGGGAGTGGACGCAGAACAACCTCGAACGGGCCGTGCGCGACGAGATGGCCCACGGTCATTCGGACGTCGAGAAACACGCCAATGCCTTGGTTGAGCTCAAGGATTTCGCAGGTTTGCTGGGACAGCGTCTGGGCGAGATGCACGTCGTGCTGAGCAAACCCACCGACAACGCGGACTTCAAGACCGAGGTCACCAGCGTCAAGGACAGTCAGGCATCAGCAAAGAGCGTAGGAGCGCAAATCGAGCGTGCGCTGGATTTGCTCGAACAGCATCGCGATACGTTGGAACCCGCCGATCAGCAATTGGTCAGTGAATTGCTCGGCAAGCGCAAACCGCTGCTGGCCCAGGTGCAAACCCTGGCCAAGCAGTCGGTGGGCGGGCTGCGCATGCGGGTCCATGGCGACCTGCACCTGGGGCAGATGCTGGTGGTCAAGGGTGATGCCTATCTGATTGACTTCGAAGGGGAACCGGCAAGGCCGTTGCAGGAAAGACGGGCCAAATACAGCCCGTTCAAAGATGTCAGCGGCGTGTTGCGATCTTTCGACTACGCTGCCGCCATGGCCATGCGAAATGCGCAGAGCGCCGACACCTCGGAGCAAGCCACCGCGGCGCGCAAACATGTCGCCGAGACGTATTTGAGACAGGCGCGGGACGCGTTTCTGGCAGGCTATAAAAAGGCCACCGTCGACGTTGCCCACGCGTTTAAAGATGCCAAGGGAGAGGCGGCCGCACTGGCGCTGTTCACCCTGGAAAAAGCCGCTTATGAAGTGGCCTACGAGGCCGAAAATCGGCCGACCTGGTTGTCGGTTCCGCTTCAAGGCTTGCGCGGGCTGCTGGACTTGTCTGATGGAGAATGAAAATGAGTGCGTCTGACCTATTCGGTGAAGGCAACCACAAGCTGTTGCCAAACGCCGGCGATATGGACGCGTTGATCCGCGCCGAACACCGTGACCCGTTCTCCATGCTCGGCCCTCACAGCGATGGCAAGGATGGCCAGGTGATCCGAGCCTACCTGCCTAATGCACTGGGCGTGCGCGTGGTGTCTCGCGATGGCGAACGTGACTTGGGCGAGCTGACCATGAGCGACAAGCCCGGCTTCTTCGCCGGGCACTTTCCGGTCCGCGAACCCTATTTGCTGAAAATCAACTGGGCCACCGGTGAGCAGATCACCGAAGACCCGTACAGCTTCGGCCAGTTGCTCGGCGAAATGGACCTTTACCTGTTCGCCGAAGGGAACCACCGCGACCTTAGCAGTGCGCTGGGTGCGCAGGTTAGAAACGTCGATGGCGTCGACGGTGTGCGTTTCTCGGTGTGGGCGCCCAATGCCCGCCGCGTGTCGGTGGTCGGCGACTTCAACAGCTGGGACGGTCGTCGTCACCCTATGCGCGTGCGCTACCCGTCGGGCGTGTGGGAGATTTTCATCCCGCGTATCGGCCCGGGCGAAGCCTACAAGTACGAAATTCTCGGTCAGCACGGTGTACTGCCTCTCAAGGCCGACCCCATGGCCTTGGCCACCCAATTGCCGCCAGACACTGCCTCCAAGGTGGCAGCGCCCCTGAGCTTCGACTGGCAGGACAACGACTGGATGCAGTCGCGCGGCGAGAAACACGATGTGCATCAGCCGCTGTCGATCTACGAACTGCACGCAGGTTCGTGGAAATGGCACCACGGTGGCGAAGACGAGCCTGATCGCCCTTTCAACTGGCGCGAACTGGCTGGCGAGCTGATTCCTTACATCAAGGGTCTGGGGTTCACCCACATTGAACTGATGCCGATCATGGAGCACCCGTTCGGCGGCTCGTGGGGCTATCAGTTGCTCTCGCAATTCGCGCCCACCGCCCGTTACGGCTCCCCGGAAGACTTCGCGGCCTTCGTTGATGCCTGTCACCAGAACGACATTGGTGTGATCCTGGACTGGGTGCCGGCGCATTTCCCCACCGACACCCATGGTCTTGCGCAATTCGACGGCACCGCGCTGTACGAATATGGCAACCCTCAGGAAGGCTTTCACCAGGACTGGGACACGCTGATCTACAACCTGGGACGTACTGAAGTGCACGGCTTCATGATTGCTTCGGGTCTGCATTGGCTCAAGCACTTCCACATCGACGGCCTGCGGGTCGATGCGGTGGCCTCGATGCTGTACCGCGACTATTCGCGCAAGGCGGGCGAGTGGGTGCCGAACCGGTACGGTGGCCGCGAGAACCTCGAAGCAATCGACTTCCTGCGTCACCTGAACGACGTGGTCGCGCTGGAAGCGCCGGGTGCGCTGGTCATCGCCGAGGAGTCGACTTCCTGGCCAGGGGTGACCCAACCCACCCAACAGGGAGGCCTTGGCTTCTCGTACAAATGGAACATGGGATGGATGCACGACACGCTGCATTACGTCGAACAAGATCCCATCCATCGCCAGCACCATCACAACGAATTGAGTTTCGGCCTGGTGTACGCGTGGTCCGAGCGCTTTATCCTGCCGATTTCCCACGACGAAGTGGTGCACGGCAAACATTCGCTGATCGACAAAATGCCGGGCGATCGCTGGCAGAAATTTGCCAATTTGCGGGCCTACCTGGCCTTCATGTGGACCCACCCAGGCAAGAAATTGCTGTTCATGGGCTGTGAGTTTGGCCAGTGGCGTGAGTGGAACCATGACACCGAGCTGGACTGGCATTTCCTCAATTACGAGGACCACAAGGGCGTGCATACGCTGGTGGGTGACCTCAACCGCCTGTATCGCTCGGAAAAGGCGCTGCACGAGCAGGATTGCCAGCCGCAGGGCTTCCAGTGGGTGATTGGCGATGATGCGGGGAACAGCGTGTATGCGTATCTGCGCTGGAGCAAGGAGGGCGAGCCGTTGTTGGTGGTGGCCAACCTGACGCCGGTACCGCGCCATGGGTATCGGGTGGGCGTGCCGTTCAGTGGCAAGTGGGCCGAGCTGTTGAATACCGATGCCGGTGTGTATGCGGGGTCCAACGTCGGTAACGGCGGCGCGGTGATGGCCGAGGAGACCAAGAGCCACGGGCAGGCGTTTTCGTTGGCGCTGGATTTGCCGCCGTTGGCGGTGGTGGTCCTTAAGCCTGTTCGGGAGTGATTGTTTTCGTGGGCCTTGGGACTGGGGCCCATCCCCTAACGGGAACCCGATGATGGATTCTGCATAACGGCAGAAGCGTTTTGCCTGCGACGAGTTACTTGAGAGATGCCGAGTAACTCGCCGAAGGCGGAACAGGCTGCGACAGCAGCCATAGCGGTGCCTCAGACACACCGAGCAGCAAGCAAACGCCTGAAAAGCAAGGCCTCGCCAGACGAACGTCACCCCCCACCAGTGAACCCCAACCCATTTCCAATGTCTGTTGACCACGTTTTGTTCATTGCGTGGGGCCTGTCCATTCGGCCTTTCTTTTTATTTTTTTGTCGAAGAATCTTCATGTCGCCATCACGTTCCACTTCTGTTTCCGCCCCTCTTTTCTCCCTGCTGCCGGGCGCTCGACGCCGTTTGCTCAGTGCCGGCCTGTTGGGAACATTGCTCACCGTCGGTCTCTCAACCCAAGCCCTGGCAGAAGGCAAGGACCGCTGGGTCAGCGACACCCTCAGTACCTACGTGCGCAGCGGCCCGACTGACGGCTACCGCATCATTGGCAACCTCAAATCCGGGCAGAAGGTCGAACTGCTCACCACCCAGGGCGACTACAGCCAGGTGCGCGGCAGCTCCGGCGACTCGGTCTGGATTCCCTCCAGCGAGTTGCAAGACGTTCCCGGCCAGGCCGAGCGCCTGCCGCAGCTCACCCAACAGGTCGCCGACCTCAGCGGTCAGCTGAAAACCATCAACGACGACTGGAAAACCAAGGTCCAGGGCATGCAGGAAACCCTCGACTCGCGCAAAAAACTGGTCGATGAGCTGGAAGCCCGCTCCAAAGACCTCAACGCCCAGCTGACCGACGCCCAGTCGGAACTGCGCGCCACCCAGGCCAAGCTCGGCGACGAGAACAATCAGGTGCTGATGCGCTACATGGTTTACGGCGGCAGTATTGCTGGCGCGGGCTTGCTGGTTGGCCTGATCCTTCCGGCGCTGACCCGCGGTCGCAAACGCAACGATCGTTGGTTCTGACGCAATTTGTCCCACAGACCGTCTCTCAGGGCCGGTCTTTTTGATCCTCTGAAATATCTTGTAATTGGCCCTAGGTCGATTCTTCTTTGTGCGCTATTTTGGTGCGGCGCATCGGTCTGTCGTGGGCCAGTGCGTGATCGCAAAAAAAGCTCCACCCAATGTGCATCTGCAGTCGCAAGGATGCCGGGCGAACGCTGAGAGGGTAAGTCCCCATCAACGCTCGACCCGCCAATGCTGTTCCACATTCAAAAGAATAAAGAGAGTCGACACATGAAGTACGAACCCTTGGCCAAGTCGCTGGTAGCGACAGCGCTCACGCTTGTTGTTTCTTCCTCCTACGCAGCTTCCGTTGCCCCTGTTGCCGCTGAAAACGGCATGGTGGTCACCGCTCAACACCTGGCGACCCACGTGGGCGTCGACGTGCTCAAGTCCGGAGGCAACGCCGTCGATGCCGCCGTCGCCGTGGGCTACGCGCTGGCAGTGGTTTACCCGGCAGCGGGCAACCTGGGCGGCGGTGGCTTCATGACCATCCAGCTCGCGGACGGGCGCAAGACCTTTCTCGACTTCCGCGAAAAGGCCCCGCTGGCAGCCACCGCCAACATGTACCTGGACAAGGATGGCAACGTAGTACCTGACCTGAGCGCCAAAGGTCACCTGGCCGTTGGCGTACCGGGCACGGTGTCCGGCATGGAGCTGGCGCTGAGCAAATACGGCACCAAGAAGCGCGCTGAAGTCATTGCCCCGGCGATCAAACTGGCCGAGAACGGTTTCCCGCTGGAGCAGGGCGACATTGACCTGCTGCACACCGCGACCGATGAATTCAAGGCCGACAAGGACCTGAGCCCGATCTTCCTGAGCAAAGGCCAGCCGATGAAAGTCGGCGATAAACTCGTGCAGAAGGACCTGGCCAAGACCCTCAAGGAAATCTCCGCCAAAGGCACTGACGGTTTCTATAAAGGCTGGGTGGCCAAGGCCATCGTCGATTCAAGCAAGGCGGGCAAGGGCATCATCGTTCAGGCTGACCTGGACAAGTACAAAACCCGCGAACTGGCGCCGGTCGAGTGCGATTACCGCGGATATCACGTGGTCTCGGCGCCGCCTCCCAGCTCCGGCGGGGTGGTCATCTGCGAGATTATGAACATCCTCGAAGGCTACCCGATGAAGGAGCTGGGCTATCACTCGGCGCAAGGCTTGCACTACCAGATCGAGGCCATGCGTCACGCCTACGTGGACCGCAACAGCTACCTGGGCGACCCGGACTTCGTGAAGAACCCGATCGACCATCTGCTCAATCGTGACTACGCCGCCAAACTGCGCGCCGCCATCGAGCCGCAAAAGGCCGGTGATTCCCAGGCGATCAAACCGGGCGTTGCACCCCACGAAGGCAACAACACCACCCACTATTCGATTGTCGACAAGTGGGGCAACGCGGTGTCCGTCACCTATACCCTCAATGACTGGTTCGGCGCGGGCGTGATGGCGAGCAAGACCGGCGTCATCCTCAACGATGAAATGGACGACTTCACCTCCAAGGTCGGCGTGCCAAACATGTACGGCCTGATCCAGGGCGAAGCCAACGCCATCGCGCCGGGCAAGGCGCCGCTGTCGTCGATGAGCCCGACCATCGTCACCAAGGATGGCAAGACTGTGATGGTGGTCGGCACGCCGGGAGGCAGTCGCATCATCACCGCGACCCTGCTGACCATGCTCAACGTCATCGACTACGGCATGAACATCCAGGAAGCGGTCGACGCGCCACGTTTCCACCAGCAGTGGATGCCGGAAACCACCAACCTCGAGAACTTCGCGGTCAGCCCTGACACGCAGAAGATCCTCGAAAGCTGGGGCCACCAGTTCGCCGGCCCACAGGACGCCAACCACCTGGCGGCGATTCTGGTCGGCGCACCTTCGCTGGAAGGCAAGGCGGTGGGCAACAACCGCTTCTACGGTGCCAACGATCCGCGTCGTAACACCGGGCTTTCTTTGGGTTACTGAGGCGTCATAGGGATGAGACGACGTCGATCGTCCCATCCCTATCTGAAAACAAGTCCTCGTTTTGTTGGTTTTGATAACTGCTCCAGATTTGAGCGTAACCTCCCTGCCAAAACCAGTCCGCTCGCAGCAAGCACCTGAGCAGTGCAACTTCCCACGCCTTTACGGTCAGATAGCCGTCCCTGCGCCAACGGCCAAGCCTGCCATAGCGCTCCCTGACTTCTTCGTGCGCATCGTTTGGTGACAGGGGAAAAGGACCCTCACACAGTGTTCGCGCCAGTTGTGCAACTTCAATTGTTGCGTGAGTGGAGTACAACTGACCGATGTTGTGATCCGTCAGATGAGTTTGAACGCGGGCATGCGTCGTATCGTCCAGCGTGTGTCCTGCGGAATAGGAAACGCGGCCAGTGTCGGGCGTTATAGCAACCTCAATCCAATCCATGCGATAAACGTGCTTATCGTAGAGAGGGTGAAGGGATTGCTCCTTTACTGAGCTCGGCACTTTTGTGTGCTTTTCCTTGTTACATCTCAGGCACGCCGGTATGAGATTGAACGGGGCAATAGACAGTGAAGGAAACTGCTCCTTCGGTAAATAATGGTCCAGCGTTTCTGCCAATCCCGCGTGGCAGAGTTGGCAAAAACCATCAGGTGCCGTATTTTTTATTTTTTGGTAAAGCTTTCGGCCACTCGCATTTTTGACCAGTTTTTGTTCGTAGAGAGTGATGAGGTCGGCGTGCGAAACGTTGCAATACCTGTCACTGTTTCGGTGAGCGGTGGGCTCTCTGAATAGATAGGCAAGTTGGTAGTATGCATGCACTTCGAACTCTTTGCTCACCGCGCGTAGAAAGTTTTCTGAGTCCGTGACCCTTTTTATATAGGCCCGGCTTTGCGTACCCACAAGGCAGCTGGCGATCAATTGTTGGTGTCGAGGCCTTTTCATGTCAGTCAAACTCCGACAAGAGCGAACGAAGAATAGCGCGTCCCTCCATGCCAATCTCTCTATTATAATTCGCCATGATTGCTTGGTAACTTCTGACAGTTTCTGCTTCGTGTTTGAGTAGCGCGAGGAAGCCTGATTTATGCACCTCCAACCCAAACACTTCATGCGTGAGTGTTCCAACATTTTCCGCGAAGGTTTCAAGCGTCGGGCGTTCCGCCAGTGTATCGCTCCCTCTTTTTATGATTTTCCAAACACAGGAAGCGGGTACTTCTTGAAGCACGACGGGCGAGTGAGTTGAAATGATCGCCATCCCATTTTTCTTCGTCAGCAGCTCGGAAATGGCGCGTATAAACGCGGACAACAACGGTGGGTGCAAGTGGTTTTCAGGCTCGTCAAAAATAATGACGGTTTTTTCTTCGGTCAGTTGGACCAGTTTGGTGACCGCGTAGAGTACAGCGGCATGGCCGGAGCTGAGTGTCATGAAAAGATCGTAAGAAGACTGTTCCAGCGACGTCTTTTCGACATGACTAAGTAAACGCGAAACTCGCTGATCCGAAAAATTCAAATCAAGCGCTAACGTGTCGATTACCGCGCACCAGAGGCCTTTCTTATCTTCGGAACTCAGCACGCAGTCGGTAACCGCAAGGCTGAACTCCGCTGCCAGCGTACGTTTGTTCTTGACCGAGAAGAGGGGAGGCGCGTTATCGCTGACAGATATTGGCTCATGCAGGCCTATATAGGTGCTGTCAATGATTCGATCAGCCAGGGAAAAGTCGATCTCCTCAAGCGGGTTATCAAAGACGCTGAACGAGGAATAAATGAGTTTACTGAAAAAGTTTTCCCTGACCGGAGCGCCATCCAGGGTTTCCAGAGCGTACGTCTGATCGCCTGCTCTGAGTATCGCCTTCGCAATCTTCTTCAGCGTGGTCGTTTTGCCCGAGCCGTTTCGGCCAGTTAAAACATGTAAATTGCTGGGAGGTTTCGAATGCGGGGTGATCGTGAAGTCCAACCGATAATCTGCAAGATGGTCGTGAAATCGGAAAGCATATTTTTCGAGCTTCTCACCGGCCTCAATAATACGTGCAAACTGTTCTTCAATTGTCTTCTTGCTGAGGTAGCGCGTAAGTGAGTCGCCAAGCCATCTTTCATGCTCACACTGCTCAATCAACGCAGGCGTGAAAGCAATGTCTCGGATGCCTTTAAGAAAGTCCGTCCACGCCCTTCCGCCAATCGCCTGAAGGTTTTCATAGTATTCGGGGTTCTGCCCCAATGAAAAAAACGCTGGGCCCAATGTCTCAAAGCTGTCGTCAAGATATTCGAAAGTGTGCTTCAGAGTTTCCTGCTCAAGTCGAGCTAATTTGAGTTCGCCAATGCGCGTAGATTCCCCTTTCGCGTTGCAATAATAAAGTGTGAATGAGGTCCAGTAGCTGTAGTCGTCCCATGTCACTTTAATAAGGCTGAACGTGTTCGCAGCGGTGGAGGGGGATGAAGCTTTCACTATTCTCATTACGGCGTATTCCTTGATCGTGTTGCAGCCCAGATCGCTTAAGGCGATCTGTCGGTCGATGCATGATGCAGTAGCCGCGTTCCAGCCAGGACGCCGACTGATAGCTCAAAGCTATCATAATACTATCAATTGGATCCATCCTGTCGTTACCCTCACCAAAGCGGGTGAAGATGAATTTTTCAAATTCCGACATGTAATGTTATGTTGTATCAATCTCGTAGTTTCTGTGTTTGAGAAAATTTCACCATGAACACTCCGCTTCCCGACGTTGCCGCCTCCGAATTGTCCCAATCCCTGTTGCCTCTGGACTGGGTCGGCATGCAAGGCATCGACATTCCATTGATCCTCGACGAACCCGGCGTCAATGTTCCGGTTCACGCCCGTGCCGACTTGCAGGTGGATCTGCCCATGCCGCAGATCAAGGGCATTCACATGTCGCGGCTTTACACGCTGCTGGATCGCTTTGCCGAGCACCATGCGGTCAGCCCGGCAAGCCTGGCGGCGCTGCTGGAGCTGATGGTCGACAGCCATGCCGATTGCCATTCCTCCCAGGCACGCTTGCGCCTGGGTTTCGAATTGCTGTGCAAACGCCCGGCGTTGGTGACCCAAGGGCTGAGCGGCTGGAAGTCTTATCCTGTGGTGATCGATGCGCAGTGGCGGCAGGGTCGCCTGGCGCTCACGGTCAGCGTCAACGTTACCTATTCCTCGACCTGCCCCTGTTCGGCGGCGTTGTCCCGGCAGTTGCTGGAAAAGGCGTTTGTCGCGCACTTCGGGGCAGGGCCGGTGGACAGCGCTCAAGTGGCGCAGTGGATTGTCCAGAACGGCTCCCACGCCACGCCCCATAGCCAGCGCAGCGTTGCGCGGGTTCAGGTGCGCGTCGATCAGGACGCTGAACGCCTGGGATTACTCAGCCTGATCGACCTCATCGAAGACGCCCTCGGCACGCCTGTGCAAACCGCCGTCAAGCGTGCAGACGAGCAGGCCTTCGCGCGGCTCAATGGGCAAAACCTGATGTACGTCGAAGACGCCGCACGCAAGATTCAACAGGCGCTGGTGGGCCGCTACGCGATCTGCAACGTGTCGGTGCAGCACCTTGAGAGCCTGCATCCTCACGATGCGGTGGCATCGTCCTCCAGCGGCAACGCGCTGCTCGCGGGAGGGCGTTTCTCATGACCCGTGCCTACGTCGCCGAGCCAGCCGCGCATCAACCGACGGCAAACGTCGCCAACGCGGCGCGACAAAGCCGCCTGCAATCCATCGACGCGCTGCGCGGCCTGATCATCGTGTTCATGCTGCTGGACCACGTGCGCGAAACGTTTTTTCTGCATCGGCAGGTGACCGACCCGATGGACGTCACCAATACCAGCCTCGACCTGTTTCTGAGCCGCACTCTGGCGCATTTCTGCGCGCCGTTGTTCGTGTTTCTGACGGGGCTTTCGGCATATCTCTACGGGCAGCGTCATTCAGGTACGAAAGATGTCGCCCGATTCCTCTTCGTCCGGGGGCTGGTGCTGATTGCGCTGGAACTGACGCTGGTCAACTTCGCCTGGACCTTCCAGTTCCCGCCGTCGGTGATGTACCTGCAGGTGATCTGGGCCATCGGCTTGAGCATGATCGCCCTGGCCGCCTTGGTGGCGTTGCCTCGGGGACTGCTGGCGATTTTGGGACTGGCCATCATCGGTGGGCACAACCTGCTGGATGGCGTGCATTTCGGTGCTGAATCCTGGATGCACATCCCGTGGGCGATTCTCCATGACCGGGGCTGGATTGAGGTGAGCGACGGCCTGCGTTTGCGCACGTCCTACCCGGTGCTGCCGTGGATCGGCGTGATCGCTGTGGGCTATGCCGCGGGGCCGTGGTTCGCCAAGGGCGTTGAGTCGGACAAGCGCGAAATGAACCTGATCGCCTGGGGCTTTGGCCTGCTGGCGCTGTTTCTCGCGTTGCGCGGCATCAACGGTTACGGCGAAAAACCCTGGGTGGCCGGGGAGACCACGACCCACACGCTGATGAGCCTGCTCAACATCACCAAATACCCACCGTCGCTGCTCTTTATCAGCTTCACGCTGGGCCTTGGCCTGCTGATGCTCGCCTGGCTGGAGCGTGGCGCCGACAAGCGCTGGCTGAAACCGCTAGTGACCTTTGGCGCTGCACCGATGTTTTTCTACCTGCTGCATTTGTACGTGCTCAAAGTGCTGTACCTGATCGCCGAGGCGCTTTGGGGCCGCAATCAGGGCAACTACTTCGGCTTTGATTCGGTTCGGGCGCTGTGGGTGTGCGCGGCGGTGTTGACGGTGTTGTTGTTCCCGGCAGTGCGCTGGTTCGCCGAGCTCAAGGCCCGGCGTCGGGACATCACCTGGTTGAAGTATTTCTGAGGACAGGGGCTCCCGACGATCGGGAGCCTGTGTTGCGCAATCAGCGATTGAGCAGGGCGCGCTCCATGCGTGCCAGGGCTTCTTCGAGCATCGGCCGTGGGCAGCCGAAGTTCAGGCGCACGAACTGGCCACAGTCGTCGCCGAACTCCAGGCCGCAGCTCAGGGCGACCTTGGCCTCGTTGAGAAAGAACTGCTGCGGGTGCTGAATGTCCAGCGCAGTGCAGTCCAGCCACGCGAGATAGGTGCTTTGCGGCAGGTGCATGCGAATACCGGGCAAGCGGGTTTGAAGGGCGTGGGCCAGATAGTCGCGGTTGTCCTGCAGGTAGGCATTGACCTGCGCGAGCCAGTCAGCGCCGTCGCGGTAGGCGGCTTGCGTCGCCTCAAGGCCCAGTGCGTTGACGCTGTCCACCAACCCCAACCGGCCCGCATTGAAGCGCTCGCGCAAGCCGGCGTTCTGCACCACGGCAAAGGCGGTTTTCATGCCGGCGATATTCCAGGCCTTGCTGGCGGACATCAGGGTTACGCTGCGCGCGGCGATTTCCGGGCTCAGGGAGGCAATCGGGGTGTGGCGCCGGCCGTCGAACAGAATGTCGGCGTGGATTTCGTCGGAGATGATCAGCACGTCATGCTGCACGCGGGCCTCGCCGATGGCGCGCAGCTCGTCGCGCTCGAAGACCTTGCCCAGCGGGTTGTGCGGATTGCTCAGCAGCAGGGCGCGTGACTGCAGCAGCGCATTGTTCAGCGCAGCGATGTCGGTGGGGTAGTGGCCATTGGCGTCGACGTGAAACGGCAGGTCAACTCGCGGCAGCTTCCAGTTCGCCGCCGCGTGCAGCAGTGGCGAGTAGTTTGGGGTCTGTACCAGCACGCCGCTGCCTGGGGGCACCAGGGTGTTGAGCGCCATGTTCACGCCGGGCTCGACACCGGGCAGGAACACCAGGTCTTCGGGTTGAATCACCCAGTCGTAGTGACGGGCGAGGTGCGCCACCAGCGTCTGGCGCAGGCTGTCTTGAGCGACGGAGTAGCCGAGCAGAGGGTGTTCAAGACGGTTTTTCAGCGCTTGCACGATCGGCTCGGCCACCGGGAAATCCATGTCCGCCACCCACATTGGAAGCACGTCCTGCGGGTACTGGCTCCACTTCTTGCTGCCGGTGTTCAGGCGCTGATAAACGCTGTTCAGGTCCATGCTTGTGACGGTCTCGACAATAACGACGGGCGATTGTGCCAGAGACCCGAGGCCAAGTTCACCTGTCTGGCCGTTGCCAAAAAAAGTAACCTCTAGAGGTTACTTTCGTAAAAGTAACCTTTTTAGGTTACATCTCGCTGTTTTCCCCTATAGTGGTCTGCATCTCAAGCGGGTTGCAGGATGTTTCCATGACCATCAAAGCGGTATTGACCGGCGATCTGATGCACTCGCAGGCCGTCACCGACACCCAGGCTTACGTCGAAGGGCTGAAGCGGGTACTGAGTGCGCTGAACACACACTACGGGCTCGACACCGACACCTTCCGCGGCGACGGTTTTCAAGTGGTACCCAAGGATGCTTCACAGGCTTTCGAGTGCGCGCTGGCGATTCGCGCGGGCCTGATTGCGGCAAGCCCCGAAGGCGAGCGCTGGGATGCGCGCATCGCCATTGGCATCGGCGCGTCGAGCGCGGGGCGTAACTATGGTGAGGCGTTCGTGTTGTCCGGGCAGGGGCTCGACGGCATGAAAAAACTCAGCCTGGCGGTGTTCAGTCAGGAGGCCTCGTTCATACGGTGTACCGAGCTCGTGACCGAATTCGTCGCCGCCATTCTCGATAAATGGACTGTCGTCGAGGCCCAGGCCTATTACGCCCATCTGCTGGGTGTGGGCGATCAGCAGAGCATCGCCGAGAACCTGGGCAAATCCCGAGTGGCGATCAACAAGGCGTTGCAGCGCGGGCAGGCGCGTTTGCTGGACCGGTATCTGGCCAGTACGCGGCAATGGGTCGGGGAGTTGGGCAATGCGTGACGCGTCGGTGGTGTTGCTGGTGCTGATCCTGCTGAACATGCTGCTGGACTACGGATTCACCAGTTGGCGAGCACGCTCCGGGCCCGACAGCGCGAGCGGGCAGACGCTGTTGATGAGTCTGCTTCAGGGCCTGGCTGTCGTCCCGGTGGTGCACTGGGCCACCCTCAGTGTGCTGCCTGCATTGGTCGCCGGCCTGGCGTTTGCCGTGGGGTGGGGGCTAGTGCGTTGGGTCATGGCCAGCGTCGCGTCGGCCTACGCCTTTATCTGGCGGTTTGTGTTGCAAGTCGCGTTGTTGCTGGTGATCTGGCTGAGCGTCGAGGGTTACTGGGGTTGGGCCGCGGAGCAGGGCAAAACGCTGTTCAGCGCGCACAATCTGTCGGTGCTGCTGGCGTATGTGTTGGTGTGGCGCCCGGCCTCTGCGGTGATCGGCGCGGTGCTGACGCCCTTCATGGGCGGCGTGCAAGAAAGCAGCCGGGTCTCGCTGAAAAAGGCCGGCACGTGGATCGGCTATCTGGAGCGAACCCTGATCCTGACCTTCGTGCTCATGGAACAGTGGGAGGCGATCGGCTTTTTGCTCACCGCAAAAAGCATCCTGCGCTTCAACGACATCAAGGGCGCCGAGCAGCGCTCCCTTAGCGAATACGTGCTGCTGGGCACGCTGGTGAGCTTCACGGTGAGCATCGCCATCGGCCTGGCGGTGTTGAAACTGTCCGGAAAGTAACCCCTGGAGGTTACTTTTCCAAATGTAACCTCCAGGGGTTACTTTGCTGAACGATCAGCCACGGGCGATCACCAGAAGGTGCTCGCTTGGCTGTTCAAGCGACCCGCAATCACTTCAATCGCCTTATCGACATCTGCCGCCTCGGTGTAACGGCCCAGGCTCAAACGCAAGCTGCTGCCCGCCAGCGCCGGGCTCAGACCCATTGCCAACAACACGTGAGACGCACCGCTGCTGGCCGAATTGCAGGCCGACGTCGATGACACGGCCAGATCGCTGGACAGGCTCATGGCATTGAACCCGGCCTTGTCGACGCAGATGTTCAGCGTGTGCGGCACGCGTTGCAGTGGGTCGCCGTTGAGGCTTACCCCCGGCAGTTGCAGCAGGCCGTCACGCAGACGGGCCGACAGCGCGCTGATGCGTTGCACTTCGTCCTGCATCTCGGCGCTGGCCAGCGCGTAGGCTGCGCCCATGCCGACGATCTGGTGAGTGGCCAGGGTGCCGGAGCGAAAACCCTGTTCGTGACCGCCGCCGTGCATCTGCGCTTCCAGCAACGGGCGGGCACGTTCGCCGACGTACAGCGCGCCAATGCCTTTCGGGCCGTAGGTTTTGTGGGCAGAGAACGACATCAAGTCCACCGGCAGCGCGTTCAGGTCGATGCCCACTTTGCCTGCGCCTTGGGCAGCATCCACGTGCAAGAGCGCGCCTTGGTCACGCACGAGCTCGCCAATGGTGGCGATGTCGGTGAGGGTGCCCAGCTCGTTGTTCACCAGCATCAGGGAGACCAGCAGCGTGTCGTCGCGCAGGGCCTGGCGAACGGCTTCGGGCTGGATCAGGCCCAGACTGTCAGGTTCAAGCCAGGTCACGGGAAAGCCCGCCTGCTCGAGCTGGCGCACGGTATCGATCACAGCCTTGTGCTCGATGCGGCTGGTGATCAGGTGGCGGCGCGGCCCGTTGCTGCTTTGCGCGATGCCTTTGATGGCGAGGTTGTTGGATTCGGTGGCGCCGGAGGTCCAGATCAGCGAGTCAGCGCTGCAGCCGACCAGTTCGGCGACCTGACGCCGGGCCAGTTCGACCGACTGGCGGGCCAGATTGCCGTAGGCGTGGGAGTTGGAAGCGGGGTTGCCGAAAGTGCCGTCGCGGCCCAGGCAGGTGACCATGGCCTGGATGACGCGGTCATCGACAGGGGTGGTGGCTGCGTAGTCGAAGTAACAAGGAAGTGTGCTCATAGGGGGAGAAATCCGCGCTGTCCGTGATGGGAAAATACTACTAGCGCGAGACTGAAAAAAAATTGATTACTGAACGCTGATCTCAGTCATGGATAGATTATTTTTCTACGTGCTCCTTTATTTGGAGAATATGATTTCGACAACCGTTGCGATTGGCTTATCTTTATCGCCACCGGTCATAACGACACCCCTTCAAGGCAACGCTCTCTATGGACAAATTCGACCAGGCCATCCTCAGCATTCTTCAGGCCGACTGCACCCGACCCATCGCGGAAATCGCCGACAGTATCGGCCTTGGCAGTACAGCGTGCTGGCGTCGGGTACAGAAGCTAGAAGATCAGGGGCTGATCAAGGGCAGGGTGGCGCTGCTGGACCCGGCACTGCTGAACGTTGCAGTGACGGTGTTCGCCGCCATTCGTACCAATCAGCACAATGCCCAGTGGCTTGGCCGCTTCCATGACCTCATCGAAACCCTGCCAGAAGTGGTGGAGTGTTATCGCATGGCTGGGGATACGGATTACATGTTACGTATTGTTGTACCGGACATTGCCGGCTATGACGCCGTGTACAAAAAGCTGATTCAGCTGTCCGGGATTACCGACATCAGCTCCAGCTTTGCGATGGAGCGGATCAAGTCCACCACGCAACTGCCCCTGACTTATACCGCCTGACGGCATTCAGGCGTTGCGCTCTAACCTTATGCCCAAACGGTATTTCCCGGTTTCTGCTTAAGCTCTTTAAGATCACGTCATAACTCGTTATGACAAGTGAATGTCCATGATCGAAACCGCCAAATCTCTTTCGCCGCTTTCCAGCGTGCCGTTGCACAGCCAGCTGAGTGATCTGCTGCGTGGCCGCATTCTCGATGGCGAATACGCGCCGGACAGCCAGATGCCGTCCGAGAGCGAATTGGGGGCGATGTTCAAGGTCAGCCGCATCACCGTGCGCCAGGCCCTGGGTGATCTGCAGAAGGAAGGGCTGATTTTCAAGATCCACGGCAAAGGCACCTTCGTCTCCAAACCCAAGGCATTCCAAAACGTCAGCACCCTGCAAGGCCTGGCTGAATCCCTGACCGGTCGTGGCTATGAAGTGATCAACCGCCTGCGCAGTTTCCGTTTCGTGCCGGCTGACAAACTGGTGGCTGAGCGCCTGAACGTCGCCGAAGGCGAAATCGTCGCGCAGATCCGCCGGGTGCGGCTGATCAACCGCGAGCCGGTGTCGCTGGAAGTCACCTGGCTGCCCAAGCAGTTGGGCGAGCGCCTGGAAAGCGCCGATCTGGTGACCCGCGACATCTTTCTGATTCTGGAAAACGACTGCGGCCTGACCCTGGGCCATGCGGATCTGGCCATCGACGCCGTGCTGGCTGACAGCGACCTGACCCAGGCGCTGGACGTGGAAACCGGTTCGCCAATCATGCGCATCGAGCGCCTGACCCACACCGCCGATGGCACGCCAGTGGACTTCGAACACCTTTATTACCGGGGCGATGCCTTTCAGTACCGCCTGCGAATCGACCGTCACCGGGAGGCTCAGTGATGACGCGCCAAGTGCTAGAACAGGAATACGACATTGTGGTGATCGGCGGCGGCACCGCCGGTCCCATGGCCGCGATCAAGGCCAAGGAGCGCAACCGCAATCTGCGTGTGTTGCTGATCGACAAGGCCAACGTCAAGCGCAGCGGCGCCATCAGCATGGGCATGGACGGGTTGAACAACGCGGTGATCCCCGGCCACGCCACCCCTGAGCAGTACACCAAGGAAATCACCATCGCCAACGACGGCATCGTCAATCAGGCGGCGGTCTACGCCTACGCGACCCACAGTTTCGAGACCATCGAGCAACTGGACCGCTGGGGCGTGAAGTTCGAGAAGGATGAAACCGGCGATTACGCGGTCAAGAAAGTCCACCACATGGGCGCCTACGTGCTGCCGATGCCCGAAGGCCACGACATCAAAAAGGTGCTGTACCGCCAGCTGAAGCGGGCGAGGGTGACCATCACCAACCGCGTGGTCTGCACCCGCTTGCTCACCGATGCCGAGGGCGCGGTGAATGGCGTGATGGGTTTCGACTGCCGCACCGCCGACTTTCACGTGATCAAGGCCAAGGCAGTGATCCTCTGCTGCGGCGCGGCGGGGCGTCTGGGGTTGCCATCGTCGGGTTACCTGATGGGCACCTACGAAAACCCGACCAACGCCGGCGACGGTTACGCCATGGCCTATCACGCTGGCGCTGAGCTGGCGAACCTGGAGTGCTTCCAGATCAACCCGCTGATCAAGGACTACAACGGCCCGGCCTGTGCCTATGTCACCGGCCCGTTGGGCGGCTACACGGCCAACAACAAGGGCGAACGCTTCATCGAATGCGACTACTGGAGCGGTCAGATGATGTGGGAGTTCCACCAGGAGCTGGAGAGCGGCAACGGCCCGGTGTTCCTCAAGCTCGATCACCTAGCCGAGGAAACCATTCAGAACATCGAAGAAATCCTGCACAGCAACGAGCGCCCCAGCCGCGGCCAGTTTCACGCCAATCGCGGCACCGATTACCGCAGCCAGATGGTGGAGATGCACATCTCGGAAATCGGTTTATGCAGCGGCCATTCGGCCTCCGGCGTGTGGGTCAACGAGCGCGCGGAGACCTCGGTCAAGGGCCTGTATTCGGCCGGCGACATGGCAGCGGTGCCGCACAACTACATGCTCGGCGCCTTCACCTACGGCTGGTTCGCCGGCAATAACGCCGCCGATTACGTGGCCGAGCGGGATTTCACTGACGTCGACGCCCAGCAGATCGATCGCGAACAGGCTCGCGTCTATGCGCCACTGGATCGCGAGCACGGCCTGCCACCTGCCCAGGTGGAATACAAGCTGCGGCGGTTCGTCAATGACTACCTGCAGCCGCCGAAGGTGACCAAAAAGATGCAGATCGGCCTGCAGCGGTTCAGCGACATCGAGCGCGATCTCGACCAGCTGAAAGCCAACAACGCCCATGAATTGATGCGCGCCATGGAGGTCAGCGTGATCCGCGACTGCGCCGAAATGGCCGCCCGCGCCTCGCTGTACCGAGCCGAAAGCCGCTGGGGCTTGTACCACCATCGCGTCGATCACCCGCTTCGCAACGACCGCGACTGGTTCTGCCACACGCACCTGAAAAAGGACGAAGAAGGCCGCATGGTCAGCTTCAAGAAACCGGTTGAGCCCTACATCGTGGCCCTGGACGCCGAAGAAATGGCCGCCTACGACCGCCTGCGCGTGGGGGCTGACGCAGCCTGAACCCGCATCGCCCGCACCTTTAGACACAGAGCGCGACACGCGCCAAGGACACCGTGAAATGGCTTACCAGCCCCAGGAAATCTTCTTTCGCTCCAACGCCCCGGTCACCGTGGACGAGGACAAGTGCATCGCCGACAAGGGCTGCACGGTGTGCGTCGACGTCTGCCCGATGGACCTCTTGGCCATCAATCCCGCCACCCAGAAGGCCTACATGGCGTTCGACGAGTGCTGGTATTGCATGCCCTGCGAAAAGGACTGCCCGACCGGCGCGGTCAAGGTCGAGATCCCGTATCTGTTGCGCTGATACGTAAACCTTGTAGGAGTGAGCGTGCTCGCGATTGCGTCAGGTCAGGCACCGTTATGCGTCTGATCCATCTCATCGCGAGCAAGCTACTCCTACACGTGAACCCAAAGCCATCCGCCAACCCCGGACGCTGATTCACCCGACACCCCTCGTTTCCCACCGCGCCTGATCGCGGCGGAGACGACTTCCTATCAATGATTCGAGGGGATACATCCATGCTATTGCGCGCCACTCTGGCCGGCTTCGTGCTGGCTTCGCTGAGCCTGTCGGTGCAGGCCGAAACCATCCGGATTGCCATCGGCACCCAAGACACCACCATCAATTGCGCGGCTGGCGGGCTGCTGATTCGGGAGCTGGGGCTGCTCGACAAATACCTGCCCCATGACGGCAAATACAAGGACGCGCAGTATCAGGTGGAGTGGAAAAACTTCACCAGCGGCGCGCCGCTGACCAATGAAATGGTCGCCGGCAAACTGGATTTCGGCGCCATGGCCGACTTCCCCGGTGCCTTCAATGGCGTGGCCTTCGAGACCGCAGGCAAGCACAGCCTGTTCATCAGCGTGCTATCGGGCAACATCAAGGGCAGCGGCAACGGCATCGTAGTGCCGACCTCGTCCACCGCTCAGTCGCTGGCTGATCTGAAGGGCAAGACCATTTCCGTGCCGTTCGCCTCGACCGCCCACGGCATGTTGCTGCGCGCCGTCGCCGCTCAAGGCTGGGACCCGCTCAAAGACGTCAACATCATCGCCCAGGCCCCGGAAGTCGCAGGTTCTGCGCTGCAGGCCGACAAGATCGACGCCCACGCCGACTTCGTTCCGTTCGGCGAACTGTTCCCGAACCGGGGCTTCGCTCGCAAGATCTACGACGGCTCGCAATCCAACGCCCCGACCTTCCATGGCGCGCTGGTCGACGAAAGCTACGCGAAGAAATACCCGGAAATCGTCGTCGCCTACCTGCGCGCCGGCATTGAAGCCAATCAGTTGCTGGCCGCCGAGCCTGAGAAGTACAGCGAGTTGATCGAAAAGGTCACCGGCATCGAAGCCGAGGTGAATTACCTGTTCCACGGCCCGCTGGGCCTGCAGACCCGCGATCAGAGCTGGAAACCCGAATACCGCCAGGCCGTCGGCACGGCAATCGACACCCTCAAGCTGCTGAAAAAGGCCGATCGCGGGCTGGACCTGAACACCTTCATCGACGACCAGTACATCCGCGCGGCCTACAAGGCCTCGGGGCTGGATTACAGCGCGCAACTGGCCAACTACGCGCAGTCGCCGCTCAAGGCCAACGACGCGCTGACCGGCAAACCGATCACCGACTTCAAGCACGTTGCTGAAATCTGGGTCAAGGGCGAGCCGAAGGTGCGACATTACGCCTCCGCCGAATCGGCCTTCACGGCATTGCAGGCGCTGACCAGGGAAGGCAAGGCCGTGCGTGCCGTGTATGCGCAGGCAGAGGACAGCGGCATCAAGCTGCTGGCGAGCCAGGCGTGGTTCGCCAGCGACAGCAAGGGTCGGCTGAGTGCCTTCCTGCTCAAGGGCCAGGCGCAGCAATACGCCCAGGCTCAGGGTGGCAAGGTGCTGGACTTCACGGACGCCAGCGCCCAGGCCGCTGTGGCCAGCCGCTAGGGGCGAGGGAGAACGATGATGCTCATTCCCTCCCTGCGCTGGCTGCCTCGCAGTTCGTCCCTGCTGCTGTGCCTGCTGTTCTGGCAGCTGGCGGCGAGCAACCACTGGAACCTGGGGCTGGTGACCTTCGCCAACGTGCCGACGCCGCTCTCGGTGATCGACGCGGCAGCGGGGCTGGTGGATTCCGGCCGGCTGATGCAGCACCTGACCGCCAGCCTGAGCCGCGTGTTCTGCGGCTACCTGACGGCACTGCTGATCGGGGTGGGGTTGGGCGTGGTCATTGGCCGTTCGCGCTGGGCCGAAGACCTGCTGCTGCCGCCGCTGGAAGTGCTGCGGCCGATTCCGGCCGTGGCGTGGATTCCGCTGGCAATCCTGATGTTCCCGTCATCCGAGCTGTCGATGGTGTTCATCACCTTCACCGGCGCGCTGTTTCCGATCCTGCTCAACACCGTGCATGGCGTTGAAGGGGTCGATCCGCGGCTGATCGCGTCAGCGAAAAGCCTGGGGGCAGGGCGCCGGGCGATTCTGCTGGAGGTCATCCTGCCGGGGGCGGCGCCAAGCATTATCACGGGGCTGGCCATCGGCATGGGCACCTCATGGTTTTGCCTGGTGACGGCCGAAATGATCTCCGGGCAGTTCGGCATCGGTTATTACACCTGGGAGTCGTACACCATCCAGAATTACGCCGACATCGTCGTCGGTATGCTGCTGATCGGCCTGCTGGGCATGGGTAGCAGCCTGTTGATCAAACGTCTGGGGCAGCTGTTCACCCCTTGGCATCGACCACGAGGAAAAGCCTGATGAACGTTGCAACCAGCCCTGCCGGTCGCGTCGACATACACGGCATCACCATCGCGTTGGGCGAAGGGCAAAACGCATTTCAGGCCGTGCAGGCGCTGGACTGTCATATCGAGTCGGGCCAGTTCGTCTGCATTCTCGGGCCGTCCGGTTGCGGCAAGTCGACCCTGCTCGGCGCACTGGCCGGGCACCTGCAACCGGTCGAGGGCAGCCTCAAGGTCGATGGCGTGGCCGTCCAGGGCCCATCGCCCCAGCGCGGCATGGTGTTCCAGCAGCACACGTTGTTCCCCTGGCGCAGCGTGCGCGAAAACGTCGCCTTCGGCCTGAAAATGAACGGCGTGGGCAAGGCCGAGCGCCTGGCCGCCGCCGATGAAATGCTGGCCCTGGTGGGCCTTGAAGGCTTCGCCGCGCACTGGCCCAATCAACTGTCCGGCGGCATGCAGCAGCGGGTGGAGATCGCCCGGGTGCTGATCAACCGCCCGCGGCTGTTGCTGATGGACGAACCCTTCGGCGCGCTGGACGCCCTGACCCGCATGAAGATGCAGGCGCTGTTGCTGGATATCTGGACGCGCATCCGCACCACCGTGGTGTTTGTGACCCACGACATCGACGAAGCGCTGTTTCTGGCCGACCGGATCCTGGTGATGAGTTCACGCCCCGGGCGTTTCATCGAAGACCTGCAACTGGACTTCCCGCGCCCGCGCAGCACCGAACTGGTCACCCGCCCTGAATTTTCCCGCTTGAAGCGCCATTGCCTCGAGCTGCTGCACCACGAGGACGGTCGGCAATTGCCGCGCCTGAACCCCCTCGGGCTTCCCAACGATCACGACGGACTGCGACTGGCCCTATGACTGACCTGACGAGCTACTTTGACGACATCGACCACCCTGACATTCTCGCGCTGCAAACCAGGCTCCAGGACCCGGATGCCGGCGTTCGGCGCATTGCCTTGATCGAACTGGCCGATCTGGAAGAGCCAGAGGGTCTGGACTGGCTGACCCACTCGCTGGCATCGGACCCTTCAGAGTCAGTGCGTGCCCAGGCAGCGGCCTTGCTCGAGGCCTGGGAGGAGCCAGACGTGGTGGAGGCCTTGTGCGAGGCGCTGACCGATCCCGAAGCCGCCGTGCGCGAGGCTGCTGCGCAAAGCCTCAGCGTGCTGAAGACTGTCGAGGCGGGCAGGGTGATCTTGCCGTGGACCACCCATGCCGAGGTCAGCGTACGCATCGCGGCGTTTCGTGCCTTGCGTGAGTTGCGTCTCGAAGAAGCCGCGCCCGCCGCCTTGCAAGCGTTGGCCGATGACGATGCTGCTGTGCGCCGCGAGGCCGTGGGTGTGCTGGGCTGGCTGAAGCGCACCGACGCCCTGCAAACCCTCGCCACGCTGGCCAGCAATGATCCCGACAGCGAAGTGCGTCGCGCTGCGACTGGGGCGTTGGGGCTGGCGAGCAACGCCGACGTCTTGCCTGCCTTGCGCAAGGCCTTGCAGGACGACGCCTGGCAAGTGCGCGAGGAAGCGGCGACGACGCTGGGCAAGGTCGGGCATCAGGATGCCGGGGCTGCCTTGATCGAGGCGTTGAGCGATGAGTACTGGCAGGTGCGCCTGCGCGCGACCCGCAGCCTGGGCCGTTTGCGGCATCCCGAATCACTGTGGCCGCTGGTCGAGACTCTGACCCACAGCATCAGCAACCTGCGCAAGGAAGCGGCGCTGGCCTTGGGCGAATTGCGCGACAGCCGCGCCAAGGCCGCCCTGCAGCAACTGGAACACGACGGCGATCCGGAAGTGCGCAAGGCCGTGCGCATCGCCCTGGCGCAACTGCCATGATCGCCGCGCCCGTTGCCATCGGCAATTCCCGGGAGCTGCAGCGGCTGCGCCTGAGCTGGGGCGACGGTCGCGAGCAACACATCGATCACGTGCTGCTACGCCAGCAATGCCCCTGCTCGCAATGCCGGGCGTTTCGCTTGAAGGGGATGAAGCCTGTGGTCGCGGCGTCTGTGCATCTGGTGGCGATCAACCCGCAGGGCTACGGGTTGCAGCTGGTGTTCAGCGACGGGCATCAGCGGGGGATATATCCGTGGGCGTATCTGGCGGGGTTGAGGGATGGCCCGGTTTCCGTTTCTGCCCGGAGGGCGTAGAAGCCTCCGGCCAGAATCAAAAGCAAAGCGCGTCAGAGCCGATGGCTCAATACCGCGCCTTATCAATCCACTCCAGCGACGTGCGCCAGATGCAGATCCCCAGAAAATACGCCGACATCGCCAGCCACAGGCTCAACACCCAAGAGCCGTTGTAAGGGTGGTTGATCACCAACAGAAAACTGCACAAAAACCACACGGTGGTGACGGCGATGTTCAGTGGCATGAAGCGGCGCACGCGAAACGGGTGCAGGAACTTCATCCGTGTCACCGTCAGCAGGGCCAGGCAGATCACGGTAATGAAGGTCAGCCATGGCGCTGGCGACAGGATATAGACGCACAGCGCGACCACGTTCCAGGCCGCCGGGAAGCCTACGAAGTAGTTGTCCTTGCTCTTCATCTCGGTGTTGCAGAAGCAGAACAGCGACGACACCAGAATGATCGAGATGGTCAGCAGCAGGGTGTAGTCGGGCAGGGGGATGTAGCGGTAGATGAACAGCGCCGGGATGAACACGTAGGTCAGGTAGTCGATCACCAGATCCAGCACCGAACCGTCGAAATGCGGCAGGACCGACTGCACGTTGAGCTTGCGCGCCAGCGAGCCGTCCAGCCCGTCGACGATCAGGGCGATCCCCAGCCACAGCAGGCAGGCCTTGGGCTGGTTGTCGAATAGGGCAATGGTCGCCAAAAAAGCGAGGACGACGCCGGTGGCCGTGAAACCATGGGCGCCCCATGCTTTGAGCCAGGCGATGCGTTGAATTGGAATCATGGACGGTCCTTCTGGAAATAAAACTGGCCCGGTCCACTCATCGCAGCGATGAACGGTAGACCTGGCCAGAGGTGCAACTATCGACCGGCCATCGGTCGATAAGGTTCACCCCCTACCTCTACACGGTAGCAGGCGGCGCGAGCTTTCGTCGCTCAATTATCAGAAGGCCAGCAGGATTTACGGCGCAAGGCGTGTCACTGGTCGGCTGGCGGGGAAAAGAGGCATTTTGCTGGCCCCTCTGACGCGTTTACCTCGGCACAATCCTCAGCCTATCAGGGAGTTAGACAAGGATTTGCATGCAGATTATCAAGTTTGCGCTGGCGTTTTGTGCACTCTTCAGCATCGCCAATCCGGCGTTTGCACGGGATTTGAGCAAGAACGAACGCGACCTCTGCACCTGGGGCGCAGGGATTGCCGGGATGGCGCAGAGCTACAAACTCGCAGGGCTGACCCTCTACGGCGCGCGGAACAAACTCCAGGCCCGGCACTTTCCTCAGCAATGGATGCGCATGAGCGCGCTGGGCATTACCGAACAGACCTACGACAGCCCCTCACGCATGCGCCCGGAAAGTGTCAGGCAGGTCTATTACGAAGGATGCACCCGGCATGAACTGGCACGCCGGTAATCCTGGGCTTTATGACGACAGCCGCTGCATCAGGTAAGCCTCACCCGTGACCCGGATCAACGGGTGCGGCGTGATCTGGCAGGTCTTCACCACGGTAAAACCGTGACGCTCATAGAAGCGGCGAGCGCCCGTGTTCTCGGCGTAATCGATCAGGCTCAGGCCCTTGAGCTGCATGGCTTCGGCGCGCTGTTGCGCACGTTGAAGAAAGCTCAGCCCCAACCCCTTGTTCCGCCAGCCTTCGTGCAGCGCCAGGCTTGAGATGTACAGCGTGTCAGGGACTTCCATGTCGGCGTAGGGCGCCAGCACCGGGTCAGTCACCGGCGACGGGTTGGGGTCTTCGCGCATGGCATAGCTGTGCATCATGCCGATGACCTCGCCATGGGCTTCGGCGATCAGACAATTCTGGTAGGAGAAATCCACATCTTCTCGGGCGTAACGTCGAGCGCCTACGTCCAGCAATGCTTCTCCCGACTCCGCCAACTGGTTCCAGATGTAATCCGAGGCACCTTCCGAGGTGATCTGAAACAGGCGGGCAATTTCACGGGCATCCGCCGCCGTGGCCGGACGAAACTCGACAATCATTCACAAGGCTCCGCAAGACATTGGGCGCCCGTTATAGCGTGGAAATAAAAGCCCTCGCCAACGCGTGACGTGGCCGCGTCGCTATCAGGCTGAAGGCCGTCGCTATGGGGTGTCGAGAAGGCGAGAAGGGGAGAAAGACCGGTCGAGCGCGCCGTTGCGGCGCGCTCGGTCCAGACTCAGTGCGGCGCCCGAGGAATGGTTTTCATCAGGTCCGCAGGGCTGATATGCCCGACCACGGGGGCGCTGCCAGGCTGTGGCAGGTTGAGAATGTGGCCTTTCATCTTGCCGATGATGTGCATCTCGCACGGCTTGCAGTCGAACTTCAGGGTCAGGACTTCATCGCCGTGGATCAACTGCATCGGTGCCACTTTAGTCTTTACGCCGGTGACGCCCTTGGCCTGTTTCGGGCACAGGTTGAAGGAGAAACGCAGGCAGTGTTTGGTGATCATCACCGGCACTTCGCCTGCTTCTTCGTGGGCTTCGTACGCGGCGTCGATCAGCTTGACGCCGTGACGGTGGTAGAAGTCGCGGGCCTTCTGGTTGTAGACGTTGGCCAGGAACGACAGGTGCGCTTCCGGGTACACCGGCGGCGGGCTGGTCTCGGCCTTGCGTCCACCGCGAGGGTGAGCGGCAACGCGGGCGGTGGTCAGGGCCTCGATGACTTCGCGGCGCAGGGCCTTGAGCTGCGAGTTGGGGATGAAGAACGCCTGGGGCGCATCCAGTTTCACGTCGGTTGCGTGGTACTGGGTGGTGCCGAGCTGGCAGAGCAGGTCGCGCAGTTGCTCGAGCGCCTGTTCCGGCTTGTTGGCGGCGCCGAACGGGCCGTCCAGCGAGACACGGGCGCTGATGCCCTCTTCGCTGATGGCGGTGACCTCCAGACGCGCTTCGCGCAGCTCAACCTGCCACGACACACCAATGCGGCGCTCGGCAGAGGTCTTCTGCAGGGCTTGCTGCCAGTTGTGGTCCAGGTTGCGGTTCAGCGGGTGATTCGGACGGGCCTTGTGCAGGTCCGCCGGCATCTCGTTGGGCTCGACGCGATAGCGGTAGCGCTTCTCGCCGTCTTCCTCGAACTCGCCTTTAGGTTCGGCGATGTTGGCGCGAAAACCCACGACTTCGCGCTTGATCAGCACGTTGAGGCCGTCGCCGTTGGTCAACGGGTCATGGGTGACCACTTGCAGGTCACGCTTGCCGATTTTTTCGACGATGCCCACCGGCAGGCCGGTGAAGGTCGGGGTGTCGAAGGCGCCAATGTCGATCTTGCGGTCGGTGACGAAGTAATCGGTGCTGCCGCGGTGGAAGGTCTTTTCCGGGTCCGGCAGGAAGAAATGCGCGGTACGGCCACTGGAGGCGCGGGCCAGGTCCGGGCGGTCCTCGAGCACGTCGTCCAGACGCTGGCGGTAGTAGGCCGTGATGTTCTTCACGTAGCCCATGTCCTTGTAGCGACCTTCGATCTTGAACGAACGCACACCGGCTTCGACCAGCGCGCGGATGTTGGCGCTCTGGTTGTTGTCTTTCATCGATAGCAGGTGTTTTTCGAACGCGACGACGCGGCCCTGATCGTCTTTCAACGTATAGGGCAGGCGGCAGGCCTGGGAGCAGTCGCCGCGGTTGGCGCTGCGGCCGGTCTGGGCGTGGGAAATGTTGCACTGACCGGAAAACGCCACGCACAGCGCGCCGTGAATGAAGAACTCGATGGCGGCATCGGTTTTGTCGGCGATGGCGCGGATTTCCTGCAGGTTCAGCTCACGGGCCAGAACCAGCTGCGAGAAACCGGCCTGATCGAGGAACTTGGCCCGCTCCAAGGTGCGAATGTCGGTCTGGGTGCTGGCGTGCAGCTCGATCGGCGGGATGTCCAGTTCCATGACGCCCAGGTCCTGAACGATCAGCGCGTCGACGCCGGCGTCGTAGAGCTGGTGAATCAGCTTGCGCGCCGGTTCCAGTTCGTTGTCGTGCAGGATGGTGTTGATCGTGGTGAACACGCGGGCGTGGTAGCGGTGAGCGAATTCAACCAGCTCGGCGATATCGCTCACTTCGTTGGACGCATTGTGGCGCGCGCCGAAGCTCGGGCCACCGATGTAGATGGCGTCAGCGCCGTGCAGAATGGCCTCGCGGGCAATGGCCACATCGCGGGCAGGGCTGAGCAATTCCAGATGATGTTTGGGTAGGGACATGTTTTTTTAGTCGGATCGTCACGGTCAAGGCGCGCATTGTAGCGGCGAAACGTGCGACCGGCATCCATGGACTGCCCGATGGCGGTGAGATAACGGATAGCGGTCCCACCGCGTTCGCTGCCGTCGTGACTTCCGACGTCTCCTACAGAGTTCTGTGTGTGTCACCGTTGTATGGCCACCGCCGAACCCTGTAGGAGCTTCTGGAGGTTAGGAAAGTGCGGGCCGCGATCGGACGAAAGCGGTGTGGCAGGCAACAAAAATTTTGTGGGGTTGCGAAGGCAGTGTCAGCCCTTGGCAGCCATCGCCGTGACTTCCACACGCATGCCTTCAACCGCCAGCGCAGCAACGCCCACCGCCGCGCGCACCGGCCACGGTTTGGCGAAGAAGCGTTTGTAGACCTCGTTGAAAGCCGCGCGGTCGGCCATGTCGGTGAGGTAGATAGTCAGGTGCATGACCCGGTCCATGGAGCTGCCGGCACGTTCCAGCGCAACTTTCAGCGCCTGCAGGGTGCATTCGCTCTGCGTGGTGATGTCGCCCAGCTCCAGGCTGCCGTCGGCGCGGGTGGGGATCTGGGTGGAGACCATGATGCCGCCAAAGGTGGCGACGTCGGAGGAGATGGAGTCGGCGTCTGGGTCGGGTAGGAAGGTGAGGTCTTGGCTGGACATGAGCATCTCTGGCTGGAAGGACAAGGCGCCGGATCAGGTCCGGCGCCGTGAAGCCACTCATGATAAAGCACATTGCGCTTGAGGCAATCGGCCGGGGCCGTTCAACCCAACGATCAGCTGCCTTCGAGCAGTTTCGAATCCTGGAAGAAGTAGTCTTGCCAGGAGTCGGGCTTGTTCTTGATCGCGCCCACCCGGTGCAGGAATTCGGCCAGCGGGTAGGTGTTTTTCGGGGTGATGGTGAACTCGAACTGCGGGTTCTCGATGATCTTGATCAGTTGCGCGCGATCGATGCTGGATTTGGTCACGCGAATGTAGGTGTCGGCTGCGCCGGCCTTGTCGCGCTTGATGTAATCGGCGGCATCAACCAGTGCCTCGATGAACGCCTGGTAGGTCTTGGGGTTTTCTTCGCGGAATTTCTCGGTGGCGAACAGCACGGTCGGCGAGTTCGGGCCTAGCACGTCGTAGGAGTTGAGCACGACGTGCACGTTGCTGTTCGCCACTTCCTGCTCCTGGAACGGCGGGTTGGAGAAGTGCCCGGTCAGCTCGGTGCCGCCCGACTTGATCGCCGCGCTGGCGTCAGGATGAGGCAGGTTCACGGTGTATTTGTCCAGACGGTTGTACTCGGCATCCCCCCACAGCTTGGCCGATGCCAGTTGCAGATAGCGCGACTGCACGGAAACGCCCACGGCCGGAACGGCGATTTTGTCTTTTTCGGTGAAGTCCGCAATGGTCTTCACGTTCGGATTGTTGCTCACCAGGTAGTAGGGGAAGTTACCAAGGGACGCCACGGCCTTGACGTTCTGCTTGCCACGGGTGCGGTCCCAGATGGTCAGCAGCGGGCCCACGCCGGCACCGGCAATGTCTACTGCGCCAGACAGCAACGCATCGTTGACCGCCGCGCCCCCTGACAACTGCGTCCAGTCGACCTTGATATCGATGCCGGCTTCCTTGCCGTGCTTCTCGATCAAATGCTGATCCCGCGCCACGTTGAGCAGCAGGTACACCACGCCGAACTGTTCGGCAATGCGCAATTGCCCCTCGGCATGGGCCGTGCCGCTGGTGGCCAGGCCTGCCGTCAGCAGGCTGGCGGCGAGGGTCAACGCCGTGCTCAATCGGCGAGGCGAGGACAATTTGAAACGACGTTCACTCATGAGTTGCTCCGTGGCCAGCTGGATCGGGGCAGGGTGCGCCGTCCGCAATCGAAGCGACTTTAAAGCTATAAAAGCGATATTTTAAATATCAAAATGACATATCAATATGCTGCGCCGAGGGTGCAGCCCAAGCGGTGTGCGCAGGCCAGGTAGGCGCTGAAAAAACTGCGTCTTCCCAGCGTGGTCTTGGCTCAGGGGCAATCCCGGATTATTTGACCGGGATTGTCGCTGAGTCTGACAGGGGTATAGCCAAAGGCTTACACGCGATTGCGAAAACCTGCCGTATACACCTTCCCGGGAAAGGCATAGATTGGACCCATCGACTGAAGCGCAGGACGCACTTCAGAGGTCAAGGATGATCTGCCATTTGCACGGAACGCTACCGACAGGACGTTGGAATGGTCTTGATAGAAAAGAACCCGCCCAGGCGGGTTTTTTATTGCCTGCGATTTGGGCCGTCAGACGGCGTCGATCACTCTTTAACGTCCATGAACTCTTTGGCCCATGCCACGTAGCTTTCCGGCAGGGTGTAGGTGTGGGTCAGTTCGGTGGCGCTGAGGTTTTCAGTGCTGTGGGTCACCTGACGCTGGGCGCGCAGGCTGTCGTAGGTGGCCTTGATCGCCGCGAAATACGCCGCGTGACCGGCAACGATCACCCGAACACCCAGTTTTGCCAGACGCGCGTAATCGCTCAGGTTAGGGTTGCCGTAGGTCACCAGCATCAGCGGCACGGTCAGTTTTTCGGAAATCTGCTCCAGGTGCTCGAAGTCCTTGATGCCGACCATACAGATGCCATCGGCGCCGGCCTTTTCGTAGGCTTGGGTGCGCTCGATGATGTCTTTGACCGGCAGCACACCGGCGTTGGTGCGGGCGATGATCGACAGCTCCGGGTCGACTCGAGCTTCCAGCGCGGCCTTGACCTTGCCAATGCCTTCTTCGATGGAGATCAGGTCGGTGGATTTGCGGCCGAATTGCGCAGGCAGCAGCGTGTCTTCGATGGTCAGCGCGGCCACACCGGCGCGCTCAAGTTCTTCGACCGTACGCATCACGTTGAGGGCGTTGCCATAACCGTGGTCGGCGTCGGCAATGAACGGCAGCTGGGCCACACGGCCAATGCGCGTGGCCTGCTCGACGAATTCGCTCAGGGTGATCAGGGCAAAGTCAGGGGCGGCCAGTACCTGCAACGATGCGACGGAACCACCCAGAATGCCGACTTCAAAACCCAGGTCCGCCGCGATACGGGCAGACATCGGGTCGAACACGGAAGCGGTTTCATAAGCCGCGTCGGCGGCGAGCAATTCGCGGAATTTACGGCGCAGAGCGGTGTGGGACATTCTGGACATGAGGCTTCCTGTTTCTGGCCGTCATCGAAAATAACGATCTACGCCTGTTCATAAGAAGCCGCGAGACTAACATGCGGAATATTCCGAAGTTATGTCGTTTTGGCATGCCCCATGCGCCAAGTACATAAAAGCGCATAAGCGCCTGATAAAGGGGCATATAAAGGCTGTCTGCACCAATGCAGGGCAATTTTCCCGTGTGATTTATGACGGGTTTCAGACAAAAGCCTCACTTCAGGTTTCACTGCGCAGAGGTTTCGACGGCTGCGGGAGCGAAGGCTTTGGCTGCCGCAATGGCGTCCCGGGACTCACGCAAATGGAGGTTCAAGTTCAGGCGCGCGGCCAGCGCCACGCCGGGTCGCCCAGATGCTCGGCGAAGAAGTCGGACAATGCCTTGATCTTTGCCGGGCGGGTTCGGGCCGAAGGCGTTACGAAATACAACCCGCCGCGGGTCATGCTCCATTCCGGCAGCACCGCTTGGAGCCTGCCATCGGCCAGGTACTCACTGGCGATGAATTCCGGCAGCTCGGCAATCGCCAGACCTTCGAGCAGCACCGGAATCAGCGCATCCGAGTTGGTCACCCGCAGCGGCCCGTTGGGCACCACGTCTTCTTCGGTGCCGTCCTCATGGGTGAAACGCCACACCTGACTGCGCGCCCGATAGGCATAACTAAGGCAGGGGCGGCTGGCCAGATCGCGGGGGTGGTTGAGGCGGCCGTGTTCAGCCAGATAGCCAGGTGACGCGACGAGGTACTGGGTAACGGCGCACAGGCGTCGAGCGACCAGCGAGGAATCGGGCAGCACGGCAATCCGCAGTGCGGCATCAAAACCCTCTGCAATCAAGTCCACAGAGGCGTCGGACAAATGCAGGTCCACCGAAATTTCAGGGTACTGGCGCAGCAGCTTGGGCAGCAGCGGCGCGACCCAACGCAGGCCAAACGACATCGGCACGGCGAGCCGCACCTGCCCCCTTGGCTGCACGGACAGGTCCTGAGCCTCGCTTTCGACCTCTTCGGCCTGGCGATAAATGTCGGCCGCCTTGGCGGCCATGCTCGCGCCGAACTCGGTCAGTGCCAGTTGCCGCGAGGTGCGGTTC
>Ga0213820_1000076_pt1 | contig 110873 bp, 105 predicted proteins | sample MC6MC0910MG_FD_179889 | JGI IMG/M metagenome (GOLD analysis project Ga0213820, IMG submission 179889) | Enriched soil aggregate microbial communities from Iowa State University, Ames, United States - MC6-MC0910-MG | ecosystem: Environmental > Terrestrial > Soil > Unclassified | place: USA...
GGTGGGCGTAACGCAGCTTGATCCGGCGGCTGTTGACCATCGGCGGCTGGTGCTCGCCGACCGCGTCTTCGAGGATCTGGGTCAGGCGGCTGGTCGGCCAGCGGGTGACCGCCGACTTGAACGAGTTCTGCACCGACTGGTACAGGTTGCCGACGCCAGTGCCGTGCAGGGCGGAGATGAAGTGAATGTCGGCGAAGTCAACGAAGAACAGACGACGCTGCAACTCGGTCTTCACGTAATCACGTTCGCTCGGCTGCATGCCGTCCCATTTGTTCAGGGCGATGACCAGCGCGCGACCGGCTTCCAGGGCAAAGCCCAGCAGGTTCAGGTCGTGGTCAACCACGCCTTCGCGGGCGTCCATCACGAAGATCACCACGTTGGCGTCCTTGATCGCCTGCAGGGTTTTCACCACCGAGAACTTTTCGACTTCTTCGTGGATCTTGCCGCGCTTGCGCACACCGGCAGTGTCGATCAGCGTGTACTTTTCCTCGTTGCGTTCGAACGGGATGTAGATGCTGTCGCGGGTGGTGCCGGGCTGGTCATAGACGATCACACGGTCTTCGCCGAGCATGCGGTTGACCAGCGTCGACTTGCCGACGTTGGGACGGCCGATGATGGCGATCTTGATGCCGTCTTTCTCGCTCGGGCCCGGAATGCGCTTGGCTTCCTCGCCTTCAGCGACGTCTTCCTCTTCGCCTTCTTCGACTTCGTCAGCGTCTTTCGGGAATTCGCGCAGGGCGATTTCCAGCATCTGCGTGATGCCACGGCCGTGAGCGCCAGCGATCGGGATCGCATCCCCCATGCCCAGCGGAGCGAATTCGGCGCGGGCCATGTCAGGGTCGATGTTGTCGACCTTGTTGGCGATCACGTACGAAGTCTTGTTGCGCTTGCGCAGGTGCTCGCCAATCATCTGGTCGGCCGCGGTGAAACCGGCCTTGGCGTCTACCAGAAACAGAACGACGTCGGCTTCTTCGATGGCCAGCAGCGACTGCTCGGCCATCTTTTCGTCCATGCCGTGCTCGTCGCCGGAGATACCGCCGGTGTCGATCACAATGTAGCTGCGCCCTTGCCACTTGGCCTCGCCATACTGGCGATCACGGGTCAGACCGGACAGGTCGCCGACGATAGCGTCGCGACTTCGGGTCAGGCGGTTGAACAAGGTGGACTTGCCGACGTTCGGTCGACCCACCAGGGCGATTACGGGAACCATGCGGCTCTCCACTTCGTTATTTCAGAAAATACAAAAGCCGCTGCAAGGCAGCGGCCGGAGTTCGGAGCGGCACCTAAAGCGCCGCAAGCCCCGTCAGTGCGGGGCCGCCAGAGGAAAGCCGGTAAGCCTGCCTCCTCCAGCATAGACAGCCACTACTTGATCGTCAGGGCTTCCAGCTTGCCGCTGTTGCCAAAGACGTAAATGGTGTTGCCCGAGACCAACGGACGAGCGCGCAGGCCGTCGCTGTCGATCTTTTCACGGCCGACGAAATGACCGTCGACCTGGCTGAGCAGGTGCAGATAGCCTTCCATGTCACCAACCGCCACGTAGCTGGAGAACACCTCAGGCGAACCCAGTTGACGACGGGCCAGCGAGTCGTTGCTCCACAGCGCGGTGGACGAACGCTCATCGACGCCTTCAACGGTGCCGTTGGCCAGCGACACATAGACGCTGCCGAAGCCCTGGGCGACGCCCGAGTAGCTCGACGCATCACGCTGCCACAGAATGCGACCGCTCTGCAGCTCCAGGCCCGCAACGCGGCCCTGATAAGTCGCTACATACAGCGTGCTGCCCGACAACAGCAGACCACCGTCGATGTCGACCACACGATCCAACTCCGAGCGACCTTGTGGAATCGCTACGCGTTGCTCCCACACAGGCACACCGTTGGAGGTGTCCAGTGCCACGACCTTGCCGGTCGACAGGCCGGCAACAGCCAGCTGACCTGCAACGATCGGCGCACCAGTACCACGCAGGGTCAGTACCGCAGGGCTGCTCTCGTAGATCCAGCGCTGGTTGCCGGTGGCGGCGTCGTAACCGATGACCCGGTCATCCTGGGTCTGGGCAACGACCACATCACCGTTGGTAGCCGGGGCGGACAGCACTTCGCTGGTCGCCTTGGCTTTCCACTTCTGCTCGCCAGTGGCTTCGTCGAGGACGATCACTTCGCCGCGCAGGGTGCCGAGCATGACCAAACCGGAACCGACACCAACAGCGCCGGAAACAGGCTGCTCGATCTCTTTCTTCCAGACCACGTCGCCGTTGCTGCGGTTGATCGCCATGACCAGACCGTTGGCGTCGGCAGCGTAGATGTTCTCGCCGTCGATGGCCGGAACCAGCATGTTGTAGATGTCGCCCTGGCCGTCACCGACCGAGCGGCTCCACAGCTTCTGCAGGGTCACTTCTTGTTTGAAGTCGACCAGCTCCGCCGGAGGCAATTCCTTTTTGCTGTTGCTGCTGCAACCCGCGGCCAGAACGGCCAGAGCCAGCAATGCTGCATGTTTCCAACGAATCACGTCACGCATCCCCTTTCGCCAGATCGTCGAGCTTCATTTGCAGACCACCGACCGCCGATTGCTCGGACAGCGCAGCCTTGGCTTTCTTGTATGCAGCATAAGCATCATCGGTACGACCCAGTTGAACCAGCAGGTCGCCACGCAGCTCTTCGCGGCTGGCTTCGAACGACTTGTCGACCTGACCGTCGAGCAGCTTCAAGGCGTCTTCGGCCTTGTTCTGGGCCGCGAGCACGCGAGCCAGACGCTGACGGGCGATTTCGCCCAGGGTCGGGTTGACCGGCTTGTCGCTGACAGCCTTCAGCTCGCTCGCCGCGTCGTCCAGCTTGCCGGTATCGACCGCGACTTTGGCCACGAACAGACTGCCGTACTGGGCGTAAGCCGTGCCACCGAAGTCGCTTTTCAGCTTGCCGGCGATCTGTGCGACCTGACCTGCATCGGCCTGGCCGCTTGGGGTCAGTGCCGTTTCCAGCAATTGCTGATACAGCGCCGAAGCACCTTGTGCCTGGTTGTTCTGATAGCGATGCCAGGCTTGCCAGCCCAACACCACGATCACCGCGAGCAGACCGCCGGTGACCAGGGGCTTGCCGTTACGCTGCCACCAGTCCTTTACCGCCGCCAGCTGTTCATCATCGGTACTCGACACCCCAATACTCCTATTCGCTTTCGCTAAATCGCTTGTTATTCAGCTTCAACCCTGCTGGATGCAGGCGGCCAGGTGCTCGGACAGAGCATCCCAGGCAATGTTTTGTTGTTCGCCCTGACCGCGCAGAGGCTTGACGCCCACTTCCTTACGAGCCAGTTCTTCATCGCCAAGAATCAGCGTGTACAGCGCGCCGCTCTTGTCGGCTTTCTTGAACTGGCTCTTGAAGCTGCCAGCCCCGGCGTTGACCTGCAGGCGCAGGTTCGGCAATTGGTCGCGCAGACGCTCCGACAGTGCCAGCGCTGCCAGCTCGGCCGCCTCGCCAAAGGCACAGACGTACACGTCGATGGTGCGCGAGATCTCTTCCGGTACCTGCTCCAGGGTTTCCAGCAACAGCACCAGACGCTCGATGCCCATGGCAAAACCGACGCCCGTGGTTGGCTTGCCGCCCATCTGCTCGACCAGACCGTCGTAACGACCGCCCGCGCAGACCGTGCCCTGAGCACCCAGTTGATCGGTGACCCATTCGAAAACGGTCTTGCTGTAGTAATCCAGACCACGCACCAGTTTCGGGTTGATCACGTAAGGAATGCCGGCCGCGTCCAGACGCGCCTTCAGGCCTTCGAAGTGAACCCGGGACTCGTCATCCAGGTAGTCGGCCAGCTTCGGCGCATCGACCAGCACGGCCTGGGTTTCAGGGTGCTTGGTGTCGAGCACGCGCAGCGGGTTGGTCTTCAGACGGCGCTGGCTGTCTTCGTCCAGTTGCTCGTGACGCGCCGAGAGGTACTCGACCAGCGCTTCACGGTAGCGGCCACGGGCTTCGCTGGTGCCCAGGCTGTTGAGTTCAAGCTTGACAGCATTGCGGATGCCCAATAGGCCCCACAGGCGCCAGGTCAGCACGATCAGCTCGGCGTCGATGTCCGGTCCGTCGAGGTTGAAGACTTCGCAGCCGATCTGGTGGAACTGGCGATAACGGCCCTTTTGCGGACGCTCGTGGCGGAACATCGGGCCGATATACCAGAGTTTCTGCACCTGGCCACCGCCGGTGATGCCGTGTTCCAGCACCGCGCGCACGCAGGCCGCCGTGCCTTCAGGGCGCAGGGTCAGCGAGTCGCCGTTGCGGTCGGCGAAGGTGTACATCTCTTTCTCGACGATGTCGGTGACTTCGCCGATGGAGCGCTTGAACAGGTCGGTGAACTCGACGATCGGCATGCGGATCTGGCGATAACCGTAGTTATCCAGCAGACCCGATACGGTGCCTTCGAAATAGCGCCACAGCGGCGTCTGGTCCGGCAGGATGTCGTTCATGCCACGAATGGCTTGCAGGGACTTACTCACAAAAATTCCTTGGAAACTGGGTTAGCCGCGAACGATCAGCGCTGCGTCGGCCTGGACCTTTTCGGCCGCTTTCTCGCGGATCAGGCGTTCAAGCTCGTCCACAAGATTGTCATTGGTCAGCTTTTGCGACGGCTTGCCATCGATGTAGATCAGGTTCGGCGTGCCACCCGTGAGGCCGATATGGGCCTCCTTGGCTTCACCCGGACCGTTCACCACACAACCGATCACCGCCACATCCAGCGGGACCAGCAGGTCTTCAAGACGCCCTTCCAGTTCGTTCATGGTCTTGACCACATCGAAATTCTGCCGCGAGCAGCTCGGGCAGGCGATGAAGTTGATGCCACGGGAACGCAGGTGCAGCGACTTGAGGATGTCGTAGCCGACTTTCACTTCTTCAACAGGATCGGCGGCCAGCGAGATACGGATGGTATCGCCGATTCCTTCGGCCAGCAGCATACCTAGGCCGACGGCCGATTTCACTGTGCCTGAACGCAAACCACCGGCTTCGGTGATGCCAAGGTGCAATGGCTGGACGATTTCCTTGGCCAGTAAGCGATACGCTTCAACGGCCATGAACACATCGGAGGCCTTCACGCTGACCTTGAAGTCCTGGAAATTCAGGCGTTCGAGGTGCTCGACGTGGCGCAGGGCCGACTCCACCAGCGCAGCCGGGGTCGGTTCGCCGTACTTTTTCTGCAGGTCCTTTTCCAGGGAACCGGCGTTGACGCCGATGCGGATCGGGATACCGCGATCACGGGCCGCATCGACCACGGCACGCACACGGTCTTCGCGACCGATGTTGCCCGGGTTGATGCGCAGGCAATCGACGCCCAGCTCGGCCACGCGCAGCGCGATCCTGTAGTCGAAATGGATGTCGGCGACCAGTGGCACCTTGACCAGCTGCTTGATGCGGCCAAAGGCTTCGGCGGCGTCCATGTCAGGAACGGAGACGCGAACGATGTCCACGCCCGCCGCTTCCAGACGATTGATCTGGGCAACCGTGGCGGCGACATCGTTGGTGTCGCTGTTGGTCATGCTCTGTACCGCGATCGGCGCATCACCACCGACTGGCACCGAGCCGACCCAGATTTTGCGCGATACGCGACGTTTGATCGGAGATTCGCCGTGCATGTTATTGCCCCAGCTTCATGCGAGCCGTCTGGCCCGAGGTAAAGGGTGTGACATCGACCGGCTGGCCGTTGTAGCTGACCTGTGCGGCACGGGCAACGCCCAGGCGCACGGCCAGAGGCGGCTTGCCGCTGACGTCGACGCTGTCGTTGGCGCGTTTGAGACCACTGGTCAGCACCTTGCCATTGGCATCGGTGACCTGGAACCAGCAATCGGCCGTGAACTGGATCTGCACATGGCCGAAACCGGCTGGCACTGGCGCGGCTTCAGTCGACGCTGGCGTCTGAGCAGGCGCGGGCGCCGTGGCCGTGGTTGGAGTCGTCGGGGCTGGCGCGGTGTGCGCAGGCGCGGCTGGCGCAACCGGAGCGGTGGTGACTGGCGCGGGCGTGACAGGCGCTGCAGAAGTGGTCGATGCAGGCGCAGCAGGCTCGGCGTTGTTCAGTGGCAGCGGCGCGGTATTGCTCTGGCCCTGGGCGGCAGGCTGCTCTTCAGGTTCGTCCAGTGGGTGAATCTGGGTGGTGCCGTCGGCACTTTCGACCTCGACGTGTTCCATGCCCAGGCTGGTCGGCTCCTTGCCGCGCAGGGTCGACTGATCCTGCCACCAGACAAAGCCGCCGCCGATCAACGCGACCAGCAGCAACAGGCTGACGATGCGCAGAATGTTATGAGACAGACGCACAGGCTCTTCGATGCGGCCCAGCGCATGCACGTTGCTGCCCTTGCCGTCGGTGCCGGTGTACTGGTCGAACTGGGCCACCAGCGCGGTCTGGTCCAGGCCCATGAGTTTGGCGTAGGCACGGATGTAGCCCCGGGCGAAGGTATGGCCCGGAAGCTTGTCAAAATCGCCCGATTCCACGTACCCCAGGGAGGTCACGGTGAGGTTCAGCCTCAAAGCCACATCTGGCAGCGTCCAGTTTTTACTCTCGCGAGCCTGGCGCAACGTTTCACCGGGGTTCGTGCGAGTGGCTGCTACAACTTCGGGATGCGCCGCTTTCATCATTGCTCCGACAGGTATTGCTGATATTCCGGCGTACCGGGATAGAGTCTTTTTAGTTGCAGGCCATAACTGGCTGCCTTGTTGCGATCGTCATAGATCTTCGCCAGCCGCGTGCCCAGCAGCAGGCTGCGGGCGTTCTGTTCGCTCAACTGGCTGAAACGGTCGTAAAAGTCACGCGCCGGCACATAATGCCTGTCTTCGTAAGACAACTCAGCCATTTCCAGCAATGCGCGTGGCTGTTGGCGATCCAGACGCAGCGCCTTGTCGAAATGCTCGCGCGCCACGTCACGGTTGCCCAGCATCAATGCCGTCATGCCCAGGTTTTCGAAAACCCGGGCACGTTCGGCGTAGAGATTATCATCGGCAGCCTGCTCGAAGCGTTCGTAAGCTTCCTTGTAGCGCTCCTGCTGGTAGAGAAAACTGCCGTAGTTGTTGAGGATGCGGGCGTCTTTGGAGCGCGCGGACAGCGCCTTGCGGTAGTACTGATCGGCCAGTTCAGGCTCGGCCTCGGCCTGAAAGACCAGCGCCAGCGCGGCGTTGGCGTCGGCATCGGAGCTGTCCAGTTCCAGCGCCTTTTTCAGCGGCGCCTTGGCGCGCTCGGTCTGGCCTTGTTGCAGGTAGCCCAGGCCCAGTTGTACATAAGCCTGACGAGCCTCATCACGTCCCTTGCCGGTACTCAGCGGATTGACGTTGCCGGTGGACACACAACCCGCCAGCAACGTGGCAAAACACAGCAGCAGCGCAGCGCGCAGGGACATAGAGATCCTCTCAGTCAAATTCGCGGTCATTTGCGAGGCGCAAGGACTTCAGCCGCGAGCCGCAGCGACCTGAGCCCCTTCGGTCTCGGCACTGAGTTCACGTACAGCGATGTAGCGTTCGCTGCGGCGAGTGCGGTCCATTACCTGCCCGACCAACTGGCCGCAGGCAGCATCGATGTCCTCGCCGCGCGTGGTGCGCACGGTGACGTTAAAACCGGCCTGATGCAACAGATCCTGGAAACGACGGATCGCATTGTTGCTCGGACGCTCGTAACCCGAATGGGGAAACGGGTTGAACGGGATCAGGTTGATCTTGCACGGGGTGTCCTTGAGCAGCTCGATCATCTCGACGGCGTGTTCAGGACGGTCGTTGATGTCCTTGAGCAGCGTGTACTCGATGGTCAGGACACGCTTCTCGCCCAGCGCCGACATGTAGTTGCGGCAGGATTCGAGGAGCATCTTGAGCGGGTATTTCTTGTTGATCGGTACCAACTGGTTGCGCAGCGCGTCGTTGGGCGCGTGCAGCGACAGAGCCAGGGAGACGTCGATGTGCTGAGCGAGCACGTCGATCATCGGTACCACGCCCGAGGTAGACAGGGTCACCCGGCGTTTGGAAATGCCATAGCCAAAGTCGTCCATCATCAGACGCATGGCCGAAATGACATTGTCGAAGTTCAGCAATGGCTCGCCCATGCCCATCATCACCACGTTGGTGATGGCACGGTCGACGGTCGCCGGGACACTGCCGAAGGATTTGTTGGCAATCCACACCTGACCGATGACTTCGGCGGCGGTGAGGTTGCTGTTGAAGCCTTGCTTGCCGGTAGAGCAGAAACTGCAATCCAGCGCACAGCCCGCTTGGGAAGAGACACACAAGGTGCCGCGCTTGCCCTGGGGAATGTAGACGGTCTCGACGCAGCTGCCGGACGCCACGCGCACGACCCATTTACGGGTACCGTCGCTGGAAATGTCCTCGCTGACGACTTCAGGACCACGAATTTCGGCATGGCGCTCGAGCTTTTCGCGCAGCGCCTTGCCGACGTTCGTCATGGCTTCGAAATTATCGACGCCATAGTGGTGAATCCACTTCATGACCTGACCGGCGCGGAAGCGTTTCTCCCCGATGGACTCGAAGAATTTTTCCATTTCCGGCTGGGTCAGACCCAGCAGGTTGATTTTGCCAGTGGTATCAGTCATGGATTCACCCTCACTCGCAGCAGCCGCTTAGCGAGTGGTCACCTCGGTAGCAGCGAAGAAGTAAGCGATTTCGCGAGCAGCAGCGGCTTCGGAGTCCGAACCGTGGACGGCGTTGGCGTCGATGGACTCGGCGAAGTCAGCACGGATGGTGCCGGCAGCAGCTTCTTTAGGGTTGGTAGCGCCCATCAGCTCACGGTTTTTCAGGATGGCGTTTTCGCCTTCCAGAACCTGAACGACAACCGGACCGGAAGTCATGAAAGCAACCAGGTCGCCGAAGAAACCACGGGCGCTGTGCTCAGCGTAGAAACCTTCGGCTTCGGCTTTGGACAGTTGCTTCAGTTTCGAAGCCACGACGCGCAGACCGGCTTTTTCGAAGCGGGTGGTGATCTCGCCGATTACGTTTTTAGCAACGGCATCAGGCTTGATGATCGAGAAAGTACGTTGAACAGCCATGGTGTAACTCCAGAAACGGTGATTATTGCGAAAAATTAAACCCGCGAATTATACGCGGGTTCTGGTGTATTGCCTAACGTGCAAAGATGATCAGTCTATTTCATCGGCCCAAAGGGTCTGGACCGCTTCCAGGACCTTCTCGCCAACCCGACCGGACGTGTCGTCGAAATCGGGCAGTTGCTGGATCATCTGTTGCAGTTTGACGAACCCTACCGAGTACGGATCGAGCCCCGGATGGGCCTCGGCCAGCTCTTCGGCAATGCGTTGTACGTCATTCCAACCGTAGCTCATGACAATCCCTCGGTCAGTGCGGCGCTTCGGCTGCATGGTTAAGCGAATATTTCGGGATCTCGACGGTCAGGTCTTCGGTGCCGACCCTGGCCTGACAGGCCAGGCGCGAAGTCGCCTCCAGCCCCCACGCACGATCGAGGTAGTCCTCTTCCAGCTCGTCGGCCTCTTCCAGCGAGTTGAAACCCTCGCGAATGATGCAATGACAGGTGGTGCAGGCGCAGACGCCGCCGCAAGCGCTTTCCATCTCGATGTGGTGCTCGTGGGCAAGTTCGAGGATCGATGTGCCTGGCTCAGCCTCGACCACCAGCCCATCCGGGCAGAATTCCTTGTGGGGCAGAAAAATCACCTGCGGCATCAGTTATTCCTCAATCTCATTCAGGTTGCGTCCTGACAGAGCGGCTTTCACCGTCGAGTCCAGACGACGGGCGGCGAACGCGTCGGTCACCTGCGACAGACGCTTGGTCTGCTGCTCGATGGCCCCACCGTCGGTGCCCTTGATCAATTCACGGAGTTCGTCGAGCTGCAGGTCGATGACCATGCGCTCTTCAGCGTCGAGCAAACGCTCGCCATCGGCCTGCAACGCACCTTCAACGGCTTCGATCAGACGCTGGGCGTCGACCTGCTGCTCACGCAGCACGCGGGCTACCTTGTCGTCGCCGGCGTACTCGAACGAATCCTTGAGCATGCGGGTGATTTCGCCGTCGGTCAGGCCGTAGGAAGGCTTGACCTGAATGCTCGATTCCACGCCAGACGCCAGCTCGCGAGCGGAAACGCTCAGCAGGCCATCGGCATCGACCTGAAAGGTCACGCGAATCTTCGCAGCGCCTGCGACCATCGCGGGAATGCCGCGCAGGTCGAAACGCGCCAGCGAGCGGCAGTCGCTGATCAGTTCACGCTCGCCTTGCAGCACGTGAATCATCATCGCCGACTGGCCATCTTTATAGGTGGTGAATTCCTGCGCGCGGGCCACTGGAATCGTGGTGTTGCGCGGGATGACCTTTTCCATCAGGCCGCCCATGGTCTCAAGACCCAGCGACAGCGGAATCACATCCAGCAGCAACAGTTCGCCGCCGTCACGCTTGTTGCCCGCCAGGGTGTCGGCCTGGATCGCTGCACCAATGGCAACCACTTGATCCGGGTCGATTTCGGTCAGGGGCTGACGGCCGAACAGCTCGGCAACGGCGTCGCGTACACGTGGTACGCGGGTCGAACCGCCGACCATGACCACTGCTTCCACTTCTTCCAGCTCGATGCCGCAGTCACGCACGGCGCGACGGCAGGCCTTGAGGCTGCGGGCGATCATCGGTTCGATCAGCGCATCGAAAGCCGCGCGGGTCAACGCGCCCTTCCAGTTGCCATGCACGACTTCGACCGAATCGGTATCGGTCAAGGCTTCCTTGGCAGCACATGCAGTTTGCATCAGGCTGCGCTGGGCAGCCGGGTCGAGATCGTCCGACAGACCGGCTTCGGTGATGATCCAGCTGGCGATGGCGTGGTCGAAATCGTCACCGCCCAGGGCGCTGTCGCCGCCGGTGGCCATGACTTCGAAGACACCGCCTGTCAGGCGCAGAATAGAGATGTCGAACGTGCCGCCGCCCAGGTCGTAAATGGCCACGACGCCTTCAGCGTTCTGGTCCAGACCATAGGCCACTGCCGCGGCAGTCGGCTCGTTGAGCAAGCGCAGCACGGTCAGGCCCGCGAGCTTGGCGGCATCCTTGGTGGCTTGACGCTGAGCGTCGTCGAAGTACGCAGGCACCGTGATGACCGCACCCACCAGATCACCGCCCAGGGTCGCTTCAGCGCGCTGACGCAGGACCTTGAGAATGTCGGCGGAGACTTCAACCGGGCTTTTCGCGCCCTGAACGGTCTCGATGAACGGCATGTGCGACTCGCCGCCGATGAAACGGTAAGGCAGTTGATCACCCAAGTGCTTCACGTCGGAAATGCCACGCCCCATGAGGCGCTTGACCGAAATGATGGTGTTCAGCGGGTCGGTCGCGGCGGCGTCCTTGGCGGACTGGCCGACTTCGACGCGATCGGCGTGATAACGCACCGCCGACGGCAGAATGACTTGGCCATTGGCATCGGGCAGTGGCTCACTGATGCCGCTGCGCAGGGCTGCGACCAACGAGTTGGTGGTGCCGAGATCGATCCCGACGGCCAGACGACGCTGATGAGGTTTTGGACTTTGGCCGGGTTCGGCGATCTGCAGTAGAGCCATTGCTGTTCTGATATCACTGGCGCGCCGCCCAGGGGCGACGCGGGGTTAATCGTCGAGGCGCTCTTCCAGCTGGCGCACTTCGTAGGAGAGCTTGTCGAGGAACTGCATGCGGCGCATCAGGCGTTCGGCCTGCTCACGCTGTGCAGCATCATCCCAACAGGCCGCGAAGCTTTCGTTCAGTTCTTCCTGAGCCGCCTTGAGCCGACGCTTGAACGTTGCGACGCCGTCCAGATCCGCTTCATCCTGCAGATCCTCGAGCTCCTCGCGCCATTGCATCTGCTGCATCAGGAAGTCGGGATCATGCACCGTGACCTCAAGGGGGACTTCACCCCTGAGCGCCAGCAGGTAACGCGCACGCTTGGGCGCGTTTTTCAGCGTCTGGTAGGCATCGTTCAGGCTCGCCGAGCGCTCCAGCGCAACACGTTGCTCACGCTCGGAAGCATCAGCGAAACGGTCGGGGTGCACGCTGCGGGCAAGCTCGCGATACCGCGTGGCCAACAGGTCGAGATCCAGACGGAAACCCGGCTGCAGGTCGAACAGAGCGAAATGACAAGGAGTACCCACGATAAGCCTCAGACGTTGAAGCTTTCGCCGCAGCCACATTCACCGCGCGAGTTGGGGTTGTTGAACTTGAAGCCTTCGTTCAACCCTTCCTTGACGAAATCAAGCTCGGTGCCGTCGAGGTAGACCAGGCTCTTGGGATCGATGATCACCTTGACGCCATGGTGCTCGAACACTGTGTCTTCGCTGTCTGGCGCATCGACGAACTCGAGTACGTACGCCAGGCCAGAGCAACCTGTGGTCCGAACACCCAGGCGGATGCCATCACCCTTGCCGCGCCCTTCGAGGGAACGACGCACGTGGTTGGCGGCAGCTTCGGTCATGCTGATAGCCATCGTGACTCCTTACTTGCAAGCGGGATGAAGACTGCTCAGAGCAGGCCTTTCTTCTGCTTGTAGTCGCGAACGGCGGCCTTGATGGCGTCTTCGGCGAGCACGGAGCAGTGAATTTTCACCGGCGGCAGGGCCAGTTCTTCGGCCAGTTGGGTGTTCTTGATGGTTTCTGCCTCGTCCAGTGTCTTGCCCTTCATCCACTCGGTGGCCAGGGAGCTGGAAGCGATGGCAGAGCCGCAGCCGTAGGTCTTGAACTTGGCGTCTTCGATGATGCCTTGCTCGTTGACCTTGATCTGCAGGCGCATGACGTCGCCGCACGCCGGAGCGCCGACCATGCCGGTGCCGACATCAGGATCTTCCGCGTTCATCTTGCCGACGTTGCGGGGGTTCTCATAGTGGTCGATGACCTTTTCGCTGTAAGCCATGATTCGTTCCTCATCAGATACGTCTGTCGCTCTCGCGACGCTTCAAAAACCCGGTTTTCAAAGCGCCGCATTCATGTGGCGACTTGAAATTAGTGTGCGGCCCACTCGATTTTCGAGATATCGACGCCGTCCTTGAACATGTCCCACAGCGGCGACAGAGCGCGCAGCTTGGTCACGGCTTCGCAGACTTTCTGCGCGGCCCAGTCGACTTCTTCTTCGGTGGTGAAACGGCCGAACGTGAAACGGATCGAGCTGTGTGCCAGTTCGTCGTTGCGGCCCAGGGCGCGCAATACGTACGAAGGCTCGAGGGATGCCGAGGTGCATGCCGAACCGGACGACACCGCGAGGTCCTTGAGCGCCATGATCAGCGACTCGCCTTCGACGTAGTTGAAGCTCAGGTTCAGGTTGTGCGGAACGCGGGCGGTCAGGCTGCCGTTGACGTACAGCTCTTCCAGATGCTCGACCTGCTTGAAGAAACGATCGCTGAGTGCCTTGATGCGCGCGTTTTCAGCGGCCATGTCTTCCTTGGCGATACGAAAGGCTTCGCCCATGCCGACGATCTGGTGGGTCGCCAGGGTGCCGGAACGCATGCCGCGCTCGTGACCGCCGCCGTGCATGGTGGCTTCGATGCGTACGCGAGGCTTGCGGCTGACGTACAGCGCGCCGATGCCTTTCGGACCGTAGGTCTTGTGGGCGGAGAAGGACATCATGTCGACTTTAAGCTTCGACAGGTCGATGTCGACCTTGCCGGTGGACTGAGCGGCGTCGACATGGAACAGCACGCCGCGCGAACGGGTCAGTTCGCCAATGGCAGCGATGTCGTTGACGGTGCCGATTTCGTTGTTGACGTGCATGATCGAGACCAGAATGGTGTCGTCACGCAGTACAGCTTCGATCATGGCCGGCGTGATCAGACCGTCGGTGGTCGGCTCCAGGTAGGTGACTTCGAAACCTTCGCGCTCCAGTTGGCGCATGGTGTCGAGGACCGCCTTGTGTTCGATCTTGCTGGTGATCAGGTGCTTGCCTTTGGTGGCGTAGAAGTGCGCCGCGCCTTTGATCGCCAGGTTGTCGGATTCGGTGGCACCGGAGGTCCAGACGATTTCACGCGGGTCGGCGTTGACCAGATCGGCCACCTGACGACGGGCGTTCTCGACCGCTTCTTCGGCTTTCCAGCCAAAGACGTGGGAGCGCGAGGCCGGGTTACCGAAGTTGCCATCAACCAGCAGGCAATCGCTCATTTTCTGCGCAACACGCGGGTCGACCGGGGTCGTCGCGGAATAATCGAGGTAAATCGGCAATCTCATTGAATATCTCCTATCGGGCAGGCGCGCCGCGCGTTCATCTGCGTTCACTCAACGGCGGATGTTTCAATCTTGTCCAGAATCTGTGTCTTGGTGTTGCAACGACGCAGGTCCTGACGTTGGGCGACTTCCTGCACTTCACGGCGAGTGACGAGGTCGGCCAGGCTGATACCGCTTAGAAATTCGTGGATCTGCTGGCTGAGGTCGCACCACAAATGGTGAGTCAGACACGTGTCGCCAGCATGGCAATCACCGAGCCCCTGGCAGCGTGTCGCGTCGACCGATTCGTTGACGGCATCGATCACCTGCGCCACCTGAATCCCCTGCATGTTGCGCGACAGCTGATAGCCGCCGCCGGGACCACGCACACTGGACACCAGGTTACTGCGGCGCAGCTTGGCGAACAGCTGCTCGAGGTAGGAAAGGGAAATCCCTTGCCGCTCGGAGATATCGGCCAGAGACACTGGCCCATGCTGCGCGTGCAATGCCAGATCAAGCATGGCAGTGACGGCGTATCGGCCCTTTGTAGTCAGTCGCATGACGTGTACCGCGGAGGTTCGGAATGAGGGCGAGTATGCTATTCCCGAGTATTTAAGTCAACTATAAGACCTAGTGAAACAGTCGGGATTACCCGCAAAGCGCGGGCGGCATAATAGCAAAAACACAAGTCAAATGGCACGTTCGAACGACTCGATCAGAGCCATTTGCGTCAAATACCTTGACCGACCTTGGTCTCGTTGCGCTCCTTGATGCAATCGAATACTTCCTGGCGCAGCTGCGGAAGCTCCTTTTCGTGGTACTCGCAGCCGAGGCTTTTCAGGGCCTGGCCCATGTCTTCCATGCGCGCATCGACCGCTTGCAGATGATCGAGCAACTGACCGATCGCGCGGGCGACCGGGTCGGGCATGTCTTCACCCACGCCGTAGGCATCGAAGCCGATCTTCTCGGCCATGGCCTTGCGCTTGGCTTCGGCGTCGCTCTCGTCGGTCTTGACGATAATACGACCGGGAATACCCACCACCGTCGCACCCGCTGGCACCGGCTTGGTCACCACCGCATTGGAGCCGACCTTGGCGCCCGCACCCACCGTGAACGGCCCGAGCACCTTTGCGCCCGCCCCCACCACCACACCGGACTCCAGCGTCGGATGGCGTTTGCCCTTGTTCCAGCTGGTGCCGCCCAGGGTCACACCCTGATACAGCGTCACGTCGTCACCGATCTCGGCGGTCTCGCCAATGACGATGCCCATGCCGTGGTCAATAAAGAAGCGTCGACCCACCTTGGCGCCGGGGTGGATTTCGATACCCGTCAACCAGCGGCCGAAGTTGGAGACCATGCGCGCCGGCCATTTCAGGTCCTTGTTCCACAGCCAGCCCGACAAGCGATGCAGCCAGATCGCGTGCATGCCGGGGTAGCAGGTCAGCACTTCGAATGCGTTTCGGGCTGCCGGGTCACGGTGAAACACGCTTTGAATATCTTCACGCAGACGCTCGAACATCACTGATCCTTCCGCTTGTAGGGCTCACCGTTGGCCGCTTTCTGGGTCTCGGTGAGGATGCCACGCAAAATGCTCATTTCAGAACGGTTGACAGCGCAGCGCCCGTAGAGCCGACGCAGCCGGGCCATCAAATGACGCGGCTTCTCCGGATCGAGAAAGCCAATGTTCACAAGAGTGGCTTGCAGATGCTCATAGAATTTCTCCATCTCATCCATTGTCGCCAGCTCGTTGCTGCGCTCCGAATTCACCTCGTACTTCTCGACCTTGCTCGGCTGCCCCTCGACCGCCAGCCACGCCATGCGCGTTTCATAGCTGAGCACCTGCACCGCGGCGGCGAGGTTCAGCGAGCTGAAATCGGGGTTGGACGGGATGTGCACGTGGTAATGACAGCGCTGCAATTCTTCGTTGGTCAGCCCGGCGTACTCACGACCGAACACCAAGGCGATCTCCTCTCCCCGCCCGGCATGCTCGATGGTCAGGGTGCCCGCTTCACGCGGATCAAGCAGCGGCCACGGGATCTTGCGGTCACGGGCGCTGGTACCCATGACGAGCGTGCAACCCACCAGCGCGTCTTCGAGGGTGGCCACGACCTGGGCGTTCTCCAGGATGTCGTTGGCGCCCGAGGCGCGGGCGTCGGCCTCGTGATGGGGGAAGTGCGCGGGATCGACCAGCACCAGCCGCGAAAGCCCCATGTTTTTCATGGCACGGGCCGCGCCACCGATATTGCCCGGATGACTGGTACCGACCAGAACCACACGAATGTTTTGCAGCACAGGTGAAGTCTCGCTAATGAGGTGAAAAGGGGATCGAATCTTACAGAAGCGCCGGGCTCAAGGCTATGAACCACTGCTACACAGCTCTGGCATGGACCGTCAAGCGCCGCCTGTGCACTCATGCTGAGACGACCGGACGCACGCAAAGCACTGCACTCGCGCTGGAAATCGTCGACAAGAACCCATAGAATGCCCGGCTCTCTTTAACGACCTAGGTGATACATCCATGCAGCCCATGCTGAATATCGCGCTGCGCGCCGCCCGCAGCGCCAGCGAATTGATTTTCCGCTCCATCGAGCGCCTGGATACCATCAAGGTCGACGAAAAAGACGCGAAAGACTACGTCACCGAAATCGATCGCGCAGCCGAGAAGACCATCATCGATGCTCTGCTCAAAGCCTACCCGACCCACGGCATCCTCGGCGAAGAAACCGGCCTTAAAGAAGGCACCGGCGAAGGCGCTGATTACCTGTGGATCATCGACCCGCTGGACGGCACCACCAACTTCGTTCGTGGCGTTCCGCACTTCGCGGTCAGCATCGCCTGCAAATACCGTGGCCGCCTGGAACACGCCGTTGTTCTGGACCCGGTGCGCCAGGAAGAATTCACCGCCTCCCGTGGCCGCGGCGCTCAGCTGAACGGTCGTCGCCTGCGCGTCAGCCCGCGCAAGAGCCTGGAAGGCGCCCTGCTGGGTACCGGCTTCCCGTTCCGCGAGAACCAGCTGGATAACCTGGAAAACTACCTGAACATGTTCCGTTCGCTGGTCGGCCAGACCGCCGGCATCCGCCGCGCCGGCGCTGCGAGCCTGGACCTGGCCTACGTGGCTGCCGGTCGCTTCGACGCCTTCTGGGAGTCGGGCCTGTCCGAGTGGGACATGGCTGCTGGCGCCCTGCTGATCCAGGAAGCAGGCGGTCTGGTCAGCGACTTCAACGGCGGTCACGATTTCCTCGAAAAAGGCCACATCGTTGCCGGCAATACCAAGTGCTTCAAAGAAGTGCTGAAGTCGATCGCTCCGTTCGTACCGACGTCGCTGAAGCGCTAAGCTTCACAGCTGCAAAAAACCGGCCCAGTGCCGGTTTTTTTATGCCTGGCGCAACGGCCTGCGCCCGCTCAGCTCTCGAGACAAATCGATGAAGTTCTGCAGGGGCGGCAACTGATTGAAACTGCGACAGACCAGCGTGATCGGTGCATGCAGTCGAGGCCGTGCGTTGGCAATCGGGCAGTACACGACGCTCTCCTTGTGCACATCGCGCATCGACGCCGGCACGATGGAAATTCCCGCCCCGGCGGCCACCAGGCTGACATTGGTGAGCATGCGCTCGACTTCGAAGGCGATCTTCGGATTGAAGCCTGCGCGCTGGCAGGCCTTGATCAGATTGGCGTACATCCCCGGCGCGCCTGGGCGACGGACCAGAATGAACTGCTCGTTGGTCAGATCACCCAATGAAATCGCCGGCCCTTCGCCCCCCGCCTCATGCCCTGCCAACAGACGATGACCCAAAGGCAGGGTCAGCAGCATTTCCTCGTTGAGCAAACGATGAAACTCGATGCTCTGATGCCGTCCCACCGGCGCCCTGAGAATCCCCACATCGACACTGCTGTCGATGGCCGCCTCGGTCAGTTGCTGCGCACTGCCCTCTTTTAATGCAACAGCTACACCGGGAAAACGCTCACGGTATGCGCGGATGATGCGAGGGATCAGCGGATGAGCCGCTGCCGAGCTGGTGAACCCCACGCACAATTGACCCTCGATGCCATGAGCCGCGCGTGACGCCTTGAGCGAGCCTTCTTTGACTCGCGCCAGAATGTCCTGCGCCTCCCGCAGGAAAACCTGCCCGCCCGCTGTCAGATCCACGCCCTTGGGATGACGCTTGAACAGCTCGAAACCCAGCTCGTCCTCCAGCGCACGAATCTGCTGGCTCAGTGGCGGCTGTTGCATGTTCAGGCGTGCAGCGGCACGGGTGAAATGCCGCTCTTCGGCCACCATGACGAAATAGCGCAGATGACGAAGCTCCATGGTGGTCTATCCCGCAGCGAGGTTTTATGATTGCCGCCCGGTCGATGCGACATTGGTCGGCAAGCGTGCCCAATCCGCCTGACACTGACAAGGCGCGCCCATAACAATAAATAAGCACACTCCGGAACGCCGATGCCCCACAGGCTTTTGAGCAGCACCACCTTGCAACTGCTTGTCGCCATTGTCTGTGGCGCGCTGCTTGGCGTGTTCGCTCCACCCTTGGCGGTAGCGATGAAACCGCTGAGCGACGGATTCATCCGCGTCATCGGCTGGCTCATGCCCTTCATGATGTTCCTGCTGATCGCCTCCGGCGTCGCGGGCCTTGAAGTCAGGCAGCGCGGTCTGGCGGGCAAGATATGGGTCTATTTTCAGACGATGGCGCTGTTGGCGCTGTCCTTGAGCCTTGTGGTCGCCGAACTCACGCAGCCCGGCGCGGGGGCCGCGTTGAACCTCTCCAGTGCTCCGGCGAGCCTTGCGCATATTCAGCCTCATACGTCAGGTTTTTCGTGGGCCGCTGCAGGCTCGATTCTTTTACGCGCACTCACCCAGAACCCGATCCTGCAGGTCATGCTTGCAGGGCTGTTCACCGGCGTGGTGATGATGCGCACCAGAGGCCATCGACAGGGAGAACGGTTACACGGGCTGCTGGAAAAAATGGTGTCATGGCTGTTCAGGGGCTTGAGGCTGATCCTGCGTTTCGCCCCTCTCGCAGCGTTTGGCGCCATCGCGTTCACCTTCGGCAAGTACGGCACCGCGTCAGCATTGCCGTTGCTCAAGTTTGTGGCGGTAATGTATGTGGCCAGCGCGCTGTTCGTATTGCTGGTGCTGATTCCCGTGGCGCAGATGTGCGGGGTATCGCTGTGGAGCCTGGTGAAACACATCAAGGACGAACTGCTGCTGGTCACTTTCACGGGTTCGTCCGTTGCTGCCCTGCCCGGCCTGATCGAGAAAATGCAAGCCTTGGGTTGCGATCGACAACTGACCCGCCTGGTCCTGACCACCGGCTACACCTTCAACCTCAGCGGCTCGAACATCTACCTGATCACGGCGGTGCTGTTTCTGGCACAGATGTCAGGCGTCGAACTGACAGGGTCGGATCTGCTGACGCTGCTGCTGATTTCGCTGGTGACCTCCCTGGGCTCGACCAGCATGGCGGGCTCGGCATTCTTCACCTTGATCGCCACGCTCAATCTGCTGCACATCGTGCCAGTGGAAAGCGCGGGGTTGTTGCTGGGGGTCGAACGGCTGATGAAGTGCCGTGTACTGAGCAATGTGCTGGGCAATTGCGTCGCGTGCCTGGCGATTGTGCGATGGCAAAATGCGTCACACTTGCGCAAGCGAATTCATACGCGAGACGGCGGCGTGGGCGACACTTGTGCTTCCCATGAACTACCGAACCGCGAATGAATTCGCTTCCTCAGGGATTTCGATCTACGGGCCTCAGTTTTTGGAAGACAACAATTTCTCGAATGCCTGATCCAGCTTGCCTTCGGCCTGGGTCAGCCTGGCGCGACGCTCACGCAGCCAGGCCTGGTCAGCATCCAGCGTCTTGTGCGCCTCGGCCAGCATGCGCTTGACCTCTTGCGGTTGCGGGCCGCCGGTGCCCTTGCGGGTCTTGACCATGTTTTCCGGCGACAGCGAGGCGCGGAACGTTGCCTCGTCCAGCGGCAGGGTGTTCTGCTTCCACTGATATTTGTCGGCGGCTTGGGTGTAGAGCTTCTGCGCGTCGGCATAGGGGAACGTTTTCGGCGTCAGGCCCTGATCGCGGGCTTGCTCGACGATCAGCGACGCGAAGCTGTGGCCGATGCGGAACGGCACTTTCTGCGTGCGCTCCAGGGTATCGGCCAGCTCCATGGACGTGGTCCATTCATTCTCCAACTCTTCCCGAGCACGCTGCGGATTGACCTGCAATGCGTCGAGCACGGCATCCATCGCGCCGAACATCTGCTTGGTCGAATCGAATACGCCCAGCGAATCGAACGCAAATTTGTAGTCGGTCATGCCGGTGGTGACGTTATGGGCGCGCAAGGTCACCGTCTGCGCCAAGCCTACGACATCCGACGCCGTTTCCCGCGCACGCATCAGCAACCCCGGATTGCGCTTCTGCGGCATGGCGCTGCTGGTGTAGGTCTTTTCCTCATCCAGCAGCAGCCATGGGCGAATCTGATGGTATTGGGTATGAATGTCACCAATCAATGCGCCTACGCGAATAGCCGATGACGATGCGATGTTGGCCGCTTCGATCGGGATGTCGTAGGTCGACACCTGACTGGAATCCAGGGAGTTTTCACGCACAGCATCAAATCCCAACAGCTCGGCCATGCGTTCGCGGTTAAGCGGATAGGCCGAATTGGCCAGAACGGCGGTGCCCATCGGGCTCTGGTTCAAACGCTGATACAGCTCACGAATGCGCTGGCCATCGCGGTCAAATGCCGCTTCGAATGCCAGCAAATAATGCGCGTAGGTGATCGGCATCGCCTGTACGCCGTTGGTATAGGCCGGGATCAGCGTATCGACGTTCTTGTCCGCCAGATCCAGCAGGCGCTTGCGCGTGGCATTCAGGGCTTCGCTGTAGGCGAGCACGTCGGATCGCAGCTTGGCCAGACGGTAAGTGGCGAGCATGTCCTGACGGCTGCGACCGGAGTGAATCAGCGAAGCTTCGGGGCCGATCTTGTCGGTCATGATCTGCTCCAGCTGCAGCACGTCGCTGGGGCGCTTGCCGTTGGGCTGATCGGCCTGATCAATGGCGTAACGCACGCCGGTGGCGATCTTCTGGCCCATCTCTGGCTTGACGATCCCCTCTTCGGTCAGCATGACAATCGAGGCCTTGTTAATGCGGTTCAGCCAGGAAAACTGGCCCTCACCCTTGCTGTCCCGGGCCTTGGATTTGTCGACCGTCGCGCCGATTTTCGCAGCCTGGGCGGCGCACTGCTCGGTCGTCGCGCAGGGCAGCTCGGCGGTATTGGCCGCATAGGCGCCGTAGCTGTTGAACAGCGCGAACGCGACAGCCAGGTGGATGAGGTTTTTTCTTGTGGGCATTTCAGGCTCCGTTACGGCGATGGCAGGGGGTGAGGGTTGTCGGGATGTTGCTGAACAGGGTCAAAGCAGTGGCAACGTGTAACTGACGATCACGCGGTTCTGGTCGATGTTGTTGCCGCCGTTGCTGCGGTAGGTGCCGTTGCGCCACTTCAGCTCGAAGTTTTTCAGCACGCCGCTCTGGAAAACGTAGGCGATGTCGGTGTTGCGCTCCCACTCGGTGCCTTCCTTGTTGCCCCGCGCGAAGTTGTCGCCCTGCAGGTAGCGGGTCATGAAGCTCAGGCCCGGCAGCCCGACGGCAGCGAAGTCATAGTCGTAGCGGGCTTGCCACGAGCGCTCTTCAGGGTTGGCGAAATCGGGTGAGATCATCACGTAGTTGACGAGGAAGGAGTGCCCGCAAGGTGTGGGAAGCCGGTTTCGCCGCTCATCTTCTGATAGGCAACGCCAAAGCCGTGGCCACTGATGTTGTAGGTGAAACGCGCGCCGACAGCGGTGTTGTCGACGTTCGTGTTGCCGTCCTTGAGCGAGCGCGCATAACGCAGATCGCTCTTGATCGACTGCGACTCGCCCAGCGCAAAGCTGTGCAGCAGCGTGACGATGTGCTGCTTGTAGTTGCTCTCCAGGCCACCGTAGTTGTAGGAAGTGGTCAGCCCCTTGGTCCAGTTGTAACTGGCGCTGGCGAAATCGAACTTGTCGCTGGGACGCCCCCCCTTGATGCCTTTGCCATCGGCTTCGATGTCTTCGTGACCGCTGTCGTTGCGCTCGGTGTTGCGGGTCAGCCGCCCGACATTGAGGGTCATGTCAGTGATGTCTTTTGAGGTGACCTGCGCACCCCGAAAAGTCTGTGGCAACAGGCGTCCGTCGTTGGGCAAGACAGTGGGCAACTTCGGCAACAGCGTACCCACGCGAAGCACGCTCTTGGAGAAACGCGCTTTGGCCGTCACACCTGCACGGCCGTAGTCGTCCGGGGCCTTTTCGTCACCCACCGGAAGCAGACCGCTGTTGCGTCGCTGCGGCCCCGAGTCCAGCTTCAGGCCAAACAGGCCAATGGCATCGACACCAAAGCCGACCGTGCCTTCGGTGAATCCGGATTCGTAATTGAGTATCAGGCCCTGGGCCCATTCGTCGCGCTTGGACTGACTCGCGCCGTCTTGGCGGTAATCGCTGTTGAAGTAGAAGTTGCGCAGCTCAAGTTCAGCTTTGCTGTCTTCGAGAAAATCGGCTTCGGCAAAGCCGGGAAAGGTCAGGCTCAGTCCGAGGGCAGCCGCAGACGTGAGGCCGAGAGATACAGGGCTTTTGTGCATTTTTATTCCCGCATGGCATAGCGTTTTTTATTGGATTTATTCGGTGGTACCCGGAAGCGTCAACGCCTCCCGAGCCACTGAAAAAAGCTTACGCGGCAGGAATACCAATTAAAAATATATAGTTACTACCCACTCAAGACTTTCTGGATATGCGAGTGGCGCAGGCAAAAAAACACCCCTGAATGAGGGGTGTCTTTTTAATCGCTGTTTGAATCGACCGGCTTACTGCCCCGCCTGACTCAACTCCAGCTGACCATCCTTGTTGACCGGAATCTGGCTGCCCGGATCACGATCCATACGCACTTGGCCGACCTTGTCGTTGAGCTTGTACTTCACGTTGTAGCCCACGACCTTGTCGCTGATGTCATTGACGGTGTTGCAGCGGGTTTCAGTGGTGCTGTAGGTGTCGCGGTTCTGCATGCCTTCCTGAACCTTGTTGCCGGCATAACCACCGCCAACCGCACCGGCGACCGTGGCGATTTTCTTGCCGTTACCACCACCGACCTGGTTACCGAGCAGACCACCGGCCAGCGCACCGACGACCGTACCGACGATCTGGTGCTGGTCCTTGACCGGTGCGCGGTGGGTCACTGCCACGTCCTTGCACACCTGACGCGGGGTCTTGATCTGTTCTTTGACAGGCTCGACGGCGAGTACGTCGGCGTACTCCGGACCGTTGTTTTTTACGAGGCTGTAGGTGGCCAAAGCACCACCGGCGGTGACACCGACAGCACCCAATACCGCACCAACGAGCAACGACTTGTTCACGTGAACCTCCTGACCATATTCAGCGCGATCGCTCGCACTACTCCCAGCCTTGGAGCACAAAAAAAGGCGCGAGTTCACACTCGCGCCTTTTTCCATGATGACCGGTCAGGCCTGATCGTTATGGACGATCGTCAACCTTCTCGGCAGTCACCGGTGGCAGCAGGTCTTCGGTACGCAGGTTCAGCCAGATCAGCACCACGTTGGCGATGTAGATCGACGAGTAGGTACCGGCCATGACACCGATGAACAGTGCCACGGAGAAACCGTGCAGGCTGTCACCGCCAAAGATCCACAGCGCGCCGATCGCCAGCAGTGTGGAGATCGAGGTGGCCATGGTCCGCAGCAGCGTCTGGGTGGTCGCGATGTTGATGTTCTCGATCAACGAGGCCTTGCGCAGCAGACGGAAGTTCTCACGCACCCGGTCGAACACGACGATGGTGTCGTTGAGCGAGTAACCGATGATCGCCAGCACCGCAGCCAACACCGTCAGGTCGAAGGTGATCTGGAAGAACGACAGGATACCCATCGTCACCACCACATCGTGGATCAGCGAAATGATCGCACCCACGGCGAACTTCCACTGGAAGCGGAAAGCCAGGTAGATCAGAACGCCGCCCAGTGCCAGCAACATGCCGATGCCGCCCTGGTCGCGCAGTTCTTCACCGACCTGCGGGCCGACGAACTCGACGCGCTTGACGGTTACAGGGTTGTCAGCACCGGTCTTGCGCAGCGCCTCTGCCACCTGGGCACCCAACTGCGGGTCTTCACCCGGCATGCGCACGAGCAGGTCGGTGGTTGCACCGAAACTCTGCACGATCGCCTCGTGATAGCCGGAAGCGGCCAGCTCGTCGCGCACCTTGCCAAGATCGGCAGGGCGCTCGTAAGTCAGCTCGATCAGCGTACCGCCGGTGAAATCCAGACCGAAATTGAGCCCTTTGTGGAACCAGCTGAACAACGCCAGAACGGTAAGGAACATCGTGAAGGCGAACGCAACGTTGCGCACGCCCATGAAGTTGATCGTACGTTTCATGGCAGCCCCTTAAATCCACAGCTTCTTGAAGTCACGGCCGCCATAAATCAGGTTGACCATTGCGCGGGTCACCATGATGGCTGTGAACATCGAGGTAAAGATACCGAGGGACATGGTCACGGCGAAGCCTTTGACCGGGCCGGTGCCCATGGCGTAGAGAATGCCGCCGACCAGCAACGAGGTCAGGTTGGCGTCGAGAATCGCGGTGTAGGCGCGATCAAAACCTTCGTTGATCGCACGCTGCACGCTCATGCCATTGGCCAGTTCCTCACGAATCCGCGAGAAGATCAGCACGTTCGCGTCCACCGCCATACCCATCGTCAAGACGATACCGGCGATACCCGGCAGGGTCAGTGTGGCGCCCAGAATCGACATCAACGCCAGCAGCATGACCATGTTGAAGGCCAGTGCGACGGTTGCGATCAGACCGAAGAAGCGGTAGATGGCAATGATGAAGATCGACACGAACAGCATGCCCCACAGGGATGCATCAACACCCTTGGTGATGTTGTCGGCACCCAGGCTCGGGCCAATGGTGCGCTCTTCAGCGAAGTACATCGGCGCGGCCAGACCACCGGCACGCAGCAGCAGCGCGAGTTCGGACGACTCACCCTGGCCGTTCAGGCCGGTGATGCGGAACTGGCTGCCCAGTGGCGACTGAATGGTCGCCAGGCTGATGATCTTCTTGTCTTCCTTGAAGGTCTGCACCGGCACGTCTTTCTCGACGCCGCCGACCGTCTGCTTCACGTAAGTGGTAACAGGGCGCTGTTCGATGAAGATCACCGCCATGCTGCGACCGACGTTGGCGCGGGTGGCGCGGCTCATCAGATCGCCACCGTGACCATCGAGCTTGATGTTCACCTGTGGGCGGCCGTGCTCGTCAAAACCGGCCTTGGCGTCGGTCACCTGGTCACCGGTGATGATCAGGCCACGCTCAACCGCTGCCGCCGGGCGACCGCCTTCACGGAACTCGAACATCTCAGTGGTGGCCTTGGTGTCATCCGGGCCTGCACCCAGACGGAACTCAAGGTTGGCGGTCTTGCCGAGAATACGCTTGGCTTCTGCAGTGTCCTGCACGCCTGGCAGCTCGACCACGATGCGGTTGGCCCCCTGGCGCTGAACCAGCGGCTCGGCCACGCCCAGCTCGTTGACCCGGTTACGTACTGTGGTCAAGTTTTGCTTGATGGAGTATTCGCGGATCTCGGCGATCTTGGCCTGAGTCATGGCCAGACGCAGGATCGGCATCTCACCACGGTCGGTCGTGGTGATATCGAAATCGGTGTAGTCCTTGCGGATCAGGGCACGAGCCTGTTCGCGCGAATCGGTGTCACTGAAGCCCAGTTGAATGGCGTTGCCATCCTGCGGCAGGCTGCGATAACGCAGTTTTTCCTTGCGCAGCAGGCTCTTCACTTCGCCTTCGTAGACATTCAGACGAGCGCTCAGGGCCTTGTCCATGTCCACTTCCAACAGGAAGTGCACACCACCGGACAGGTCCAGACCCAGTTTCATCGGGCTTGCACCCAGGTTGCGCAGCCACTTTGGCGTGGTCTGTGCGAGGTTCAACGCCACGACATAGTCGTCGCCCAGCGCCTTGCGTGCGACATCCTTGGCGGGCAGCTGGTCTTCCTGTTTGGTCAGACGCAACAAACCGCCCTTGCCATTCTCGGCCAGAGACGCGCCCTTGACCGCGATACCGGCATCGGTAAGCGCTTTGCTTACGCGATCCAGATCCGCCTGATTGACCTGCAGCGCCGTGCTGGTGCCGCTGACCTGAATGGCCGGGTCATCAGGGTAGAGATTGGGTGCGGAATAAATAAAGCCGATCGCCAGCACTGCCAGGATCAGGATGTATTTCCACAGAGGGTATTTGTTCAACATCACGCCGCCTGCTTAGAACGCGGGGCGCCTTGCGCGCCCCGTCGATTGGTAAAAAACTGGAATCAGATGGCTTTCAGAGTGCCTTTAGGCAGGGTGGCAGCGATCGCGCCCTTCTGGATTTTCAGTTCTACGGTGTCCGACACTTCGATCACGACGAAGTCGTCGGTCACTTTGTTGATCTTGCCGGCGATACCGCCGGAAGTAACGACTTCGTCGCCCTTCTGCAAGTTGCCCAGCAAGTTCTTCTGCTCTTTGGCACGTTTGGCCTGAGGGCGCCAGATCATCAGATAGAAGATGACCAGAAAGCCGACCAGGAAGATCCACTCAAAGCCGGAACCCGCGGGGCCTGCAGCAGCAGGGGCGGCCGCGTCGGCCATGGCGTTGGAAATGAAAAAGCTCATTTAACACTCCAGTTGCATAATTTTAATAATAAGAAGCGGTAAGACCGGCTGTCATTCAGTCCAGCGGCGGCACGGGAAGCCCGCGTTTGGCATAGAACAAGTCGACAAAGGCGGCCAATGTACCTTGTTGAATAGCCTCGCGCAAACCAGCCATAAGCAGCTGGTAATGCCGCAAATTGTGGATCGTATTGAGCATGCTTCCCAGCATTTCGCCGCACTTGTCCAGATGATGCAGATAAGCGCGGGAGAAGTTCTTGCAGGTGTAGCAATCGCAAGAAAGATCCAGCGGCGAATCATCGTGGCGATGAAACGCGTTACGAATCTTCAGCACACCGGTGTCGATGAACAGATGACCGTTGCGAGCGTTGCGCGTAGGCATAACGCAGTCGAACATGTCGACTCCGCGGCGCACACCTTCAACGAGGTCTTCCGGCTTGCCTACCCCCATAAGGTAACGAGGTTTTTCAGCGGGCATGCGACCCGGCAGGTAATCGAGCACCTTGATCATTTCGTGCTTGGGCTCGCCCACCGACAGGCCGCCGATGGCCAGGCCGTCGAAATCAAGTTCGTTCAAGCCTTCCAGCGAACGCATGCGCAGGTTTTCATGCATGCCGCCCTGAACGATACCGAACAGCGCCGCAGTGTTCTCGCCATGGGCGACCTTGGAACGCTTGGCCCAGCGCAGCGACAGCTCCATGGAGGTGCGCGCCACGTCTTCACTGGCCGGGTACGGGGTGCATTCGTCGAAGATCATCACGATGTCAGAGCCCAGATCACGCTGGACCTGCATCGACTCTTCAGGGCCCATGAACACTTTCGCGCCGTCCACAGGCGAGGCGAAGGTCACGCCCTCTTCCTTAATCTTGCGCATGGCGCCCAGGCTGAACACCTGGAAACCGCCGGAGTCGGTCAGAATCGGGCCTTTCCACTGCATGAAATCGTGCAGGTCGCCGTGGGCCTTGATCACCTCGGTGCCAGGACGCAGCCACAGGTGGAAGGTGTTGCCCAGAATGATCTCTGCACCAATGGCTTCGATATCCCGGGGCAGCATGCCCTTGACCGTGCCATAGGTGCCCACCGGCATGAACGCCGGGGTCTCGACCGTGCCACGGGGAAAGGTCAGACGACCACGGCGAGCCTTGCCATCAGTGGCCAACAGCTCGAACGACATACGACAGGTGCGACTCATGCTTGATCCTCGGGGGCCGCGTCTGATCCCAGAGGTGCAGTCGGCGCCGGATTGCGGGTGATGAACATGGCATCCCCGTAACTGAAAAAGCGGTATCCGTTATCCACCGCAGCCTGATAGGCGGCCATGGTTTCCGGGTAACCGGCGAATGCCGAAACCAGCATCAACAGCGTGGATTCAGGCAAATGAAAGTTGGTGACCAGGGCATCGACCACATGAAACGGCCGGCCTGGATAGATGAAGATATCGGTGTCGCCGCTGAACGGCTTGAGCACGCCGTCGCGGGCGGCACTCTCCAGCGAACGCACGCTGGTGGTCCCCACCGCGATCACCCGACCGCCCCGCGCACGGCACGCGGCCACGGCATCGACCACCTCTTGAGTGACTTCCAGCCACTCGTTGTGCATGTGGTGATCCTCGATGCGCTCCACGCGCACCGGCTGGAACGTCCCCGCCCCCACGTGCAGCGTGACGAACGCCGTCTCGACGCCCTTCCCGGCAATGGCCTGCATCATCGGCTCATCGAAATGCAGACCCGCCGTCGGCGCCGCCACCGCACCGGCACGCTGGGCGTACACGGTCTGATAACGCTCGCGATCGGCGTCATCATCCGGGCGGTCTATATAAGGAGGCAACGGCATGTGCCCGACGCGCTCCAGCAACGGCAACACCGGCTCGGCGAAACGCAGCTCAAACAACGCATCGTGACGCGCGACCATCTCGGCTTCGCCACCGCCATCGATCAGAATCGACGAGCCCGGCTTTGGCGACTTGCTCGAACGCACATGCGCCAGCACCGAATGCTGATCCAGCACCCGCTCCACCAGAATCTCCAGCTTGCCGCCCGAGGCTTTCTGCCCGAACAGACGCGCCGGAATCACCCGGGTATTGTTGAAAACCATGAGATCGCCAGGGCGCAAATGCTCCAGCAAATCAGTGAATTGGCGATGAGCCAGCGCACCGCTCGGCCCGTCGAGGGTCAGCAAACGGCTACTGCGTCGCTCCGCCAACGGATGGCGCGCGATCAGGGCATCAGGGAGATCGAAGGTAAAGTCGGCAACACGCATGATGGGGTTCGTCTAGCAGGGCCGGGAAGTTTAGCGGAAAACCACAAAATTGACCATGAAACGTGATTGACCAACGGTAGGCACCTCTCTATACTGCGCCGCCACAAGCCCTGATGGCGGAATTGGTAGACGCGGCGGATTCAAAATCCGTTTTCGAAAGGAGTGGGAGTTCGAGTCTCCCTCGGGGCACCAAACAGCAAGACCTTCAAGGGGTTACGTGACTTGAAGGGAAAAGAAAACCGGCCATGTTTGAGCCGGTTTTTTTTGTGGCTGCGATTTGCAGGGGCTTCACAAACCCTCTACTTTGCCGACTCACACTTATGCCTCATCCATCGCTTGAAATCGTCAAATATTGATCGCTGGTCCTCGGCCACGCGTCTTTCAATCATCGCTAGCGCGGTGAGTAGCAATTCTGGCTCCTCACAGCCGAATCGTTCGGGAATAAAGATCAGGTCATACCAGGACAGAATCTCGTACACCGAATAGTTTTTAGCTGCGTCTTTTTTTACAAACGACACGATATCTTTTTCAAGAGACCTAATTTCCAAATACGTTTTACCGCCGGCCCAACGGGTAACGATCTCATCCAAGGTGAGCACAGAGGTACGTTGTGCCTCTGGCAAATGATCTTGAATTCCATCGCCTAGTTCGCGCATGAAATCGATGAGCTGATTATATCCGCGCATTCAAGCTCCAAAAAAACCGTTACTTGTCTGAAACCCAATCACTTCTTGATGCAGCGGATATAAATGTGACTTATTACCTTGTCCACAGCGCGACAATGCTTATTTCCTATTTCCCCTTCCAAGAGAACAAGAACCGTATTTAAAAACTCAAACAAATGACAGTTAAAGCGCTCTTCAACGAAACACAGTTCTTGATCGAAAGGTGGATCATAATGGGCGACAGCACCATCGACGGCATATCTGGCCAGATAGTGTTTGATCTGCTTGCGAAGCAAGAATATGTCAAGCCAGTTAGCCGTCTGGGCGTACTCATGCACAATTTGCGGGAGCGTATCGGGAACGCACTGCTCATCTTCGTGCAGAAACTCGCCGACGCCTCTGCCGACGTCATACATGAAACTCATGATGTAGCCGTATGCCATAACACCCTCCGGTACGTCTTCCTTTTACAACCTGACACTCGTGAAGTGATCGTTGATCCCTTCACGGGATGGGAAATGCTGTAAATATGTACATTGGCATGTTGTTGAACTCTTTGAATTCCAGGATAACTCTCACCTTACTCATCTCCAGTGGAGAGTCTGGCGCTGTCCGTTTTATCCCCCAGCCGACGGGAGTGTTAAGCTCCATCGTTAGAACCAACCTTTGCTTTTTCAGTAGGAATTGAGCTTTTGAATAAAACTGAATCTTCAGTTTGTTCGCGTTCAGAACCTGCCCAACGGCCCACTCTGCCGCTCCGATAGTCTGAAATGTAGACATGACATCAGAATTCCTTTTCCTTTTGAGGCGCTTCTGTAAATCCGCCACGTCCATTTCAGTATGAAGCTGTTTTGTGTGCCCACCAACGCTGTTCTTAGGAGCGTGCATAAATCTTTCACTGACCTCGACGGTCATCCTTCCCGCCCTCACCGAAGACACCCTGAAAGCGTTATAAAGGGCAGCCGTAGAAAGCGGGACAGCAAACTCAGCGGCCAACCCCATCACCTGCCCCGTAGCACGCGACGCGCCAATCGCTTCAGCAGCGGTCATTCCTGCTTTGAACGCATATGAATCAGTTTCCCTGCCAGTTACAAGTTGATGCGCGCCTGCCGCTAACTGGTCGGAGGCATGAATGCCGATAGCGATGCATCCTACCTTTGAAATCATTGTCGGCTCGGGTATCGCGCAGAGCACGCCTGCTCCCGCCAGTTCTATCATCCCTCCGACGAGCCTAAGGCTACCCATTACTCGATTGGAAGCTATCTCATACGGAGACAGCGACTCATGCTCCAAAATCGCCGCCATCTGGGCAAGACTGAGCGTGACGCGAAATTCGTCCTGTTCGGGCAAGGTTATTTCCTTATAAACGCGAATTTGAAGGCCTCATTTAGCCAACGAGGCAAAACAGCAGAGGCTACATAGGTGAATGCAACGCTGTATCAGGTAGCGGAGTTCAGCGAACCGTGATTCAGGGCCTGAAAACTAGCGTGAGCTTTTTTGCCGAACAACCCTGCCGATAGAATTCAGAAGTTTCCTACAGACGTGAACGATGTTCGGCTACTGGTTGGGTAGCTACGAAGTTCGATTCGTTAGCGTGCTAGTTGCAACGAGCAGAACGAACTGTGGGAGCGAATTCATTCGCGAGAGGCCCGTACAGTCGACGCATATCAGTCGACTGTCCAAACATCATCGCGAATGAATTCGCTCCCACTGGGGTTGCTCACAAGGCGTTGGATTACAGGTGCCGCAAACATCAGTTATCGCAGGCATCAGGTGTTGCGATAGAGTTCAGCCCACCACAACACCCTTCCCCAACTTAGAAATCCTGCGAAGTCGGCCGCAGCACGATCTCATTAATATCCACATCCCCAGGCTGTTCGATGGCGTAGGCAATCGCACGCGCAACGGATTCAGCCGGAATGGCCTGCTTGTAGAACTCGTTCACGACATCGGCGCTTGGCTGGTGGCCGCTGCCCAGTTTCAGTTCTGAATCCACAGCCCCCGGCTCGATGGTGGTGGTGCGGATCTTGCCGCCGACTTCGTGGCGCAGGCCGTCGGAGATGGCGCGTACGGCGTATTTGGTGCCGCTGTAGACCGAGCCGCCCGGGCTGAAGACCTTGATGCCAGCCACCGACGAGATGTTGATGAAGTGGCCGAAGCCTTGGGCTTCGAACTTGGGTAGTGCGGCGGCGATGCCGTAGAGGACGCCTTTGACGTTAATGTCGATCATGCGGTCCCATTCGTCGACGCGCAGTTCGGAGATGGGGGCGATGGCCATGAAGCCTGCGTTGTTGACCATGACGTCGACTTTGCCGAAGTCCTGGATGGCGTGTGCGACCAGGGCTTCGAGGTCTGCGCGACGGGTGACGTCGACGGTGTAGGCCGTAGCTTCACCGCCTGTGGCTTTGATGTCTTGGACGATGACGTCCATGCGTTCCTGGCGACGGGCGCCGAGGACGACCTTGGCGCCGAGTTTTGCCAGGTGGCGGGCGGTGGATTCGCCCAGGCCGCTGCTTGCGCCGGTGATGACGACGACTTTGCCTTGGATGCCATTGCTCATGATCAATCTCCTACACATTTAAGGGGGTGGTTACGTGTTGGGAGCGAGTTTGCAGTGGATATCCGCTTCAGAAAATGGAAGAGTTTGGCTTTGAGAATTCCACTTTCTGGAACACGCTTTCGACAGGAACCGATCGATGCTCAATCGCATGGAAATGCTGCGGGTCTTTCTGGTGGCCGTCGAGGCGCCGAGCTTTCGTGAGGCGGCGAACCGGTTGGGCACATCGCCGCAAAAGGTGACGCGGGCTGTTCAGGAATTGGAGCGGATGTTTGCCGAGCCACTGTTTCATCGCAGCACGCGGCAGGCTCAAGTCACGGCCTTCGGTGCGCAGATCGCGCAGGAGGCGCGGGAGACGTTGAATCAGTTCGAGCGCTTGTTCGTCGCTCATGCCAAACAACAGAGCAGCGGGATCACCGGGCGGGTCGGCATCACAGCGCCCCATGCCATCGGCAAGCTGTATCTGGCGGGGTTTCTCAAGCCGTTGATGCAGGCCAATCCGGGTTTGCGCATCGAGCTGAGCCTGGATGACGAACTGACCGATGCTGTGGTTTCGCGGATCGATATCGGCATTCGCGTCGGCGTAGTGCGGGACCGGCGTTACATCGCGCGGGCGGTGTGCCCGGTGCCGTTGATGATTGTGGCGGCACCTTCGCTGGTGAAACCCACAGGCGTGCCAGAACACCTTGAGGACCTGAAGCAACGGCCGCTGTCCGTGCTGATCGACCGCAACAACGGCAGGCCCTGGCCATGGTTCTTCGCCGACAGCCAGACGTACCTGCCGCCCTCCCCTGCCTTCAGCTGCGACGACCCGGAAACCGAGCTGGAATTCGTGCTGGCCGGGCTTGCCTTCGCGCAGATGCCGCACTATCTGGCCGAGCCCTGCTTGAGCGAGGGATTACTGGTGGAGGTGCTGCCCGAGATCGCACCGCCCCCAATCGATCTGATGCTTTACCGCACGCAGTCAGGCCCGGTCCCTGCGCGGGTGCGATTGGTCTACGACCACCTGATGAAATGTTTGGGAGATCCGCAGATGTTTCCCGCGCATAAACCTTGAGCATTGGCTCTGTATTTCGTCCCGCCCTCTGCAAATGCTCTCGTTCTCAACTAGCCTGAACGATGACTGATCCAAAGCGAATGGACCAAATGTTTAACCTCGCTGATCGGATAAAAACAACAATGAAAGATCCCTATGCGTTCGGTTTCTACTGTGCCCTTTTCGCGCTTGCCGCGATGACCGGGTCTGTCTTTTACGAGTCGTACACAGGTGCCGGTGTTTCAGGTTCGGCGCGGGCCTACGACGTCATCAATTCCTGTTCGGCCCTGGTGCAGGCGCTGGCGGCGATAGGCCTGGTGGGGCTTGCCTTCAAGGCGTATCGGGCCTGGAAGAACGAGATCATTCACAACAAGGCGCTGGGCATCATCTGGGACGCCAACGTGGCGTTTCGCGAGATCGAGCTGAGCTTCAACGAGTGGTTCTTCGGGCCCAATGCCGTGGACAAGGCGAACAACGAGGGCTCGCGCATCACCTCGTTACTGGCCGCCAGCCCGTTTGGCGCGAGCCTGCGCAGTTTCAAGAAGCAGTGCATTCTCCTCGACAAGGTGGTGATCAAGGACAACTGGCAGTGGGTCAACCACGCCACCGAACTGGACATGCTCGCCCGCGTGCTGAGCATGGACGCCTTTCGCCCGACCACGAAGGCCAAGGAAACCGCCAACATCATCGACTTTCTCTACTCGCGCGAAGGCGAGGCGCTGAAACGGACTCAGGCCGAGTGGGAAATGTTGATGAAGGTGATCGAGAAAGATCTCGCGGCGTTGGAGGCCGAATACAGCGAATGATCTTCACAGGGGCGCGCGAAACAGGATAGAACTGTTGGCGAACCGATCAGGTCGAACGGCATGCCTTCCGCTGGATGTCCTGGCGGCTGACCCCTTGCCTCGAGGCCGCTGTTGCCCATGTTCGAACACGTCGACATCAATTATCTGCTGGTCAATTACGGTTATTGGGCGGTGTTCATCGGCTGCCTGCTGGAAGGCGAGACCATTCTGATTCTCGGCGGCCTGGCAGCGCATCAGACCTCGTTGCGTCTGGTTGACGTCATTCTCATCGCCACCCTGGGCGGCATGCTCGGCGATCAGATCCTGTTCTGGACCGGCCGCTACTACGGCCCGCGCATCCTCCCCCGCCTGCATCGTCAGAAAGCCGCGATCGATCGGGTGTCCGCGCTCATCAAACGTTACCCCACGCTGTCGGTTTTCTCGGTGCGCTTTCTCTACGGCATGCGCCTGGTGGGCCCGCTGGTGATCGGCGCGAGCCGCCTGTCACCGATCCGTTTCTCGCTGATCAACCTGCTGGGCGCGGCAGTATGGGCCACGCTGTTCGTCATGGGCGGCTACTGGGCGGGCGAAGCGCTGGAGAATCTGCTGGGCAACCTCAAGCCCTATCGCCTGCCGATTTTCATCGCCGTGGTGGTGCTGGCGGCGGGGGTGGCGCTGTACCGGCATCATCACGCGAAGGTTCGGGCGGGTAGGGTCGCCGAAAAGTAACTCGAGCCGGGAATCGCTTAGCGCACTCTTCCCATCCCGCCTCCCCACCTCTATAACGGCAAAGCGGAACGTTGATCACAGGGATTGCCACCATGAACACACGCATTACCTCCACGTTGTTGCTGGGTCTGCTTGGCGTCGCTCAGGCGCAGGCGGCGGAGCCGGTTTCGCATCTGGATGCCGTGCTGCAGAAAGGCACGCTGGCCGTCTGCACCACCGGGGATTACAAGCCGTACACCTTTCACAACGCTGACGGGCAATACGAGGGGATCGATATCGAGATGGCCCAGGCGCTCGCGCAGAGTCTGGGGGTCAAGCTTGAGTGGGTGCCGACGACGTGGAAAACCCTGATGCCTGACTTCACTGCCGGCAAGTGTGACATCGCCATGGGCGGGATTTCGGTGACGCTGGAGCGGCAGAAGAAGGCGTTTTTCAGCAACACGCTGGATGTCGACGGCAAGATCCCGCTGGTGCGCTGCGAGGATGAGTCCAAATACCAGACCATCGAGCAGATCAACCAGCCACAGGTGCGCCTGATCGAGCCCCAGGGCGGCACTAACGAGGCCTTCGCCCACGCGTACCTGCCCAAGGCCTCGCTGGCGTTTCACGACAACAAGACCATCTTCCAGCAGTTGCTCGACAAGCAAGCCGACGTGATGATCACCGACGCGTCCGAGGCGTTGTATCAGCAGAAGCGCCTGCCGGGTCTGTGCGCGGTCAATCCGTCGCGCTACATGCAATATGGCGAGAAGGCCTATCTACTGCCCCGCGACGATGTGAGCTGGAAGGCCTATGTCGATCAGTGGCTGCACCTCTCTAAGGCCACAGGCGCGTATCAGAAGGTCGTGGGCGAGTGGTTGGCAGTGCCCGGGCAATGAGCCTTTTGTAAGGGCTTGTGTAAGCCTCTGGCGATTGCGCATCATGGCCCCATGATTCTTCGCCAGAGGACCCGGCCGCTTCATGAAGACCAGCAGGAGCATCACCCGCGCGTTTTGCGTCGAATTGCAGCAGGAGCTGTCGATCGTGGCGGCGCGCCGTGAGTATTTCTCTCAGGAGCCGCCCCGTACGCGCTTCAGTTTCCTGTGCTCGAGCGAAGCCTGTCGCGCGCAAGCCGTGAAGATCACCGGGGTGCGCTACGACGTCAAACCTCAAGAGAATCCCACCTTCGTTGCCGCGCATTTCCGCGCCAATCCCAATTACGAACACCACGCCGATTGCGAGTGGGTCGACGAGACCGACGCGGCCGAGGAAAAGCCTGCGGCCGATGAAACCGAAGCGCAAACGCTGTTGCGCAAGGTCAAGCGCAAACTGGACGACTACATCGACGTGTTCGATCCCGTACCCAAGGAGCGGGTAAAATCAGAGCCTTCCGCAGACAAACCTGACAAGGTACGGGACGAAAAGCCTGCCCATGTTGCGCCTGCATCTGACACACCCAAGGGCAAACAGACGACCGAAAACCGCACCAACAACCTGGAGCGTCTGGTCGACAGCTTTCGTCAGGCTCAGGCGCAGCTGAGCAAGGAAGAGTTTGCGTTGTTGACCCTGCGTATTCCGGGTCAGGGCGAGGTGTCGCTGCGTTCGTACTTCCGCCACATCAAGTACGCCCAGCCGGGTGACGACAAGCGCGTTTTGTACGGCGGCGGGCTGGTGGAGCGCTATGGCACAGGCTTCAAGTTCAAGTTCTTCGACCGCCTGCAGGGCAAGCGGGTGACGCTGTACGTGTCGCCCGCGCAGATGCAGGCCTACCGCTCCAGCCGCTACATCAGCGAACTGCTGAGCCATGCCGACGAGGTCCGGTTCTTTACCCTATTTGCTTTGGGCACCCTTGCGCTCAGTCCATCTGGCAAGAGCATCAGCGTCGAGATCGAAGACTTGCGGCACTTGGCGATCGTGCTGGGGCCTGCGAAAGAACAGAGCCCGGAATCGAACTCGCCCTGAATCGGAGCCTACGCAGCCTGACGCGAACGCGCGTATTCGAGAAAGGCATCAAGGTCGCCACCCGAGAGCATGCGCGCGACGGACTTCACCTCATCCATCGGCCAATCCCACCAGGCGGCCTGCAGAAGTTGGTCACGAATCCCTTCTTCAAAACGCCAGCGAATGAACTTGCAGGGGTTGCCGCCGACCACCGCGAACGGCGGCACATCGCGAGTCACCACCGCTCCTGCGGCCACGATTGCGCCATGGCCAATGGTGACACCGGACAGGATGGTGGCATCGGCGCAGATCCAGCAATCACTGCCAATGACCACGTCGCCCTTGCTCGGCGCGTAATCCTTGATGTCCTCCAGGCCCTTCATCATCGCCGGGAATGGGTAGGTGGTCAGCCAGTCGGTGCGATGCTCGCCGCCCAGCAACACCTTCACCCCTGCGGCGATGGAGGTGTAGGAGCCAATCCGCAGTATGGTGTCGTCACCGAACTCGAACACTTCAGGAATGCCGTAGGTGCCGGTGCCAACGACGTAGCCCGGGTAGCGCAGGCGGATTTTCTCCGGCGCGCGTTCGAGCTTGTCGAGGCTGCGCAGATGCTTGCGGGTTTTGCGGGTCTTGAGCAGTTCGAGGAATTTCATGCAGGTATCCGAAAACGAAAACAGACGCACCAGCCGCTGATCAACCGCTCTGACGGTGCAGCAGCAGGCGCTTGAAGCGACGGAAAGTGGTTTTATTGAACTGGCGCAGCGGGATGGAGCGAAGCAAGCTCCAGGCGTATTTCTTGTCGCTGACGACAGCGTATTTCAAGGCCTTGTTGATGATGGCTGTCAGGCCTCGGCCGTACGCGGGGTGCGAGCGATAGGGGGCGATGGTGCGCATGTCGGCGTCGAGCAAGACCTTGTAGCGACGCGACAGGTTGTTGGGGTGACGACGATAGCGCGTCACGGTGACCGGCAACACGTGCACTTCATAGCCTATGCTGGCGATCTTCAGGGTCATCTGAAAATCCTGCACGCGGATATCGGGGTCGTAGAAATCCACGGCCCGCAACGCACTCATCCGGTACAGCGACACCGGCGCGCCCACCACCACGGCATCGGCGAGAATCTCGTCGAAGCTGAACTTTTTGATGGCCGAGAGCTTTTGCGTCTTGGTGTCGTTGCCGTCCGAATCCATGTAGATGATCAGCGCGCCGACGCAGCCCACTTCAGGGTGCTGGTCGAGGTAGTCGGCACGCACGCGCACTGACGACGGCAGCATGATGTCATCAAGGTCCGGGGTGCAGACGTAGTCGCCGCGCGCGTATTTCAAGCCGTGGTTCAGCGCGGCGCTGACGCCCTGGTTGACCTGGGAATAGAGTTGAAAATCGTAGGTTTGCTGCAGTTTCTCAAGCATCGCGACGCTGTTGTCGCTCGATCCGTCGTCGACGATGATGACTTCAAAATTCGGGTAGTCCTGCGCGAAGATGCTGGCAATCGCAACGTCCAGATATTTTTCGGCGTTGTAACAAGGGGCGATGATCGACACGAGGGGCATCGATTCATTTGCTGTCCGGACGTCTGGGGTAGTGTGTTCAGTCATACGCGTGCTTTTTGTTTCTCTACGACTGGATCTGGATCGTGTGCGTTTCGTAACGATCCCTGTACAAAACCAGCACATGATGCGGCAAAGCGCTCACCTTTGTCATGGACAGAATAAGGATTGGGATGACCAGAAAAAGTGACATCGCCTGCACCAGCCAGGAAATGCTCGCTCAGCACGTTCATCGACCCATAAAAAAACCCGTCGTTCTCGCGAACGACGGGTTTTTGTGTTTCTTTCGGGCGTCTAAGGCGCTGCGGAGGTAATCAGCAGTTCCTTAGTGACCTGAAAATCCAGCGACATCGCCACGCTCAAGGCCGTGATGGTGAAGATGGAGAACACGAACAGCTTGCGTGCCCAAACGGTGTCATCCTTGGCCTTGTAGCCTGTCCAGGCCATATACAACCAGTACATGCCCATGGCAGCGGCAACAGCCAGATAGTTGAGCCCGGCGTAACCGCCGAAGGTCAGCATCAGGGTCGCCAGCAGGAACGCCAGGATGTAGATCAAGATGTGCCGCTTGGCCACCCGGATACCGCGCTTGACCGGCAGAACCGGAATCGAGGCAGCCAGATAGTCGTTGAAGCGGAAAATCGCGATGGCATACGAGTGAGGCATCTGCCACAGGCTGAACATGACCAGCAAGGTCAGCGCTGCGAGGTCGAAGCTGTTGCTAACAGCGACGTAACCGATAACCGGTGGCATCGCACCCGACAGACTGCCGACCAGCGTGCCGTGAACGGATTTGCGCTTGAGGTACAGGCTGTAAAAGCCGACGTAAATCACGAATCCGATCACTGCGAACAGAGCCGCCAGCGGGTTGGCCTTGAAGTACAACAGCCCAACACCCACCACACCCAGTACCGTGGCGTAAATCAGGGCCAGCTTCACTGAAACCAGACCCTGAACCAGCACCCGATTCCTGGTTCGCTCCATCTTCAGATCGATGTCACGATCGATGCAGTTGTTGAAAACACAACCGGAAGCCACCACCAGCGAAGTACCGATCATCGCAATAAGGAACAGGCCGAAATCGACATGCCCCTTGGACGCCAGAAAAAAGCCACCCGCCACCGAAAGCACGTTACCGAAAATGATCCCCGGTTTGGTGATTTGGATAAAGTGCTTCAGTGACATCAGGTTTTCCTCACTTCGCCATCATGACGGTGTGAATGCTGAACATGATCCACACCGACAGACCGACCAGCAGAAGGATGACCAGCGACGCGAACGCGAAGGTGATCACGTTGTTGCGCTGGGCTGCCGAACGGTCCAGGTGCAGGAAGTACACCAGGTGAACCAGAACCTGCACGACTGCGAAGATCAGCACGATCCACAGAGTGGCGACTTTCGAGAGCGTCGGGAACATCACCAGACCGAAAGGAATCGCGGTCAGGATGATCGACAGGACGAAACCGACCATGTACGACTTGAAGCTGCCGTGGCTGGAATCGTCGTGGGAGTGATGCGAATTAGCCATTTAAATGGTCCCCATCAGGTAGACAACGGTGAACACACAGATCCAGACAACGTCCAGGAAGTGCCAGAACAGGCTGAGCATGCTCAGGCGGGTCTGGTTGGTCGAGGTCAGGCCGTTCTTGCTTACCTGATACATCAGGATCGCCATCCAGATCAGACCGCTGGTCACGTGCAGACCGTGGGTACCGACCAGCGTGAAGAACGCCGACAGGAAGCCGCTGCGGTTCGGGCCGTAGCCTTCGGAGATCAGCAGGTGGAACTCGTTGACTTCCATGCCGATGAAGCCCAGGCCGAACAGGAATGTCACGAACAGCCAGCCCAGCACGCCGGACTTGTTACCTTTGTGCATCGCCAGCATGGCGAAGCCGTAGGTGATCGAGCTGAGCAACAGGCAGGCGGTTTCGCCCAACACGTAGGGCAGCTCGAAGATGTCGTGGCCCGAAGGACCACCGGCAACGTTGTTCACCAGCACTGCATAGATTGCGAAGATCGACGCAAACAGGATGCAGTCGGTCATCAGGTAGATCCAGAAGCCGTAGATTTTCATCTCGCCGGCATCGTGGTGATCATGGGCGTGGTCATGATCGTGATCGTGACCTTTCGCCCCATCAAATACTAAGTTCGACATTGTTTATGCCTGCTCCAGCTTGTTGACAGGAGAGTTCGCCTGGGCGTTACGCACCGAGGCCAGGATCTTGTGTTGCTCGCCTTCAATACGTGCCACTTCGGCAGCCGGAACCATGTAGCCCTGATCATCACGCGAAGCGTGGATGACGAAGTAGACGATGGTGCCGATCAGACTGGCAGCAGCCAGCCAGAAAATGTGCCAGATCATCGCGAAGCCGAAGACGGTGAGCAGAGCGCCCATCACCAGGCCAGTCGCGGTGTTGTTCGGCATGTGGATGTCGGAGTACTTGGCCGGAACCTTGTACGCTTCACCATCACGCTTGGCGGCGTAGAACGCGTCGATTTCTTCAGCCTTCGGCAGTTCTGCGAAGTTGTAGAACGGCGGTGGCGAGGAAGTGGACCACTCCAGGGTGTGGCCATTCCATGGGTCACCGGTCAGGTCGCGGTTCTGCTCGCGGTCACGGATACTCACGTAGATCTGGATCAACTGGCAGGCGATACCGATCAGGATCAGCGCGGCGCCCCAGAAGGCAACGTGCAGATAGGGTGTCCAGTCCGGGTTGTCAGTGGTGTTCAGACGACGGGTCATGCCCATGAAGCCCAGCGCGTACAGCGGCATGAATGCCACGTAGAAGCCCGAGATCCAGAACCAGAACGCTGCCTTGCCCCACTTCTCGTTCAGCTTGAAGCCGAACGCTTTAGGGAACCAGAACGCGAAACCTGCGATGTAACCGAATACCGCACCACCGATGATCACGTTGTGGAAGTGCGCGATCACGAACAGGCTGTTGTGCAGAACGAAGTCAGCACCCGGGATAGCCAGCAGTACGCCGGTCATACCACCGATGGAGAAGGTGATCATGAAGCCCAGGGTCCAGCACACTGGCGCGGTGAAGCGCAGACGGCCCTGGTAGATCGTGAACAGCCAGTTGAACAGTTTCACACCCGTCGGGATGGAGATCAGCATCGTCGCCAGACCGAAGAAGGCGTTGACGCTTGCACCCGAACCCATGGTGAAGAAGTGGTGCAGCCACACCATGAAGCCCAGCACCGAGATCGCGCCGGAAGCGTAGATCATCGAGTGGTGGCCGAACAGGCGCTTGCCGGTGAACGTCGAAATGACTTCGGAGAAGACACCGAACGCCGGCAGAATCAGGATGTAAACCTCAGGGTGACCCCATGCCCAGAACAGGTTCACGTACATCATCGGGTTACCACCCAATTCGTTCGTGAAGATGTGGAAGTCCAGGTAACGGTCCAGGGTCAGGAACGCCAGGGTGCCGGTCAGGATCGGGAACGAAGCCACGATCAGAACGTTTGCCCAGGTGCAGGTCCAGGTGAAGATCGGCATGTCCATCAGTTTCATGCCAGGAGTACGCATCTTCAGAACGGTCACCAGGAAGTTGACGCCCGTTAATGTCGTACCCAGACCCGATAGCTGAAGAGCCCAGATGTAGTAGTCCACACCCACGCCCGGGCTGTAGCCCAGTTCAGACAGCGGCGGATAGGCAACCCAACCGGTACGAGCGAATTCGCCGACACCCAGGGACACGTTCACCAGAACCACGCCGGAGATCAGCAGGTACAGGGACAGGGAGTTCAGGAACGGGAAGGCAACGTCGCGAGCGCCGATCTGCAGAGGCAGAACGATGTTCATCAGGCCGGTGAAGAACGGCATCGCCATGAAGATGATCATGATCACACCGTGAGCGGTGAAGATCTGGTCATAGTGTTCAGGCGGCAGATAGCCAGGCGAACCTTCAGTGGCCAGGGCCAGCTGGGAACGCATCATGATGGCGTCGGCAAAACCACGCAGCAGCATGACCATGGCGATGATGATGTACATCACGCCGATTTTCTTGTGGTCGACCGACGTCAGCCACTCGGTCCACAGGTAGGTCCACTTCTTGAAATACGTGATCAGACCGAGAACCGCTGCACCGCCGATAGCGATCATGGCAATCGTGATCATGACTATCGGTTCGTGGAACGGTATCGCGTCCAGACTTAATTTACCAAACATCGTTTACTCCTCTGCCTGCGCAGCTGAATTCTTGCCCATGTCCATCCCTTCCATACCGGCCACTTCTTTCTTCTCGTGGACAATCTTGCCCGGCTTCATACCCTCATACTTGTCGATGATGATCTGGAACAGGTTCGGAGTGACCGAGGAGTAGAGCTCAACGGGATTACGTTCGCTAGGCTTGGCCAGAGCGGTGTATTCGTCGTTTGCCAGTTGTTTCGGAGAATTCTTGACCTCGGCGACCCAGGCGTCGAAACCAGCCTGATCGGTAGCCGTTGCCTTGAACTTCATGCCGGTGAAGCCAGCGCCGCTGTAGTTGGCGGAGATACCGTCAAACTCGCCGTTTTCGTTGGCGATCAGGTGCAGCTTGGTCTGCATGCCGGCCATCGCGTAGATCTGGCCACCCAGTGCAGGGATGAAGAACGAGTTCATGACCGAATCGGAAGTGATGCGGAAATTGATCGGGGTGTGAGCCGGGAAGACGATCTTGTTGACGGTGGCGATACCCTGTTCCGGGTAGATGAACAGCCATTTCCAGTCCAGTGCGACCACTTCGATGGTCAGGGGCTTCACATCGGACTCGAGCGGACGGTAAGGGTCCAGTGCGTGAGTCGACTTGTAGGTGATGTAGCCCAGCACGATGATGATCGCCAGCGGCACCAGCCAGACAACGAGTTCGATCTTGGTCGAATGCGCCCAGTCAGGGGTGTAGGTTGCGCTCTTGTTCGAAGCGCGGTATTTCCAGGCAAAGATGATGGTCATGAAGATGACCGGCACCACGACCAGCAGCATCAGCAAGGTTGCCGTGATGATCAGATCACGCTCTTGCATGCCGATGTGGCCCTTGGGATCCAGCAAGGTGTAATCGCACCCGCTGAGCAGGAGCATGCTGAAAAGGGCCAAGAAGCCAAAAAACCTGGGGTACCTTTTTTTACTCATCTCACGACCTCTAAAAGCAGCTTTCGCATCGCAGTTGGGTTTCGACCGCCAACACTTCACCCTGCCAGGTGCTGGCAAATTTTTGGATTGAACAGGGGCCTGTCAGGAAGCTTGTGGCCTCGTAACAATTCCGGTTTTGCTGTGGTTTCTTATTCGAATGGTGGCAACCGCCAATGCGGTCCAGATCCCTTGGCGCAGACATTCTGAATTTGACGCAAGAGGCCATCCAAACGGTGTCTACAAAGGCGTAAAAACGCTTTCTGGCCTCGATTTCCGCCGCCTATCAAGTGATGGGGGCGTTAAGTGGGGGCGATTGTAGATACGTAAAGTTTTATTGACTATGAGTTTCTGCGCAACAGTTAATTTCAGGATCTGTAAGAATGCGCGCATATGCCGCACCTCGAAAACCTTGGAAGGCCCCAAAAAACTTAAGGAATTCGGGGCAGTTTTTTACGCAAGACTTTGTAATCAACGCGCTTTCATTCTGTTACGAATGATGCCCGCAGGTACCAGAATTACGGTAAGAACAAAAGCGATCAATGCCCATTGCGCAAGCGAAAGTCCGAAAACTGGCGGATATGGCGTCTCACAGAAGCCTGCGACCTGAAAACCGAGGGGAAAGAGGTTCGCCAGCGGCAGGCCATCAACGATCGGTTGCAGGACATCAATCCCGCAGCTCTCGGTCGGATGACTCTGAATCCACACATGACGCCCCGCTGCAACAATCCCGCCCACCGCACTCAAGGTCACCAGCGCTTCGCAGATAGTCAGGCTCAAACGGCCAGGCATGGCTGCGCCGATGAAGGCAAAGACAGCGATGAACAGCAATGCGTAACGCTGCAGGATGCACAGCGGGCACGGCGCCTCGCCCAATACGACCTGCATGTACAGTGCCCCGCCGATCAACGCCAGGCTGATGACGCCCAGCAGAACCAGGAACTGCTTTTCGCGCCGCAGGTAAATCATCTCGTCAGTCATTCACATACCCTTTGAATATGGTGTCCATCCAGATCGATCGATCTGTGTTGTCACGTGCCCCGGCTGTCGGGAAAGCCGGCAATTCTACCATCGTCGCGACAGCACGCCGGTGCAGATGGTGAACAGGTCCGCATTACCCGAATATTAAGCGAAACGCGTAACAATCGACCCCCACACCCTCGAGTCCTTCTATATATATAGAAGCATGCGACGCTTTGCCGCAGGCCTCCATCGCCACACCCCTCCTTATAGATAGACGGATGCGGCTTTATGTCGCAGGCCTCCATCGCCACACCCTTCCTTATAGATAGAAGGATGCGGCTTTATGTCACAGGTCAGATCACTCCAGCGCCGACGCCGGGCCGAAGAATTCGTAGCGCGCCTGCTTGTCCGGCACACCCGCCGCCTTCAGTTGGCGCTTGACCGCTGCCATGAATCCTTTGGGCCCGAGGAAGTATGCGTCCAGATCGCGATCTTCAGGCAGCCACTGCTCCAGACGCGCCTGATCCAGCAACCCGACACCGTGGGCAGCAGGGCTGACGCCGTCGTCCTCGCTGTACAGGTAGAAGCGCTTGAGCTGAGGGTGCTTGCCTGCCAGATCTTCGATCCAGTCGCGGAAGGCGTGAACCGAACCGTTGCGGGCGCAGTGGATGAAGTGCACCGGGCGCTGGGTGTCCAGCGCTGCCTGCAGCATCGCCAGGGTCGGTGTGATGCCAACGCCACCACTGATCAGCACCAGCGGTTTGTCGCTGTGGGCCAGGGTGAACTCACCCGATGGCGCGAACAGGTGGATGCTGTCGCCGACGTTCAGTTTGTCGTGCAGGTAATTGGAGGCCCGCCCGCCTGGCTCGCGTTTGACGCTGATGCGGTACTGGCTGTTGCCAGCCAGCGCCGACAGCGAATAGTTGCGACGAATTTCTTCGCCGTCTACGAATAGCTGCATGCCGATGTACTGGCCGGCGGTGAAGTCGAGGATCGGCTGACCATCGGCCGGCGCGAAGTAGAACGAGGTGATTTCCGCACTTTCCGCCACCTTCGCCACCACCGTGAACTCACGGGCACCGCGCCAGCCCCCCGGAGCGAGGGCCTTCTCTTCGTAGATCTGCTCTTCGGCGCCGATCAGGATGTCCGCCAGTTGCTGGTAGGCATTGCCCCAGGCATTGATGACTTCGTCAGTGGCGATTTCAGCACCGAGCACTTCGCGGATGGCTTCCAGCAAGCACTCGCCCACCAGCGGGTAGTGCTCAGGCAGGATTTGCAGCGCGACGTGCTTGTTGATGATCTTGGCCACCAGATCACCCAGTTGCTCAAGCTGGTCGATGTGGCGCGCATACATCAGCACGCCATTGGCCAAGGCGCGGGGCTGATCGCCACTGGCCTGGTGCGCCTGGTTGAACAGCGGGCGAACCTGGGGGTAACGGCTGAGCAGCTTTTTGTAGAAGTGAGTGGTCAGCGCTTCACCGCCGCTTTCCAGCAGCGGGACAGTGGATTTGACGATGGCACGATCCGAAGCATTCAACATGATTGACTCCTGCAACTCGGTGAGTAATTGACTACCTTGGCTATATCAGAAAGCGTGCCATTATTAATTTCGTTATTTTTCAGATAGTTATAGATTAATTGTCATTTTGACTCACAACGCGTTGGAGTCATAAAGACAATCAACAGGTCATTTCGACAACATTCCGCTCTCGCGCTCGAAATGTCGCGCAGGTCAAAAGCGCTAAAGCCTGCCTGCGCGGGGTCGATAAACCGTCATCGAAAGCTGTTTGCGCGCATCCGCTGCAAACAGACACCGCATCACAGAAGGTTCATATGTCCAAAAACGTCCGCGCAGATTCACTCTCGCTTCTGCTGTTCACGTTACGCAGCGGAAAGCTGATGGCGATCAACCTGCTCAAGGTCAGTGAGATCATTCCCTGCCCTCCCCTCACGCGCCTGCCCGAGTCGCACCCTCACGTCAAAGGCGTGGCGACACTGCGGGGCAACTCGCTGTCGGTCATTGACCTGAGTCGCGCCATCGGCGAGCGTCCGCTGCTCGATCCCGATGGCGGCTGCCTGATCGTGACCGACGTCAGCCGCTCCAAACAGGGCCTGCACGTGCAGGCGGTAAGCAAGATCGTCCACTGCCTGACCACCGACATCCGCCCGCCGCCCTTCGGTTCGGGCAACAAATCGTTCATCACCGGCGTGACTCAGGTCGACGGCACGCTGGTTCAGGTGCTGGACATCGAGAAGGTCATTCACGGGATTGCCCCGGCGCAGATCACCGCGCAACCCGCCGAGCTCAGCCCGGAAGAGGTGGAAGTACTGACCAAGGCGCGGATTCTGGTCGTCGATGACAGCCAGGTTGCGTTGCAGCAATCGGTCATCACCCTGCGCAATCTGGGCATCGAGTGCCACACCGCGCGCAGCGCTCGGGAGGCGATCGACCATCTGCTCGACCTGCAGGGTACCGCGCAGCAGATCAATGTGGTGGTGTCCGACATCGAGATGTCGGAAATGGACGGTTACGCATTCACTCGCACCCTGCGCGAAACCCCGGACTTTCAGCAGCTTTACGTCTTGTTGCACACTTCGCTGGACAGCACGATGAACGCCGAAAAAGCCAAGGCAGCAGGCGCCAATGCGGTGTTGACCAAGTTTTCTTCACCCGAGCTGACACGATGCTTGATCGAAGCCGCGCGCACCGTCGAGGCCCAGGGGATCTGAGGCCCGCTCCCGGCGACGTATCCACCGGCCACTACTGGCTGATGCGTCGCGACCTTGGCCAGCCGCCCCATGAGGTGGTCTGGCCAGCCGATGTGCGCCTGACGGATTTCAGCCGTCAGCACGCAGCCGCCGTTCACCAACTGCTCATGCTCGGCACTGAGCTGGGGGGCGGTCGAGTGGCTGACTTCAAGACTTGGCTGGACGCATTCGAAAACGACCCGGAGTTTGATCCACAGCTGTGCTTCGTCGTCGAGGACCCGCTGGGCGTGGTGGCCGTTGCCCAATGCTGGACCAGCTCATTCATCCGCAATCTGGTGGTTCATGCGCGCATGCAAGGCCGCGGTGTGGGCCAGGCGTTGCTGGATCATGTGTTTCAGGCCTTTGCCGGGCGCCGCGAAGGGCATGTCGATCTGAAGGTCATGGAAAGCAATCTGACCGCGCGGCGTCTGTATGAGCGTGCTGAAATGTACTACGTGCAGCGTCGCGAACTAGATCCGCGCTGACTCAGTCAAAGTCGCTGTCATTCTGCTGATAACGACCACGATGGAGCCCCCATGAAAAGGACCACCCTGCTGCTGCTCGCCCTGACCGCCGTTGCCGGTCAGGCCAGCGCGTCCAGCCCGGACGCCTGGAAAGCCTTCGACAAGACCTTGGTCGACAGTTGCGTCGCCGCCAGCTCCCTGAAAAACGCCAAGCCTGCCGGTGCTCCGGCCATGTTCGACGACAGCGTCGGCTACAGCGCGTTGCTGATCAAAGGCCAGTACAAGCAGGCCTTCATGAAGAACAAGACCGGCACCGAACTGTGCCTGTACGACCGCAAGAACCAGAAAGCGCTGGTCACCGAGTGGGACAACGTCACCACGCTGCCGAAGAAATAGGCCTGACCTGCGTCAGACGCTGGCGCATAACTTGCTGCGAATCCCGCCATTCTCTACATCCTGCCCTGCGCTGACAGATATTCAACGCAGGGTCTGGACACTTTCTTTTTGTTTGGCGGCGTTTTGTTTCGATGAAAACCCAGTTCTCCTGCGTCGGTTGCGGCAAGTGCTGCACCGATCACCATGTTCCGCTAACACTGTCGGAAGCCGCGCAGTGGGCGGCTGACGGCGGTTCGGTGATCATCCTGACCGAAGCTTTTCTGGCCGACGGCTTTGGCGTATCCCCCGAGCAGATCACCCATGCCACACGTCGCTCGCACCCGGTCAGCAGCGGCTCGGCCCAGGCCAGAGTTGCCATCACCTTCGCGGCCTACAACGCGGGGCGCTGCCGACATCTTGACGCCGATAACCTCTGCCGTATCTATGAACGACGCCCACTGGTGTGCCGTATCTATCCCATGGAAATCAATCCGCACATTCCGCTACGCCCCGAGGCCAAGGACTGCCCGCCTGAATCCTGGACCCAAGGGCCGGACCTGATCGTCGGCGGGCAACTGGTTGATCAACAACTGATGGCGCTGATCGAGCAATCCCGCCAGGCGGACCGCGACGACATCGCCCGCAAGCAGGCCATCTGCATGGCGCTGGGCATCAATACCACGGCGCTCAAGGGCAACGGCTTCGTGGCGTACTTGCCGGACATGGACGCTTTCGCTACCGCTGTCGCGCGTTTCAGCACCGGAGAATTGCCCGCTGCCGACAACGGCTGGGGGTTTCGCGTCGCAGGCGAGCAAGCCACCCAAACCCTGCGCCAAGCAGGCGCGCGCGTGGAGACAGCAGAGGCAATGAGCTATATGTTCATCCCTTTGCAAAGCGCCTGAGACCCTTCGATGAAAAGCGTTGCGATCGTGCTGTTTCCCCATGTCCAGTCGCTGGACGTGGCCGGCCCGCTGGATGTGTTTGCCGAAGCCAATCGCTACGTGGCCGAGGGCGACGGCTACACGATCACCACCATTGGCGCGGCGCACTACCCGATCAACGCTTCGAACGGCATGCCTCTGGGCGCGCAGTACACGCTGGCAGACGCACCCAAGGCTTTCGATATTCTGTTGGTACCGGGCGGCCCGCTGCTGCCCGACAGTGCAGAGATGCCGCACATCAGCGCGTGGCTGCATCAAGCAACGCCACTGGCCGGGCGCTATGGCTCGATCTGCACCGGGGCGTTCATTCTGGGCCACGCCGGGCTGCTCGATGACAAACAGGCCGCGACCCATTGGAGCCATGCGCAGCAGCTGGCGGATCTGTTTCCGAAAGCGCGGGTCGAGCCGGACCGGATCTATGTGCGTGACGGCAAACTCATGACCTCGGCAGGCGTCACGGCGGGGATCGACATGGCACTGGCTCTGGTGGCGGAGGATCACGGCCCCGCCATTGCACTGGCCGTCGCCAAGCGCTTGCTGGTGGTGGCTCAGCGCCAGGGCGGCCAGTCGCAGTTCAGCCCCTACCTCAATGCCTCAGTGGACGACGACTCACCGGTGGCGAAGATTCAGAGCTACGTCATGGAACACATCAGCGAGCCTTTTTCAGTAGAGCGTCTGGCTGAAGTGGTATCGATGAGCCCGCGCAGCTTTGCCCGGGTGTTCGCCCGCGACGCCAAGATCACGCCTGCCGAGTTCGTGCAGCGGGCCAGAATCGACGCTGCCCGGCGTTTGCTGGAAGGCAGCGAGATGGTGATCAAGGCAGTGGCGTATCACTGTGGCTTCGGCAGCGCGGCGCGCATGCGGGTGATTTTCAGCCAGCGCCTGGGCGTCACGCCGACGCAGTATCGCGACAGTTTTCGTAAGCAAGGGTGAGCGATCAGCGTTTGCCCATCGAACGGCGGGTGCCGGAAGGTGCGGCGCCGGGGCGTTTGTCGTGGTTCGATTTGCCCGCACCTTTGTAAGGGGTCGTCTGCTTCTTGGCTTGCAGCAACTCGCCCGGTTTGAACGGGAAGCTGAACGCCGGAATCGCCGGTTTCTTCTCGGCGGATTCGGCGTTGGTATCAGCAGGTTCGACAGCCAGGTCGGGAGCTGAGGGGTGTTCGGGGGTGGTCATGAAAGCTCCGTAATCGCTAGACGGTCGAGGGGTGAGCAGGCGTGGCCCGCAAGCCGCGCAGCATACCTCAATCCCCTCGCGACCGCCCGTGACAGCCGAGCAACGGCCTATTTGTAGAAAAGATCCACCAGCACCTCAGCGGAAAACGGGCCGGGCGTCGGGCTGTTGGTCTGCCACACCAGCTCGGCATTGAAATCAGCGGTCGCCGAGTAGGTGCCGTCCGGCAGGTCGATGATGTGGAACGGCTCATTGAAACGGATCGGCCGATGGGCAGGCGCTTGGGTGATGCGAATGCCGACGCTGTCGTTGTGGGTCGGCACCAGTACGTCTCCCGACAGCGTGCCGGAGACCGGGGTGAACCTGGCGTTGAGGCTGAACGGCGAATCGCAGGTTCGGCCAGCGGCCAGGGCAAAACGCTCGAAGGTTGCCACCTCGCCCACGCGTACATTCCTGATGGGCACGACGCCAAATTCGACCGTTTCCGGCAGCACCCGCAGCTCGGCATTACAAGCCACAAAGCGCAAGCCCATGAGGTTATTGATGACGTAGGTGAGGTTGCTTTCGGGCGATGGACTGAGGCCGTTACCACTGTCGACCTGAAACATGCGGTAGTCGGTAACGTCACTGGCCACACCTGACGGCGGCGTCGGGCCGTACTTCTGAATGAACGCCGAAAACGGCAGCGTGAAGCTGACTTTAGGACAGGCGACAACATTGCCCGCGCCCTCGGTGCAGGCGGGCAGCACCTGCTGCGTGGGAATTCGCCCATTGCTTTGCACGTAATCGATACCGTTGAGCGTCAGCCCTGCCCGAATGCCTTCGCCGATCGGCACGTTGTCCGGGTTCAGGTACAACACCACCTCCTCGGCAGGGCCGGACTGCTCTCGCGAACACTCCACCGCCAGGTTCAGCCGTTCCGAACGCCAGACCACGCTGCCGTCAGGCAGCGTCGCCGGGATAGCAACGCTGCTGCTCAGATCGGCGCGAATCACGGTGTCGCCCGAACCCTGGGTTTTGCAGGTCATGGCCAGGCCGGTCGCAGGCATCAACAGCGCCAGCAAAAACGCCGGACACCCGCGTGAGAAAGAAAAGGTCGTCATGGTCAGCATTGCTCTGTCGTTGAAGGGGACGGAAAAACCTGCGCGCAAAACTGGCGCTGCCCGCCGTAGTCGGTCAGCGCCTTGAAGCGCAGGTGCCCCTCCCCGGCCGGCCCGAAAAGCCCAATTGCGTGTTCGGAAAAGGGTGCGAGCATCAGGTCTTCGCGAAGCTCGCTGCCGTTGAACGCGATGTTCAGCAGCGATACATGGAAGGGTGTGGGGTTACGCACATGGAGTACGTCGCAACCCTGTGTATCCCGTTGCCAGACAAGGCGCACAGGTCCGTCGGACGGATCGCCAGCAAGGCCTGGCGGGCGATAAAACACGTTGATGCGCTGGCGCACCGCGATGTTCAACTGCTGCAATGCGGCGCTGCGACGGGGCACTTCCAGCACGTACAGATGCAGCAGCGACTCGCGATCAATCGGCATGCCGACACCTTCATAAAGCACCCGCAGTGTCTGTTTGCCTTGGGCCGCAAGCTGCGCCAGCGGCGGCGTGAGCACGAACGGCAGGTCGTGTGAACCGTGCGGATCCCCGTTGGCATCGGCGATCCACGCCTGAATCAGCACCTGCTCTTTACCGGGATTACTGACCTCGATGGTCGCCTCACGAAAGCGGCCATCAAACACCAGCCGGGTCCCGGCCAGCGAGACCACGGCGTGAGCATCGAGGCAGAACAGCATCGCCAGCGCGCACTTCACGATGGCGCTCTTCATCGAAGCCTTCATCGGCAAACCACCTTGACCCGGTCATAGGTCCGCTGCGGATCCCGGGCCGGCAGCTCGAACGGCGCCTGGCACTGTTGATCCGACCATTTCACCACCAGCGCGCCGCTGTCCTGCTCGCTCAGCACCAACGCGCGGCCAGTGGGGTCGACGGCCGCCAGCAGCTTGCCCTGCTCGTCCTCGACCATGGCGCCGAGGGGTAAATGAGTGGCATCTTCGCGCACCAGTTCGAACTGCACACGCCGCCCGACCTTCGCCTTGAAGTTCACCACCGGCACCGCGCCGCGACGGGGAATCACCTGGGTGACGGCGTTTTCCAGCTCGACATCGGCGCCCAGCTGACGAGTGTCGAGACTGACCCAATTGGCTCGGTAGGGCTGGGCGTAAGGCAGGATGGCGTAGCCGTTACTCGCGGTTTCGATGTTGCTGTAATTGCTCAGGCGCGCCCCCGGAACATCCTTGACCCTCACCAGCGCGAAGGTTTCTCCCAGAGGCTGGCCAAGATTCACGCCCCCCGCGTGGGCGACCACCGACCCCGCCGCCCCCACGTTGAAGGCCTTGAAGTCGCGGCCCTGACCGTAGCCTGCGTCAAAGCGGCCAAAGCCTTTGGTTGTGTTGAGCTTGCCAAATCCGGAGGAGCCCGAGCGACTGTCGCGCCCGGCCTGCAGCGAATAGAAGGTATTGCGATCATCGAAGACCTGACCGTTCAGACCCGCCTGCAGATCCTGATCGCCCGAGCCGTCGCGCACGGCATTGAAAAACGCCCGAGACGAAGACGGGCTGTCGCCCAACGGCAGGCTCAAAGTCAGCGCGATGCGGTTGTCCGACTGACGTTGCCCATCGCGCAAAAACGTCTGGTTGCGCTCCAGCGAAATGCCGTAGCTGAGGCTGCGCCAGGCCGCGTTCCACGACAGGTACAGCTGCCGCGTTTTCCCGGTGGAGTCCCAGTAACGCTGCTCGGAACCGGTAAAGCTCAACGACGCGGACTGCTCGGGTAATGCCTGGGTCAGGTTGAATTCGATACGGTCTCTGGCCCGCGCAACGCTGCTGCTGTTGATCGCGCGGCGTTCGTCGACATGCTCATCGAAGGTGCGGTACTGATCGGTGGAATAGCGATAACCGGCGACAGCGAGGGTGGTGTTGGTCAGGTCCAGGGTGTTGGCATAGCGCACGCGCAGGCTATGGCCGGTGTGGCTTTCACGCACCTGCTGACTGGCCGATTGAGTCAGGTCCAGAGACACCGCGCCCAGCCCGGTATTGGCCCCTGCGCCGATATTGGCCGCACGAAAATCCTCGGCCACTTGAGCGCCGCCGGACAGCGTAACGCGATCAGTCAGGCCGTAGATCAGGGTCGCGCTGGAGAACGACGGCGACTCACCCGCGTCATCAAAGCTGTCGTACTGCCCCGCGGCCAGGCTGTAACGCAACGTGCCCTTGGGCACCATGATCGGCAATGACGCATAGGCCTGTACGAAAACGCGCTTGCGCCCGTCAGCCTCAGTCACTGTGACCTGCAGATCACCGTTCGAGCCACTGGGGTAGATGTCCGAGATTTCGAACGGCCCCGGCGACACGTTGCCGCTGTAGAGCACGAAATCGTTCTGGCGCACCTCCACGGTGGCGTTGGTTTCGGCGATGCCACGGATGACCGGCGCATAGACCCGCTCGCTGTCGGGCAGCATGCCGTCGTCGGACGCCAGCATCGCACCGTTGAAACGTACGCTGTCGAAAACCTGCGAATCAGTGAAGGTTTCGCCCAGGGTCAATTGACTCCTGAGCGCCGTCACGTCGCGCTGAAGAAACGTCCTGTTGCTGCGAAATCGATAAGGTTGAGCATCCCCGTAGACCACCGAAGATTCGTTACGCAGTCGCCATGCGCCAATATTCAGGCCGTTGCGCAGACCAAGGTAATACTGATCCTGAGTCTGATCGCGGCGCATGCGACGGGCACCGCTGAAGCTGTAATTGACGAAGCCGGCCGTCTCGCCTTTGTCCCACAACTCGGGCGCCACGTAGCCACGAACACTGCGCAGCATCAGGGCCTGAGGGATGCTGATGTTCAGTCGCAGGCTGGTGGGCTGGTATTCTACGTGGGCGAATTCGACCTTGGCCTGCAAGTCGAAACAGTGGCTCGACGCCTCATCGGCAGTGCCCAACGCCGAGGTGTCCATGCCGAACTGAGCCAGCATTTCCAGGGTCAGGCAGGCCTCAATCGCGCCGTTGGCGGGGTTGGCCAGGAAGTGGATATCACGTCGCCCACTCAAGGCGCGGTTGACGTAAATATCGACGCGGTACGTGCCGGGGACCACGCTGTTGCCCTGCAGAAAGGCTTCCAGGTCTGCAGGTTGATCGGTCCCCTGGATGAAAGCCGTGTTGAACTTCACCGCCGTGGGGGCAGAAGGCGGGCTTGCGCTGTCATCGTTGCCGTCGGTCATTGCCATCGCGCTAGAGCTCATCGTCCATGCAATCGCCGCAGCGACGCAGGTGGATAGCCGATTGCGTACCCATGGCAGGCCGGGGCGCGCACTGCGTCGCTGGGTGTTCTTGTTTCGCCGTTCCATTAGCTCATTTCACTCGTACGCTGAGTGTCGATGCGCCAGGATTTCCTTTCCCGGCGGCATGCGACTCAGGAGCCGGACACACATCCGGCTCGAAATTGGGGTCACGAAAAATTCCGGCCAGCGTGGCGGTGGCTAGTCGGAACGTGGATCGGCCTTGCTGGCCAGGGTCGACCGGTCGCCGGACACCTTCGCCCGGTAAGGCTCCTGGGCACCGAAATCGTTGATGCTGATGAACGCCAGATCCACCGGCGCGTTGCGGCTCGAAGCCTTCAACGGCAGCTGCATGCGGGATTTGGGCGCCAGCATCCGGCTGTCTTCCTGCAAGACCACCTGACCCTGATGGGTCGCCACCAGCTTGATCATCGATACGTGGTAAGGCCCGGGATTAACGACTTCCAGCTGCCCTTCGCGCAGTTGCCATTGCAGGGATTGAGCGGCTTTGAGCGGGTCTTCGGTCAGCCCCTGCGGCCGATAGAACAGCTTGATGCGCTGACGGATGGCGATCTGCAGCTCGTTCTCGCGACCGGTCTGGGGAATTTCCTGAACGTTGAGCCACAGCACTGATTCACGGTCGCTGGCCAGGCCTTCGCCGGAGTAGATGATGCGGATCAATTGCCGGGCATTGCCGGCCATGCGTGCCAGCGATGGGGTGATCGCGAACAGAGGACTCGCAGACGTGGTTTCGCTGCCGGCTTCAAGCCACGACTGCGCCAGAATTTCAGACGTTCCGGTGTTATGGACTTGCAGGCTGACTTCCTTGTCCGTCGCAGGATAAATGACTCGCGTGCTGCTCAACACGATACCGGCGTGGGCCTGGGCCGCCAGCGTCATCGCCAGCAACGCGCACAGCGCTGCCGCCCAATATCGGAGAAGAGGGGAAAACATCATGGGAGCGTCTCTCGACCAGAGGGTGGCGGAGCCAGCAACGCTCGCTCCGCCGGTGACATCACTGATAGTCCATCACGAATGGCAGGAAGGCATCCGCGTTGCCGGGATTGGTGCTCGCACCATTAAGCACGTAGACCGCACCGAAGTTGAGTTCGGCCGTAGCGCCGCCAGCGCCATCCTGGACCAGTGCTGCGTCAATGGTCTCGTTGCCACTGAGGTCCATCAGTTGATAGGAGGAGTTCAGCAGGCCGATACCCACACCGTCGGCCGCGCCAGTGGTGCGCAGCAGGCGCTGATCAAGGTTGTCCAGGCCGCTGCCCTGACGTGCCACGAAGCGCATGTTGACCGTGTTGTACTGCGCGGCGCCGCCGGTGCAGTTGACCAGCAACTGAATGGGCGATGCGGTTTCCAGACGATTGTCGGCAAAACGGCCGATCTCGGTGAAGGAGACGTTGCCCAGGTCGACGTTGATCTCGCCGGGGTTGGTGCCGGCACTGGCGCCAGTCCCTGCGCCGATGTCACACGTAATGTCGGTCAGCGTGCCATTGAGCACCAGCCTGCCGTTGTTCGCCGCGTTGGCAGTGCCCATTGCGCTCAAGCCCATTGCAGCCACGATAGCCAGAGAAAGAGAGATCTTTTTCATGTTAACGACGTTCCTTGTGTCAATTCGTGTGTGCCCAAGAGGACGACGAGGACTATAAGCGGGCGCTTCAAGGACGGCTGTCAGGCTATCTACCTGGAACTTGCAGAAATGACAGTGGAGCGTGCCAGACATTTCCGTAGGACGTATCGGCTAGTGCTTACAAGCCTCTTTCCACAGGGCCTGGCGAGGTGTTCATGGTAAAAATACCGGGCACACCTTCGCTCACCATTTGTAGGGACGGGTCGGCGCTGGCAATGCCCGGACATAAAAAAACCGCCCATATCGGATTGACCAGGGCGGCTGTTTGCGCTCGAAACGCGCTGAGCGTCGGGGGTTACTGGTAGGTCAGGGTCACGATGCCGCTGTGGGCGCCGAGGGTCACTGAAGTGCGCTCGACATAGGCCATGGACACAGGCACAGAGGGGCCCTCGCAGGCGTCGTCATGCTCGACCAACCCCAGGGTCACACTGGCATTCACTTTCAGGGACTTGAGCCCGTGCAATTGAGTGGGCGCACTCAGGACGCGCGCCTCGCACCCTGCATTGACCAGTTGGCCGTGGAACATCAGCGCGCTGTCTGTCGCCGAGGCAGAGGGGCCGAACAGTAGGGAAGCCCCGATACACGCGATCGAAAAAAAAGCCGAAACTGTCTTTTTACTTTTCATCGCCATACTCCGGAGTGGGTACCCACCTGTAACAGTTAAGTCGACCCAGGGACCGTCGACCAGAATTCACGATTTCACTTGTAGGAATTTTCACACCCCTCTCTTTGCTATCGCCGGTTGGCGCGCTTTCTTTAAGCTCATCCTCCGCCCTTCTCCAGCTGACAATATTGACAGGTAGCAGTCATTTTGCTGACCGGGTCCAGTGGTTATAAAGGAGGCTGTCGATTCTCTGCCCTCCACATTCTTCGCTGGCGTTATCCCTGTATGCACAAACAGAAAAAATCTGTGATAGCCGTTGCCGTACTTGCTGTGCTGATTGCGGTCGGTGTGTGGACGTTCAATCGCCCCACCGAGAAAAAAGTCAGCGCCCCTGTTGCGGTGCCGGTCCAGGTGATCAACGTGGTCGAAGAGGACGTGCCGCGCTACGTCACAGGCATCGGTTCGGTGCTGTCGCTGCAAAGCGTGGTGATACGTTCACAGGTCGACGGCATCCTCACCAAACTGCTGGTCAAAGAGGGCCAACAGGTCAAGGCCGGCGATCTGCTGGCAACCATCGACGACCGCTCCATTCGCGCCGCCCTCGAACAGGCCAAGGCGCAACTGAGCCAGAGCCAGGCGCAACTGGATGTCGCTGAAGTCGATTTGAAACGCTACAAATTGCTCACCGTCGACAACAGTATTTCCAGGCAGCAATACGATCAGCAGCAAGCGCTGGTCAATCAGCTCAAGGCCACGGTGCTGGGTAACCAGGCATCGATCAACGCCTCGCAAGTGCAACTTTCCTACACTCAGATTCGCTCTCCGGTGACAGGCCGCGTCGGCATTCGCAACGTCGATGAAGGCAACTTCCTGCGGGTCAGCGACGCTATCGGGCTGTTCTCGGTGACCCAGATCGATCCGGTCTCGGTGGAGTTTTCCCTGCCTCAGCAAATGCTCCCGACCCTGCACGACCTGCTGGCGTCCCCGGAGCCTGCCAAGGTCAATGCTTACATGGGCGACGGCGTCACCGGCACTCTGCTGGGCGAAGGCAAGCTGACCCTGATCGACAACCAGGTCGCCACCACCACGGGTACGATTCGCGCCAAGGCCACCTTCGATAACGCCGCTCAAAAACTCTGGCCCGGCCAGTTGGTCAGCGTGCGCATCCAGACCGCCATCGACCGCAATGCCCTGAAAGTCCCGCCGCAGGTGGTGCTGCGCGGCATCGATCAGCATTACGTCTATCGGGTCAAGGGCGACAAGGTTGAAGTGGTGCCGGTCAAAGTGCTGTATCAGACCAGCGACCTGATTCTGATCAGCGGCGTGAAGGTCAACGATGTGCTGGTCAGCGATGGCCAGTCGCGCCTGAAGAACGGCTCGTACATCGAAGTGGTCAAGGCTGATCCGGTCGACACCCTGGCCGACGCCACGTCCAGCGGAGCCGTCAAATGAAGGGGCACGGTTCGATCTCCGCGTGGTGCGTGAATCACCCGATCGCCACCGTACTGTTGACCTTCGCCCTGGTTCTGCTGGGTTGCATCGCCTTCCCGCGCCTGCCCGTGGCGCCGCTGCCGGAAGCTGAATTCCCGACCATTCAGGTTTCGGCCACACTGCCCGGCGCCAGCCCGGAAACCATGGCTTCGTCGGTGGCAACGCCGCTGGAAGTGCAGTTCAGCGCCATTCCCGGCATGACCCAGATGACCTCCAGCAGCGCCCTGGGCTCGACCAACCTGACCCTGCAATTCGTCCTCAACAAGAGCATCGACACCGCCGCGCAAGAGGTTCAGGCCGCGATCAACACCGCCTCGGGCCGACTGCCTGCGGACCTGCCGACTGCGCCGACCTGGCGCAAGGTCAACCCGGCGGACAGCCCGGTGCTGATCCTCAGCGTCAGTTCCAACCTGATGCCCAGTACCGAACTGAGCGACGTCACCGAATCCCTGCTGGCCCGTCAGTTGAGTCAGATCAACGGCGTAGGCCAGGTCGCAATCACGGGTCAGCGGCGTCCGGCCATTCGCGTGCAGGCGGCGCCGGAGAAACTCGCCTCCATCGGCCTGACCCTCGCCGACCTGCGCGGCACGCTGCAACAGACCAGCCTCAACCTCGCCAAGGGCGCGCTGTACGGCAAGGACAGCGTTTCCACCCTGGCCTCCAACGACCAGCTGTTCCAAGCCAAGGACTACGATCAGTTGATCGTTTCCTACAAGGACGGCGCCCCGGTTCATCTGCGCGATGTCGCCAAAGTCATCGACGGTTCGGAAAACGCCTACGTCAACGCCTGGTCCGGTGATCAGCAAGGCGTGAATATCGTGGTGTTCCGCCAGCCCGGCGCCAACATCGTCGAGACCGTCGACCGCGTGCTGGGCGAGCTGCCGCGCTTGCAGGAAATGCTTCCCGCGTCGGTGGACGTCACAGTGCTCAGTGACCGCACCAAGACCATTCGCGCCTCGCTGCATGAAGTGGAAATGACCTTGTTGATCGCCATCGTGCTGGTCATTGCGGTCATGGCGCTGTTCCTGCGTCAGCTGTCGGCCACGCTGATCGTGACGGCAGTGCTCGGTGTGTCGCTGGTGGCAAGCTTTGCCCTGATGTACGTGCTCGGCTTCAGCCTCAACAACCTGACGCTGGTGGCGATCGTGGTGGCCGTGGGCTTTGTGGTGGACGACGCCATCGTCGTGGTGGAGAACATTCACCGACACCTCGAAGCCGGCGAGAGCATGCTCGACGCGGCGATCAAGGGCGCGGGGGAAATCGGTTTTACCGTGGTGTCGATCAGCTTCTCGCTGATTGCGGCGTTCATTCCGCTGCTGTTCATGGGCGGCGTGGTCGGGCGGTTGTTCAAGGAGTTCGCCCTCACCGCGACGTCGACCATTCTGATTTCGGTGATGGTCTCCCTGACTGTGGCCCCGACGCTGGCAGCGCTGTTCATGCGCGCGCCCAAACACGACCCTGATGCCAAACCCGGCTTCGGCGAGCGGCTGCTGGCCAATTACGCCCGTGGCGTGCGTTACGCCCTCGCCCATCAGCGCCTGATGCTGGGGATTTTCGGCCTGACGCTGGTGCTGGCCGTGGCCGGTTACGTGCTCATTCCCAAGGGGTTCTTTCCGGTTCAGGACACCGGCATGGTGCTCGGCACCAGTGAAGCGGCGGCGGACATTTCCTACCCGGACATGGTCGAGAAGCATAAGCAACTGGCGAAGATCATCGGCGAAGACCCAGCGGTCAAAGCGTTCTCGCACTCGGTGGGCGTCAGCGGCAGCAACCAGACCATCGCCAACGGGCGGGTGTGGATTGCCCTGAAAGACCGCGCTGACCGCGACGTTTCCGCCAGCCAGTTCATTGACCGCATCCGCCCGAAACTGGCGAAGATTCCCGGCATCGTTCTGTACTTGCGCGCAGGCCAGGACATCAACCTCAGCTCCGGCCCGAGCCGTGCGCAGTATCAGTACGTGCTCAAGAGCAATAACGGCGCGCTGCTCAACGAGTGGACGCAAAAACTCACGGAAAAGCTCAAGTCGATCCCGGCTTTTCGCGACCTGTCCAACGACCTGCAACTGGGCGGCAGCGTCACCCATCTGGACATCGACCGCAGCGCCGCCGCGCGTTTCGGCCTGACCACCGCCGACGTCGATCAGGCGCTGTACGACGCCTTCGGCCAGCGGCAGATCAACGAATACCAGACCGACATCAACCAGTACAAAGTCATCCTCGAACTCGACCCATCCCAACGCGGCAAGGCCGAGAGCCTGAATTACTTCTACCTGCGCTCGCCGCTGACCAACGAGATGGTGCCGCTGTCGGCGCTGGCCAAGGTCGGCGCGCCGAAGATGGGGCCGCTGTCGATCAGTCACGACGGCATGTTCCCGGCGGCCAACCTGTCGTTCAACCTGTCGGCCGGCGTGGCCTTGGGCGACGCGGTGCAGCTGCTCGATCAGGCCAAGAACGAGATCGGCATGCCGGCCTCGATCATCGGCAATTTCCAGGGCGCCGCCCAGGCCTTCCAGAGTTCGCTGGCCAACCAGCCGTGGCTGATTCTGGCGGCGCTGGTGGCGGTGTACATCATCCTCGGCGTGCTGTACGAAAGTTTCGTGCACCCGCTGACGATCATCTCCACCCTGCCCTCGGCGGGCATCGGCGCGCTGTTGCTGCTGTGGCTGATGGGCCAGGATTTTTCGATCATGGGCCTGATCGGTATCGTGCTGCTGATCGGCATCGTCAAGAAGAACGGTATCCTGCTGGTGGACTTCGCCCTCGAAGGCCAGCGCCATCGCGGGCTGTCGCCTGAGGATGCGATCTATGAAGCCTGCGTGACCCGTTTCCGCCCGATCATCATGACCACGCTGGCCGCCTTGCTCGGTGCCCTGCCGCTGATGCTCGGCTATGGTGTCGGGGCCGAGCTGCGTCAGCCGCTGGGCATCGCGGTGGTCGGCGGCTTGCTGGTGAGTCAGGCGCTGACGCTGTTCACCACGCCCGTGATCTACCTGCAGCTGGAACGCATCTTCCATCGCAGGCAGCCGACCGCAGCACCGACAGCGCCTTCAACGGGCAAGAAAACTGCGGCCACGCTGGTCGCAGAGAAGTAAGCAGCAGAACATTGAGAGTGCACCCATGCGTGTCCTGATTATCGAAGACGAAGAGAAAACCGCTGATTACCTGCACCGCGGTCTGACCGAACAGGGTTACACCACGGATGTCGCCCGGGAAGGCATCGAAGGTCTGCACATGGCGCTGGAAAGCGACTACGCGGTGATCATTCTCGACGTCATGCTGCCGGGCCTGGACGGCTACGGCGTGCTGCGGGCCTTGCGTGCGCGCAAGCAGACGCCGGTGATCATGCTCACCGCCCGGGAGAACGTCGACGACCGGATTCGCGGCCTGCGCGAGGGCGCCGACGATTACCTGGGCAAGCCGTTTTCCTTTCTGGAACTGGTGGCGCGCCTGCAGGCCCTGACCCGCCGCAGTGGCGGTCACGAGCCGGTGCAGATCAGCATCGCCGACCTGTGGATCGACCTGATCAGCCGCAAGGCCACTCGCGCAGGCGCACGCCTGGACCTGACCGCCAAGGAGTTCTCGCTGCTCAGCGTGCTGGCCCGCCGACACGGGGAAATCCTCTCCAAGACCTCGATTGCCGAGATGGTCTGGGACATCAATTTCGACAGCGACGCCAACGTCGTCGAAGTGGCGATCAAGCGCCTGCGCGCCAAGCTCGACGGGCCGTTCGAACAGAAACTGCTGCACACCATTCGCGGCATGGGTTATGTGCTCGAAAGCCGTGTACTGGAGCACCGTCGTGGCGAGTAATTCCATCGCCCTGCGCCTGAGCGGCATGTTCGCGCTGGTGGCGCTGCTGGTGTTCCTGCTGATCGGCTGGGCCCTGTACCTGCAAGTGGACAAGGGCCTGGGTCTGCTGCCGGAAGCCGAGGTGGACGCGCGTTACAGCGTGCTGGAATCGCAGGTACAACGCTTCGGCGATCTGGAGCATTGGGGCAAACTCAGCAGCAAGCTCAGACTGCTCAGCGAAGAGGACAAGCGTTTGCGCTTCTGGGTGGTCAGTGACCACCCGAATTATGAATTCGGCAACCCCGACCCCGAAATTCGTGCCTTCGCCAAGGGCCCGCTGGGCATGCGCGACCTCAACCTGAGCGATCACGATTACCCTTTCAAAGTGCTGGTCAGCGAGTTCCCGGCCAAGGACCAGCGCCCTCCCCTGCGCTTTTTGACCGCCATCGACACCGAGACCTTCTGGCAGACCCAGCACTCGCTGCTGATCGCCTTGATCAGCCTCGCCGCCATCGGCATCGCCTTGGCTTCGGCGCTGGGTTACTGGGTCGCACGGATCGGCCTCAAGCCCTTGCTCGACCTGTCGCTGGAGGCGCGCAAACTGACGCCCCCGCACCTGTCCGGGCGCCTGCAGTTGTCGTCGCTGCCGCCTGAGCTGGATCAGTTCGTCACCTCGTTCAACTCCACGCTAGGTCGGGTGGAACAGGCCTATTCGCGTCTGGAATCCTTCAACGCCGACGTTGCCCACGAACTACGCTCGCCGCTGACCAACCTCATCGGCCAGACCCAGGTCGCGCTGACCCGGGGCCGTTCGGCCGAACATTATTTCGAGGTGCTGCAATCGAACCTCGAAGAGCTGGAACGGCTGCGTTCGATCATCAACGACATGCTGTTTCTGGCCAGCGCCGACCAGGGCAGCAGGGCCACCGAACTCACCGAATCGTCCCTGGCCGAGGAAGTGGCGACGACCCTGGATTATCTGGATTTCATTCTTGAAGACGCCCAGGTGCAGGTTCAGGTGCGCGGCAATGCCCACGCGCCGATCGAAAAGGCCCACCTGCGGCGCGCGCTGATCAACCTGCTGCACAACGCCGTGCAGCACACCTCGCCGGGGCAGGTCATTCATGTGGACATTCTGGATGAGGGCGATCACGTCAGCATCGGCGTGACCAACCCCGGCGCGCAGATCTCCGGCGAGCACCTGCCCAAGCTGTTCGAACGGTTTTATCGGGTCGATGCCTCACGCAGCAACAGCGGCGCGAATCACGGGTTGGGGCTGGCGATCGTCAAGGCGATTGCGCTGATGCACGGCGGCACGGTGTTCGCGCGCAGTGAGCATGGGGAGAATACGTTCGGGATTAATTTGCCGTGTTGAGACGATAGGTGCGGCGCCCAACTCGGGGAGGCGCTGCGCGCTATTGTGGGAGCCGGCTTGCTGGCGAAGGCGGCCCGCAGCAAGCCGGCTCCCACAGGGATGTGTTCCGTATGGAAGACCGGGGGAAGGTCAGCCTTTCTTCACGAACTCAGACTTCAGCTTCATCGCGCCGATGCCGTCGATCTTGCAGTCGATGTCGTGATCGCCATCCACCAGACGGATGTTCTTGACCTTGGTGCCGACCTTGACCACCAGGGACGAGCCTTTGACCTTAAGGTCCTTGATCACGGTGACGGTGTCGCCATCCTGCAGCGTATTGCCGACTGCATCCTTGATGACCTTCACGTCCTCGTCGCTGTCAGGCGCGCCATTGGCGGACCACTCGTGGGCACATTCCGGGCAGACAAACTGGGCGCCGTCTTCGTAGGTGTACTCGGAATTGCATTTTGGGCACGGCGGTAAGCTCACGGCGGATCTCGCATCAGAGGGAATAGGCGCGCGATTATAAGGGTTTTTATCGTCGGATGGGCGGGCAGCACGCTTTTGATTCTGGCCGAAGGCCGTAGGAGCCCGACTTGTCGGCGATCGGCTGCGCAGCAGTCGTGAATTCTGCCAACCCGTTTTACCTGAAAAACCGCGTCGTCAGGTTTTACTGCCGCTTCGCGCCAGATCGCGAGCAAGGTGGGACGCCATCCCGGTTGCCCCTACGGCCTTCGGCCAGAAGCAAACAAGCGCTACGCCAACGCCGTATCCATCACCATCATCAGACAAAACCCAAGCAACAGCCCCAGGCTTGCGATCTTGTCGTGTCCATTGCGGCGCGATTCGGGGATGATTTCGTGGGTCACCACCAGCAGCATCGCCCCGGCCGCCAACGCCAGCCCAACGGGCAACAACAGCGCAGCGATTTCCACGAGCCAGGCGCAGAGCACCGCAAACACGGGCTCAACCAGCCCCGAAGCCGCGCCGATCAGAAAGGCATTGAGCCGCGACATGCCTGCCGCAGCGAGCACCAGGGCGATGACCAGACCTTCCGGCACATCCTGCAACGCAATGCCCATCGCCAGACTGTCGGCGTGAGCCAGACCGCCTCCCGCCGACACACCCACGGCCATGCCTTCCGGAATGTTGTGGGCGATGATCGCGATGACGAACAGCCAGATGTTCGACGGGATCGCCGGTTTTTCCGTGACATCCGACAGATGCGGCCCTTGCGACACCAGGGTGTCGACAATGAACAGCCCCACTGCCCCCGCCAGGATGCCAGCACTGACCAGCGCGCCCGCGCCCCATTGCGAGAAGCCCAGGCCTTGAGCAGCGTCCAGGCCCGGAACGATCAGGGAAAAGGCCGTGGCGGCGAGCATGATCCCCGCGCCAAAACCCAGCAACCCGTCGGACACCGCCACCGGCATGCCGCGAATCACCAGCACCGGCACCGCACCGAGCGCCGTCCCCAGCGCGCACAGCGCCCCGCCTTCCAGCGCCCTCAGCATGCGCGGTTCAAGACTCAACCAGGTCAATCCCTGATTGATGAGCAACCCTGTGCCGACCAGCAGCAACATCGAGCCGATGGCCAGACGAAACAGGCGTCCGCTGCTGAGGGTGAGGAAATCCGAAGGCATAGATCGTCTACTTCTTGTGATGGGATTTAAGCGAGCGCTTGGGCGTAGCGCTTGGCGACTTCGTCCCAATTCACGACGTTGTAGAACGCGGCGATGTATTCCGGGCGACGGTTCTGGTAGCGCAGGTAGTAGGCGTGTTCCCAGACGTCCAGACCGAGGATCGGCGTGTTGCCGTTCATCAGCGGGCTGTCCTGGTTGCCGCTGCTTTCAATCACCAGCTGTTTGGCCGGAGTCACACTCAACCAGGCCCAGCCGCTGCCGAAACGGGTCAGCGCGGCTTTGGTGAAGGCTTCCTTGAAGGCGTCGATGCCGCCCAGTTGCTCGTCGATGGCCTTGGCCAGCGCGCCGTTTGGCAGACCGCCGCCTTTAGGGCTCATGACCTCCCAGAACAGCGAATGGTTGGCGTGGCCGCCGCCCTGATTGATCACCGCGGGGCGCAGTTTTTCCGGCAGCTGAGCGACGCTGGCGACCAGCTTTTCAATCGGCCATCCGGCGTATTCGGTGCCGTCGACCGCAGCGTTGAGGTTGTTGATGTAGGTCTGGTGGTGCCTGGTGTAGTGGATTTCCATGGTCTGCGCATCGATGTGCGGCTCAAGGGCATCGTAGGCGTATGGCAAGGCAGGCAAGGTATACGGCATATCAATGGACTCCAAAGGACAAGGTGCCGGCGGCAGCGGCGTTGCGCTGTAGCGCCGAGCGTGAGTGTTCGCCGCTGCTGTTGAGCAGTCGGTGGGTGCGTGGGTATTCACCGTGTCCGCTGATGAAGCCCAACAGTTCGCTGTAGGTCTTGTTGCTGTGACGGAACGCGGCCTGACGCAACGCAGGGGTCAGGCGCGTGTTCGAAATCACCTGCAGCAGGCGTTGATGAGCCGAGCACAGGTACTCGGCGCTTTCTTCCGGCTGATTCAGGCTCAGGTGCAGATCGGCCAGGTTGTGATGGGAAATCACGAACGCCGCCACCGCCTCGTCAGGGTCTTTCCAGCGCTCCAGCAGCACTTGCGCCAGGGCCAGGGCTTGCAGATAGAGTTCGCGGGCGTCGACCAGATCGCCACGGTTGAAGCAGCTATTGCCTTTCAGAATGGTGCTTTTCCAATGCTCCATGGCGCGTCTCCTCGATCGCTGACGTGGGTGGTCGCAGGTCAGATGCCGCCTGCGGTGAGTTTTTCCGGGTTGAGCAGGGTTTGCAGCTGCGCACGATCCAGATCGGTGTGCTCAAGCGCCACATCGATGATCGGGCGGCCTTCCTTGTAGGCGGTCTTGGCGATTTCAGCGGCCTTCTGATAACCGATGATCGGGTTCAGCGCGGTCACCAGGATCGGGTTGCGCGACAGGGCTTGCTTGAGCTTGGCCTCGTTGACCTTGAAGGTGGCGATGGCCTTGTCGGCCAGCAGACGGCTGGAATTGGCCAGCAGCTCGATGCTTTCGAGCAGGTTGTGGGCGATGATCGGCAGCATCACGTTCAGCTCGAAGTTGCCCGACTGGCCGGCGACGGTGATCGCCGCGTCGTTGCCGATCACTTGCGCGGCGACCATCGCGGTGGCCTCCGGAATCACCGGATTGACCTTGCCGGGCATGATCGAGGAGCCCGGCTGCAGGCCTTCCAGCTCGATCTCACCCAAGCCCGCGAGGGGGCCGGAGTTCATCCAGCGCAGGTCGTTGGCGATCTTCATCAGCGACACGGCGGTGGCCTTGAGCTGACCGGAAACCGCCACCGCGGTGTCCTGAGAGCCGATCAGGGCGAAAAGATCCTTGCCCGGCACGAAGCCCACGTGGCTCAACTGGCTCAGTTGCGTGGCGAAACGCGAGGCGAATTCAGGGTGTGCGTTGATCCCGGTGCCCACCGCCGTCCCGCCCTGAGCCAGCGCTTGCAGGCTCGGCTGCAGGTTTTCGATGTGCTCGACATTGGCCTTGATCTGCTGCGACCAGCCGTTGAGCACTTGGCTCAAACGCACCGGCATAGCGTCCATCAGGTGAGTGCGGCCGGTTTTGACGAACGGGTGAACCTGGCTCGCCTTCTGCTCGGTGACCTGGACCAGATGCGCCAGCGCAGGCAGCAGTTGCTCGTGAATGGCCAGCGCGGCGCTGACGTGGATGGTGGTCGGGATGATGTCGTTGCTGCTCTGACCGCAGTTGACGTGGTCGTTGGCATTCACCGGTTCGCCCAGTGCGCGGCTGGCGAGGGTCGCGATGACCTCGTTGGCGTTCATGTTGGTGCTGGTGCCGGAGCCTGTCTGGAACACGTCCACCGGAAAGTGCGCCATGAAGTCGCTCGCCAGCAACTCGTTGCAGGCAGTGACGATGGCCTTGCTCTGACCTTCGCTGATTTGCTTGAGCTCAAGGTTGGCCTGAGCGGCAGCGGCCTTGGCCAGCAGCAGTGCACGAACGAACTGGCGAGGCATGCGCAACTGGCTGATCGGGAAGTTGTTCACCGCACGCTGGGTCTGCGCGCCATACAGGGCCTCGGACGGGACCTGCAGTTCGCCCATGCTGTCGCGTTCAATACGGGTATTACTCATCAAGTGATCCTTGCATCAGTTCAGCGAGAGAAATCGAGGGTTGCAACACGCAGGTCGCCAGTTGATGGGCGAAGCTCTGCCAGCGTTGGCGTTGAAGGGGGGAGTGCGCGAGGGCCTGCAGGTCGCGCAGCGGACGCCAGGCCTGATCCAGACACAGGCAGCGCCAGTGCCAGGGCAAGGCGGTGTCACGGGCGGTGTCGATCAGCAGGCGGAAGGTGCTTTCGGCGATCAGCACCTGCGGCGTGGCGGTAAAGCGCGCCAGATAGCGGCCTTCGGCCAGGTAGTGTTCGATGACACGGGGCTCGTCAGGATCGAGGGCGCAGCGAATCCGCAGACTCAGCGCACGCCAGTTTTCCAGATAAGGCGATTCGTGCAGGACAGTACCCATGGGACAGGCTCATGAAGCAAATGATATTCATTATTAAATGAGTTTAAGAATCAAAACAACCCCGGCATCGGGTTGATCACCGTCACGTTTCCAAATTGCGGACAATAAAAAGGCCTGCACCGAAACCGGGGCAGGCCTTTGGGGGTGGTGCTATGGAATTGGGAAATCAGCTCCCCGCCACCATCATTTTCTCGATCAACACCGAACCCGTGCGAATGTTGCTGCGCATCTCCAGATCGCTGCCAACGGCGACGATCTGCTTGAACATGTCGCGCATATTGCCGGCAATGGTCACTTCCTGAACGGCGAACTGGATTTCGCCGTTTTCGATCCAGAAGCCTGCCGCGCCACGGGAATAATCGCCAGTGACCATGTTCAGGCCGCTACCCATCAGTTCGGTGACCAACAGCCCGCGCCCCATGCGACGGATCAGCGCTGCCTGGTCTTCAGTGCCGTGGGAGACGAACAGGTTGTGCACGCCGCCCGCGTTGGCGGTGCTCGGCAAGCCCAGCTTGCGGCCCGAGTAGGTGCTGAGGACGTAGGACACCAGATCGCCGTTTTCGACGAACGGCTTGGCGTAGGTCGCCAGGCCATCGCCGTCGAACGCCGAGCTGCCCATGGCGCGCATCAGGTGTGGACGCTCGTCGATGGTCATCCACTCCGGGAACAGGCGCTGGCCAATCGCGCCTTCGAGGAACGACGACTTGCGGTACAGGTTGCCGCCGGAAATCGCCCCCAGGAAGCTGCCAAACAGGCCGCCCGCCAGTTCTGCGGAAAACAGCACCGGCACTTCGCAGGTCGGCACAGGGCGGGCGCCCAAACGGCTGGCGGCGCGCTCGGCGGCTTTCTGGCCGATCAGTTTGGCGTCCATCAGCAGCTCGCCCTGACGATTGACGTCGTACCAGTAATCGCGCTGCATCTGACCGTCTTTTTCGGCGATCATCACGCAACTGAGGCTGTGGCGCGTCGATGCGTAGCCGCCGATGAAGCCGTGGCTGTTGCCATACACGCGGCAGCCTTGATGCACATTCAGGGTCGTGCCATCGGCATTCTTGATCAGCGGGTTGGCGTCGAACGCAGCGGCTTCACAGATGAGCGCGCGCTCGATGGCCTCTTCCGGGGTGATGTTCCAGGGGTGGAACAGGTCGAAATCCGGTTGTTCCTTGGCCATCAGCGCAGCGTCAGCCAGGCCCGAGCTTTCGTCTTCAGAGGTGTGTTTGGCGATCGCCAGGGCTGCGGCGACGGTTTCGCGTATCGCATCGGGACCGCTGGCCGAGGTGCTGGCCGAGCCCTTGCGCTGGCCGACGTACAGGGTAATGCCGAAACCCTGATCGCGATTGAACTCGACGGTCTCGACTTCGCGCTGACGAACGGACGTCGACAGGCCCTGATCCACCGACACAGCGACTTCACAAGCGGTCGCGCCCTGACGTTTGGCTTCGGCGACGATTTGCTCGACCTGCTGTTGCAGCGCTGGCAAGGCCTGTGGGCCGACGCTTTCTGATGCACTCATGACTTACTCCATCAAATTCCGATTTCGGCAGCCGGGCCGGACAATTGTCCCCTGACTGGTTATCATGGCGGCGTTTATTTGCGGACTGCCCCCATGGTTGATTCTTACGACGACTCCTTCGACGGAGAGAAAAGCAAAACCCAGGTCAAAAAAGAGCTTCACGCTCTGGTGGACCTAGGCGAGCGCTTGACGACATTCAAGCCCGATGTGCTGGCCAAGCTGCCCTTGACCGACGAGTTGCGTCGGGCACTGGCCGACGCTCCCAAGCACACCGCGCACATTGCGCGCAAACGCCACATTTCGTTCATTGGCCGGCTGATGCGCGACCAGAATCTGGACGAGATTCTGGTGCTGCTCGATCAGCTCGACGCCTCCACGCGTCAGTACAACGAGCGCTTTCATAACCTGGAACGCTGGCGCGATCGCCTGGTGGGCGGCACTGACGAGGTGCTCGAACAGTTCGTCAACGAGTACCCGGATGCCGACCGCCAGCAATTGCGTTCGCTGATCCGTCAGGCCCAGCACGAAGCCAAGCAGAACAAGGCGCCGACTGCGACCCGCAAAATCTTCAAATACATCCGCGAACTGGACGAAACCAAGCGCGGATTGCGTTAACTCCTGAATCTGGTGCGACGCCTACCTCTTGTAGGAGCGCGCTTGCCCGCGATTGCGCTGTGTCAGCCAACATGGAAATGTCTGGCCTGACGCAATCGCGGGCAAGCGCGCTCCTACACTGCTTATCCCTCCTCAGCCGCCTGTACCACCCACGGTGATCGCATCGATCTTCAGCGTTGGCTGGCCGACGCCCACCGGCACCGACTGCCCATCCTTGCCGCACGTGCCCACGCCGCTGTCCAGCGACAGGTCGTTGCCGACCATCGATACCCGGCTCATGCACTCAGGGCCGTTGCCGATCAGCGTCGCGCCCTTGACCGGTGCGGTGATCTTGCCGTCTTCGATCAGATACGCCTCGCTGGTGGAGAACACGAACTTGCCGCTGGTGATGTCGACCTGACCGCCGCCGAGATTGGCGCAGTAGATGCCCTTCTTCACCGAGGCGATGATTTCCGCCGGATCGCTCTGGCCGCCCAGCATGTAGGTGTTGGTCATGCGCGGCATCGGCAGGTGCGCGTAGGACTCGCGACGACCGTTGCCGGTGCGCGCCACGCCCATCAGGCGGGCGTTGAGTTTGTCCTGCATGTAGCCCTTGAGCACGCCGTTCTCGATCAGCGTGGTGCATTCGGTCCGGGTGCCTTCGTCGTCCACGCTCAGCGAGCCGCGACGACCGGCCAGCGTGCCGTCATCGACGATGGTGCACAGCTTGGAAGCGACCATTTCGCCCATGCGGCCGCTGTAGGCCGAGCTGCCCTTGCGGTTGAAGTCGCCTTCCAGGCCGTGGCCGACCGCTTCGTGCAGCAGCACGCCGGACCAGCCTGAACCCAATACCACTGGCAGCGTGCCCGCCGGTGCAGGAATGGCTTCCAGGTTGACCAGCGCTTGACGCAGCGCCTCACGGGCATAGCCCATGGCGCGGTCTTCCTGGAGGAAATAACGATAATCGGTACGCCCGCCGCCGCCATGACCGCCACGCTCGCGACGGCCGTTCTGCTCGACGATCACGCTGACGTTGAAGCGCACCAGAGGACGCACGTCGGCGGCCAGGCCACCATCGGTCGAAGCCACCAGAATGCGTTCCCAGACCCCGGCCATGCTCACGGTGACCTGTTGAATGCGCGGGTCCAGCGCACGGGTGGCAGCATCGACACGCTTGAGCAGTTCGACCTTTTCGGCGCGGGTCATGACTTCCAGGGGGTTATCCGGCGCGTAAAGCTGGGCGACGTCCTGGGTGGTGAAGGCCTGTACGCGGCCGTTCTGGCCGGCGCGGGAGATCGAGCGGGCCGCGCGGGCGGCCTGGCTCAGGGCCTCGGGGGTGATTGCGTTGCTGTAGGCAAAGCCGGTCTTTTCACCGGACTGCGCGCGCACACCCACGCCCTGATCGAGGTTGAAGCTGCCTTCCTTGACGATGCCGTCTTCCAGCGCCCAGGACTCGGAAATCTGGCCCTGGAAATACAGGTCAGCGGCGTCGATCCCAGGGCCGGCAAGCTCACCGAGCACCGATTGCAGGCTGTCGATACTCAGGCCGCCTGGCGCCAGAAGGTGTTCGCTGACAGAGGACAAGTCGCTCATATTCACTCCGGGGTGTTGGCAGGCCGCAAGGCGTCCTGCGAAAAAAATCGCCGATGATTCGTCACCGGCATTCGCGCCCGTATGGACGCTTGTTCGTCGCTGTCTCGTTCGGCCAGCAGCACGGCTTCACCCTGTGCCTGCTCGGCCAGCACGCGGCCCCATGGATCGATGATCGCCGCGTGTCCAAACGTCTCTCGGGGCCCCGGATGCACCCCGCCCTGCGCGGCCGCCAGCACGTAGCACTGGGTTTCGATGGCTCGCGCGCGCAGCAGGATTTCCCAGTGCGCCGCGCCAGTCACGGCGGTAAAGGCCGACGGCGCGGTAATCAATTGAGCGCCGGCTTCACGCAGCGCGGTGTACAGCTCGGGGAAGCGCAGGTCGTAACACACCGTCAGACCGAGTTTCCCGACGGGGGTGTCCGCCACCACCACGTTGTTGCCATGAGCATAGTCGTCGGATTCGCGATAACGCCCGCGCGCATCAGCGACATCGACGTCGAACAGGTGCAGCTTGTCGTAGCGCGCCACCTGCTCGCCCTGATCATCGATCAACAGCGAACAGGCCGTGACCTTGCCCTCGGGCCGGTCTTTGGGCGGCAGGGGTAATGTTCCGGCGACAATCCATAACTTGAGGTCGCGAGCGGCCAGTTTCAACCATGGCAGGATAGGACCTTCGCCCAACGCTTCGGCCCGGCCGATGTCAGCGATGTCGCGACGGCCCATGGCCGCGAAGTTTTCAGGCAGCACGGCAAGCTTGGCGCCCGATGCCGCAGCCTGCTCCAGCAACGCACGGGCCCGGGCCAGATTGCCCTGGACATCGCTCTGGCTGACCATCTGAATCACAGCGAAGGACATGAAGCGCTCCTTGATCGATAGAACTGCACTGTACTCCAACACCGACACAGCACCAGAACCTGTGGGAGTGAGCTTGCTCACGAATGCAGCATTACAAGTCCAGAAGATGCTGTGAGCGTGCAATCGCCTTCGTGAGCAAGCTCACTCCCACAGGTCTGCGTCTGCCATGACCGAGGCGCGGGTATGTCTCACTGCGGCTTCTCAAACGGCTTGTCGAAGGTGATTTTAGGCTCTTTCCACGGGCCTTCGACCTTGTACTGCACGCTGGCGAAACGCGCGACGCGGTCCCCGAGCAACTTGTCGACGAGAAACAGCGCGCCACCAATGGCCGGCGCGCCAACGATCAACGCCGCAATCGGCAGGTTGTTGGTCACAGGCAAGGTCACCAGCAGCTTGGCGTCGACGCGGTCGCGGACCATGTCCAGCGTACCGTTGAGTTCCAGATTGCTCGACGGGCCAACCATGGTGATCGGGTCACGGGTGACATACACGCCATCACTGGCCACCAGCAAGCCTTTGACCCGGTCATAACTCAGGCCTTTACTCAGCAGGTCAGAGAAGTCCAGACGCAAGCGGCGACCGATGGAGTTGAAGTTGAGCAGGCCGAACACCCGCAACGCCTGAGCGCCGCCTTCCACTTCGACGAACTGGCCGTTCTTGAGCGTCGCGTCGAGGCTGCCGGAATAGCGCTTCAGGCCCACCCACGCAGGCGAACCGGGCCAGCGGCCGTCGGCGTTCATCTCGAATTCCTGGCTGGTCACGTTTGGCGCAAAACCCCAGGCTTTGAGCACATCGGCCAGATTCTTGCCCTGCACCTGGCCCTTGAACCAGCTGTTGGTCGCGCCCGGTGTGCCTTCCCAGCCGCCATTGCCCAGCAGGGTGATGCCTTTGAGGCCCAGGTTCAGATCCGACAATTGCAGACCGTTGGGCGTCGGCCGCGCCTTGAGCGACCAGGCGCCGACCAGTTGATCGCCCTGGAACAGCTGTGTGATCTTGATGTTCATCGCCGGAATGTTGTGCGGGTCGACATCGGCCAGCGGGTCCGGGGCATTCTCCACCACGGCGGCATTCGGGTCCGGCGCAGGCAGGCGCACGTAGAGCAGATTGATGTCCGCTGGCGTGGCCTTGTTGTCCGGCAGGGTTGCGCTGCCTTTGATCTTCTCGCTGTCCAGCGCCAGGGCCCACCTGGCGTCGTTGCGCTTGAGCTGCACGTTGACCTGATCCAGCGTCGTGCCCTTGGCGGTCAGCTTGCCAATCTGCAGATCGACGCCGCTGAGCAGCTGCTTGGCGCTGCCGCCAGGATCGTTACCGGCATAGCGTTCGGCCATCGACTGCCAGGGCGCGATGTCGAGCTCAGACAGCGAACCGCGCACGCGCAGGCCTTTGCTGTCCGGCACGATCGCCCCGCCTTCGCCAAGGAACAGCTCGCCACGGCCGTCGGCGAACTTGCCCGCGGGCGCCGCGAAAGCCAGGTTGGCCAGGTTGCCGTAGCCCACGCTGATGCGCCGCTCAGGCCCCTGCAGGTTCATGCGCAAATCGGTGTCACGGGTTTCATCGGCGCCCTTGCCGAACGGCGCAGGCAGGTCGACCGTTACGCCTTTGAGGTTGGAGTTGATCAGCAACGGGCTGTCGGCGCCGTTGAGGGTCAACTGCAGCTGGTACGGCAGATCCCCCGACACCGGCAGCGGCTGGGTGACGTTGAGCCAGTCGGTCAGGCGCTTGGTGGCGATCTGACTGCTGGCGGTGATGCGCGTCACCGGAGCGCCCGGCTTGCCCTCGGCGAAGATCTCGGCGCTGACCGGCTTGTCGAAGGCCATGGCCTTGATGCCCTTGCCGCTGAGGCCCTTGGCGTAGTCGAAGCGGAAATTGCCCTTGAGCTGGGTCAGGTCGAGCACGGGGTCAGCGAGTTTCAGGTGCGCGTTATCGGTATTGAAGTCCACCGCCACCTTGGCGTCCTGGCCCTTGACCAGCGGCACGTCCAGATTGATATGCCCTTGCAGCGGCCCCTCGGTCTGCCAGCCGGCAAAGGTCTGCGCGGTGCCGATAGGCGCTTCCTGCAGAATCTTCATGCCGTCCTGCAGAGTGCCGCTGAAGTCGCCGTCCACCAACAAGTGGCTCGGCTGGCCCGACGGCACGTGAGGCACGTCCACGGCTACGTTGCTCACCTGAGTGCCCAGCAACTGGCCCTTGGTGGCACGAATGCGCACGCCGCTGTTTTCGACGAAGACGTTACCGTCCACACCGGTCAGCGGCGGCCAGCCCGGCTGGAAGGCCAGATTGGCGTTGCGCACCTTGAAGAACAGGCTGATCACCCGCGCCACATCCGGCGCGTCGTGGTTGAGCGAGCCCTGATACTGGAAAAAGCTCTGGTCGACATTGCCGCTGACAATGGCCGTACGCAGCCAGTTATCCAGCGCCGGGCTGAGCACCGCCGGCAGGTATTTAGAGGTGTAGCGGCCGTCGGCATCCACCAGACCGACGCGCAGGTCCATGTAGTCTTCCTGGGCCTGATCGAAATGCAGACGGATCAGGAAGTCGCTGGCGATCTTGCCCTCATCCCCCAGCACCTTGATGTACGGCGCGACGAGCGTGAAGCCCTGATCGTCCAGCGCCCAGGTCAGGCGCGCTTCGGCGTGATGGTAATTCCATTCGTTCTTGAAGATCGGGTCCAGGTGCAGCATGAAATCGTCGGTGTTCAGGCGCAGCTCGCCCTGCCCCAAATCGCCGCTGATGGCACCACTGACGTTCCCGGCAGCCGGCGCCCCGTGATAGGCGTCGAAGCCGACCTTGTCCAGATTGGCCGCAAAGCTCAGACGCTGGGCGCCTTCAGCCTGCGGGCGGTAATCGAGCAGCACGTTGCGCAGGCCGCCGGTGACTTTCAGATGATCGAGCACCCCCATCAGTTTGTCGGGCAGCGGCGCGAGGGAGTCGAGCAATGGCGTGACCGGGGTCAGATCCAGACGGTCAGCCTGTACGTGCCATAACTCTTCGTTGTCAGACGTTGCCGCAGTCTGCTTGAGCTGCAGATGGCTTTCCCAGTGCTTGCTGGCGATGTCCATGGCCAGCGAGCTCAGCGACACCGTGAAGCCCGTGTCATCGCGCTGGAACCAGGCGTTGAGCGCCAGGTTGTCGACCTTCGACGCCTTGCGATCAGCGTAGGCGCCCTTGAATTGCGGGGCGTTGAGGCGCGCCACTGCGGTTTGCAGGTTGCCCTTGCCCCAGGTCAGCCAGAATTCGCCGCCGGCCTTGAGGTTCTTGATTTTCCAGTCACGGGTCAGGCTCTTGGGCAGCCATTTGGCCCAGTCGCTCTGCGGCAGACTCAGGTAAGCCTCGGCTTCGCCGTCGCGCCAGGCGCTGGCACGGATTTTCGAGCGGATATTGAGCGACAGCGGCTGGCCATCGGGCAGGGTCAGGCGGGCATCGAGGCGCTGATGAAAACGCCCGGTCTTGAGGGTCATGCCGACGTACGTGAGGGTCAGCGGCGCCTGCTGGTAGGGTTGCAGGGTGATCTGGCTGTCGAACAGCGACAGCTGCGAGATCATCTGCATCTGCGTCAGCGCCTGTTCAGGGTCGAACGGCTTATCATCCTGCACCGGCAGGCCCTGGAGCGCCCAATGACCGTCCTTGTCTTCCTTGAGTCCCAGCTTCAGGCCATCGAGTTCCAGGTGAGCGATGCGTACCTGTCGGGCCTTGAGGCTGGCCCACAGATCGGGCACCACACGCACGTGATCGAGGCGAACCGTACCTGCGCCCTGCCCCACCATCACGTCCCGCGCGAAGAAGACCGGCGCAAAGCCGCTCCAGCTGCCTTCCAGGCGACCGATGCTGACCGGCATGCCCACGGCGGTCTGAGCCTTGAGCTCAACGTCGGCGCGGTATTCGGCGACCATCGGCACCAGCTCGCGGCCGACACTGACGTACAGCGCGATCAACACCAGAACCAGCGCACACAGACTCAGGCCCCAACGTGTCAGAGCGGCGAGGAATCGTGTCAGACGCTCCATGTCGCCAAGCCTCCGTGCCACGCACCTGCAAACGGGGTGCGGGTCAATCGAGTGGCCGTCAGGTCAGGGGATTGCTCATTTGCCACACATCATTCTCTTTGAAGGGCATCCTTGCCGTCGGCCTGCACAGGCTCGATTTGTCTGGGGGTCGACGACCGCGCGTTACGCTGCGCGGCGCTCAGGCGACGTTGTCAGCCCAATCAGAGCAGCACAACGTCATATTGTTCCTGTGAATACATGGTTTCGACCTGAAAGCGAATGGTCCGACCGATAAACACCTCAAGTTCAGCCACATTACCCGACTCTTCATCAAGCAGACGGTCGACCACCTTCTGGTTGGCCAGCACGCGATAGCCCAACGCCTGATAGGCCCGCGCCTCGCGCAGAATCTCGCGGAAGATCTCGTAACAGATGGTTTCCGGGGTCTTCAGCTTGCCGCGGCCCTGACAGCTGCTGCAGGGCTCGCACAGCACCTGCTCAAGGCTTTCGCGGGTGCGCTTGCGGGTCATCTGCACCAGGCCCAGCTCGGTGATGCCGATGATGTTGGTCTTGGCGTGGTCACGTTCCAGCTGCTTCTCCAGCGTACGCAGGACCTGGCGCTGATGCTCGCCGTCCTCCATGTCGATGAAGTCGATGATGATGATCCCGCCGATGTTGCGCAGGCGCAGCTGCCGGGCGATGGCCGTGGCCGCCTCCAGGTTGGTCTTGAAGATGGTTTCTTCGAGGTTGCGATGGCCGACGAACGCACCGGTGTTAACGTCGATGGTGGTCATCGCCTCGGCCGGGTCGATCACCAGATAGCCACCGGACTTGAGCGGCACCTTGCGCTCCAGGGCCTTCTGGATTTCGTCTTCGACGCCATACAGGTCGAAAATCGGCCGCTCACCGGGGTAGTGCTCAAGGCGGTCAGCGATTTCCGGCATCAATTCGGCAACAAACTGGGTGGTCTTCTGGAAGGTTTCCCGCGAGTCGATGCGGATCTTCTCGATGCGCGGGCTGACCAGATCGCGCAGGGTGCGCAGGGCCAGGCCGAGGTCTTCGTAGATCACGCTGGCCGGGTTGATGGTCTTGATCTGCTCGCCGATCTGATCCCACAGGCGGCGCAGATAACGGATGTCCATCATGATCTCATCGGCCCCGGCGCCCTCGGCGGCCGTACGCAGGATGAAACCGCCCTTCTCCTTGATCCCCTCCTTGGCCACGCAATCGCTGACGACCTGCTTGAGGCGCTCGCGCTCGGCCTCGTCCTCGATCTTCAGGGAAATCCCCACATGAGCCGTACGCGGCATGTACACCAGATAGCGCGACGGAATGGACAGTTGGGTCGTCAGCCGCGCGCCCTTGCTGCCGATCGGGTCTTTGGTGACCTGCACCACCAGGCTCTGGCCTTCGTGCACCAGCGAGCTGATGGTCTCGACCGCCGGGCCTTCGCGCATGGAGATTTCCGAGGCATGAATGAACGCGGCGCGGTCCAGGCCGATGTCGATGAACGCCGCCTGCATGCCAGGCAGCACGCGCACCACCTTGCCCTTGTAGATGTTGCCGACGATCCCGCGACGCTGGGTCCGTTCGACGTGGACTTCCTGCAAAACCCCGTTCTCAACGACGGCCACGCGCGACTCCATCGGCGTGATGTTGATCAGAATTTCTTCACTCATGGCTTTTCACCTTCCAGGCATTGCCAGCAGGGTATGCCAAAACGCTGGAGGATTTCTGCGGTTTCGCACAACGGCAGGCCGACCACCGCGGAATAGCTGCCTGCGAGGTTTTCCACGAACACCGCGCCCAGCCCCTGAATGCCGTAGCTGCCAGCCTTGTCGCGGGGTTCGCCGCTGGCCCAGTAGGCGCGGGCTTCTTCAGGGGAGATGGGGCGAAAACGCACGCGACTGCTGACCACGCGGGTTTCGCAGTGCTGTTCGTCGACCACGGCGATGGCGGTCAGGACGTCGTGTTCGCGGTTCGACAGCGCGGCAAGCATGGCCAGCGCGTCGGCTTCATCGACCGGTTTGCCGAGAATGCGGCCATCGAGCACCACAGCGGTATCGGCGCCGAGCACGCAGGCGGTGGGGTAGGCAGGGTCATTGGCCAGTTGCAGCAGACCGGCATCGGCCTTGCCCCGGGCCAGCCGCTCGACATAGGCGGCCGGGGTTTCGTCTGCGAGCGGGGTTTCGTCGATATCGGCAACAAGGGTCGTGAACGGCACGCCGATCTGGGTCAGCAATTCACGACGGCGCGGGGAGCCGGAGGCGAGAAAGAGTTGGGGCATGGGACGTCTCCGTGTCAGTGATCTTCAGCTTAGGCGTTGCGTGTAAACGGGTGACGCTTGCTTCGATCCTCGCCGCAAATCCCGCTTCTGCCCGCAGGCCAGAATCAAAAGCAGCCCGGCGGCAACGCTTCAATTGATCTTCAAACGCAACCGCAACCCGCGCAGGCCATAGCTCACCCACGGCCACAGCAATGCGCTGACCAGTGCCGGCAACACCAGCGCCAGGGTCGGCTGGCGGTTACCGGTCAATGCACTCAGCCACAGCTGCACCAGCTGCGCCAGGCCAAAGATCACCAGAATCACCAGGCATTGCTGCCACATCGGGAACATACGCAGGCGTTGTTGCAGCGACAGGACCAGAAAGGTGATCAGGGTCAGGATCAGGGCGTTCTGCCCCAGGAGCGTTCCGTAGAGCACGTCTTCGGCCAACCCCAGCATCCACGCGGTGACCATGCCGATCTTGTGAGGCAGGGCCAGGGCCCAGAAGGCCAACAGCAGCGCGAGCCACAGCGGGCGAAAGATTTCCATGAACTGTGGCAGCGGCGACACGCTGAGCAGCAGGCCGATGGCGAAGGTCAACCAGACCACCCAGCCGTTTCGTGCAGGGGCATGACGCGCCATTATTCTTCCCTCTCATGCGTCGCCGCAGGGGCAGCCACCGGTTTGGGCGCAGCGGGTTTGGCTGGCTGATGGGCAGGCGGTTTGCTCGCGGCAGGTTTGGCAGGCGTCGCTGCGGGCGTGCTGCTTGCCGGCGCTGCGGCAGGGGCGGCAGCCGGAGCTGAAGACGTGTTGTGGCCCGTGGCGGCAGGTTTCGGCACGGTGGCCGGAACCACCGGCTTGTTCGGCGTCGCAGCAGGCGCGGCACTCGGCACGGTCGTCGAAGGCACGGCTGCAGGATCGGCGGCCTGACGGTCAAGCGACTCCTGCTGTTGCGCGGCATCGGCGGCGCGCTCTTCCGGGGAACGGCCATCCGAGAACACCAGCAACAGATAACGGCTGCGGTTCAGCGCGGCAGTGGGCACGGCGCGGACGATGGCGAAAGGCTGGCCGGAGTCGTGAATGACTTCCTTGACCGTCGCTACAGGGTAGCCCGCCGGGAAACGCTGACCCAGACCGGAACTCACCAGCAGGTCGCCTTCCTTGATGTCAGCGGTGTCGGCCACGTGGCGCAGCTCCAGACGCTCCGGGTTACCGGTGCCGCTGGCAATCGCGCGCAAGCCGTTGCGGTTCACCTGCACCGGAATGCTGTGGGTGGAGTCGGTCAACAACAGCACGCGGGAGGTGTACGGCATCAGCTCGACCACCTGCCCCATCAGGCCGCGGGCATCGAGCACCGGCTGACCCAATACCACACCGTCGCGCTCACCCTTGTTGATGATGATGCGATGGGTGAAGGGATTGGGGTCCATGCCGATCAGCTCGGCGACTTCGACCTTCTCGTTGACCAGCGCGGAGGAGTTGAGCAACTCGCGCAGACGCACGTTCTGCTCGGTCAGCGCAGCCAGCTTTTGCAGGCGGCCCTGAAGCAGCAGGTTTTCGGTCTTGAGTTTTTCGTTTTCGGCAGCGAGTTCAGTGCGGCTGCCAAACTGGCTGGCAACGCCTTGATACAAACGTTCGGGCAGATCGGCAATCCAGTAGGACTGCATCAGCACCAGTGACATCTGGCTGCGAACAGGCTTGAGCAGGGTGAAACGCGCATCCACGACCATAACGGCCACGGATAACACGACCAGCACCAACAGACGAACGCCCAGCGACGGGCCCTTTGAGAAAAGCGGTTTAATGGGCCGCTCCTTCCAGGGATGCTTGTGTTTGGCTGTGCTTATTCATGGGACATGAAACCGGCCTGGTGCGGATTGACGGAAATAAGGTGTGCAAGCCTTGCAGCGTCAAGAGGAGACGTCAACAGGTCAGGCACAAACGGGCAGCGCCATAAGCGCCACCCGTTCGACATCATGGAGCCAACCGGCGACTTATTCGCTGGAGAGCAGGTCCATGGTGTGCTTGTCCATCATTTCCAGCGCACGGCCACCGCCGCGAGCCACACAGGTCAGCGGGTCTTCGGCAACGATGACCGGCAGACCGGTTTCCTGGGCCAGCAGTTTGTCCAGGTCACGCAGCAACGCACCGCCACCGGTCAGCACCAGGCCGCGCTCGGCGATGTCGGATGCCAGTTCCGGAGGCGATTGCTCCAGCGCGCTTTTCACGGCCTGAACGATGGTTGCCAGGGATTCCTGCAACGCTTCCAGCACTTCGTTGGAGTTCAGGGTGAAGGCACGTGGCACGCCTTCGGCCAGGTTACGGCCGCGTACGTCGACTTCACGCACTTCGCCGCCCGGGTAGGCCGTACCGATTTCCTGCTTGATGCGCTCTGCGGTGGATTCGCCGATCAGGCTGCCGTAGTTGCGACGCACGTAAGTGATGATCGCTTCGTCGAAACGGTCACCGCCCACACGTACGGATTCGGCGTAAACCACACCGTTGAGCGAGATCAGGGCGATTTCGGTGGTACCACCACCGATGTCGACGACCATCGAGCCACGGGCTTCTTCGACCGGCAGGCCGGCACCGATGGCAGCGGCCATTGGCTCTTCGATCAGGAATACTTCACGTGCACCGGCGCCCAGGGCCGATTCGCGAATCGCGCGACGCTCAACCTGGGTGGATTTGCACGGAACGCAGATCAGCACACGAGGGCTAGGCTGCAGGAAGCTGTTTTCGTGAACCTTGTTGATGAAATACTGGAGCATCTTTTCGCACACGCTGAAATCGGCGATCACGCCGTCTTTCATCGGACGAATGGCAGCGATGTTGCCCGGGGTACGGCCCAGCATACGCTTGGCTTCCATCCCGACAGCAACGACGCTCTTCTGATTTCCGTGGGTCCGAATGGCCACAACCGATGGCTCGTTCAGGACAATACCGCGCTCACGCACGTAAATAAGGGTGTTGGCAGTGCCCAGGTCAATGGAAAGATCGCTGGAAAACATGCCACGCAGTTTCTTGAACATGGGAAAGGGACCCTAGGGAACGCGTGGGTAAAAAAGTGCGGCAAACTCTAACAACGACAGGGATTTTGGGCAAGGAGCCAATATGCTAAATTGGCTGTTTTTCCGAGCGCTACCCTCGACGATCGCGGCCCTTTGACCGCCTTAATCGCGTAGCGTTCCGCAATCTGACGTACGGTCAAGTCCGTACACATTCCACTGGAGAACCCCCATGGCGCTTGATCGCTCCGACGTGGAAAAAATCGCTCATCTGGCCCGACTGGGTCTCAATGACGCCGATATCCCGCGTACCACCGAAGCACTGAACAGCATTCTCGGGCTGGTCGACCAGATGCAGGCGGTCGACACCACCGGTATCGAACCGCTCGCGCACCCGCTTGAAGCCTCGCAACGCCTGCGTGAAGACGTGGTCAGCGAGACCAATCATCGCGATTCCTATCAAGCCATCGCACCAGCGGTCGAAGACGGCCTTTATCTGGTTCCGAAAGTCATCGACTAAGGGAATGAGCCTGCAATGCATCAAATGACTCTGGCAGAGATCGCTCGCGGTCTGGCCGACAAACAGTTTTCTTCCGAAGAATTGACCCGCTCCCTGCTGGCGCGCATCGCCCAGCTGGACCCGCAGCTCAATAGCTTCATCTCGGTCACCGAAGACCTGGCCATCACTCAGGCCCAGGCCGCTGACGCCCGTCGCGCCGCTGGCGAGACCGGAGCGCTGCTGGGCGCCCCGCTGGCGCACAAGGACCTGTTCTGCACCAAGGGCATCCGCACCAGCTGCGCCTCCAAAATGCTCGACAACTTCAAGGCCCCGTACGACGCCACCCTCGTCGCCAAGCTTGCCGCTGCCGGCACCGTGACCCTGGGCAAGACCAACATGGACGAATTCGCCATGGGTTCGGCCAACGAGTCCAGCCACTACGGCGCGGTGAAGAACCCGTGGAACCTTGAGCACGTACCGGGCGGCTCGTCCGGCGGTTCGGCCGCTGCGGTGGCCGCTCGTCTGCTGCCTGCCGCGACCGGCACCGACACCGGCGGCTCGATTCGCCAACCGGCTGCACTGACCAACCTCACCGGCCTGAAACCGACCTACGGTCGCGTCTCGCGCTGGGGCATGATCGCCTACGCGTCGAGCCTGGATCAGGCCGGCCCCATGGCGCGCACCGCCGAAGACTGCGCCCTGCTGCTGCAAGGCATGGCCGGTTTCGACATCAATGACTCCACCAGCATCGACGAACCCGTGCCGGACTACAGCGCCAGCCTCAATGGCTCGCTGCAGGGCCTGCGTATCGGCGTGCCGAAGGAGTACTTCGGTGCGGGTCTGGACACACGCATCGCCGATCTGGTACAGGCCTGCGTCGGAGCGCTGAAAAAGCTCGGCGCCGTGGTCAAGGAAGTCAGCCTGCCGAACCTGCAACACGCGATCCCTGCTTATTATGTGATCGCCCCGGCAGAAGCCTCCTCCAACCTGTCGCGTTTCGACGGCGTGCGTTTCGGCTATCGCTGTGAAGACCCCAAAGACCTCACCGACCTGTACAAGCGCTCCCGTGGCGAAGGCTTCGGCGCTGAAGTGCAGCGCCGCATCATGGTCGGCGCCTACGCGCTGTCTGCCGGTTACTACGACGCCTATTACCTGCAGGCGCAGAAGATCCGTCGCCTGATCAAGAACGACTTCATGAACGCGTTCAAGGACGTCGACGTCATTCTGGGCCCGACCACGCCAAACCCGGCCTGGAAGATCGGCGCCAAGAACGCCGACCCGATCGCCGAGTACCTGGAAGACTTCTACACCATCACCGCCAACCTCGCAGGCCTGCCGGGCCTGTCGATGCCAGCCGGTTTCGCCGACGGCTTGCCGGTGGGCGTGCAACTGCTCGCGCCGTACTTCCAGGAAGGCCGCCTGCTGAACGTTGCCCATCAATACCAACAGGTCACTGATTGGCACACTCGCTCGCCTGAAGGCTTCTAAGGAGAAAACACATGCAATGGGAAGTCGTCATCGGGCTGGAGATTCACACCCAGCTCACCACCCAATCGAAGATTTTCTCCGGTAGCGCCACCACGTTCGGCTCCGAGCCCAACACTCAGGCCAGCCTCGTCGATTTGGGGATGCCCGGCACGCTGCCGGTGCTGAACAAGGAAGCCGTGCAGATGGCGGTCAAGTTCGGCCTGGCCATCGACGCCGAGATCGGCCAGCACAACGTGTTCGCCCGCAAGAACTACTTCTACCCGGACCTGCCCAAGGGCTACCAGATCAGCCAGATGGAGCTGCCGATCGTCGGCAAGGGCCATCTGGACATCACCCTGGAAGACGGCACCATCAAGCGCATCGGCGTAACCCGTGCCCACCTTGAAGAAGACGCCGGCAAGAGCCTGCACGAAGACTTCAGCGGCATGACCGGCATCGACTTGAACCGCGCCGGCACCCCGCTGCTGGAAATCGTTTCCGAACCGGACATGCGTTCGGCCAAGGAAGCGGTGGCCTACGTCAAGGCGATGCACGCGCTGGTCCGCTACCTGGGCATCTGCGACGGCAACATGGCCGAAGGCTCGCTGCGTTGCGACTGTAACGTGTCGATTCGTCCGGTCGGCCAGGTCGAGTTCGGCACCCGCTGCGAGATCAAGAACGTCAACTCGTTCCGCTTCATCGAGAAGGCGATCAACAGCGAGATCCAGCGCCAGATCGACCTGATCGAAGACGGCGGCAAGGTCATCCAGCAAACCCGCCTGTACGACCCGAACACCAACGAAACCCGCGCCATGCGCAGCAAGGAAGAAGCCAACGATTACCGTTACTTCCCCGACCCCGACCTGCTGCCGGTGATCATCGAGGATTCGTTCCTCGAACAGACCCGCGCCACCCTGCCGGAGCTGCCGCCGCAAAAACGCGAGCGCTTCCAGTCGCAGTTCGGCCTGTCGCTGTACGACGCCAGCGTGCTGGCGTCCAGCCGCGAACAGGCGGACTACTTCGAGAAGGTCGTAAGCATTGCTGGCGACGCCAAGCTGGCCGCCAACTGGGTCATGGTCGAGCTAGGCTCGCTGCTCAACAAGCAAGGCGTGGAGATCGACGAATCGCCGGTCAGCGCCGAGCAACTGGGCGGCATGCTGCAGCGCATCACCGACAACACCATCTCGGGCAAGATCGCTAAAACGATTTTCGAAGCGATGGCGGCTGGGGAATGTGTGGTCAAAGGCATCGGCAGTGCCGATGAAATTATCGAGCAGCGCGGTCTGAAGCAAGTGACCGACAGCGGCGCCATCGAGTCGATTCTCGATGACATGCTCAAGGCCAACGCCGAGCAGGTCGAGCAGTACCGGGCGGCCGATGAAGCCAAACGCGGCAAGATGTTCGGCTTCTTCGTCGGGCAAGCGATGAAAGCGTCGAAAGGCAAGGCCAACCCAGGGCAGGTCAACGAGCTGCTCAAGCGCAAGCTGGAAGGTTGAGTGAAAAGGTTCTGACCCGACAAATCACCGGTGCCGGAACCACCGCTTTCGTGAGCAAGCTCACTCCCACAGACCCTATCTAACCTGTGAGAGTGAGCTTGCTCACGAAGACGTCATCCCGGGCAACGTAGCTTTGCCGGGCAAAACACATTCAAAGGACTCTGACCCATGTGGCGGCTCCTCGGCGCTTGCGCCTTGATCTCCCTGCTGGCCGGCTGCGCCAGCGAAGGCATCATCGATCCACACGGTTACAACGCCACCGGCGGCGCCTCGTACTACGGCGCAGCGCATCAAGGCCAGCGCACCGCCAGCGGTGAGCGCTTCGACCAGAATTCCCTGACTGCCGCCCATCGTCAGCTGCCCTTCGGCACCCGCGTGCAAGTCACCAATCTGGACAACGACCGCAAGGTTATCGTCCGCATCAACGATCGCGGCCCGCACACCCGCGGCCGGATCATCGACGTATCGCGCTCAGCCGCCGAACAATTGGGTATGCTGCGCAGCGGAACCGCCCAAGTGCGGGTGCAAGCCCTCGACGATTGATTGCCCCTGAACGGCTCTAAGGAGCGCTGAATTCTCGCCCTCTCCACCCTGCCACTGCCCACGCTGATCGAGCTGGTCTGTGGCCTGCTGCTGATGATCATCGGTGCCGAACTCTCGGTGCGTGCCGCCGTGACCCTGGCTGCCCTGCTGAAAACCCGCCCGCTGTTCCTCGGTTTGACCGTGGTCGCGCTGAGCAGCAGCGCCCCGCAAATGGCCGTCGGCCTGCAAGCGGCGCTGACCGACAGCAACGATATTGCCGTAGGCAGCGTCATCGGCAGCAACATCTTCAATATTCTGGTGACCCTCGGCCTGTCCGCGCTGATCATTCCGCTGCGCGTGGCCCGGCAACTGGTGCGCGTCGACCTGCCGCTGATGATCGGCGCCACCGCGCTGGTCGCAGGGCTGGCCTGGAACGGCGTGCTGAGCGGCGTCGATGGCGTGATTCTGCTGATCGCCATGGCCGGTTACCTGGCCGTGGTGGTGCGTCAGTTCGCTCACGGCGCGCGACACTTCAACCCCACCGAGCAAACACCCAGGCGCAAATTCTGGCCGATCCTGGGCCGCCTGGCATTGATGTCCTGCGGGTTGGCCTTGCTGATTCTCGGCAGTCATTTGCTGGTCGGCGCGGCGGTGGTGGTCGCTCAGGATCTGGGGCTCTCGGAACGGGTCATCGGCCTGACCGTGATTGCCGTCGCCACCTCCCTCCCTGCCCTGATGACCTCGCTGATTGCCGCCCTGCGTGGCGAGCGCGACATCGCCGTGGGCAACATCATCGGCAGCAACCTGTTCAACCTGCTTGGCGTGTTGGGGGTGACTTCGCTGATCGCCTCGACGCCGCTGTCGATCTCACCCAACGCGCTGGATTTCGACCTGCCGGTGATGCTCGGCGTCGCCGCGTTGTGCCTGCCGCTGTTTTATTCCGGCTATCGCATCACCCGACTGGAAGGCTTGTTGCTGCTGGGCTTGTACGCGGTGTATGGGCTGCACATCGTCTCGTTCACCACCGGCATGCCCCTGGCAGACCGGCTGGAACGGTTGATGATTGTTTACGCGTTGCCGGTGTTGGGCCTGGGGGTGTTGATCAGCACCGTTCGCGCATGGCGTCGGCAACACTGATCAACCTCAAATCCACCCGCCCCACTGCAAAATGAAAATCCCGATGTTCGTCGTCACGGCCGCCGCGAGCGTGGTCATGACGATGATCGACGCGGCGAGCTCATGATTGCCCTCGGCCGCACGGGCCATGACGAAACTGGCCGAGGCCGTGGGCGCGCCGAAGTACAGGAACAGAATCCCCAGCTCCGCATGACGAAAGCCCAGCAGCCACGCGCCGAAGGTGCAGATCAATGGCAGCCAGACCATCTTCATCAAGCTCGCGCTGATGGCCAACCCGCCGCTTTCGCGCAGTGACTTGAGCGACAGCGTGCCGCCGATACACATCAGGGCCAGCGGCAGGGTCATCTGCGCCAGGTAGCTGCCCGAGGTATCCAGCCATTTCGGCAGGCCGATGCCGAAGTAGGCGAAGGGGGTCGCAGCAATGATGCTGATGATCAGCGGGTTGGCGAAGACGCTTTTGCAGATGCTCCACGGATCGGACTTGATCACCGGGCTGTACACCGCGAGCACCACGGTGGAGAGGGTGTTGTAGAACAGGATCACCAAGGCGGCGAGGATCGCGCCGAGGGAGATCCCGTAGTCGCCGTACATGCTCGCCGCCAGCGCGAGGCCGATGACGCCGTTATTGCCGCGAAACGCACCTTGCACGTAAATGCCGCGCTCGATGAAGGGCACGCGATAGATCGCCCAGCCCCAGACCAGCGCAAAACCCGCCAGCGTGGCGATGATGAAGTAAATCAGCACCCCCGGTTGCAGCGCGGCGTGCAGGTCGGCGTGGATGATGCCGAGGAACAGCAGCGCCGGCATGGTGCAGTTGAACACCAGCGAGGATGCCGTGTGAATGAAGCCGTCGTTGATCCAGCCGACCCGCTTGAGCACCACGCCGAGGAACAGCATGGCGAAGACCGGAGCGGTGATGTTCAGGGTTTCCAGAAAAATTGCCAGCATGCACACCAAACCCTGATCCGTCGTTAGGTGACTCATGATAGGCCAGCGGCGGGGTAAGTGTTACCGGGAATTGCGTGGTTATCGTACAACCGCTATGGGTGTGCCTTCTTGAAGCGCTGTCTGACACGGCGCAACCTGTGGGAGCCGGCTTGCTGGCGAAAGCGGAATGTCAGCAACAAAAATGTTGGCTGACCCACCCTATTCGCCAGCAAGCCGGCTCCCACAGGTTGTACGGTGTTTCACATCAGGCTGAATCAGCAGGCGCAAGCTTCTTCTCGAACACCGACAACCCGTCCAGATCCCGCAGCGTCACGGTCATCTCGCCGCTCTGCCCTTCGATGTTCACCTCACCAAAAAACTGAAAGCCGGCAAAGGGCGAGGTGTTCTGCGCGGGCGGGGCTTTCTGGAACACCAGCTCCGGGCCGAAGGTCTTGTCCAGAGTGTTCGGCCCGAAGCTGCCGGCATTCAGCGGGCCTGCGACGAACTCCCAGAACGGGTCGAAATCCTGGAATACGGCCTGATCGGGGTGATAGTGATGGGCCGCGCAGTAATGCACGTCGGCGGTCAGCCACACGGTGTTGCGCACGTTCTGCTGACGCAGGAAACCCAGCAGTTCGGCGACCTCCAGCTCACGCCCTTTCGGCGCGCCGTTGTCGGTGTTGGCAATCGCCTCCCAGCGCATCACTGCGGGGCTGATCTCGCCATCCGGCACGCCGAGGCTGATGGGCATGTCGGCGGCGATGACCTTCCATTGCGCGTTGGAGGCCTGCAGTTCGCGCTTGAGCCAGTCCAGCTGCTCGCGCCCGAGAAACGCAGTGGTCGGCCCCGGCTTGTCCGCCAGGTTGGCGTCGTTGCCGTCGCGGTAGCTGCGCATGTCGAGGACGAACACGTCGAGCATCGGCCCGTAGCTGAGCTTGCGATACACCCGCCCGCCGTTGTCGGCGCTCTGCAAGCGCATCGGCGCGTATTCGAGAAACGCCTGACGCCCCCCCGAGGCCAGCAGCTGAATGTCCTTGACCTTGTAGCGCTCGTCGAGCTGTTTGCTCGGCGACCAGTTGTTGCTGACTTCGTGGTCGTCCCACTGCCAGATCTGCGGCACCTCGGCGTTGAAGCGGCGCAGGTTTTCGTCCATCAGGTTGTAGCGGTAGGCGCCGCGATACTCGTCGAGGGTCTCGGCGACCTTGCTCTTCTCTTCAGTGGTGATGTTGCGCCAGATGCGTCCGCCTTCGGTGACCACTTCTGCGGGCACCGGGCCATCGGCGTAAATGGTGTCGCCGCTGTGAATGAAGAAATCCGGCAGACGCAGGCGCATGGCTTCGTAAATTCGCATGCCGCCGATGTCCGGGTTGATGCCGAAGCCTTGGCCCACGGTGTCGCCGCTCCAGACGAAACGGATGTCGCGGCGGGTCTGCGGCACGCTGCGCAGATGGCCGAACCAGGGTTCGCTGGCGACACCGGTTTGCGCGTCCTCGAAGAACACGCGATAGAAAATGGCTTGATCGGTGGGCAGGCCGGTCAGTTCGACGCGGGCGGTGAAGTCGGTGCGTTGATCGGCCAGCAGCGAGACAGCGCGGCGCGGGTTGCCAAACAGGCTGCGGGTGTCCCACTCCACGACCATGCGCGAGGGCCGGTCACTGCGGCTCCAGACCATGGCGCGGTCACCCATGAGGTCACCGGACTGCACGCCGTCGGTCATCTTCGGGCGATCCTTGACCGACGCGATGACCGCAGGCGCCAGGCCCGGCAAGAGCAGCCCCGCGCCTGCGGCTTGAATGATGCGACGGCGGGTCAGGTCGAACTGAGTCATGGGGATCCCCTCAAGCGAATGGCGAAGAGAGGAACCTATCAAGCGAATGTTGGGGGTTTGTGACAGGACGCGCACCAATGCCTGCGACTTGCCTGGTAACGCGCGGTGTCTGAACCACCGTTGTCGCGGGCAAGCGCGCTCCTACAGGTGATCGCATTTCAATTGTAGGAGCGCGCTTGCCCGCGATTGCAAAGTGCCAGTCACCACATATGGCACAGACAGTTATCGCGAGCGAGCTCACTCCTACAAAGGAATTCCGCGCTCGTGAATCAGGCGCCAGCAGGCAAGGCATCCAGCTCAACGACCTCAGGCCGTTTCAATACCGCGTACAGCACGCCCGTGACCACGCTGCCCACCACAATCGCCAGCAGATACAACAACGCATGGTTGATCGCATTCGGAATCAGCAGCACGAACAGTCCGCCGTGGGGCGCCATGAGTTTGCAGCCGAAGAACATCGACAGCGCCCCCGTCAGCGCGCCGCCGACGATGCTGGCCGGGATCACCCGCAGCGGGTCTTTGGCGGCGAACGGAATCGCACCTTCGGAGATGAAGCACAGCCCCAGCACGAACGCCGCCTTGCCTGCTTCGCGCTCGCTCTGGGCGAACTTGTGTCGGGCGATGAGGCTGGCAATGCCCATGCCGATCGGCGGGACCATGCCCGCAGCCATGGCAGCGGCCATCGGCGCGTAGCTCTGGGACGCCAGCAACCCCACCGAAAACGCGTACGAGGCCTTGTTGATCGGCCCGCCGAGGTCGACGCACATCATCGCGCCCAGCAGCCCCCCCAGCAGAATCGCGTTGGTGGTGCCCATGCTGTCGAGGAACTGAGTCAGCCCTTCGAGCATCCCGGCCACGGGTTTGCCGACCACGTAGATCATCACCAGACCGGTCACCAGACTCGCCAGCAGTGGAATGATCAGGATCGGCTTCAGCGCCTCGACACTGGCAGGCAGCTTGGCGTAGCGGTTGATCGCCGCGGCGGTGTATCCGGCGATGAAGCCCGCGATGATGCCGCCGATGAAGCCCGCGCCCAGCGTGCTGGCCAACAGCCCGCCAATCATGCCCGGCGCAAGACCTGGGCGATCCGCGATGGAATAGGCGATGTAACCCGCCAGCAGCGGCACCATCAGTTTGAACGCCGCATCACCGCCGATCTGCATCAGCGCCGCCGCCAGCGTGCTCTGCTCCTTGAACGCGGTGATGCCGAACACGAAGGACAGCGCGATCAGCAAACCGCCCGCCACCACCATCGGCAGCATGAACGACACGCCGGTCAGCAAGTGTTTGTAGACGCCGGTTTTTTCTTTCTTCGTCGGGGCTTTTGCAGTCGATGCAGAAGACTCGACCTCCCCTTCAGCCAAAGCTTTTTTCAGCGTCGCTTCCGATTGCTTCAGCGCAATGCCGGTGCCGCAGCGATAAATGCGCTTGCCGGCGAAACGCTCGGTAGCGACTTCGATATCAGCGGCGAGCAGCACCACGTCGGCCTCGGCAATCGCCTGGGCGCTGAGCGGATTGCGTGCGCCCACCGACCCTTGGGTTTCCACGTGCAGGTCATAGCCGAGTTTCTTCGCCGCCTGCTGGATCGCTTCGGCGGCCATGAAGGTGTGGGCAACGCCGGTCGGGCACGCGGTCACGGCCACCAGCTTTGGCGTCTTGCTCGCAGTGGTGACGGTCGCAGGTTCAGCGCTTTCGCTGGCGACATAGACCTTCGCCAGCTCATGGGCCGAATGCATGAAACCGTCGATGTCCTGCAGCGCGCGGGCAGGTGTCGACTGATGCAAGCGCTTGCCCGCAAAGCGGCTCAAATCCAGCGGGCCGGTGTTGACCACCAGCACCCAGTCGGCGCTGTCGATGTCGGCGGCGGACAGTTGTTTTTCCGGCTGGCGCGGGTCGTGCACTTCAACGCACGTCGTCCACCCTTGACGCTGGGCCGCCGCGTCGAGCAGACGGGCGCTGAGGACGCTGCTGATCTTGCCGTTCGGGCAGGCCGTGACAATGGCTAACTTCATCACTCTTCCTCTCTTGTTATTCGGTCATGGCGCGCACGTTGACGCCGCCTTCCAGCCGTTTGAGTTGCGCCGCGTCGTTGATGCCGAAGCCGATCTGGGTCACTGCCATCGCCGCAATTGCCGTGGCGGTGCGCAGGGTCTGCTCGGGGCTGTGGCCGCTCAGCAGGCCATGAACCATGCCCGCTAGCAGCGAATCCCCCGCGCCCACCGTGCTCGCTACCGTCACCGTCGGCGGCAGCGCCTGCAGGGCCACGTCTGAGCTGAACCAGTGCACGCCTTCCGAGCCTTGGGAAATCACCACATGCTCGATGCCGCGCTGACGCAACGCCTCGGCTGCCTGCGCCTGGGCGGCGATAGAAATGATCGGCGCATCCAGCGCATCCGCCAGCTCTTCCGTGTTGGGCTTGATCAGCCATGGCGAGGCTTCAAGGCCCGCGCGCAAGGCTGCACCACTGGTGTCCAGCGCGACTTTCAGGCCCTTTTCGTTGAGTTTGAGCAGCAGCGTTTTCAGCCACTGCGCATCGACGCCACGGGGCAGACTGCCAGCGACGACCACGGCATCGAAGTCACCCGCGATCTGTTCGACACGGGCCGCCAGCGCCTGTTGCGCCGGCACGCTGACTTCAGGCCCAGGCCCGTTCAGGTCAGTGATGCGACCGCTGCTTTCGGCCAGTTTGATGTTGCTTCGCGTCTCGCCCGGCACGCGAACGAACTCGTCGATAAAGCCGCGCCTGGCGAACAGCGACTCGAACGGCTGCTGGTTATCGACGCCGAGAAACCCGGCAACGGTCAGCGTATGGCCCAGATCGGCCAGCACCTGGGCCACGTTGAGGCCCTTGCCCGCTGCATGGGTGAGCATGCGTTCGCTGCGGTTGACCTGGCCGACCTGCAAGGGGCCCAACTGCACGGTCAGGTCCAGCGCCGGGTTCATGGTCAATGTCAGAATGTTCGCCATTACAGCTTCTCCACGCACAGCCTCTCCACGAGGCCACGTACTTCAGCAGCGCTGCCGACCGTCAGCGCGTTTTGCGCCAACTGCCGGGCACCGCTCAGATTCAATTCACGCACGCATGCTTTGACTTCGCCGACACTGCGCGCCGCGACACTCAATTCATCCACGCCCAGCCCGACCAGCACCGGCACCGCCAGCGGGTCAGCCGCCAGCTCGCCGCACACACCGACCCATTTGCCATGGGCGTGGGCGGCGCGAACGGTGATGTCGATCAATTGCAGCACCGCCGGATGCAAGCCATCGGCCTGAGCCGACAGGGTCGGATGACCGCGGTCGATGGCCAGGGTGTACTGCGTCAGGTCGTTGGTGCCGACGCTGAAGAAGTCCACTTCCTTGGCCAGCACCGGCGCCAGCAGCGCGGCCGACGGCACTTCGATCATGATGCCCAGCTGCAGGTCAGCCACCGGGATTTCCAGGCGCAGGCGCTCGGTCATGTCCCGCGCCTGACGCCACTCTTCAACCGTGCCGACCATCGGGAACATGATGCGCAGCGGGCGGTTGTCGGCGGCACGCAGTAGCGCGCGCAACTGGCTTTCCATCACGTCCGGGCGTTGCAGGGTCAGGCGGATGCCTCGCACGCCGAGAAACGGATTTTCTTCCTTGCCGATCGGCCAGTACGGCAGCGGTTTGTCGCCGCCCACATCAAGGGTCCGCACCACCAGCGGACGGCCCTTGAGGTCGTCCAGCACGCGACGGTATTCGGCTTCCTGGGTGGCTTCGTCCGGGGCCGAACTGTGGGCCATGAACAGCAATTCGGTGCGCAGCAGGCCGATGCCTTCAGCGCCCTGCTCCACCGCAGCCGGGGTGCCGGCACTGTCGCCGATGTTGGCGAACACCTCGACCGCGTGGCCGTCCTGGGTGATCGCCGGTTCCATGCGCAACGCCGCAGCGGCCTTGAGACGCACCTCGCGGGTGTCGCGATCGAGCAGCGCGCGTTGCAGGGTTTGCTCGTCTGGCGCAACGTCGAGACGACCGCGCTGGCCGTCGATCAACAGCGGCGTGCCGGACTTGATCAATAGCACCGCATCACCCGCCCCCACCAGCGCCGGAATGCCCAGGGCGCGAGCGACGATGGCGCTGTGCGCGGTGGCGCCGCCGCGAGCGGTGAGGATGCCAGCGACGCGGGCCGGATCGAGCCGCGCCACGTCGGACGGGCCGACTTCGTCCATCACCAGAATGTAGGGTTCTTCAGGCTCGACCAAATCATCGACGCCACACAACTGCGCCAGTACGCGGCGGCCGACGTCACGCAAGTCCGCCGCACGCTCGGCGAGCAAAGCGTCCTTGAGTTGTTCCTGTTGCTGCGCGGCAGCTTCGACCACGTGGGTCCAGGCAGCAGCGGCGCTCTCGCCGGTCCTGAGGCGCAGGACGACTTCATCCACCAGCTCGGGGTCGTCGAGCATTTCCTGGTGGGTGACGAAAATCTCGCGAATGGCCTTGGCGGTGCTGCGTTGAATCAGGTTGCCGATGTCATCGCGGACCTGAATCAGCGCGCCCTGCAGCCGCTCGTGCTCGGCGTGATACGACTCACCACGCAGCGGGTAATCAAACACTGGCAACACATGCACATGGGCAGGGCCGGTGGCGATGCCAGGCGCGGCAGGCACGGCCTGAAGCTGGGAACCGGCAGCCGGCGCGCTCAGGTGTTTTTCCATCACGGCAGCCGTCGGGCTCGGTGCGGATTCAGTCGGCAGCGGCTCGATTTCTTCGCCCAGGCCTTCAAGCACGGCGGCGATCAACGCAGGCAATGCGTCATTGGCAACGGAAGGCTCGGCGATGAATTCCAGTACCTGGCCGCGACGCACGCCCAGGCTCAACAGCTTGCTCAGGCTCTTGGCCGACACCGGGTTCTCGCCGCTGTCGAGGATGCGCACACGCACATCGCCGTCGAAGCTCTTGGCCAGTTGCGCGAGGATTTTCGCAGGCCGCGCATGCAGGCCATGGGCGTTGGCCAGCGCAACACGCTCGCTCGGCCAGTCCGGCGGCACGTCACCGCCCAGGGCCTGGAGCACGGCGCGGCTGCTGGTGGCCTGGCCCAGTTCATGGCCACGCCCCTCGATCAGCAACGCACACAGACGCTCAAGCAAGGCCTGATGAGATTCGCCCAGGCTCGCCAGGCAAAACAGGCCGGTCAGCGGTTGCCCCAGATGACGCATCGGCTTGTCCGGGGTAACGAACGCTAGGCCCGGCTTGTTGACCATCTGCTCGCTGTGCAGCCACCACAGGCCTTCGCCCAACGGCAGCGGATCGACCTGCTGCAGCACGGCAGCAAAGCCGTTGTTCACGCACTCGGCACGGCGCAGCAGACGCGCGCCGCGCCAGACCAGCTCTTCGAAATCATCGACCGAGGCGCCAAGGCTGATCATCTGCGCATCCAGCGCCAACTCTTGCGGCGCGCCTTGCAACAGCTTGAGCAGGGATTCGGGGGTTTTCGCCTGACGCAACGCCTCGCCCAGATCGGTCTCGCCGAGGGCGCGGGTCAGCAGTTGCAGCAGGCGCAGGTGTTCGTCGGATTTGGCCGCGATGCCGATGGCCAGGTACACCCTCTGCCCGTCGCCCCAGTCCACCCCTTGGGGGAACTGCATCAGGCGCACACCAGTGGCGTACACCTGATCGCGGGTTTGTGGCGTGCCGTGGGGGATCGCGATGCCCTGCCCCAGAAAGGTCGAGCCCTGCTGTTCGCGGGCCTGCAAGCCCTGCAGATAACCGGGGGCCACCAGACCGTCGGCCACCAGCAGATCGGCGAGCAATTGCAGCGCGGCGGCTTTATCCCCAGCCGACTGGTCCATGGAAATTTGCTCAACGGTCAGCTCGAGCATCGCTTTCTCCTGAGATTCTTGTTTTAAGACCGACCAATGCTGGCCGATGACTTCATGGTCGCACGTAAGGTGTCAGACCTACGTTTTGACGCGATTACGGCAATAAACAGGCTTGCTGAATCGTTTCATCTAGAATGGCGGGCACGTTACTCGATATTCTCGTTCGTTTGAAGCTCAACTGGTCGAAAGGCGCAGGAAGCGTCCTGAAAAACCTGAACGACCATCGTCTGCTGTAATGATGGCCGTGAATCGGTGAAAATCCCGACGGCATTGCGTCCATGCAAAGAATAAAAGGAAGGTCCGCTTGAAACTCAGTGATATTGCGCGTCTGGCCGGTGTGTCCGTCACCACGGCAAGCTACGTGATCAACGGCAAGGCCGAACAGCAGCGCATCAGCAATGCGACGGTCGAGCGTGTGCGTGCGGTGGTCGAGGCTCATGATTTCAGGCCCAACCCCCAGGCCGCCGGCCTGCGCAGTCGGCACACCCGCACCTTGGGCTTCATCCTCCCGGACCTGGAAAACCCCAGTTACGCCCGCATCGCCAAACAGCTAGAACAAGGCGCCCGCGCCCGGGGTTACCAGCTGCTGATCGCCAGTTCCGACGATGATCCCATCAGCGAATTGCAGTTGTTGCAGCTGTTTCGCGCCCGCCGCTGCGACGCTCTGTTCGTGGCCAGCTGCCTGCCCGCCAGCGACGACAGCTACCGCGAATTGCAAAAGCGTGGCACACCGGTGATCGCCATCGACCGCGAAATGGATGCCGAATATTTCTGTTCGGTGGTCAGCGACGACCACGACGCCAGCCAGCAATTGACCCGCAGCCTGCTGGAGATCAAGCCCCGCCACATCGCGCTGATCGGCGCCCGCCCTGAACTGAGCGTCAGTCAGGCGCGGGCCAGCGGTTTTGAAGATGCGCTGGGTGACTTCAAGGGCTCGGTGATCATCGAGCACGGCGAGTCGTTCAGTCGCGATTGCGGCCTGCAGATTGCCGGGCAGATGCTCGACCGTCTGGGTTACTTCCCGGATGCGCTGATCACGACGTCGTACGTTTTGTTGCAAGGTGTGTTCGACCTGCTGCACGAACGTCGCCTGAACCCTGACCAACTGCACCTGGGCACCTTCGGTGATACGCAACTGCTCGACTTCTTGCCCCTGCCGGTCAACGCCATGGCCCAACAGCATCACCTGATCGCTGAAAAAGCCCTGGCCCTGGCGCTGTCGGCCGTCGAGCAAGACCAGTATGAACCCGGCGTGCACGCCATCGTCCGAACGTTCAAACAGCGCATCCACGGGGCTTGACCGGTGAGGCTGATCGACACCCATACGCACCTGGATTTCGACGATTTCGATGCCGATCGTCAGGTCGTGCTCGCCCACTGCCAGCAGCATGGGGTCGAGCGCATAGTCGTGCTGGGGGTCTATCAGCGCAATCTGCAACGGGTGTGGGATCTGGCCTTGGGCGAGCCTTCGGTCTACGCCGCGTTGGGGCTGCACCCGATCTACCTCGACGAGCATCGCCCCGAGCATCTTGAGGATTTGCGCGACCGCCTCGCTGAGCTCGCGGGGCATCCCAAGCTTTGCGCCGTGGGCGAAATCGGCCTGGATTACTACGTCGAAACCCTTGATCGGGATCAGCAGAAAGCGCTGTTCGACAGCCAGTTGCAGATGGCCGCCGACTTCAACTTGCCCGCCCTGCTCCACGTGCGCCGCAGCCACGCCGACACCATCGCCACGCTCAAGCGCTTTAAGCTAAAACGCAGCGGCATCATCCACGCGTTTGCTGGCAGTCGGGAAGAAGCCAGGGAATACATCAAGCTGGGTTTCAAACTCGGCCTGGGCGGCGCCGCGACCTGGCCGCAGGCGCTGCGCATGCACCGGGTGATCGCCGACCTGCCGCTGGACAGCGTGGTGCTGGAAACCGACGCCCCGGACATGGCCCCGGCGATGTACCCCGGTCAGCGCAACAGTCCCGAACACCTGCCGGACATCTGCGCGGCGCTGGCCGAGCTCATGAACATCCCCGCCGAAACCCTGGCCCGCGTCAGCAGCGAAAACGCCTGCGCGCTGCTCGGCTGGACCTGACTCACCGTCCGCCTGAATTAATTTTGTAAAAAGAAATTTCAAAGCCGACCGGCGGTCCGTTGCTTATCTCCTCCTCGATAGCTAAGGACATCGGCAATGAAATTCTCCAAGTTCGCCCAGGCGCTGTCGAAATGGACCGGCAACCCGAAAACCTTTGTCCTCGCCGTTCTGTTGATCTGTGCGTGGGCCGTGACCGGGCCGTTCTTCCATTACAACGACACCTGGCAACTGATCATCAACACCTCGACCACGATCATTACGTTTCTGATGGTCTTCCTCGTGCAGAACACCCAAAACCGCGACACAGACGAACTGCACATCAAGATCGACGAACTGCTGCGTGTGACCAAAGACGCCCAGAATGCGGTGTTGAGCCTGGACAACCTCGACCAGAAAGAACTGAGGGCCCTGCGCAAGAAATATAAAGCCATGGGTGATCGTGAAGACGCTGATCACACCCAGCCGTTTCCGAAATGTGCAGCGGACGACGTCGAGAAAATCCCGGGCCAGGTGGCTGACCATTGATCAGGGGGCGATGAACTACACGGTGTGGCGCTCATTCTTAGAGGAATGAATCAGACGGTAGAGATGGACATACCTCGGCCCCAACAGGGAGTTCGCCCATGAGCGGATCACGCGGCACTGCAAAGTCTGAAGTCGTTCTGCTGGCCACCCACAAGCGCCTGGCGACCCACGAAACCGTGGTGCAGCAGGCCTTGGCGGAGCGCATCGCCAAACTGTTGGGTGCGACATTCGTGGGGGCTTATGACTCGGCGTTGCACAAAGGTCATGACCTCTACTACATCCCGTCCGACACCCTGATCGGAAAACAGGCAGGCGAGGCGCTGAACATTCGCAGCGTCGACGACTTCTTTGGCGGCTTGATCGACTACCCCTTCATGGCCACCAAGGCCATTTCCCATCCCCTGCTCAACGATGCCACTGCCAAGCCCGATGGCTGGTCGGAACGCTTTTTTGAAGACGCCGTCGACGCGGTGCTCACCGGTTTCAGCGTGTTCAACGCCGCCGACGCCAAACGCGCGGGGCTTCATTTACTCAAGGACGGCCCGGTGCGGGTCAAGCCCGTGCTGGCAACAGCCGGTCGCGGGCAGGTGGTGGTCAGCTTCGAGGCAGAGCTGGACGAAGCCCTTGCCCAGCAAGACATGAGCGAAGTCGAAGAATGGGGGCTGGTGCTGGAGGAAGATCTGAAAGACGTCATCACCTACAGCGTCGGCCAGATTCAGGTGGCGGGCATCACCGTGAGCTATCACGGCACCCAGAGCCTCACCGAAGACAACAGCGGTGAAACGGTCTACGGCGGCTCGCAGCTGTGGCTGGTGCGTGGCGACTATGACGAGTTGCTCAAGCTCGACCTTGAAGACGATGTGCGCCGCTCCGTGACCCAGGCCATGAGTTACGAGAAGGCCGCGCTGGATTGCTTCCCTGACTTTCTCGCCTCGCGGCGCAATTACGACATCGCCCACGGCACCAATTCGCGGGGCCAGGTGTGTTCCGGGGTGCTGGAGCAATCCTGGCGCATCGGCGGCGCGAGCCCTGCCGAAATCGAGGCGCTGGTCGCGTTTGCAGCCGACCCGACGCTGATGCGCATCGGCGCCTCCAGCCATGAAATCTACGGGCCGACCACCCTGCCCGCCAACGCCCATGTTCTCTACGAAGGCGACGACCCCGACGTCGGCCTTATCAGCAAATTCACACAGGTCCAGCCTTATGACCGTACGCAGTGAAACCATCGACATCAGCGTCAGCGACGACACCATTTCCGGCACCATCCTCACCCCCGGCGCGAAAATGCCGGGCATCCTGTTCGTCCACGGATGGGGCGGCAGCCAACAGCGCGACCTGGCGCGGGCCAAGAACATCACCGGCCTGGGCTGCGTGTGCCTGACCTTCGACCTGCGCGGCCATGAGCGCACCCACGAAATGCGCGCCTCGGTCTCCCGCGAACACAGCATGGAAGACCTGCTGGCCGCCTACGACCGCCTGGCCAGCCACCCGGCTGTGGATAACAACGCCATTGCCGTGATCGGCAGCAGTTACGGCGGGTATCTGGCGACGATCCTCAGCGGCATGCGCCCGGTCAAATGGCTGGCCCTGCGGGTGCCCGCGCTGTACTGGGACGCCGACTGGGACATGCCCAAGCAGGCGCTGGACCGGGACAAACTGGCGCACTACCGGCGCTCGGCCGTCACCGCTGCAGATAACCGCGCCCTGGCGGCGTGCAAGGATTTCAAGGGGGATGTGTTGCTCGTCGAATCCGAGCAGGATGACTACGTACCCCACGCCACCCTGATGAGCTATCGCACGGCATTCGACCTGGCGCACTCGCTGACCTATCGGCTGCTCGATGGCGCGGACCACGGGCTGAGCAGTGACACCAGCCAGCACGCCTACACGACGCTGCTGACGGACTGGATCAGCGAAATGGTCATCGGTTCGAGATTGGTGGATTACCCGCATCATTCGGCGGCGTATTCGTGATGCCGGATCTTGGGCAAGCATGCTCGTTGTGGGAGTGCGCTTGCTCACGAGGACGCCTGAACGAGCGCCCATTTCTATTGGCCGGCCGCGAGCTTTCGTGAGCAAGCTCACTCCCACTGAACGATTTGAACGTCACGGAGCTATACCCACACATCCCCACCATTGGCCGACGCATCCACCCGGCTGTCAAACCCCGGCGTGAGGATGATCTTGCGGCAATCCTCTTCGCGCTTGTCGAAAATTTTGTAGCCTTCCGCCGCCTCTTCCAGGGACAGCCGATGGGTGATGATCGCCTCGGGAGCCAGCACGCCCTCTTCGATCAGCGTCAGCAGCCCAGAGAGATAGCGATGCACGTGGGTCTGGCCCATCTTGAAGGTCAGGCCCTTGTCGAAGGCATCGCCAAACATGAAGCCGTGGATGAACCCCGAATACACACCCGGCACACTCACCGTCCCGCCTCTGCGCACGGCAGCGATGCACTGACGCAGCGCCTTGCCGCTGCTGCCTTCGAGCTTGAGGGTGGCGAGAATGGTTTCGGTGGTGCTGCCCTTGGCTTCGAAGCCTACGGCGTCGATCACCGCATCGACCCCGCGCATGCCCGGGGTCTGGCGGATGATGGTGTCGGCCGGGTCGTCGTCTTCATCGAAATTGATCGGGATCGCGCCATAGGTGAACTGCGCGTAGGCGAGCCTGTAGGCGTGATGGTCGACCATGAAGATCTTCTCGGCGCCGAGCATTTTCGCGCAGGCAGCGCTCAACAGCCCTACAGGGCCTGCGCCGTAAATGGCCACGCTGGAGCCTTTTCCCACACCCGCATTGAGCACGGCCTGCCAGGCCGTGGGCAGAATGTCTGACAGGAACAGCACCTTCTCGTCCGCCAGCGACCCCGGCACCTTGAACGGCCCGACATTGCCCTTCGGCACACGCACGTATTCGGCCTGGCCGCCCGGCACACCGCCGTACAGATGGCTGTAGCCGAACAGCGCCGCACCGGGCGCGATCGACTTCTTGTTCAGAATCGCCCCACGCCCCGTGTTAGTGGTTTCGCAGGCAGCGAAGGCTTCCATCTGACAGAAAAAACAGCTGCCACAGGCGATAACGAAAGGGATCACTACGCGATCCCCCGGCTTGACTGCCGTCACCTGTGGCCCCACTTCCTCGACAATGCCCATGAACTCATGGCCAAAGATATCGCCCTGCTCCGTGGCCGGGATCTTGCCGCGATACAGGTGCAGATCAGAGCCGCAAATGGCGGTGGCGGTGACTTTCAACAGCACATCATCGGCTTGCTGAATGACCGGATCGGCCACCGTCTCCACCCGCACATCGTGGGCGCCGTGATACGTCAGTGCACGCATGAACTTCTCCTTGGCCCGCAAGCCAGAGCGCTTTCCAGAGGCATTCAATAAGGATAGGGCGCGTGCGTTGAAGTTCAGGGGCGTCCCGTGCAAGTGACCAACGGGCGACGAGCGAAATTCGCGTGCGTAGCAGCCCGGCCGGGCTGCTACAGAGGAGCAATACCGGTACCTGTCAGGTAATCGGCGCCGGGTTGAACAGGGTGATGTCGTTGTGCAAACGGTAGTGCTCGGTCCAGGTCTTCTTCTTGCCGCTGGCGACATCGAGGTAGAAATGGAACAGCTCCCAGCCCAGGTCCTCGATGCTCGCGCGACCGGTGGCGATACGCCCGGCGTCGACGTCGATCAGATCCGGCCAGCGATGGGCCAGTTCGGTGCGGGTCGAGACCTTCACCACCGGTGACATCGCCAGGCCGTACGGCGTGCCACGCCCGGTGGTGAACACGTGCAGGTTCATGCCGGCGGCCAGTTGCAGCGTGCCGCAGACGAAATCGCTCGCAGGCGTCGCACAGAAGATCAGCCCTTTGCGATTGACCCGCTCGCCAGGGCCCAGCACCCCGTTGATCGCGCTGTTGCCGGATTTGACGATCGACCCCAGGGACTTCTCGACAATGTTCGACAACCCGCCCTTCTTGTTGCCCGGCGTGGTGTTGGCGCTGCGGTCGGCTTCGCCCTTGGCCAGGTAACGGTCGTACCAGTCCATCTCGCGCACCAGCTCTTCGGCCACTTCGGTGGTTTCGGCGCGGGAGGTGAGCAGGTAGATGGCGTCACGCACTTCGGTCACTTCCGAGAACATTACGGTCGCGCCTGCGCGCAGCAGCAGGTCCGAGGCATAGCCCAGCGCCGGGTTGGCGGTAATGCCGGAAAACGCATCGCTGCCGCCGCACTGCATGCCCAGAATCAGCTCGGAGGCCGGCACGGTTTCGCGACGACGCTGATCGAGCTTCTTCAAACGCACTTCGGCAAGCTCCATGATCTGCTCGATCATTTCGTTGAAGCCGTGTTTCGAATCCTGCAGGCGATACATCCACTCATCGCTCAGATCGACCGACGGGTCGTTCTGATGCATGACCTGCTCGGCCTGCAATTTCTCGCAGCCCAGACCGATCACCAGTGCTTCGCCGCCCAGGTTCGGGTTGCGCGCCAGGTTGCGCACGGTGCGAATCGGGATGTACGCGTCCTTGGCGGTGATCGCCACGCCACAGCCATAGGTGTGGGTGATGGCCACCACGTCATCGACGTTCGGGTACTTGGGCAGCAGCTCCTCGCGGATGCGCTTGACCGCAAAGTCGAGCACACCAGTGACGCACTGAACCGTGGTGGTAATCCCGAGAATGTTACGCGTGCCAACGGTGCCGTCGGCGTTGCGATAACCCTCGAAGGTAAAGCCTTCCAGCGGCTCGCCACGGCCCGGCACATCGGTGGACAGCGGCAGGCTGTCCAGCGGTGGCGCGCTCGGCATGCGCAATTGATCTTCCTTGACCCAACTGCCGCGCGGAATCGGTTGCAGGGCATACCCGATGGTCTGCCCGTAACGAATCACCGCCCCGCCTTCGGGGATGTCCACGGTGTTGACCTTGTGGCTTTGCGGCACGTTATCGATGGTCACCAGACCATTGTCGAATTCAGTTCCCGCCGGTACGCCCTGGTCATTGACCACGACGACAACGTTATCGCGCTCATGCAAGCGGATGTAACGTGGCGAGTCGGCATGTTGAATCAAGTTCATCACGGTTTTCCTCGTTTTTTCACTCGGACTCAGCTTTTGGCCTGAGAAACTTCGCCGACGTTGCTGGCCCGCACATCACCCTGCGTTGGGGTGTCTTTCAATTCCACACGTTTGATCTCGCCCACGATGAATACGTAGCTGATCACCGCCACCAGCGCGTTGGCGCCGACGAACACCAGTGCCCATTTGAACGAGCCGGTGGAGCTGATGATGTAGCCGATGACGATCGGGGTGGTGATCGACGCGATGTTACCGAACATGTTGAACAGACCGCCGCTCAAACCGGCGATCTGTTTCGGCGAGGCGTCGGACATCACCGCCCAGCCCAGTGCGCCCACGCCCTTGCCGAAGAAGGCCAGTGCCATGAAGCCCACCACGACCCATTCGATGTCGACGTAGTTGCAGGTCACGATGGAGGTCGACAGCAGAAGACCGCCGATGATCGGCGCCTTGCGGGCGAAGGTCAGGGATTTGCCGCGACGCAGCAGCCAGTCGGAAATGATCCCGCCCAGCACGCCACCGACGAAACCGCAGATGGCCGGCAACGAGGCGATAAAACCGGCCTTGAGGATGGTCATGCCGCGCTCCTGCACCAGGTACACCGGGAACCAGGTCAGGAAGAAGTAGGTGATGCCGTTGATGCAGTACTGCGCCAGATAGATACCCAGCATCATGCGGTTGGTCAGCAGTTGCTTGACGTAGTCCCATTTCGGGCCGCCGCTCTTGCCTTTGCCCTTATCGTTGTCCATGTCGACCATGCCGCCATTGTTGGCGATGTGATCGAGCTCGGCCTTGTTGATCATCGGGTGGTTGCGCGGGCTGTGGATGACTTTCAGCCAGATCAGCGAGAACACGATACCGATGGCGCCCATCACGATGAACACATGCTGCCAGCCGAAGGTGAAGACAATCCAGCCCATGATCGGGGCGAACAGCACGGTGGCGAAGTATTGCGCCGAGTTGAAGATCGCCGAGGCAGTGCCGCGTTCGGAGGTCGGGAACCAGGCCGCAACGATGCGCGCGTTGCCGGGGAAGGACGGCGCTTCGGCCAGGCCCACCAAAAAGCGCAGCATGAACAGCGCAACGATGGCGGTAGAGAGACCGAACTCACCGACATAGCCTTGCAGCACGGTGAACAGCGACCAGGTGAAGATGCTCAGAGCGTAGATCTTTTTCGAACCGAAGCGGTCGAGCAGCCAGCCGCCAGGGATCTGACCGGCCACGTAGGCCCAGCCAAAGGCGGAGAAGATGTAACCGAGGGTGACGGCGTCGATGCCGAGGCTTTTTTGCAGACTGGAGCCGGCGATAGCGATGGTGGCACGGTCGGCGTAGTTGATCGTGGTCACCAGAAACAGCATGAGCAGGATCAAATAGCGGACGTGAGTCGGCTTGGTTTTTTGCATGTTCGAAACTCCCACTAATTATTTTTTTGCGCGGGTAAACGATCTTTTATGTGTGTGCTGCTCGCCTCTGCCCCTAAATTCAGATGCGATTGACGCCTTGTTGCTTTCAAGCTGTAGCCAGGGTGACGCCTGGGGTAAAACTCACACGCGGGCAACCTTGCCTGCGCGAATGGCCTGACACGGAAAGTAAGAACGTGCCTGCCCGGGTTAACGAGCCCCGACGGCAAAAAACCGCTGATCGCTCAGCGGTTTTGCGCAAGGTCGTGATTACTGCTGGCCTTGTTTGTCCATCAGTGCAGCGAGCATTTCGAACTCTTCTGCCGTCAGGTCGGTCAGCGGCGCGCGGACTGGACCTGCGTCGTAGCCGGCGATTTTGGCGCCTGCCTTGACGATGCTGACGGCGTAGCCGGATTTACGGTTACGGATGTCCAGGTAAGGCAGGAAGAAGTCGTCGATCAGCTTGCCAACGGTGGCGTGATCGTCTTTGGCGATCGCGTGGTAGAAGTCCATCGCCAGTTTCGGCACGAAGTTGAACACCGCCGAGGAGTAGACCGGCACGCCCAGCGCCTTGTAGGCCGCGGCGTAGACTTCAGCGGTCGGCAGACCACCCAGGTAGGAGAAGCGGTCGCCCAGACGACGGCGGATCGAAACCATCAGCTCGATATCGCCCAGACCGTCCTTGTAGCCGATCAGGTTCGGGCAGCGCTCGGCCAGTTGCTCCAGCAGAACCGGGGTCAGGCGGCAAACGTTACGGTTGTAGACGACAACGCCGATCTTGACCGACTTGCACACTTCTTCAACGTGACGGGCAACGCCGTCCTGACTGGCTTCGGTCAGGTAGTGAGGCAGCAGCAGCAAGCCTTTGGCACCCAGACGCTCGGCTTCTTGAGCCTGCTGGATCGCCTGACGGGTCGGGCCACCTACGCCGGCCAGGATTGGCACAGTCTTTTCGCAGGTGTCGACGGCAGTCTTGATGATGTCGGAGTACTCACTGCCGCTCAGGGAGAAGAACTCACCGGTGCCGCCAGCGGCGAACAGGGCCGAGGCGCCGTACGGGGCCAGCCACTCCAGACGCTTGATATAGCCAGCGCGATGGAAGTCGCCCTGGGCATTGAAATCGGTAACCGGAAAAGACAGCAGACCGTGGGAGAGGATGGACTTCAGTTCTTGTGGATTCATTATTCGAACACCCTGGGAAGCTTATTGTGTGAATGGATCACCAGACCTGCGCTGATGTCGTAAGTCATCGTACAACTAGGAATGACATCTCTCAATAGGGAGGGCGAATTATTTCTGTGGGGAGGGGATGAGCGGTGGTTGCGCAGGGAAAAAGACGCGAGGGCTTTTGATTCGGGGCGGAGCCCGTAGGAGTCCAGCTTGCTGACGATCTGCCGGGAATCGGCAGTAAAACCAATCAATGCGGTGTGTCAGGAAGGTCGCGGTGGCCGGTTTTGCTGGCGCTACGCACTAGATCGTCAGCAAGCTGGACTACGGCCTTCGGCCAGAATCAAACCTGCCGACTTCACAATGCGAAGCGACACACATCAGGTCATACGACCTCACGCCCGCTGCGACTCGGCTTCTTCGTGGGCGTGACGCAACCGCTCGCGGCTGTTGGTCAGGTGCAGGCGCATCGCGGCGCGGGCGGCGTCGGAGTCCTGGCGGGCGATGGCGTCGTAGATTTCTTCGTGTTCGCGGCTCAGACGGTTCATATAGTGCTGCTGATCGTCATGGGCCAGACGCGCGGAATTCAATCGGGTCCGCGGGATGATGCTGGTGCCCAGGTGATTCATGATGTCGGTGAAATAACGGTTGCCGGTGGACAGCGCAATCGCCATGTGGAACTGGAAGTCCGCGCCGACCGCATCGCTGGCGTGGGACGCGCTTTCGTTGAGGGCATCGAGGGCGGCGCGCATGTCAGCCAGTTGCTCGGTCGAACGACGTTGCGCCGCCAGGCCTGCGGACTCGACTTCAAGGCTGATACGCAACTCAAGAATCGCCAGTACGTCACGCAGGGTGACGATGGTCGCAGGGTCAATACGAAAGCCGCTCGGGCTTGGGGTGTCGAGCACGAAGGTGCCGATGCCATGGCGGGTTTCGACCAAGCCGGACGCCTGCAGACGGGAAATCGCCTCACGGACGACCGTGCGACTGACGCCCTGCTCTTCCATGATTGCGGATTCGGTGGGCAATTTGTCGCCGCGTTTCAGCTCGCCATTGCGAATGCGCTCGGAGAGTTCGGTGACCAACTCCTGAGCAAGGCTGCGGTGCTTTCTGCGTGCGCGAGGCGGAGCACTCTGATTTTCCATATCCAACATGCGTCTCTAAAATACGGTGAAAGACTAATCATAGCTCACCGGGTTGTACGATCACATAACAAACCCGGCGAGTTCGTAGGTTTTTGCGGCAGATCGGCCTTCAAAAACCCGTCAAAAGGTCGACTCGGCGACCGCCTGCTCCTTCAACTGTCCCTGGTCGATGCGCACATGACGTCGATGGAAGCGCTTGAGGCTGCTGCGATGACCGATGCTGAGCAGGGTCACGCCCGGTAGCTCGTCGATCAACGCCTGATACAGCGCAGCCTCGTCTTCTTCGTCCATGGCCGAGGTGGCTTCGTCGAGGTACAGCCAGTCCGGGGCGAACAACAGCGCGCGAGCAAACGCCACCCGCTGCTGCTCACCCGGTGAGAGCATGCGCTGCCAGTGATTGCTTTCGTCCAGACGCGGCACCAGATGGCTCAGGCGGCAGGTTTCCAGCACCTGGCCGAAACGCTCGGCCGGGTACACTTCCGGCGCTTGTGGATAACTCAAGGCTTCGCGCAGGGTGCCGATGGGCAGGTAAGGTTTTTGTGGCAGGAAGAACGCGCGCTTGGCTGGCAGTTTCACCGCGCCATGGCCTTCATTCCACAGCCCGCCCATGGCCCGCAGCAGCGTACTCTTGCCGCTGCCGGAACGACCGCTGAGCATGACTTTCTCGCCCGCCGCGATGTCGATGTTGGCGTTGTTCAGCAGCTGACGGCCGCCGATCAGCGACAGTTCCAGCCCCTGCACATGCAGCGCATTGCTCTCGTGGCTGACCTGGATGGCCGGCACGCGGGCTTCGTTGTCGTCCATGGCCTGGCGAAAGCTGAGCAGACGATCACAGGTCGCACGCCACGACGCCAACTGGGTATACGCGTCGATGAACCAGCTGAAGTTCTCCTGCACGTTGCCGAACGCCGAGTTGATCTGCATCAGCTCGCCCAGCTCGATCTTGCCGGCAAAATAGCGCGGCGCTGCCACGACGAAGGCGAAGACGATGGCGATCTGCGAGTAGCCGGCGGTGAAGAACGTCAGGCGCTTCTGCACCTTCATGATCGTCCAGAAATTGCTCCAGACCATGCCGAAGCGCGCGCTCAGACGCTGATTCTCGTTGGCCTCGCCGTCGGACAGGGCAATGCTCTCGGCGTTTTCACGCACCCGCACCAGCGAGAAACGCATGTCGGCTTCATAGCGCTGTTGCTGGTTGCTCAGGCCGATCAGGCGTCTGCCGATCAGGTGGGTCAGCCAGCTGCCGACCGCGGCGTAAAGCAGCGCGGCCCAGAACATGTAGCCGGGAATGGTGATGCCAAACAGCTCGATGCTGCCGGACACGCCCCACAGAATCACCGAGAACGACACCAGGCTGACGACCGTGCGCAACAGGCCAAGGCTCAGGCTCAGGGTGTCGGAGGTGAAGTTGTTGAGGTCTTCGGACAGACGTTGGTCAGGGTTGTCGGTGTAACCGCCCTGCTCCAGCCGGTAGTAGTTCTTGTGGGCCAGCCACTTGGCGAAGTGCTTTTCAGTGAGCCAGCGACGCCAGCGGATGGTCAGCATTTGCGTGAGGTAGAGGCGGTACACCGCGCCGAGAATGGCGATGGCGGCGATGCCGCAGAAGTACAGGATCAAGTGGGTGAATGCCCCGAGATCCTTGTTTTGCAGCGCGTTGTAGAAGTCGCGATACCAGCTGTTAACCAGTACGGAAATGAACACGCTGAACAGCGACAGCGCGATTACGGCAATCAGCAGGACCCAGGCCATGCCCTTTTCTTCGCTACGCCAGTACGGCGTGACCAGTTTCCAGACCCGGGAAAAAAAACTCCCGGTCACAGCGTCATTGACCCTGGTTTCATCAATATCAACATTCATGGCAATGGCTCGACGGCAGGCATTTAGTGGCGTTGGCCTCAATGTGCCAGACGCCACACACGGTCTTCCATGAATAAATCTTTAACCAGCGATCCTCGCTTAGCGGCGGACCGGGCGCTTCTGCAACTTGCGTTGCAAAGTACGTCGATGCATCCCCAAGGCCCGCGCCGTGGCCGAAATATTGCCCTCATGCTCGGTCAGCACCCGCTGAATGTGTTCCCACTGCAGGCGGTCCACGGACATCGGGTTTTCCGGCACCAGCGTGTCCAGATCGGCGTGCTCGGACAGCAGCGCGGCCAGCACGTCATCGGCATCGGCCGGCTTGCACAAATAGTTGCAGGCGCCGCGCTTGATGGCTTCGACCGCGGTGGCGATGCTCGAATAACCGGTCAGTATCAGGACACGCATTTCCGGGTCCAGTTCCAGCAGCTTGGGCAGCAGTACCAGACCCGAGTCGCCTTCCATCTTCAGGTCGACCGTGGCGTAGTCAGGAATGTCCTGCTGCGCCAGGGTCAGGCCTTCTTCGGCCGAACCTGCGGTGCTGACGCGAAAACCACGGCGCGCCATCGCACGGGCCATGACGCGGGTAAAGGTGGCGTCGTCGTCCACCAGCAACAGGTGCGGCAGTTCTTCGCCTTCGGCCTGGATTTCATCAGTCATGCTTCATCTCCTGTCGCGTTCCGGGGCAGGCGCAGCTCGGTGAGCGTGCCGCCTTCCTCGTGAGGATAGAGTTTCACCGAGCCGCCTGCGCGGGTAACGCTGGCCTTGCTCAGAAACAGGCCCAGGCCGAAACCTTTGCCCTTGGTGGTAAAAAACGGTTTGCCGATCTGTTCGGCCACCGCCAGCGGCACACCGGCACCGTGATCGCGAATGGTGATGCTGATCTCCACCGCGTTCCAGTCCAGATTCACCTCCAGCCCCTCGTGGCAGGCATCGGCGGCGTTGTTGAGCAAGTTCAGCAGCGCCTGGGTCAGGTCGGGAGCCGGCGCGACCACCGGTACATCGCCCTGCCCAAGGCGCTGAAAGCGGTAGGTGGCTTCGGGTCGCATCAGGTGCCAGCGATTGAGCGCCTGATCGAGCCAGTGGGTAACGGTCTGATCCTGCACCGCCATGCGCCGATTGGCCTCGGCGGCGCGTACCAGTTGCTGCAGGGTTTCCTTGCACAGCTTGACCTGGTCCTGCAGCACCGACAGGTCGTCCTGCAGCGCGGGGTCCTTGTGGTCCTGCTGCATTTCCTTGAGCAGCACGCTCATGGTCGCCAGCGGCGTGCCCAGTTCGTGGGCAGCGCCGGCCGCCTCGGTGGCTACCGCCAGCAATTGCTGGTCCCGCGCGCCCTCTTCGCGACGCAGCGCGCGCATCTGCTCCTGACGACGCAGCTCTTCGGCCATACGTGCAGCGAAAAAGGTGATCACCCCTGCGGCCAGCGCAAAACTCAGCCACATGCCGTAGATCTGCAGTTTTTCGCGGGCGAAGGCGACAGGGTCGATGGGGTAGAAATTGGCCAGCATCAGCGTATAGAGCGCCAGCGCGATGCCCGACAGGATCAGCGAATAGCGCCACGGCAGCGTGACCGCCGCGATGGTCAGCGGCACCAGATAATAAGAGACGAACGGGTTGGTCGAGCCGCCCGAATAGAACAGCAATGCGCTGTGGATAAACAGATCGAAGGCCAACTGCACGGCGTATTCCAGCTCGGTCACAGGCCAGGACGTGCGCAGCCGGATCGCCGTCAGCAGGCAGACGATGGCGGAAAAACCAAGGGTGATGTCCAGTTGCAACCAGGGCAGCGGCAGCAGGTTGAACAGGTAGGCAAAGCCCACCGAACCGGCTTGCGCGCCCAGCACCAGAATGCGGACGAACGTCAGTCGCCAGAGGTTCTGGCGGGTGGCAGAGAGTAATTGTACGGGGGCGAGCATGAGCTCTCCTGATGAGCGCTCCAGGCGGATCGGAGCGAGTATAACCAATGCAGCAGAGGTTTCCGCCAAAGTGCGTCAAAGCGCCACAGTCCAGAGCTTCTTTAGCGCGGACGAATGATCGACTCGAAACTGTGGGAGCCGGCTTGCTGGCGAAGGCGGCGCATCAGTCGCAGCAGTGGATGCAGCCAGACCGCTTTCTCCAGCAAGCCGGCTCCCACATTAATGGTACCGTCGGGCCTCTCGGAACAAGATCCCGGGATTACAGTCTCATGGGCATCCGTGTGACGACGCTTCCTGCTAGCGTGTCGGACGGTTCGCCAAACAA